>Ga0185299_10007825_pt1 | contig 10776 bp, 9 predicted proteins | sample PaiPotPPA55metaG_FD_128002 | JGI IMG/M metagenome (GOLD analysis project Ga0185299, IMG submission 128002) | Iron sulfur acid spring bacterial and archeal communities from Banff, Canada, to study Microbial Dark Matter (Phase II) - Paint Pots PPA... ...
ACAGATACGGCTTGGACCTTTGAGCCACATCCGGCTGAATATGGCAGAAAGGCGCTGCGCGAAGTTGGCTGGGATGGAAGTACTCCTGTGCTGGTGGTCTGCCCGATCAACCCATTTGAATGGCCGGTGAAAGCTTCGGTGGCCAAGTTCGCGTTGCACGGCGTGACGGGGGCCTACAAAGACAGCCATTACCGATCCGTTTACTTTCATAACTCGGGCCCAGCAGCCGATCGCGCTTACGAGCACTATCTAACCTCAATTGCGAACGCGGTAGACGCATTTCGGAAGCAGCAAAAGGTGTTCGTGATCCTCGCAGCGACCGAACGCCTGGATGCGCGTCCCGCTAACCGTATTTCAGAAAAGCTTGGTGGCGTGCCCGTGCTGAGTTCAGAAGATTACAACATGTATGAATTGGTAAGCGTGCTGCGCGCCTGCCACATGATGGCTTCGTCGCGCTATCACGGTATTGTGACTTCCATGCCGGGTCTGGTGCCGTCGGCGGGCATCACTATGGACGAACGCATTCGCAATCTCATGCGCGATCGAGGGCATGAACATTTGCTTATGAACGTCGACGATGCCGATTTGGAATCGAAACTCTTTGCGGCGCTAATCAAGCTTAGCCAGGATGGTGAGAAAATTGCCGATGGCATAGCCCGGACCGTGGTCCGAAATCTCAAGGTGATGGCGCGTATGGGTGTGTATTTCGAGGAGGAAGTGCAGAAGCGCTATCCCGAGTTCCCGACCCGCAAGGGCGAGTGGGGTTGGGAAGATTATTTGCCGCCAATGAGTACGGGATTGCATAGCTTGGCTGAAGCGTATAGCTGATGCAGTTCTTCGTCTAAATAAATCGATGAGTTTTCTCGGCGACATTTTTGCGAAGCTTGAGGCGGTGGACGGAACCATCGTTCTGCAAGAGCTTCGCTGCGACAAAATTCAGCCAGCAGTTTCTGCGCAGAGCGGCGGCGATTTACTCAGGTTGATCGCTCAAGCCAGAGCATCGATCCGCGCTCGCGGATTTAAACGTGGCGACCGCTGCGCTTTACTAGCTCCCAACAGTATTCGCTGGGTTGCGATGGATTTGGCCATCATGGCAGAAGGAATGATTGCGGTGCCGCTGTACGCGCGGCAGGCCCCGATAGAACTTGTGGCCATGATGAAAGATTGTTCTCCGGCGTTGATTGGTTGTGGCGATACGGCTCTGCGGGACGCGATCCTGCAAAACTGGCCACAGGCACCGCCGACCGTACTGTTGGACGATGTCTTCGATAATGCCGCGGAAGGGGTCGAGCAAACGTCCAATCTTCCGCACCAAAAACTAGCGGCCGCCGATCCGGTCGCGATTATTTATACGTCCGGCACCTCGGGCGAAGCCAAAGGTGTTGTGCTTACCGCCGGCAACGTCGGACATATGTTGGGCTGCACTTCGGAGCGACTCGACGCTTTAATGGGAAACACGGCAGGCCAGGATCGCGTTTTCCATTATCTTCCGTTTTGTTTTGCCGGCTCGTGGATCATGCTGCTGACTTGCCTCCTGCGCGGTAGTTCGCTGACACTTAACACTGACTTGACTCAAATCGCGAGCGAAATGCGAGCCGTTGCGCCCGATTATTTCCTCAACGTCCCTGCACTTCTTGAACGCATGCGCAAGGCTGTCGACGAGCAGCTTTGGAAGACGGGTGGAATCGTTCTGAACATTTACAGTCGAGCCAAAGGCGCTTGGATACGCGAGCAGGAAAAACAAGCAAGCTTCGCCGATACCATGTGGTTGAGGTTAGCCAATGCCGTGGTGTTTCCTACCATTCGCAAGAAAATGATTGGTTCCAACCTCAAGGCTTTAATCTGCGGTTCAGCACCGCTTAACGTGGAAACGCAACTCTATTTCATGATGCTCGGAATTCGAGTGCTGCAGGTTTATGGGTTAACCGAGACGACTGCGATCTGCACCATGGACGAGCCCGGTCATGTCGAACCCGGCCGCGTGGGCCCCGCGATCAGCGGGATTGAGATGAAGCTGGGCGAACACGATGAAATCGTGGTGCGGGGCCCAAATGTTTTTCAGGGATATTGGAACCGCCCGCACGAGACTGCGAAGGCTTTGCGCGAAGGTCGGTTTCACACGGGCGATCAGGGTGAGGTAGATGCGGCGGGGAACTGGCGCATTGTCGGACGCATCAAGAATCTGATCATTCTCGGATCCGGTCACAACATCGCTCCCGAACCGATCGAGGATGAAGTTTTGCAGAAATTGCCGGCGGCGCAGCAGGTGGTGCTGGTGGGCAATGGGCGCGGATATCTTTCAGCGGTAGTCACCGGGCCCGTAACGCGCGAGCAGGTGCAGGCCGCGCTGGATGCGGTGAATCCCGGCCTGCCACATTACAAACAGATAAGAGCGTTTCATATATATGCAGAGCCGTTCTCGATCGAAAACGGATTTCTGACTGCTAACGGAAAACTCAAGCGGGACTTAATTGCGGCGCGGTTGAAGAATGAGATCGAAGAAATGTATCTGGTGACGCAGGCTTCTTAGTTGATCAAACGTGGACTAAATGGAATCTTTTCGCGGTCAGGCGCTTTCGTGGACGCTGAAAAACGGCGTAGTCGAGTTGGCATTGCATCGCGAACCGTGCAATGAGATCGGCTCGCTAACGCTCGACGAACTTGAACAGTTTGTCGCCAACCTCGACAGCTTCAACAACCAAGCCCATGCGCTTATCATCTACAGCGAGATGAAGCCTGGATTTTGCGCGGGCGCTGATCTGCGTGAACTTTTTTACCGTTCGCAAGAATCTGCGCCGCGCGAGGCTGTTGCAGGCGTGCGTGCCTATCTGGAGCGCATTCATCGGGTGCTAAACACGATCGATGCTTCGCCGTTGACGACCATCGCGGCGACGCATGGCGTGACGTTTGGTGGTGGCTTCGAACTGGCGCTGGTTTGCGATTTGATTATCGCCGATAAGATGACCAGATTTTGTTTTCCCGAGTTGCGGCTCGGATTGATTCCCGGCTTCGGGGGGATTCCGCGACTGAAGCGCGATCTGGGCAACGCGGTGGTTCGTGATCTGCTGCTGACGGGACGAAGTTTTAATGCGACCAAACTGCAGCAAGCCGGCTTAGTGAGTCAAATAGTCGGTGAAGGTGAATCACTGCGAGTGGCGCGTGCGACTGCAGCGCAGTTGGGGAAGTTTGATCGACGCACTGCGGTTGCGGCCAAGAAATTCATCAAACCGATTCCTTATGAAGAGTTGCAGCGTGAGATCGATATTTTTTGTGATCTCTTCGTTCAGCCCGCAGTGGAGGTTGGTTTGAGACGGTTTGTAGAGAGCGAGGATGCGCAGCCGTATTTGCCTTAGGCATCTGCGTTACCTGAAATTGCATAGATCCTTCGCTTCGCGAAGGATGACAATTAAAGCGATTGAATTATGACGGCACCTGACGAAACACTCGAGCAGATATTGAATCTCGCTGCCAATCACTTCAAAGTGCCGCGCGAGAAGCTCACGCCTGACGAGGACTTTTTCAAGACACTTGGAATCGACAGCTTACAGGCGCTCGATCTTCTCACTCGATTGGAGCACCATTTCCGCGTTGAACTGCCGGATTATGAGTTGCAAGGAGTATCAGATTTCCGCACGCTGGCTAACCGTATTCAAACACGCTTGTAGCAACACGATTTACAATTGCCGGTTGCCGCGTCAATCGTGACCGTACTTTCCCCATGCTCAACCTCGACCCATACAGCTGCCTCGGAGCTGCGCTGCGAGATGCGTTAGACCGCTGGCCAAACGAGATTTGCCTCATCGAGGCGGACCGGGATCGGGAGAAAACTCGGCTAACCTACTCCGATTTCAAAGAGGTCGCTTTGTCCTTGGCTCGCGCTCTTGAAGATGCTGACTTCAAGGCCGGCGATCGCGCGGCGATCATCATGACGAACCAGTCGAAATGGCTGATGTCCGCGTATGCAGTTTTCTATCGCGGCGGTGTGCTGGTGCCGCTCGACTACAAACTTACCGCCGCCGAGCATCTGCAGTTACTGCAGCACAGCCAAGCCCGTTTTCTGATCATTGAGTATCACCTGTGGCGCGCGATTACGCAGGCGCCAGAGTTTAAGAATCACATGCTAAAGAAAGTTCTCGTTACGGAAGCCCCGCTGCGCGCCGATCTCGCGGGGGCTTATCGCTGGGAGGAGTTTCGTCGCAAAGGCGATCCCTCCTTTGTGATGCGAGAGCGCCAGGATACAGCGTGCATCGTTTATTCGTCGGGAACAGGCGGGCGTCCCAAGGGATGCGTTCTCACGCATGAAAATTATCTGGAGCAGTGTAAGGCGCTGACTGCGTGGTATCCATTCTGGCCGGGCGTGCGCTATCTCAGTATTCTGCCCACCAATCACGCCATTGATTTTATGGTTGGCTTCATCGGACCGTTCGTATGCGGCGCTTGCGTGGTTCACCTTCGTACGCTGCGGCCAGAGTTCGTACGTGACGCGTTTATGCGCTACAAAATTACTTATGTCTCCCTGGTTCCCATGATCCTCAAGAACCTGGAACGCGGACTGCGGGCCAAGTTTGAGGAATTGTCTGGAGGCACACGTTTCTTGCTCCAGCGAATGATCGCGCTGAATAAATCCCTTACGCGCAGGCGTCCGAAGGTTGGCTTAAGTCGTAAACTTCTGCCGCAGGTTCATGCAGGGTTCGGCGGAGAATTGCGGGCAATGTTTACCGGGGGCGCGTTTATGGAGCCTACAACGCTGCAATTTTTTTATGATCTCGGCATTCCGGTTGCCAACGGGTACGGCTTGACCGAAGCCGGGACTTCGCTCACGTTAAATGACCTCAAACCGTTTCGCGCGGATACTGTCGGCAAGCCGCTGCCGGGAGTTGAGTTGCGCGTTCTAAGTCCTGATGCAGATGGTATCGGCGAGGTTGCGGTGAGAGGCAAGACTGTAATGTCGCACTATCTCGATGACCCTGAATTGACCGCGCAGACAATTGTGAACGGATGGCTCATAACCGGCGACCTTGGCCGCTTTGACGGCGATGGGCACCTGCAACTTTTTGGCCGCAAGAAAAACATGATTGTCACCGAAGGCGGCAAGAATATTTATCCGGAGGATATTGAAACTGCCTTCGAGGGACTGCCGGTAAAAGAATATTGTATTTTCGCCGCCAACTATCTTTGGCCAGCCAAGACGCTGGGCCGGGAGATGCTAATTCTCCTCTTGAGGCTGGAACAAAATCAGGAATTTTCTGAGGGGTTGAAAGAGGAGATCGTGACCCGCAACCGTCGTCTGCCCGACTTCAAACGGGTTGGCGGGTTCTTAATTTTCAGCAATGATTTCCCGCGAACTGCGTCTATGAAGATCAAGCGTGACGCACTGGCCGAAGAGGTGCGCAAGAAACTCGATCGCGCGGCAGTGGTTGAATTGTGAGCGACGCGCAGGCTTTTCTTGCCTTGGTGAATCCGGCTGCGGCTGGAGGACGCTGTGGGAAGCTCGTTCCGGAATCACTCGATCGTTTGCGCGCAGGCGGAATAAAGTTAGAAGTGGTCGAAACCGATGGCCCCGGACAAGCGACCCACATCGCCCGCGACGGCTTTGCGCGCGGTTTTCGTAAGTTCATCGCCGTCGGCGGAGATGGGACATCGTATGAGATCGTCAATGGACTTTTTCCCCGCGGCGAATCTGACGACCCGGTTACGCTCGCGTTTCTTCCCTTAGGGACAGGCAATTCCTTCTTGCGCGATTTCACAGATCGAGGTGTTGAACACGCCATTGAAGCCTTGCTGTCGCGGCGGTCGCAGCCTTGTGATGTTCTGCGATTGCGCCATACGGAAGGCATTCTTCATTACATCAATCTGCTGGCTATGGGATTCGCTGCGGACGTAGCGGCGTTGCGGGCGCGGCATTTCAGCGGGTGGGGAGAACTTGGTTATCAATCGTCGATCTTCATTTCGCTGGCTCGGCTTCGCCGCAGACCGTTCCCGTTACGTATCGATAACGAAGAACAGATCGACCGGCGTCCTTGTCTCTTTCTAACTTTCAACAATAGCAAGTTCACCGGCGGAACCATGATGATCGCGCCGAAGGCGGACGTGAATGATGGCTTTATCGAATACGTGCGCTGGGGACCCATCGGGCGGTTGGGGCTGATTCGCAATTTGCCTACGCTCTACGATGGCACGCATATTCAGCATCCAATGGCTGAGCGTCGCAGCGCAAAACGAATCGATTTCTACCTGGATGCACCGGTAGACGTGATGGTCGACGGCGAGGTGTTGACTTTGCAATGTCAAACCTTGGACGTCCTGCCATCGGCGCTGCAGGTCGTAGTTTAGAATTTATCCATATGTCACAAGAGCGCAGAAAAAAGCAGCAGAAGCGGCAGGGGCAAAGCTACGCGCAGGTAAATCCCGAACGGATGCGTTACGCGTTGGTTGCGATCGTGATCGTCGCCGTGTTTGCCATCGCGTACTATTTTCTTTGGCACAGGCACAATACCAAGCTGGACGCTTTTGCTCAGTGTCTCAGCGCCAAGCAAGCCAAAATGTACGGCGCGTTTTGGTGTCCGCATTGCGAAGATCAAAGAGAGAAATTCGGTTCTTCTTTTAAGTACGCGCCATACGTTGAATGCGGGATCAAGGGTTCTCAGGGCATTCAATCGGTATGCACGCAAGCCGGCATCAAACGTTTCCCTACCTGGGTCTTCGCTGATGGCACACGAGTCGAGGGTGAGCACGATTTGCAATTCCTGGGTGATCAAACAGGATGCAGCGTGCCATGACCTCAGTGGAGCGGCGAGTCTTTCAAGTAATTGCTGTTCTGGCGTTAGCGGGATTGGTCGTGTCTTCCGTATCGCTGAAACATCACTACGGCACTTCGCAGACGAACTACTGTGATTTTGGGACCAGCTTCAACTGCGACATCGTTAATCGCAGCGTTTATTCGACCGTCCTCGGAGTGCCGGACGCGCTTATCGGGATTCTTGGGTACGCTTTCCTGTCCGTCGTCGCAACTTTTTACCAGACGAAAGCAGAAGCTCCATTCCTACTTTTAGCTGCGGCCACAGCGGGACTTGGCTTCGCGCTTTACCTCACTTACATCGAGAAGTTCGTGCTGGCGACGTGGTGCATTTTGTGTCTGTCTTCGCTCTCGTTGATTTTTTTGATTACGGGGCTCTCTTCATTTTTGGCTGCGAGGTCGATGCGTCGGAGTTGAGCCAGTAGTCTAATCACAAGTTATGCTCGCTGCAGCACGGGCCAGACGCCGCGCTTAGACGATCATGGAAGAAGTTAGTCAAGAACAATCCGTGCCGCGGAACGATTCCGTTACCGGCGATCTCCGGCTGCACGAATTTCGCAGCCGTGTATTTCGTAATACGCGGATGCTGCGAGTATGGCTGCCGCCGCGATACGATGCCCCCGAGAACAGCTCTCGCCTTTACCCTGTTCTTTACTTGAATGACGGACAAAATTTATTCGATCGCGCAACCGCCTTCGGTGGAGTGGAATGGCAGGTGGACGAAACTGCCGATCGTTTGATTCGTCAAGAGGTAATCCCACCGCTAATAATTGTGGGTATCGACAACGCACAGGGCGAGCGCATGAAAGAATATTTGCCATTTCGTTCGTTTAATCCTCCGATTTTGCGGCCGCGGGGCAAACGTTATCCTGACTTCTTAACCAACGAGGTGATGCCGTTCGTCGGCGAACGATATCGGGTCGCTGGGGGCTTTCAAAACTCCGCATTAGGCGGATCATCCCTGGGCGCGCTGATTTCCCTCTACACGGTCATTCAGCGACCCGAAGTTTTCGGCGGTCTTTTGCTGGAAAGCCCGTCTTTGTTTATTTCCTATCGGAGAATCGTGAAGTTCAGCCGCCTGGTGCGGCAATGGCCGGCGAAGATTTTTCTGGCGATAGGGACGCGCGAAGCGGGCCGCGACGATAAAGATCGGCAAGTCGTGGAAGATGTCCGCGAACTGGAGCGAACCCTGCGGCAGGCCGGCTTGGACGATCGCCGATTGCGACTGAAAATCGACGATGGCGCAACTCACAGCGAGGGCGAGTGGGCGAAGCGCTTCCCGGAGGCGCTGAGTTTTCTGTTTGCAATATCCTAACCCACCCTACCGTCGACATTATCACTGCTACAATCCTTTTCATTCATGAACGGTTCGCGCCTTCCCCAGATCGTCTTAAGGATCTTGAGTGCTCCGCAGGTTGTCTTCCTGGTGGCATTCATAGCTAGGCTGCGAGTTTTGTCTCAACTTCTTCCGGCGCAGGCGTGGACGGGTTTTTACCGATACAACGAACCGTCCCACATTGCCTGGGCGCTGGTTTCGGGATTCGGATATAGCGCGCCCTGGCCGAACACTCCCATAGCGGCGACGGCACAGCAGCCTCCGCTTTATCCCTTTCTGCTGGCGGCTATTTTTAAATTCGCCGGAGCCTACAGTTACTTGTCGCTATGCATCGCGGTCGGACTTAATGCGGCGTTCTCGGCGCTCACCGCAGTAATAATTCTCCGAATAGCGAAGCGCGACTTTGGCATTGCCACTGCCATCCTCGCGGCTTGGGTGTGGGCGTACTGGCAGTATGAGGCAGTTGTATCCATCCGCCTGTGGGAGAGCAGTCTCTCGGCACTGTTACTGATGCTAGGAATGCTCTGCGTGCGAGAGTTGGCCGAGTCGCTACAGGCCTGGCGCTGGCTGCTTTTCGGGGCACTCGCGGGCATCGCGGCCCTGAACAACACAACGCTGCTGGCAGTTTTTCCATTTTTCTGGCTGTTGCTCTGGCTAAAGTATCGAAGGCGCGGATGGTCGTGTTACAAACAGTTGCTGGCATCGAGTGCAGTTTGTGTTCTTATCTTGATCCCATGGACGATTCGCAATTACGCGGCTTTCCATCGCATCATGCCGCTGCGCGATAATTTTGGCCTGGAATTGTGGGTTGGCCTGGAGTTGGAGGACGACAGCTGGAATGCCCCGATTTTTATCAAGGATTTTCCCCTGCGAGATCCAACTGAGTACAACCAGCGGGGCGAAATTGCTTTTATGGAGACCAAACGTCAGATGGCGTTTAATTTCATTCGTCAGCATCCGCGGGAGTATGCGCGTATGGTGATCATTCGTTGCGGCAAATTTTGGAGTCATCCCGCGGGAACGCCATGGCCATTCATTAGCTTGGCCGCCTGGTTGGGATTGTGCTTAGCGCTTTGGCGCAAGGGCCTTGATGCAGCGGTTTATGCCGTGCCTCTGATCGTTTTTCCCCCGGTTTATTACATTACCCACACTTTTCCCACTTATCGTCACCCCATTGAGCCAGTGATTATTATTCTGGCTGCCTATGCAATCGCCAGTGTGGCGGAATCAAGCGCCGTGCGTTTGCAGCGGAGTTTAGCGAGTCGTACCATGGCGACCAACCATCTGATTGGGCCTCGGGCGGAACACCCGAACGATTTGTCATCCCGAGCGAGGCGAGGGATCTCGGTCTTTCTTGCTCGACAGCAAGAACTCAGATTCCTCGCTTTGCGAGGAATGATATTTTGTAAAATCTGTTGCTCTAAGGAATGGGTTAAATGTCAGAATCGCGATTGCTGCAAGGTCGAAGATTGAACATTGCCCCCAAAGGATTGTAGATGCCGGACGCCGCTTTAAGTGCCGATAAGAGCGCGAGGCGCGGCGGACAAAAGTCCAGCCCACAAGATAACCTGCTTCCCGTTGTCCTGCTTTCCATCCTTTTTCTGGTTCCTTGTTTCTGGCAATCACGCATTCAGGCGGGCGATCTCTCTAGCCACGTCTACAATGTTTGGCTCGCATCAATGATCTCGCAGGGAAAAATCAACGCCCTCTGGATCGCGCCGCAATCAACCAACGTACTTTTCGACCTCGAATTGGAATGGCTGGCGCGGCATGTTGGCTTGGGCGCGGCACAACGCATTGCGGTCTCTGTCGCGGTCCTGATCTTCGTCTGGGGTGCTATCGCATTTATTTTTGCAGCGGCAGGAAGAAATTGGTGGTTCGCGACACCATGCGTCGCCATGCTGGCTTACGGCTTCGTCTATGAAATTGGATTTTTTAATTTCTACCTCTCGATGGGAATTTGTCTGTGGTACCTGGCGATTTTCTGGGCTGGGGGCTGGAGACGGCGACTCGGGATCACCCCGCTGCTGGCGCTTGCCTGGCTGGCTCACCCGTTTCCGATTGTATGGGCCGCGGGTACGGCCGCATATATAGCGATTGCTCAGAGGCTCCGGCCACGGCAGCGACTGCCGCTGTTGGGATTAGGAATGCTCACTCTGGTGGCGACGAATTATATTCTCATCCACCGTTACCAGTGCAGGTGGTCATGGAAGCAGGTATTCTTCATCACCGGCGCAAACCAGGTGGTAGTTTACGGTGCGAAATATGCCTTCATTTTGGCGGGACTCTTGTTCATCTGGTTTGTACTGCTACGAAAACAGGTTAAAGAGCGCGGCTTGACGGAACTCATTCTCAGTGTGCCTGGTCAACTTTGGTTACTCAATGCCGCAGCCGTGCTGCTGATTCCGAGCGTGGTTAATTTTCCTAACTACGGATTGCCTTTCACTTACATAACCGATCGCGTTTCGCTGGCCGTCGCGCTCATGGGCTGCGCGGTACTCGGATGGGTACCGATGAGGATGCACGAAAAGATAGCGCTGGCTGCACTGGCAATTGTATTTTTTAGTTTTCTTTTTGTAGACACGCGAGGACTAAACCGTCTGGAAGATGGTATCGACGCAGCGGTAAGGCAGTTGCCGACGGG
>Ga0185299_10007827_pt1 | contig 10774 bp, 11 predicted proteins | sample PaiPotPPA55metaG_FD_128002 | JGI IMG/M metagenome (GOLD analysis project Ga0185299, IMG submission 128002) | Iron sulfur acid spring bacterial and archeal communities from Banff, Canada, to study Microbial Dark Matter (Phase II) - Paint Pots PPA... ...
GGGACTATCGCCATGCGATAACCTGGCTTGGCCGCCAATCACGCATTAATCGGGAGCGGATCGGGGTGTGGGGTTCGAGTTACAGCGGAGGGCACGCTCTGGTCATCGGCGCTATCGACAGACGGGTCAAATGCGTCGTGGCGCAGGTTCCACTGATTAGCGGTGCGCGTAACTTGGGACGGCTGGTGCGCGCCGATATGGCGGCTCCCATGCGCGCCCAATTCGATGCCGATCGCGAGATACGATTTGCGGGCGGGGCGCCGGCAATGCTTCCGGTGGTCACATCCGAAGCCAACGGAGCCGCCGCCTTGCCGACCGCTGATTCCTGGGAATGGTTCACTCAAACCGCCAGCAGGCGAGCGCCAGCCTGGCGCAATCAGGTAACTCTGCGCACGGTCGAGATGCTCGGTGAATACGAGCCGGGCTCATACATTGAGCGCATCAGTCCCACGCCCTTACTGATGCTGATTGCGGCCGGCGACCATCTCACGGTGGCCGACGAGGCCTTTGCCGCATATAATCGCGCGCTTGAACCCAAACGCCTTGTGATTCTAAATGGTGGGCATTTTGACGCCTATGTGAAAGCGTTCGAACGTTCGAGCACCGCAGCCCGCGACTGGTTCGTTGAGCACCTCACCCAATAGGCAGGCGCTACCCGCCAGATAGTCAACCTCTATGAAACCGAAGCGCCGCATCCTCATATCTTCGGCGGCTGCATTTTTGTTGGTGGCAGTGATTGCTGCTGCAGCAAACAGCCAGGCAGCTCCGAAAGCCGGCGGACGAATCTTCCTGCTGATGGTCTGGGATGGGTTGCGGCCTGACTCAGTCGACCCGCGCGGCACCCCTAACCTGTTCGCGCTCGAGCGTGAGGGGGTGCTGTTCGCGCATCACCATGCGGTCTTCCCAACACTTACCATGGTGGACGCGGCGGTGCTGGCGACCGGCGGCGAGCCCGGCCATGCTGCAATCTATGGCGACTCGATGTACCTTTTGCCTGAGATCGGCGCTCACGCGGCGAGTGCCCTGCCGAAGCTGGGTGCGCTGCTTAAGTCACCCTTGGATCTTGAAAATTCGAATTATTTGGCCGCACTCAATGGTGGCGGCTTCAACGGCTATCTCCTGGGGGTAGAGGGCGTAGCCCAACAGGTTCTCCGCGAGGGCGGCTACGTGGCGATTGTCGGCAAGCAAGGGCCAACTTTTCTGTTCGATGACGAGGCCGGCCGCCGCACTGCGAATAGTTCGGATTATTTGTTTGTAGCTGACGACCTCGCACGGCCCGATTTATCTGCCGCAACCATCGCACATAAGGCACCAATGCGGCTCGGCGACCTGAATTCCATCAGCGACCGCGACCAATGGTTCGCGGGGTTGGTGATTAACCGGGCACTGCCGGCCGCCCGCGCCGCGTCATTAAAGGGACATCCAGCGCTGATTGTATTTTGGCAGCATAATCCCGACCTCGTGCAGCACATCGCCGGGCTCGGCACCCAGCCGGCGCTCAACTCACTGCACCAATGCGACACAAATCTCGCGAGCATTCGCGCGGCAATCGCGAGGCTCGGCGTCGTCCATCGAACCGACCTGATGGTGGTTTCAGATCACGGCTTTGCGACTATTCGAATGTCGGTTTCGCTCTCCGACTTGCTGGTCAGCGCGGGAATCAAAGAGTCCTCGAACAGTGCCGATATTGTGGTTGCGCGCAATGGAGGCGCAGACCTTGTGTATCTCTCGCCGGCGGCGTACGAGTCCGAGGAAGCCCGGCGCGCAACGCTGGCGCGTATCGTCGATTTTGCCGAGGCGCAGGAATGGTGTGGTGCGATTTTTTCGAAAAAGGCGGCCCCGGAGGGCACGGCAACCAATCGCCAGAATCGTCTGGGCTGGATTCCTGGCACTTTCGCTCAGAAAATGTTCGGTCTCTACAATCCGCGCCGCTCACCCGACCTGATTATCTCCTTTCGCGAGCTTCCCGAGCTGGACAATCACGGATTAACCGGGCCGTCCAATCCTGCCTTTATCGTGGGCGCTAACGGCCAAGCCGCGCGCAAGAACGGTTCGTTCCCGTTAATCCGGCCGATTGCCGGCGTTGTGTATTCGGACAGTCATTCCTTGTCAACCGGTCAGGGCATGCACGGAGCGGCGGGTGTGCGAGAGGTGCACAATTTTTGTGCGGTAAGCGGTCCTGATTTTCGGCGCCACTTCGTGGATTTGGCGCCCAGTGGCAACGCCGATGTGGCCCCCACCATCCGCAAAATCTTTAACCTTAACACTCCCGCTGGAGCATCAGGGCGCGTGCTGCTGGAGGCGCTCAACCGCTCTGAGCGCAGGGCTGGTTCGCCGCAGGATCAGGTTCTGATATCTTACCTGGTCCTACAGGGACAGGAAGTCGTAACCAAACTGCACCTGACGCACTTCGAAGGGCGCGATTATCTCGACGATTCATCGGTAGCGCGCACGCCACTTAACGGCGCCCCGTAACTCCATGGTTCCGTCGATCCAATTGCGGTCGCGTAACGAAGCGTTGCGCGGGGTTTGCAGAAGCCGAATGACGTCACAAGCATCGCCGCAAAAGTCAAGGTTATTTTTAAGCAAGTCACCGATGGGGTCGCTGGCACCCTTGGATGCGGGTTGCTTGTAGAAGGTGTTGAGGTTTCGCGAATATGGGCGTTCAGTTTTTGCCAATGTCTGAGCTGTGACGAGCTACGCTGCGCTGTGATGGCGGGAGCGATGAGGCAAAAATGGTCGCTTTTCAGGGAAGCAACTGGGCTTTCTTAGCCATCTGCCCGGCGGCACCACCACTAATTCGCTGCCCAGGGTTTCGGTAGATACAGACGTGACCGCGTGGCGGTTCACTAGTATCAATGATGCTCCCTGCATCCCGGATGTCGCGAGCCGTCAAGCAGGCAATTCGCGAAGCTTGCGGGTACTCCGCTAATACATCGGCTGCCGCCGCCTTGTCCGCACGAAACGCGGAGACTTCGTGGCTTCTGAATACACCGTCAGAACACCGGATTCCCAAGGCTGTCTGATGTAAGTTGCGATGGTTTGACGCCCGCAGAATGATGACATCACCCGCAATAGACGGGTCGTCTTTTGGTGGCATCGTTGGAAGGTTTTTAGCCTAGCCAACCCAGAAGGTCCCGCAAGGCCGATTCAGAGATGGGCGTGACAGCCTCTTTCACCGATCTGCCGTGTTCAAACGTCACAAAGAGAATACCCGGTTCTTGGGGGGGCACTTGGAGCGTCGCCAATTGGGGCACATCCTCCTGGCAACGATCCCACTATGTTACCACACGTGCCGCACTCTCGGGCAAAGGAATTGACACGCGCGGGGGGTGACCACCGCGACGGAGGGGTGACGTTGCCCAAGTTTTGACCGTCATGTTCCGTGCTTGCGCAGTTCCGCCATGACGACGTAGAGCTGCCGGCCACGCCAAAAGTTGCCGTCGAGCTGCGCAATCGCGCGTTCGGCATCGTCGTCATAGAGCGTGATGAATGCGAACCTGCGGGATCGTCCGTCCGGCTGAAAATGAGCTTCACTTTGCTAACCACGCCCACGGTTTCGAACAATGCGCGCAAATCCAGCTCGGAGGCGTCGTAGGAGATATTCGGGACGAATAAATCTCTCACTTCCGTTCCTTGGCGCGCATTCCCACCAATCACTCGAACCGCGCGGCCGCGCGTCCGCTATCCTGCTCGTGGTGCTATCCGCCATCACTACTGGCGCCGCGTGAATTGTTGCCGCCGGATTCCGGCCAGTCCCAGCTAGACAACCAGGATCCACTTCCTGGCAATATCTCAACACCTTACACAGCGGGTTGCGGTTTTTGATTGACAAATCCTGACGAGCTGGATATTTTCGGAATTGAGAATCATTCTCAATTCAGCGCGCGGCGATAGGCAATGACCACTACGACCGTCCCATATTTCCTTTATTCAACCGGGATTCTCTTTCGCGAGGGTTTGGAGGCACTCCTGGTTATAGTCGCCTTGGTCGCCGCAGTCCGCCAAGCGGGACAAGAGGCTCGCGCCCGCGATATCTATGCTGGGGCGGTGATAGCACTGGCGTGCAGTATTGTTCTGGCGTGGGTGGTTCAGCATGTTCTTGGCGATAATACCAGCGACACGCTCGAGGGAGTGTTCCAGCTTTTCGCTGTTGTCACCCTGTTTTATGTTAGCTCATGGATCACATCCAAGAGCCAGGCGAAGCGATGGAAGAACTTCATCGGTGCTCAGGTCGAAGCGGCACGGCGCAGTAGAGGGCCGTCGCTGGCACTAGGCCTTACCGCGTTCCTCGCAGTGATGCGCGAGGGCGCCGAGACCATCGTTTTTTTCCAGGCGTTGATGGCCGGTGCGACCGAAACCGCTGAACGCCACGCAATTTTTATCGGCGTGGTGGCGGGCACCGTCGCACTCGCGCTCGCCTTCGTTGGCCTGCGCAAGGTTACCTTTATGATCCCGATAGGACCGGTGTTCACCGCAACTTCAGTTCTGCTTTATGTCCTCGCCGTGATTTTTGCCGGCCAAGGGGTCGCCAGTTTCCAGGAATCCGGTGTGATCGGTGCTACATTCGTAAGCCATGTACCCACGCTTCCGATGCTCGGGCTGTACCCGACCATCCAGACGCTTATCGCTCAGGGGATTTTATTGGTCCTGGCTATGGCTGCCTTGGTTTTGCCAATGACGAAGAAAATCCGATTGCCGGCGAGAACAGAGTCCCCATACGACATAAGCCGGGCTGGATAGCAATCATCCCTGCCGCGTCCCGCGCCCGGTCAATGCAAACTGCGCCTGGCCAGTATGGAACGTGAAGGTGAAAGTCGGCCCGCCTCCACAATGGCGCTGCCGCGTGTACTCGAGTATCTCTGGGGGATTATTGCTACAGGCCTGTCATTTCTCTACACGGCGATCCTGGTTTGGCCCGCCGCGTTTGCGAGCCTGTTCGCCGACGCCCATTTCTGCAGCCCGATCTTCAGAATGTGGGCCTGGCTAATATTTCGCACCTTCGGCATGTCAGTCGAACTCGTCGGCATGGAAAACTTGCAAGGCGTCAGCTCCTTCGTCCTGGTGTCCAACCATCAAAGCATGTTCGATATTCCCGCCGTGTTCCTGCTGATTCCGCGCGAGATGCGCTTCCTGGCGAAACGAGAGATCAAAAAGATTCCGGTGCTTGGATTTATGCTCGAGCGTTCCGAAAATATCATGATTGACCGCGCCAGCGGAGGTCAGGCGATTCGTCGAGCGCTTGCCGTCGCCGATCACGGCTACAGTATCTGCGTGTTCGCTGAGGGGCATCGTTTTAGTGACAATCGAGTGCACGAATTCAACGAAGGCGCCGCTTGGGCGGCGATTGCAACCAAGCTGCCATGTATTCCGATGGCTATTAGCGGCACGGCGGAACTGATGCCACGCGGGGCGAAGTTCGCAATGCCAGGACGACGGATTCGTCTCGTGCTGCGCCGGCCTATCTCCACCGTCGGGCTGAGGGGCGCTGACCGGGCGGAATTAACTGAACGGTTGCAGGCCGAGGTCCAAACCGCCTTTCGGTCTGCATCGCGCGTTTAAGCTATAACCTGTCGAAGATAAATAGCGGTACCATGTTGACCGCGGCCGGATTGACCGCGAGGACCCGCCGATTCGCTTCGACCCGTATCGGGCTCACCGCGATGCTAGAGTGTTTCAGCGTCTCAGCGACCTTATACACGTCGTCAGTCTCAAGCCAAATCGCGGCTAATCCCTCTCCGGATGAGGAGATCACGTCGGCGACCGCAGCACCGCTCCGCACCCTGATCTGCGCGTCGCCAAGCTCGATAGTGGCCTCGTCGGAATTGCCGGCCCGCCGCACGGTGAAGTCGAAATTCTTCTCATAGATCGAGACCGCGTCGGCAAGGTCCGACGTCGCGATGTCGAGACGATCGAAACGTTTGATCATCATTCAGGATCCTCGATCTTTGAGGGATTTGAGTGTGAAGTCGGTCGCGGTCGATGCCTCGGGACGCACCACCACCTGCTGCGACTCAGTACCCAGCCGTTCCTGCCAGACTCGCAGCGTATACGTGCCAGGCGGAACGTTGTGGATTGAATAATGGCCGCGCGCATCAGTAATCGCATAGTAAGGAGTGGCAGTGACGTACCACCAGCCTTCCATCCAATTGTGCGCGTCGCAGGTGACTTTGATGACCTCGGGCTTTTCGATCGTTACGCGGATTTGTTTCTTGAATCCTGGCTGAGCGAGGTCGATGATCGGATTCACGGTCGACTCGGTATGGATATTGTGCAGAATCCCGTCCGAATTAAGTACGACGACCGTGCTGCCCGCTGGAAAGACCGCTACGTGAGGAATGTATTGACATCCTTTCTGGTCGAATCGCACGGCAGGATCGGGCTTCAAGGGCTCGCCTTGCGCTATATGGGCAATCGTAACCACCGCGTTCGCCACGCCGCGATCATGTCCTACGACCAGCGTTTGATCGTAGGCTGGCGAGCTTCCGCAAACTTCGCGGTCTTTGGTAATTGCCAACAGTGATGGCGATGGGGGCGCGCCTCCATACTTTACGAGGCCGCTAATCGTGCCACTATTGCGAACCGCCTCGGCTTGGTACGGATAGGCAACGGTCGCCACGAACAAAGAAAAAAAAGCTGCCAGTCCAGCAACGAGCGTCAGTGTCGCCTGCGTAAATCCATGGAGCATGCCTGGGTTAATCGTCCTTGCGTGCAACGATTGCGTAATGGACTGATAGCCGTGACAGTGGTTCGTGGCGCTCAACGGTGACCCTTTGCCCATCGAGGACATCGGCGGCGCGCAACCGTGTCGTCCATCCAAGCAGTTTGGTTACTGGATTGATCATCGTGCCCATGAAATAAAGCAGCGGGTTGCGGCTGGCAAAATGGCTGACCAGCACGATGCGTCCGCCAGGTTTGCATACCCGTACCATCTCGTCCATCATCCGGCGAGGCTCAGGAACGACCGTCATGACGTGAAACGTGGTGACCCAGTCGAAGCTGCTGTCGGGGAATTCCAATTTTTGCGCATCGCCTCTGCGCAATTCGATGTGGCCTGCGCCGTTTCCTTGAATCTTGGCGATCGCGTGCCCGAGCATATCATCGGATGGATCGATGCCGATGACTCGCACGTAAGGTGGATAGGCGCCCAGTGAGATGCCTGTGCCAACCCCAACTTCGAGGACCTGCTGTCCGGGACGAAAGGTGAGCGACTCGATGACTTGTTGTTCGTGATCAACGAATGCGCGCCCGAAAATTGAATCGTAGAGATAGGCCAGATCAGAGTAGACACGACTCTGGTGCGGTTCGCTCATCGGTTCACGCCTCAAGAAGAGAGTCAGGAGTCGGATGTGGTTCCGGCTGTCGATTTGTCGTGCGATGGAAGGCTCAAGCCGCCGCGCTAACTCCTTGTACATGGCGTTTGAATGAGGCAATGTCGCGCCGGCGAAAGCGCCACTGCCGCCCCTTCTTAAACGCGGGCAGAATGTTGCGGCGCGCCAGCTCGTTGACCGTATCAGGGCTGAGGTCGAGGAGAAATGCGACCTCACGAGAATTAAGCAGGATATCGTCCTTATCGGCCATGTTGGTCCGCCCCATCTACCCCGGAATCGCGCGTCTTTGTAGTACGCGCGATCCGGACAAGTCAAGATTTGTCCGCAAGCTCAAAAGGGAGTGTCGGCACCCCGCATAGCTTAGTAGCATCGGCGGCTCGATCAACATTGAGGGTGTTCCACCAAGAACAAATCCAGATTGTTGCCTAGAAGAGTATTTTCGCAATAAGACATGCTTATCATACGCTAATAGTAGTTAGGCGCCTCATGGAGATTTTCCAGTCGTACCATGCGCGAGTCACCACGAAACAAGAAAAGACCCCGGTCAATACTCCTACGCACAGAGTCACGGCAAAGCCCTTGACGGGACCCGTGCCGAACTGGAAGAGAATCAAGCCGGCAACGAAGGTCGAGATATTCGAATCACGAATCGCCGACCAGGCGCGTTCGTAGCCGGTTTTGATTGCCTCGCGGGGTGATTTTCCCGCGCGTAATTCCTCGCGCATCCGTTCGTTCACCAGCACGTTAGCATCGACAGACATTCCGAGAGTAAGGACGATGCCGGCGATGCCAGGCAGGGTCAATGTCGCCTGGAGCGCCGCCATCACGCACACCAGCAACAAAATATTCAGGATCAGGCCGAGATCGGCCAGGATGCCCGCCCCACTATAATAGATCGCCATGAACGCGAGGACTGCTATCGCGCCAACCACGAAGGACAATTCGCCCTGGCGAATAGAGTCGCGTCCCAGCGACGGACCAACAGTGCGTTCCTCGATAATTTCGACCGGTGCAGGCAATGAGCCGGAGCGCAGAACAATTGCAAGATTGTGAGCCTCCTCGAATGAAAAATTGCCGGTGATCTGCACGTCACCGCCGGGGATCGGCTCTTTGATCACGGGTGCCGAATAAACCGTGCCGTCGAGCACGATCGCGAGATTGCGGCCAACGTTCTGCGACGTGAGCGCGGCAAAAATATCTGTGCCGCGCCGATTCAGCCGGACTTCCACATATGGTCCTTCCATGCGGCCGCCTTCCCGCACCCGGGCGTCGGTCACTACATCGCCCGTCATCAGCACGAGCGATTCTACCAAGTATGGCGGCGGGCCTCCGGCCTGCGGCGGTCCATAAAGGATGTCGTCACCGGCAGGCGGTCCCTGCCGAACGGCGTCGGCGACGGCGTGCTTGTCGTCGAGCAACTTGAACTCGAGCACCGCGGTTTTCCCGATCAGTTCCTTGGCCCGCTCTGGATCCTGGATGCCCGGCAACTGTACCAGAATATCGTTCTCGCCTTCACGGGCGACCGTGGTTTCCCGCACGCCGAGTTGATCGATCCGGTTACGAATCGTTTCCAGCGCCTGATCCATCGCGTTGGTGCGAATCTGCATGGCTTCGTGCGGGTTGAAGCTCGCCACGTAAGCGCCGCCTTGGTTTGGCGCCGGTGCAACCGTCAAATCAGGGAATGCCCGGCTCATCAGGTCTTGGAAGGCTGAACGTTCACCGGGATTCGTAAGCTTGATGAGGAGTGAACCGTCCGGATTTTGGCTACTCAGCGGTGGTTGCAGCTTGTTGTCTTTGGCCTCACGCTCGATATCATCGCCGCGCCGACGCAACGAGGTTTTGACCGCCTCCTGCAATTTCACTTCGAGCAACAGGTGAGTCCCGCCCTGGAGGTCGAGGCCCAGCTGGATTTTCGGCAGTGACTCCAGCGGCTGCATCCAATCGGGCAGCGAAAACTGAAAACTTGGCAGCAGAAGAATGGCGGCGGCAGCGACCAGCGCGCCGGCGAGCCATAGCCGAATCGTGCCGCTACCGTTGGTGAAATGGAGCCACAAAAACACCCCCGCCAGTGCCAGCAACGTCACGATCGTGATTGGATTCTGAGTTGCACCTTCCATTTTTTCTTGTCGCGGCTCTTCTACGCCCGCCTCGCAGATTCTGTTGTCCTTCGGCTTTGCTCAGGGCTTCGGGTACCCTGCTCGGTTTCGGCTCCTCGCTTCGGCTGAGCGGCGTGAGCTAATGCTGCGTGTTTAGGATTGCTCTCCCTTTTCCCGTCGCGGCATTCGCCCATAACTCGAAATCGCGGAAATCTGGTTGCGCTCGACCCGCACTCGCACGTTGGGCGCAATTTCGAGCGTCACCAGCTTATCACTCAGTTCGGCGATTCTGCCGATCAGACCTCCGGTAGTCACTACTTCGTCATTACGCTTGAGCGCGGCGAGCATTTTTTGGTGATCACTGGCTTTCTTGCTCTGCGGCCGAATGAACAGAAAGTACATGACTCCGAAGATCAAGACGATGGGCACAACCGGATTGGTCAGTAATTGATCAAACAGCGCCTGGGGCTGACCAGATGTCGGCGTGGATTGTGCCCACGCGATGGTGTCAAACAACATTTTATTTAACCTTGCGAGTTGGGCTTGTTGGGCTCACCCATCAGGTTAAGCAAATAAGTTGAGAAGGCCTTGTAGGTTCGCGATGCGATAGCAGCTTGCGCCTCGCGCATCAAGCGCGCATAAAAAAATAGATTGTGCTCGGTCAATGCTCGCGCGGCTAGGATCTCGCCGGATAAATAGAGATGTCGTAAATAGGCTCGAGAGAATTGGCGGCACGACCGACAGTCGCATCGCGGATCCAATGGCTGACGGTCCCTCATATAAGCAGCGCGCTTAATCGAAATTCGTCCTTCGCTGGTGAAAGCACTACCGTTACGCGCGTTACGCGTTGGCAGTACGCAATCGAACAGGTCGTAGCCCATCGCGATTGCTGCCAGTAAGTCCTGCGGGGTACCCACCCCCATAAGATAACGCGGTTTGTCTGCTGGAAGCATGCTCGCCGAAAGCGCGGCCATCTCGCGCATCGCTTGTTTGGGTTCGCCGACCGACAGGCCGCCGACCGCGAACCCCTCAAATCCAAGCGAGGTGATCTGCATCGCGCTGCGGCGTCTCAGGTCTGGATAGATGCTGCCCTGGACAATGCCGAATAATGCCTGACTTTTGCTGCGGTGCGTTGAGATCGAACGCTCGGCCCATTGCGCAGTCAGCTCAACGGACGAGTTTGCGTGCTCATAATCAGCCGGGTACGGCGTGCATTCGTCCAGCGCCATGATGATGTCGGCGCCAAGGTTTTGCTGGATGTCGACCGCTGCCTCAGGTGTCAGCATCAACGCCGAACCATCAAGATGCGAGCGGAATCTGATTCCGGCGGCGTCGATAGAATTAATC
>Ga0185299_10007828_pt1 | contig 10774 bp, 11 predicted proteins | sample PaiPotPPA55metaG_FD_128002 | JGI IMG/M metagenome (GOLD analysis project Ga0185299, IMG submission 128002) | Iron sulfur acid spring bacterial and archeal communities from Banff, Canada, to study Microbial Dark Matter (Phase II) - Paint Pots PPA... ...
CGCCGCGAAATACATGCTGTCACCTGACTCGTGTTTGCTTCCCATCAGGGTTTACGTTGTTGAACCAATAACTAACGGGAATCGGTCGAGAGTAATACGCAATTGGATAACAAACCTCCATCACACTAGACTCTTCCGGATAGCAGGGTAGTTTGCGGTACCTACCTGATCCCAGCGCCCAGATCTGATTCTTTCAAATACCAAAACGGAGACAGCACGTGAGATCAAAAGTGGCCTGCGGCATTTTTGCCGTCATGGTGTGCGTCAGCGTAGCCAGCCCAGCCAGTGCGCAGATGGCGACCGGAAACACATCGTCAGTGAAAGTCGCTCTCTCGAACAATTACGCGGGCAACAGTTGGCGGCAATCGATGCTGAAGAGCTGGTCGGATGTTGCTGACGACGCTGTCAAGCAGAAGGTGGTCGCGTCCGCGCCGACCTTCACGACCGCGGAAAATCAGGCGACCGAGCAGGTTCAGCAATTACAGAACCTGATCCTTCAGGGCTTCAAGGGCATCGCGGTGGACGCTGTTTCGCCCACTGCGCTCAACGGCGTGATCAAGCAGGCATGTGCCGTTGGCGTGACCGTGGTGTCGTTCGACGGCATTTCGACTGAACCCTGCGCATACCGCATCACGGTCGACTTCCGGCAACTCGGCTCGATGCAGGTCGACTATTTGGCGAAACGCCTCAACGGCAAGGGCAACTTGCTGGAGATCCGCGGACTTGCCGGCGTGTCCGTCGATGACGAAATCCATCAGGGCATTGTCGATGAGTTGAAGAAGTATCCCGGCCTGAAAGTTGTCGGCTCCGTGCATGGCGACTGGACCCAGACCGTAGCGCAAAAGCAGGTGGCGGGCGTTTTACCGACACTGCCTAAAATCGACGGCGTCGTGACGCAAGGTGGCGACGGCTTTGGCACAGCGAAGGCGTTCGCAGAAGCGGGACGTCCGGTCCCGATCATCATTCTTGGCAATCGCCAGGAAGAACTCGCCTGGTGGGCCGAGCAACGCAAGAGCGGCTATCAGACCTTGTCAGTCACAATTCCGCCGGGCGCATCGACCTTCGCATTCTGGGTGACCCAACAACTGCTGGCGGGCAAGAAGCTGCCGCACGACATCCGCATGCCCCTGCTCGAAGTAAAGGGAGATGAACTCGATGCCGTTCTGGCCAAAACTCCACCTGGTGCGCTAGCCAACAAGGAATACACACGCGACGAAGTGCTCAAGATCGTCGGCTCCAAGTAAGCCGCTTTGCCAGCGGGCGATGCCAGATTGGCGCGTCGGCTGGCAGCAGCCGGGAAGAAGAGAGACACCATGATGGCTTCAATAGCTGGATCATCGGTCAGCACGCCGGGCGACGCATTGATTGGGCTGGCTGACATCGGCAAGACATTCGGGCAGGTCAAGGCACTGAGCGGCATCAACTTTGCGTTCGAAAGAGGGGAGTGCGTCGGTGTCGCCGGGCATAACGGCGCGGGCAAGTCCACGCTGATGGCGATTCTGGCTGGCGTCTACGCGCCGGATCACGGCATGCTCTCGGTCGACGGTCACCCGGTCAAACACTACGATGCCAACGCGGCACGAGAAGCCGGCGTGCGCTGCGTGTTTCAGGAGTTGTCGTTGTGCGCGAACCTTTCGATCGCGGAAAACATGTGCATCCTGCATCCCGAACTCAAAGGACGCGCGTGGCGCAGGAAGGCGACTGCATTGATGGTCGAGCAGCTCGACGCGATTTTTCCCGGCCACAACCTGAAGGGGCATGAACTGGTCGCGGATCTGACGTTGACGCAACGTCAGATGGTCGAGATCGCACGCGGCTTCACGGTCGTGACTTCGCCGGTCAAGCTGGTCATCCTCGACGAGCCGACCTCCAGTCTCGACGCGCATACCGCCGAGCAACTGCTCGTGTTTATCCGCGCAGCAGCCGGACGAGGCACTACCTGCATTCTGATCAGCCACATGCTCGGAGAGATCGAGCGCGTGGCGGACCGAGTGCTGGTCATGCGCGACGGCATGGCTGCTGCGGTGTTGCCGCGCGAAGCGCTGGAGCAGGACGCCATTGTTCGAGCGATGGGGCAGCACGTTGAGGTTGAAAGCAAATCGAAGACGACGGGCCGCTTGCAGCGCAATGCCGGGGATTTCACGTGGCACGTTGGCCCGCCCACCTCGAAACGCTCGACAATCAGTGCGACGCGCGGAGAAATCGTTTGCTTCGCGGGCCTCGCGGGGCAAGGTCAGACCGAAGCGCTGCTCGCTATCTATCGAGGCTCGACGCGCCGCGGCGCAAAGGAACGGGTGGCGTTCGTCGCCGGCGATCGCGCTGACGATGGTGTCTTCCCGCTCTGGTCGATTAGCGAGAACCTTGTTATCCGCTGGCTCTACGGCTCGCCGAATGGGCGCAGGCGACGCCTTCTGGTGGACGCCGCCGGCGTACGCGGGCTCGTGCAGGATTGGCGCACGAAGATCGGGATTCGCGGTGCCGCGACGAGCGCAGGCATCCTCTCGCTAAGCGGCGGGAACCAGCAGAAGGTACTGTTTGCGCGTGCGTTGGCTTCCGACGCCGACCTGATCCTGATGGACGATCCGACTCGCGGTGTCGACATCGGCACGAAGCGCGACATCTACGAGCTCGTGCGCAGCGAAGCCTCGAATGGACGCACTTTCATCTGGTACACCACGGAAAACGACGAACTCGCCTATTGCGATCGTGCCTATGTATTCCGCTCCGGCCGCGTCACGCGCGTGCTGTATGCGGACGAATGTAACGAAGAGGCGCTTCTCGCCGCCAGTTTTGAGGAGCAAGCTGCATGACGCCAGCCATGGGGACAATGCGCAACCTTCGCTTGCGGGCACTTTTACCCGTGTTTTCGCTGGTGGTGATCCTGGTGCCCATTTTCATTCTGCAGCCGGCCACTTTCAGCTACTTTGGCCTGGGGCTCCTGCTCAACCTCGCTGTGCCGATCGTGTTCGCCACGCTCGCCCAGCTCGCCGTCATTACCGTGAACGACCTCGATCTGTCGATCGGGTCATTCGTCAGCCTGGCCGCATGTATCGGCGCGACGTTGCTGGTGCGCGCGCCCTGGCTTGGCGTGGCCGCGCTGATCGCATGCGTGTTGCTCTATGCGGCGATCGGTGCGCTGATCGAATACCGGTCGATTCCCTCGATCGTGGTGACGCTGGGCCTGTCTTTCGTCTGGACCGGACTCGCGGTGCTCCTGCTGCCTTCGCCGGGCGGTACGAGCCCTGAATGGCTTAGCGGGCTGATGACATTTCAGACGCCGTTAGTTGCCGCACCCATCGTGTGGTCGGTCGTGATCGCGTTGGTGGGGCATGTGCTGCTGATGCGTTCGTCGGCGGGAGTGCGGGTGCGGGCCGCGGGCGGTAACCCGCGTGCCATGAGCCGCTTTGGCTGGTCGATGGTGAAAAGCCGGGCCATCCTGTACGGCGTGGCAGGCGTCTTCGGCGTGTTGTCGGGCCTGTCGTTGCTGGGTCTCACCACTTCCGCCGATTCCAACCTCGCGCTGCGATACACGTTGCTTTCCATCGCCGCAGTGATACTGGGCGGCGGCGAGTTTATCGGCGGCCGCGTATCGGTCTGGGGCGCTGTGCTCGGTTCGATCACGTTAACGGTGGCCGCCTCGTTCCTCGCCTTTCTCAACATTTCACCGGACTGGCAAGTCGGCATGCAGGGCGCGATCCTGATTGCCGTGTTGTCGCTGCGGGTGTTGCTGCAGCGTAGCGGGGCGCGCAAATGAATCAACCGTCTCCTCTTCGGTCTGCCGCATCGCCTGCCGCTGAGCCGCAGGTCACCCTGGGCGGGCGTCTGCGGAATCTGCGCGCTCCGTGGGCCTGGTCCTTTGTCGGGGCCATAGGTGTCGGTATGGTCACGGCGAGCGTATTCGGGCTTTCAATTGCCGGTAACGTTGTCCTCACCGCGCTAGTGTTTGGCGTTTTCATGGTGCTGGTCGGTCTCGGGCAGATGCTGGTCATCACATCCGGGCCGGGTAATATCGACCTGTCGGTGCCGTCTGTCATCGCACTCGCTGGCATGATCGGCGTGCATGTGATGGCCGCGGCTGGAATCTTCGCCGGATTTGCCGCTGCGCTGGCTGCCGGTGTTGCCGTCGGCCTCGCGAACTATCTGTTGATCCGCGTTCTTCGCATCCCGCCGATCATTGCGACGTTGTCGTCCAGTTTCATCATCCAGTCGGTCGCGATCACGCAAAGCCGGGGCATGAATGCGCCGCCGGCCGCTCTCGAGGCGTTTGCCAACGGACGCTTGCTCGGCATTCCCCATCTCGCGTTGATCGCGCTTGTGCTGTCGGTCGCGATCGCCGTTCTGTTGCACTTGACTGTGTTCGGTCGCGGTCTGTCCGCTGTCGGCCAGAATCCGCGGGCCGCGTGGCTAGCTGGTGTACGCGTGGAAGCGACACGGTGCAAGGTTTACATGTTGTCCGGCGCCATTGCCGCGCTGACCGGCGTGCTGCTGGCGGCGGTTTCGGGCGGCGCGACACTGGACATGGGCGTCGAGTACATGCTGATCTCGATCGCGGTCGTGGTGATCGGCGGTACCCAGGTAACGGGCGGCCGCGCGACGGTCATAGGGGTGTGGGGCGCTTCGATGTTCCTGTTTCTCACGAATGCCGTGTTCAATGCGCTGGGCGCCGGAGCGGGCGTGCGCTCGATCGCATATGGCCTGCTGATTATCTTCGTGGTCGTGGCGGCAGGAGGCCGCTCGGCGCGCTGATTGCCTAACCTCATTCTGTAACGGGAAGACAACGACGATGGACCCGAAAGATTTTGAAGTTCACGATGCTCGCTTTCGCGCGTTACTCCAGCCAAACGCGCGGCTGGAGAAACTCTACGGTGACTGTCTATGGGCAGAAGGCCCGGTCTACTTCCCCGCCGGCGACTATCTTGTCTGGAGCGACATTCCAAACAGCCGCATGCTGCGCTGGGTGCAGGACATGGGTGTTGGGACGTTCCGCGCAAATTCGAATTTTTCCAATGGGAACACGCGTGACCGCGAAGGGCGGCTGGTGACATGCGAACACGGCTTGCGCCGCGTCACGCGGACTGAGCACGACGGCAGCATCACGGTGCTGGCGTCCGCGTACCAGGGCAAGCGGCTGAATTCACCCAATGACGTGATCGTCAAATCGGACGGCTCGGTATGGTTCACGGATCCTGACTACGGCATCCTGAGCGATTACGAAGGCGGTCGCGCCGACAGCGAAATTGGCCACTGCAACGTGTACTGCGTGACACCGCAGAACGGCGAGGTCGCACTGGTTGCGGATGACTTCGTCAAGCCTAACGGTCTCGCATTCTCGCCAGATGAGAGCCGCATCTATATCGCGGATTCGGCGTCGTCGCACATTGAGAACGCGCCACATCATATCCGCGTGTTCGATGTTGCAGGCGGCAAACTGTGTCACGGCCGGGAGTTCGTCGAGATCCAGCAGGGCGTGCCCGATGGCATGCGCGTGGACGAACATGGCAACATCTGGACCAGTGCGCTCGATGGCGTACATTGTTACTCGCCGGACGGTGAACTGCTCGGCAAGATCTTGCTGCCCGAGGTTGTTGCGAACCTGACCTTTGGCGGTTTGCACCGCAACCGCCTGTTCATCACGGCGAATGCATCGCTTTACTCGCTGTACGTCGCCGTGCGCGGGGCAGCGGCGTGAATTCGGCGCCATGGCGCACGGACTCTACCTGAACTCGGAATGCGTCGCGGCTGCCGCGCCGCGTTCGGGTTCAGGGTGCGCCGGATCGCCTAGTTGCCCGGCCGTCGCGCGGAGGATCGTGATGAATTCCTGCATCGACTGCGAGGGAATTTCGTGCTTGCGCGTAATGACGCCGTAGTTCGACATCGTGCGCCGGATCGGTACGGGCAGATGTCCCAGCAGGCCGTTTTTCACGTACTTTTCGACGGCCGCACGCGGCTGCAGCGAAATCATGTCGCTGGTCTGCAAGAGTTCGAGTGTCGAAAAGATCGAAGGTGTTTCCACCATGCCGACCGGCGCGAGCATGCCGGCTGCCGCGAACGTGTCTTCGAACAACTGCCTGATCGCCGTGGCCTCCGGATAGACAATCCATGGCCAGCCGCCAAGGTCGGCCATCTCGACGCAACGTCGCGTGAGCAACGGATGATGCCGGCCGACGACGATCCACACCGGTTCGGCGGACAAATCTTCAACGTCGAATAAGGCCTGTTGACGCGCTTCCGTCAGACGGCCGACCATCACGTCGAGCTTCTTTTCTTCCAGCCAGATCGCCAACTGGTCGCTGCTCTGTTCGACTAGCTTGATGATCAGCCGTGGCCGCCGACGCTGGATTTCGTTGATTGACGCAGCCACGACCTGAGCGGCCGAAGCCAAGATAGCACCCACCGCGAGATGACCATACCCCCCGTTTTTCAGGGTGGAGAACTCGCCGACAAACTTGCCGAGGTCGGCCACGGTCGTACTCGCATACCGCAGGGACAACACACCGAGATCGGTTGGCCGCATTTCCCGCGGTAGCCGTTCGAATAACTGCGCACCGAACATGGTCTCGATATCGCTCAGTATCTTTGTGGCGGCGGGCTGGGTCATATGCATCTGCTCAGCGGCGATACGCAGGTTGCGGGTGCGCCCGAGGATGTCGAGTAGTTGGAGATGTCTGAACCGCAGCCGGGTCAAGATACTCGAAGCGGGCAATGCCAGTTGTATGGACATAGGGTAAACGCTGGTCCGCTCATAACGATATGGAATCGATTGTACTCAACACGCGATTGGATGTTTAGTGGCGCTCCGCCTAGAGTGGCTCCTAACCTCAGCGGCGCTTTGAACGCGCCCCGACTCGCATTAGAAGAAACAGACGTGACATCTCTGCTCTCGCCCAGCGCAACGGATGCGTTGCGCTGCGAACCGTACCCCTATCGGAGACAACATCATGACGTTCCAGGCTGAACAAGCAGCGGCCGGACCGGCTGTCGATGCGCTGGCGAGCGCTGAGCCGGTCGTGCGCCTGCATCCGGATGACGACGTCGTGATTGCACGGCTGCAACTTGTTGCGGGCGTGCGGATTGGCGCCGGCCTTGCCGTGCGCGGACTGATTCCCGCGGGTCACAAGCTCGCGGTACGCGGCATCGATGCGGGTGCACCGGTGCGGCGCTACGGACAGGTTATCGGTTTCGCGAGTCGCCCGATCGACGCGGGCGAGCACGTCCACACGCATAACTTGTCGATGGGGAACTTCGATCGCGACTACGCTCTTGGCGCTGACGTGAAACCCTCAACGCGAACTGGAAAGACGGCGCAGTTCATGGGTATCGGGCGCGCCGACGGGCGCGTTGCCACGCGCAACTACATCGGCATTCTGACGTCGGTGAATTGTTCGGCGACGGCGGCGCGCGCCATTGCCGATTATTTTCGCCGCGACATCCATCCCGAAGCGCTCGAAGCGTTTCCGAACGTTGATGGTGTGGTCGCGCTCACGCATGGGCAAGGCTGCGCAATCGACGCGGAAGGCGAAGCGCTAGGGTTGATTCGCCGAACGCTGGGTGGTTACGCGCGTCATCCGAACTTCGCGGCGGTATTGATCGTCGGCCTCGGCTGCGAGACAAACCAGATCGACGGACTCGTGCAGAGCGAGACTCTGAAGCCTGGCGCCGCACTAAAGACCATGACGATCCAGGCAACTGGAGGCACGGCGCGCACCGTCGCCGCGGGCATTGAAACGGTCAAGGCGATGCTGGTGAAGGCAAACAACGTGGAGCGCGAGCCGGTCGATGTAAAGCACCTTGTGATCGGTTTGCAATGCGGCGGTTCCGATGGTTACTCCGGCATCACGGCGAATCCGGCGCTCGGTGCGGCGGTCGATCGACTGGTTGCACATGGCGGCACGGCGATCCTCTCCGAAACGCCCGAAGTCTATGGCGCCGAGCATCTGTTGACGCGCCGCGCCGTGTCACAGCAGGTGGGTGAAAAGCTCATCGAACGGATCCATTGGTGGGAAGCGTATTGCGCGCGCATGAATGCCGACCTCAACAACAATCCTTCAGCCGGCAATAAGGCCGGCGGTCTCACGACGATCCTTGAAAAGTCGCTAGGCGCCGTGGCGAAGGGCGGCACGACCAATCTCGTCGAGGTGTACCACTACGCGGAGCCGGTCCGTGCGCACGGCCTCGTGTTCATGGACACGCCCGGTTACGACCCGGTCTCGGCGACGGGGCAGGTAGCAGGCGGGGCAAACCTAATCTGCTTTACGACGGGACGAGGCTCCGCTTATGGCTGCGCACCATCGCCGTCCTTGAAACTGGGCACCAATACCGCGTTGTGGCGCCGCCAGGAAGAAGACATTGACCTGAATTGCGGTTCGATACTCGACGGCGAAAAAAGCGTGGACGAGTTAGGACAGGCGATTTTTGAACTGATGCTTGCCACTGCTTCCGGTGCTATGTCCAAGAGCGAACTTCACGGTTACGGGCAGAATGAGTTCGTGCCGTGGCAGATTGGCGCGATTACCTGACGACCCTTCTGCGCATCCCGGCAAAGCTCGGGAGCGGGGCCGCGTTGTGGTGCAAATCGAGCGGTCGGTCGGTTACGCTTGGGTTTTGACGAAGCCGAACCCGCAATGAATAAGTTGAAAGGGCGTTGTTATATTAAAGCGTTGGGCTCGCAGTAGTTCGGCGTTGTTGAAAAAAGAAAATTTGAGCAAAGCGCCCCGGTGTTCGCTATTTTTTAGACGTTCACGGACACCAGCATACCGAGATTGGTCATTCGGTTCAGTGCCGACACACTGATCCATGCCTTGGTTTTCTGCTGCGGCAGCGCGCGTGCCTTCATGGTGTTGCCGAAAATGCGCTTGTAGCGTTGCATCGCAAGCTCGGCATAGTTGCGCAGGTTGTAGCCCGTGATGCGCTGCCAGGCGAGACGCCCGTGCTGTGCAATGACCTCAATATGGTGATCGCGTTGGGTATCGCCAGCGCCTGATAGAACCGCCGTCTTGTGCGGTGGAATGACCACTTGAGCGTGGGGCTGGTGGTCCAGAACAGCGCGTGAAACCGGCTCGCCATCGTAAGCGCCGTCACCGATGAAGGTCTCAAAAGGGGTGACGATTTGGGTGAGCAGATCTGCCACGGCAGAGGGGTCACCGACTTCCGGCGTGGTGAGCTCGCAGGCAAGAACTTGATGGTGTTCGTCGATCGCAAGATGGAGTTTGCGCCAGGTCCGGCGAGCCGGAACATCATGCTTCTCTTGATGCCATTCGTCTTTACCGTAGACCTTGAGTCCGGTCGAATCAACGATGACTAGGCTACCCGGTTCCATCGCTTGGCTCAGGACGTGCCGGGGTATTGAAATGCTGTGCTTGGAAATGCTGCTGTAGTCAGGAAATGCTGATGGTGGACTTCATGAAGCGGCTAAGTGAGTTCATGAAGCCCTCGGTCTGGCGTAACGGCAGATGGAAGACCTGGCGGATGAACAACGTGGTTTCTATCGCGAGATCGGAATATTCCTGCGGCCTGCCACGGGCACCGGTCTTGGCCGGGTGCCATGCGGCGAGTGCCTCTTCGGTGAACCAGATCGTGATATCGCCACGTTGGCGCAAGGCTTTGTTATATTCGGGCCAGTTGGTCACTTTGTAACGCGCTTTTTCGATCTTATGACGGCGGCTCTGATTGTGTTTGTACGGCATCGGCTTTTCTGCAGGTGAAGTTACCGCGGATCATGCCAGATCGCCCGCCCCCGGGCTGGAAGATCGATTTATTCAACAACGCCGTACATTGAGGCGCTCGTTTTTCGCCGCGCAGCCAGTTGGCCGAAAGGATCAATGATACAAACCAAGCATCGAAAATGTCCTCGGAAGCACTCACCATGTCGTCGTAGATGTCGAACTCGCGATAGTCGATAACGCGATACGTGACTAGGATGAGAAAGCGGTTGCGTATTCGTGAATAGCGCGTCTAATAAGGTGTACCGGCGATGAGCGCGTCAGCGTCCGCACGCGCGAAAGACCTGTCGCGCAGCCCGCGCAGCGATCATCAGACAGCGCGCGGTGCAATGGGGCAAAACCATGCAATATCCTTTGTACGTGCAACGCGACGCTGACACAGCCTTTCGTGCCAGCTTCGCCGATTTTCCCGAAGCCGATGTGACGGGCAATTCGATCGAAGAGCTGAAGCGGAACGCGCAAGAGGCCGTGGAACGGATGTATCACGGCAGCGAGCAACTTATTCCTGGGCCCACGTGCGACACATCGGAATTGCGTACGCTCGAAATCGACGACGGCGAAGGAATCTGGCTGTTCGTGAACATCAATATGTCGCGGGTCACGTCGAGAGCCGTGGGCTTTCAGCTCAGCCTGAGCGAGAGTCTTCTGGAGCAAGTCAACGCGGCCGCACGAGAGCGGCATTTGACTCGCTCCGCGTTTTTTACGCTCGCTGCCCTGCACGAGTTGGATACGCAAAAACGACGATGATGGTCTTCCGGTCGCGACGCGAAGGCGAATTGGCGCTCGTGGCACTTTATTCGTCAATGTTCGCGGCCTTCGATTGGCGCGCGGACAGTTCGTCGACGGAAAGCGGCCCTTTCCTCACAGCGCTTGGTCGCCTATCCATGTGCCGTGCGACACCGCACATGCGGGCGAGCACCGTTGTGCAGGGCGTTGTTGAATAAATCGATCTTCCAGCCCGGGGGCGGGCGATCTGGCATGATCCGCGGTAACTTCACCTGCAGAAAAGCCGATGCCGTACAAACACAATCAGAGCCGCCGTCATAAGATCGAAA
>Ga0185299_10007832_pt1 | contig 10768 bp, 8 predicted proteins | sample PaiPotPPA55metaG_FD_128002 | JGI IMG/M metagenome (GOLD analysis project Ga0185299, IMG submission 128002) | Iron sulfur acid spring bacterial and archeal communities from Banff, Canada, to study Microbial Dark Matter (Phase II) - Paint Pots PPA... ...
TGGTCCCGCCCAACCAGCCTTTTTTCAAAGTGTTCGGCGTGGGTCTCGCTCTGGCGATTTGGCTCTACTCCGGATACGAGCAGCTTTCCTCGGTCGCAGGGGATGTAGAGAACCCGCAGCGCACTTATCCGCGGGCGCTCGCCCTGGTCATTCCGCTTTCCATCGCGACCTACTTTCTGCCGCCATTCGCAGCGCTGGCCGCGCTCGGCAACTGGCAACAGTGGAATGATGGATACTTCTCCACTGCCGCTCTGCTCATCGGCGGTCCCTGGCTCGGCAATCTGATGACGATCGCCGCCATGGTTGGCAACGTGGCGCTGCTCAACAGCACCATGCTCACCGCCACTCCCATGCCCTTCACGCTTGCTGAAGACGGATACCTGCCGCGGTTCCTGACGCGCCGGCATCCCCGCTATGGCACGCCGTGGATCGCGATTCTGATCTCCGCCGCAATCTACGCGTCGCTGGCGCTGCATTCGCTCGGCGAGTTGATCAGCATCTATGCCTGGTTGCGAGGCGCTACAACTGTCTTGACCGTGCTCTCTGCGTGGGGGCTGCGCCGCAAAAGGCCCGATCTGCCGCGCGCTTTCCGCGTCCCTGGTGGCAACCTCGGACTCATCTATGTGATCGCCATGCCGCTCGTGATGACCTGCGTCGCCCTGCGCTACAGTGCTTCGATCGCGATTCGGTGGGGCCCGTGGGCGCTTGCAGCGGGCCCAGTTGTTTATTTTGTGGTGAAATGGTTCGCAAAGCACGCAGGGCAACAGGCGGCCAAAGCAGGATAGGTTCGCATGCAAGTATCGCGAGGTTCGCATCAGGATATCGCTTTAGCGATACCGCAATTGAACATCGAGAATTGCGCCTTCAGGCGCTGCGCCGGTTGAGCGAGGAACAAGTGCTCTTTACAATCTGCGAACTAAGCCGAAAAATTCGCGACCGCTCAATCTCTCCCGTCGAACTTACGCACCACTGCCTCGTGCTCATCGAAAAGCTCAACCCGGCGCTTAACGCTTACATCACGGTCACGGCGGAATCCGCTCTCGAACGAGCCCGTGTCGCCGAGCGCGAAATCTTCCGCGGAGCCTACCTCGGCCCCCTGCACGGCATTCCCATCGGACTCAAGGACATTATCGATGTTGCTGGAGTCCGCACCACCGCAGCCAGCGCGCTGTTCAGCGATCGCATTCCCACCGAAGACGCCGAAGTCGTGCGCCGCCTGCGCTGCGGAGGCGCAATCATTCTAGGCAAGCAGAACCTGCACGAATTCGCTTACGGCGGCAGTTCGACGATCAGCTTCTTCGGCGAGGTCCACAATCCGTGGAACACGACGCGCGTCGCTGGCGGCTCTTCAGGAGGCTCCGCCGCCAGTGTTGCCGCCGCTCTCGGCTTCGCCGCTGTCGGCACCGATACCGCCGGTTCCATCCGCTTGCCCGCAGCCTACTGCGGCGTCGTAGGACTCAAGCCGACTTACGGCCGCGTGAGCGCGCGCGGGGTCATTCCACTGTCGCCGTCGTTGGATCACGTCGGCCCGATCGCAAACTCGGTCTATGATGCAGCCTTGATGCTGCAAGTGATGACGGGCCGAGCCTCAGCCGATCCCTGCGCTGAGCCCAGTTTCATCTCAGCGTTCGACGAGCTTCCAGCGAATCTACGCGTCGGTGTGCCCCGAGAGTTCTTCTTCGACGACCTTCATCCCGAGGTTGCGGATGCAATCGAGAAAGCGATTCGGGTCTTCGCCGCACTACGCGTCGAGATTCGTGATGTCAAACTCGAAGTCCCCACCGACCGCACGCTCGCGAAGGCCGAAGCCTATGCGTATCACAAACCGTTCATAGAGCGCTCACCCGAGCTCTATCAGCCCGCGACGCTCGCTCGCATACAGGCCGGCGCCAACATCTCACCGGATGATGTTCTCCGCGCTACCGACGATCTTCGTGCGAGCCGTGAGGCGATCCGAAAAGTATTCGATGAAGTGGACGTGCTGCTAACGCCGACAGTTCCGATTCCGCCGCCGTTGATTGCCGATCTGCTCAAGCGTCCCGAAGACTTGCGTCCGCAAGAGTTGATGATGCTGCGTAACACGCGGCCCTTCAATGTCTGGGGGATTCCGACGATCTCCATCCCGTGCGGATTTGCAAAAGATGGCCTGCCCATCGGCCTGCAACTAGCGGCCGGTCCCGGGCGCGGGATCGTATTGCTGCAGGCCGCGCAGGTCTACGAACAAGCGACAGAATGGCACGAAAAAATGCCGGGATTAGCACAGACCACGTAGGAACGGACGCGTTCGCCCGTCCGCGCTCAGGATTGACCATACTGTTTACTATGAGGAAATGGAAACGATCTTCATCTTCCGACCTACTCGGACTGAGATCTCTGGCGCTGGCAGTAGGACCAACAGATGGAGTGCGGTAACAACCTGCCCACCGATTTGAACAGAGCGTTGCTTCAGTTTGCGCGAACCATCACTCGTCGAATCGGCAAATCCTGCCCGTGCGAGCAACTTGTCTAACCTGATCAACTTAACGAGAGGCGCGTTCATCACGGTGTCGCGATCAGGAAACCAGAAGTATCCAGGGTGGTTGATTATTTCTTCGATTTCAACGTCGGAGCTCGCTCCGACCACCGTATCGAGTTGTACGGTAACCTTCTCGATGTTTTCTGGCACCTGATCTTTCTGAAACTGCTTTGCCCAATCCTCCCCCGCCTTCGCCGCGGCCTCCGCCGAGTGGAAATCGGCCACAATCATCCGCGCTAGTTCTTTCTTTAGCGCCATCGGATGCGCCTTCCCGCTCGCAGCATCCGACTTCATCGCCGCGATCTGCTCCACCCGCACATCCGTCAGCAGTTCGTAATAGCGCCACATCATCTCGTCGGAAATCGACATGACTTTGCCGTACATCTCGAGTGGCGGCTCGTGAATTCCAATCGCGTTCCCCAGCGACTTCGACATTTTGTTGACGCCGTGGAGACCTTCCAAGATCGGCGTGGTCAGCACCACCTGCGATTCCTGCCCGTAAGCTCGTTGCAATTCGCGTCCGACTAGAAGATTGAACTTCTGGTCGGTGCCGCCCAATTCCACGTCCGCTTCGAGCGCGACCGAGTCGTATCCCTGCGCCAGCGGATACAGCAGCTCATGCATGGCGATCGGCTTCTCGTCACGGAAGCGCTTGTGGAAGTCCTCACGCTCGAGCATCTGCGAGACCGTGTACTTCGCTGTCAAACGTATGAAATCTTCGGCGGAGAACTTCGAGAACCAGCGGCTGTTGAAGTCGATCACCGTTTTTTCAGGACTAAGAATCTTGAAAGCCTGCGCCTTATAGGTCTCGGCGTTCTCCGCAATCTGCTCGCGCGACAGCGGAGGCCGCGTCGCCGAGCGTCCTGTCGGATCGCCGATCATCCCGGTGAAATCTCCGATCAGGAAGATGACCGTGTGTCCAAGGTCCTGAAAATGTTTGAGCTTGCGCAGCAGGACCGTGTGCCCCAGGTGCAGATCGGGCGCCGTCGGATCGAAGCCCGCCTTCACCCGCAGTGGCTTGCCCGACGCGAGCGAGCGTTCGAGCTTGGCGCGCAGTTCGGATTCCTTGACAATCTCCGCCGCGCCCTTCTTGATGTATGCCAGTTGTTCGTCAACCGGTGGAAAGTTAGCCATGCGTTTCGATTATAGCGACCCTGTTCGTGGAGAGCCGGGCGTCCTCGCCCGGCCACGACGATGCTGGCGCACGCGGGACGGGCGAGACGCCCGTCGCTCCACCGATTCGCAAGGCTACCCGCGCCTATAGAAGCTCAGCGCCGCTTCTCCCTGCACCAGCTTCCGATACCGCCGCAATTCCCCAAACGCGTCTCCGGGATCAAACCTCTTCTCGTGCTCCGCGATCACCACGCTCCGCTCGCACAACAGTTTCGATTCGGCCAGAGCCGCCAGCGTCTTCGTGTACTCGTCCTGCATCGAGTACGGAGGATCCAGAAACACGAAATCGGCAACGCTGCCCAGCGCCTCCAACTGCCGCAGGGCTTTCCCGGCCTCGACCTTCACAATCTGAAACCCGCTCGCAATCCCCAACGACTTCAGGTTCCCGGCAATCACTTTCGCCGCCGCTTTGGACGACTCGATGAAATGCACCATCCGCGCGCCCCTGCTGAGTGCCTCAATGCCCACCGCGCCTGTCCCCGCGTACAAATCGAACCATGTCGACTCCGCCAGCGCGGCCGGATTGCCAGCGCACAGCACGTTGAACAGCGTCTCGCGCAGCCGGTCCGCCGTCGGACGGATTTCGACCCCGGGCAACGACCGCAACGTGCGGCGCCGGTACTGTCCCGCAATCACTCTCATATCTTCTGGCTTATAACGGCCCTGTAGAGACGCGGCTTGCCGCGTCTCAGCTCGCGTCGTCCCCGCTTGGGCCGTCTGTCTGAGACGCGGCAAGCCGCGTCTCTACGGGAGATGCCCCTTTCGACCCAGCCCTTCCGATTCGCCTTTTCGCAACTCCGCAGCGTGAATCGGTGTCTAAGTAGATAGAATACTGGTAGGCATGTCGATGCGCAGTTGGTCCATCCCGGTCGGACGTCTTTTCGGAATCGAAATCCGCATTCATCTGACTTTCCTGTTTCTGCTGGTCTTCGTGTGGAGCACCGAAGCCGCTACGCAGGATGCCAGCGCCGCCCTGCGCGGACTCGCTCTGGTCGGCATCGTTTTCGGCAGCGTGGTCCTGCACGAATTAGGTCACGCGCTAGTGGCGCGCGGTTCGGGCATTCCGGCGAAGGGCATCATCCTGCTGCCGATCGGCGGAATCACCATCCTCGACGAAGCGCACGCCATTCCAGATTCGATCAACGCGTGGAAGCGTGATATCCGAATCGCGGTTGCCGGGCCCCTGGTGAATCTTGTCCTCGCTGGATTGTCCGCAATCGTTTTGCTTGCAGCCATACCAGGCTTTTCGCTTAGCGCGAGGCCGCTTCTCCACTCAAGCGCGCTGTTGCGGAGCATTGTCTGGTCGAACCTCTACCTCGGGTTATTCAACCTGCTGCCTGCATATCCCATGGATGGCGGGCGCGTTTTGCGCGCTGTTTTTTCGCGGCGCACCGATATGGTTCAAGCCACCCAGCGCGCCGTCCGCATCGGCCACGTCTTCTCCATCATGTTCATGATGGTCGGAATGCTGATGAGCAACTGGTGGCTGGTGATGATCGGATTCTTCCTCTTCGTTGGCGCACAACTCGAAGAGCGCTCGGCGGTATTTCAATCCGTGCTGCAAAGCGTGCGGCTGGAAGAAGTCATGCTCACCGACTTCGCTACCCTCTCTCCCGCCGACACTCTGGAGGACGCGCTCGAAAAAGCCGTGCACACGCTGCAGGACGACTTTCCGGTGGTGCGCGGCAGCGACATGGTTGGTGTGGTCTCGAAGCAAAAAATCCTCGAAGCGTTGCGCGCCGAAGGCAACGGCTACGTGCAGGCTGTGATGAACCGCATTTTCGAAGTTGCCGCCCGGCAGGAGTCGCTCGCCTCCGCCTTCCGCAAGCTCTCCGCGAACAATCTCAGTATCATCCCGGTGGTCGACGAGCAGCAGTTGGTCGGGATTGTTACCCTGCAGAACCTGATGCACTCCATGTCGCTCTTGGCCGAAAGCCGCAAGTTGCGCAGAGAAGCGCTGGACAGCTAGAAGGTCGGAGGTAAGAGGTCAGATTGCAGAGGTGAAATTTCCAGGTTCGGCGACGGCGTGCGAGCAACGGTTTTTAACCTCTGCAATCTGACCTCTTACCTCTGACCTCTCATCTCTCACCTCTGACCTTCGCGTATACTTCCTGCGCTGCGCGCACCGCACATCCAAAATCGACCTTGCTCCCCGTGGTTTCGGCGATTACATGTTCGAGGGCGGCCAGCACTCCCACTGTGTCCAGATAATCGTAGTAGCCAATGTGCGCGATGCGGAAAAGCTGTCCCTTCATCTCCGCTTGTCCGTTGGCCACGACCGCGCCAAACTGTTCGCGGAAACGTTTGCAAATGGCGGTGGAATCGGCGCCGGCCGGTGCAGCGACGGCGGTCAGCGCGGCCGCTGGAGAACCGGGTGCAAATAATTTCAGGCCCAGCGCCTCGACGCCGGCACGTGTCATCGCCGCACACAACTCCGCGTTCGCGACCAGCGCGTCGCGTCCCGCCGCGAGGTTCCCGTCCCCCATTTGACGCACATAATCGAGCGCTGCGGCCAGTCCAGCGAACAGGGAGGTCGCGGGCGTGTATGCCGTCTCGGCCTTGGCTGCCGATTTCCGTTCCTTGCGCAGATCGAAGTAATACCGCGGAGACTTTGCCCGCTCCATGCGCTGCCACGCCCGCTCGCTGATGGCGCCATAGGCCAGTCCGGGTGGGATCATCAGCGCCTTCTGCGAGCCGCCAATAATGACGTCGATTCCCCAGGCGTCCACGTCGAGACGCGTTGTGCCCAAGCCGGTGATCGCGTCGACGACAAACAAAGTATCTGGCAAAGCGCGCACGAGTTTCGCAATCCCCTCGACGTCATGCCGCGCGCCCGTCGAACTCTCGGTCGCTTGCATATAAACGCAGCGGATTTCTGGCGTTAGCTTGCGCCGCACTTCATCCAGCGAAATGGTTTCGCCATAGGGAGCGGTCACCGTCTCCACGGAGCAGCCAAACGCCTTTGCCAGCGAGGTCCAGCGCTCGCCGAACTTTCCGGCGGTTAGCACGAGCACCCGGTCGCCGGGAGAAGTCAGGTTCGAGATCGAGGCTTCCATGAATCCGGTGCCCGACGAGGAGAGCACGAGCACGTCGTTTTTCGTGCCGATGAACTCCTTGAGATCGGCGAGAACGCGCGTGAAGAGGGCGCGGAAATCGGCGGTGCGATGGTGCGCGCTATAGGAAGCCATCGCCGTTTGGGCGGCTGGAAGAAGAGGAGTTGGTCCGGGAGTGAAGAGCCTGTTTTTCTTGAACATGGGAATAAATCAGAATAAGGGATGCAACCGGATTGGGAAAGTGATTGCAGAGGGCAGAGGTCAGATTGCAGAGGTTAGAATCACGCGCGACAAAACTCTGGGGTTTCAGTATGAGGTTCTAACCTCTGCAATCTGACCTCTGCCCTCTGACCTTTCCAGCGTTCTATAATCCTCCCATGCCCCTCATCGACCAGATCCAGAAGGACATCGTAGCAGCCATGAAGGCCCGCGAAGAGCAGCGACTATCCACCCTACGCATGGTTAAGACCGCACTCAAGAACAAAGAAGTCGACAAGATGGCGCCGCTCGACGACAAGGAATCGCAGCAGGTGCTCTCCACGCTGATCAAGCAGCGGAAGGACTCGGTCGAGCAGTTCACGAAAGGCGGACGCCAGGAGATGGCCGACAAAGAAGCCGCCGAGATTAAGCTGATCGAGGCTTATCTACCTAAGGCTGCGGGCGAAGAAGAAATCGTGGCCGAAGTCCGCGCGGCGATTGCCGAGATGACGCCTGCTCCTGCCATGAAAGACATGGGGACAGTAATGAAAGCCGCAATGGCCCGCTTCGCGGCGGCGGGGATGCGGGTGGATGGGAAGGTGGTTAGCGAGGCGGTGAAGAAGGAGTTGGCGGGAAAGTAGGGGATTACTTCCCCCTCTGCCACTCCCGATACGCTTCGCTCTTCCCGATGCCGCGCTCTTTGGCTACTTTCTTCAGCGCGGATTTTTCATCGGCCTTTTCTTTGGCCATGATTTCGCGCACGCGCTGGGCGACGCTCATACTTTCGGATGGGGACGGAGCTGCTCCCTCTTCTGCTTTTGCGATCAGGAGCGTGATTTCGCCTTTGACGTCCCCTCGTGCCTTCAATTGCTCCAAAATTTCCGCTGCCCGTCCGCGCAGGAACTCTTCATGCAGCTTCGTCACTTCGCGTGCAACCACCACGTGGCGGTCGTTCCCGAGAAGCTCGACCACATCCGACAGCGTCTCCAGCAGCCGGTGGGGAGCTTCGTAGAACACCTGTGTTCTTGGGGACTCGCGAACGCTTTCCAGCAGCTTGCGGCGTTGTCCTGACTTAGCGGGGAGGAAGCCGCTGAAGCGGAAAGAATCGGTGGGCAGGCCGCTTGCTACCAGCGCCGCTAAAAATGCCGACGCACCAGGAATCGGCACGACCGGCACGTGATGCCGGATGGCTAGCGCGATCAGGCGGAATCCCGGGTCGGAGATGCCGGGCATGCCTGCGTCGGTGACGAGAGCGATCTTCGCGCCGCCTTCGAGGTCGACGACAAGTTCGGCGGCTTTCGTCATCTCGTTGTGCTCGTGATAGCTGACGGTGCGCGTGTGGATGCCGTAATGGCTAAGGAGCTTGAGAGTCTGGCGTGTGTCCTCGCAGGCGATCAGGTCGACTTCTTTGAGGACGCGAAGGGCGCGCAGGGTGATGTCTTCGAGGTTGCCGATAGGCGTGGCGACGAGATAGAGGGATGGACCTCCGATCTTATTCTGGTCGGAGCTTTCGCCGTTGCGCGATGCCTGCATGCGGAGAGTCTAGCAAGAAGCGGGGGATGCGTGCAGTGCGGGCGGAATCTGGTTCTCTCCCATGTCCGAGCTTGAGCATCCTGTCTTAAATCTTAACCACAGAGGGCACGGGGAACACAGGGGAGCACGGAGAAGCACTAACTTCATGATTTCCCCTGTGTTCCTCTGTGCCCCCGGTGGTAAAGACTCTTATCGGCCATGCCGTGCAGTTCGCGGCGGGTCCTGAACCATCCGCGTCAACTTCTTCTCGCTTCGCCTTTTATTCGCTTCGTGCTAAACTGACCAAACTGATGTGACGGCCAACACTTCACGCTCCAGCCAGCGGGTGTAGGCTACGAGGGATTCGTACCCCGAATTCCAGATTCATAAACAGGAGCAGCCATCATGGCCGACGAACGTAGCAGGACTGAAGAGCGTAACAACGAGCGCGTCAAGGCAATCGATCTCGCACTCGCACAAATTGAAAAGCAGTTTGGCAAAGGTTCCATTATGCGGCTGGGGTCGAAGGAAGCTATCGTCCCCATCGCAGTGATTTCCACGGGCGCGATTTCGTTCGATGCCGCGCTGGGCGTGGGCGGCTTTCCGCGCGGGCGTGTCGTGGAAATCTTTGGCCCGGAATCTTCCGGCAAAACTACCATCGCCTTGCAGGTGATTGCCGAGGCGCAAAAGACCGGAGGCATGGCGGCGTTTGTCGATGCCGAGCATGCGCTCGATCCGGGCTATGCCAAGAAGCTGGGTGTGGACGTCGACAACCTGCTGGTCTCGCAACCCGACTATGGTGAGCAGGCGCTCGAAATCACGGAAGCGCTGGTGCGCTCGAACGCCATTGACGTGCTGGTAGTGGACTCGGTGGCGGCTCTCGTCCCGAAGGCCGAACTTGACGGCGAAATGGGCGACAGTCACATGGGCCTGCAGGCACGTTTGATGTCGCAGGCGCTGCGCAAGCTGACGGGGACGGTGGCCAAATCGCGCACCTGCCTGATCTTTATTAACCAGATCCGCGAAAAGATTGGCGTGATGTTCGGCAATCCGGAAACCACGACAGGCGGGCGCGCGCTGAAGTTCTATTCGTCGGTGCGCATCGACATCCGGCGCATTGCGGCCATTAAAGAGGGAGACGTGGTCACCGGCTCGCGCACCCGAGTCAAGATCGTGAAGAACAAAGTAGCGGCGCCTTTCCGCGAATCGGAATTCGACATTCTTTATGGCGAAGGCATCTCGCGCGAAGGCGATCTGATCGATCTGGCGGTGGCCCAAAATATCCTGGAGAAGTCGGGCTCGTGGTTCAGCTACAAAGGGGAACGCATTGGGCAGGGGCGCGAGAACGCCCGCAGCTTCCTGAAAGAAAATAAAGACACGATGGCGAAGCTCGATGCCGAAGTGCGCAAGGCGCTGGGGATGATTCCGGCCGCGGCGTCGGCGGCTCCGGCAGCGACGGCGGTGCCGGCGCAAGCGACCGGTACGCAGGGACGGGTCACCACGATGCCGTCGGCGTCGGAAGTGGGGAAGGTTCCAGCGAGACGCTAGTCATGCTCACGTCGGGGCGGACGCATTCGTCTGCCCCCGTCGAGTGGAGCTCGTTAATCGCTGGAGAGAGGCGCCTTGCCCGTCCAGTCCGAAGTGGCCGGGCGGGGACGCCCGGCGCTCCATCACTTCGCTCTGATTGCCATCCCCGCTTGCGCCCGCATACAATCCTCTTTTCCTTGACCCTGTCGTCATCCGAGGCCCTCGTGAAGCGCATCAAAGCCATCTATCCCGGATCGTTCGATCCTCCCACCAACGGGCATCTTGACCTGATCGAACGCGGCAGTAAGATCTTCGACGAACTGGTGGTCGCCATTCTTCGGAATCCCGAGAAAGACCCGCTGTTCAGCGTCGCCGACCGCCGCAAGATGCTGGAGGCAATGACTTCGGGCTTTGACAACGTCTCGGTGGACACTTTCGACGGCCTCACGGTGGACTACGCGCTGCGGGTCGAGGCGAGGGCGATTCTGCGCGGTATTCGCGCCATCAGCGATTACGAGTACGAACTCCAGATGGCGCTGATGAATCGCAAACTCCAGCCCGGTCTGGAAACGGTGTTCATGATGCCCGCTGAAAAGTATTCGTACCTGAGTTCGCGTCTAGTGCGCGAAGTGGCGCAGCTGGGGGGATCGATTGAATGCCTGGTGCCTGACCTCGTTGAGCAGAAGCTTCGTGAGAAAATAGATGTGGCTCACAAGTTCGCGAACCGCGAGCAGTCCGCGGGCAAAACGCCTTCCGAGGGCAAGAGCAAGTTCAGAAAAAAGAAATTATG
>Ga0185299_10007837_pt1 | contig 10760 bp, 7 predicted proteins | sample PaiPotPPA55metaG_FD_128002 | JGI IMG/M metagenome (GOLD analysis project Ga0185299, IMG submission 128002) | Iron sulfur acid spring bacterial and archeal communities from Banff, Canada, to study Microbial Dark Matter (Phase II) - Paint Pots PPA... ...
ATATCGCGACGGGGCCGAAAACTCTCTTAACGAAAGTGGGACCTGCTATGGCTGCGCGGTCAGCATGGGCAGCGTTACCGTGTCGATGGTGGCGGGGTCGTCACGAAGCCGGATGTAGAGCGTTTTCCCTTTCGGGGGTGGAATTGCGAGCGCATCCTCGACAAAACCCTCTGGGACGGCGACCGGGTTGGCGAAATCGGCGTCGGTGCTGACCGAGTCGATCAGGAAAAGTTTGTCGCCGTTCAGGGTGCACTGCTTTTCAGTACCGGTCGCGCAGTGAATTCCCTTGAGCGTGGGAACACGTACCAGATCCACCAAAGGCTGCCAGTCGCCGTCGGTACCATCGCCTGCAACCGGGCGAAGCTTGAGAGGTCCGAACGCCGAGGGACCGAGGACTTTCATGGGGTCGAGAACTACAAAAACCGTCTTCGAGTCTTGCAGAGTGAGATTGCCGTCTTTGAAACTGAGCAATACGCGGAAGGACTCATCGGAGGTGGCGACTTCAATTTTCTCTGTCGGAGAAAAGGTCTCAGGCACTTGTGTTTTCAAGAAGAAATTCAGCCGGCCGTCCTGCGGCAACTCGCCTTGACTCCCGAGTCGCACGATAGGGGGCGACGACGGATCCAGTTGTACGCTCTGGTTGAGCACGGTCACGGCCGGGCGCGGAGATTCGACCTGCGATGTGAGATCGAGGACGCGGCCATCTTTGAGCGTGGCGCGGACGACGATTGAGTCTCCGGGATGCAGCTTCGTTCGGATGGATGCGTCTGCGGTGGTCAACCTGAGTTCGTCCTGCTGATTGGCGCGGGCGAGATTGTCAGGCTTAAAGTGAATACCATTCACTTCCAGACTGTCGACGTGGTCGAGGCGCGTGCCTTTCAGCAGACCATCGACGTCGCCGGCGTGAATGCTGAAACTGTCGAGACGGCCTGCCTCAGCGTATGTGTGAAGAGGAATCTCGTCAGCCTCGTGCAATCCAAACTTCGTGATCAACACGGTGACTGGTCCCGCCTCGGCTTTCTGCAGCGGTACCTTGATTTCGAGTTCCTCGGGCTTCGGACTCTTCCACTCGGCCTCCAGCAGCTTTCCCTGCTCATCTTTAACCTTCACTTCGCTGACACAGCAGGCATCGGGAGACTGAAGGTGAAGGGTGTCTTCGCGTCCGACGATCAGCGCGCTGGCGTCTTTGGAGGCGACAATCCATTGGGCGGGCCGGGAGGTGCGCAGCCGGTAGTGTGGTCCGTCGAAGGAATGGAAGCCCCACGATCCGCGCAGAATTCCGGTGAGTTCTCCAGCAAAGGCGGTGGACTGGAGAGCCTGGGTCTCGATTAGAAATCCTCCAAGCAACGGATCGGGCTTCGCGGGCAGGTCGATCCCAGGGCCCGACTTGGTTTCCACATGGAGCACGAAGTTGTGGGCAAGATCTGAGGCAAAAACTAATGGCGCCCCTTCCGCCGGAATCAGAAGTGATGGCTTGCCGGCGCAAAAGACTTGAGCGGGATCGACTGCCCGCAGCGGTGGTACGGGAGCAGGATGCACCGGCGGCAAGGCGATGACGATTACCGACTTCGGATTGCGAAAGGAGGGAGGGTTATTCAGCCGCAGACTGAGTTCGTCCTGCTTCGGCAGGGCCAGAGCCGGAATGTACTGATATTGCGCAGTGTGCGCGGTGGCCAGAATGCGGGCGACATCGACGATCGCTCCGACGTACGGACTGTAATAGCCACCGCCGGCTCGCGGGGTGGCACTGAGCTGCGCTAGCAGGTCGCTGGATGTGCCGGTGGTGAGGGTCGCGACCATGCTTTGGCTATGAGCGTCATCGAGCACCAACTGATCTGTGTTCTGGGTCAGACACGGGGCCTGCTGGGCGGTTGGCTTGTCGAAGCACTGCTGGTCGAGGCGGATATTCAAGCTACGCGCCAATAAGATTGTGCGTGCCTTCAACTGTTCCGGATCGCTGGCGGAGATTTCGCGCACGGCATCGAGGTATTTCTCCAGACGTTCGCGGTCGAGGCTGGCTTGCACGAGATCCTGGGATGCGCGCACAAAGGCACCGGGCTTTCCCCGAACCGCAGTACGAAGGGTGCTGAAAGCGCCGCCGGTTTCGGGAGCCAGGAAAACGAGGGCCTCCTCGGCCTCGTCCGGCACAATGACGAAGACGCCTTCGTCGTGGACAGGTTTGGTCCAAGTTTCCACTCGGGTAAACCAGGAATCCGGAGGCGGGTTGGTGGCTCCGCGCAGAAAAACTACGACCATCAGATAACGGACCGACTGACTGTCGGGCAGATCGGGATGGACCCAGAGGCGGTCTCCGGCCTGCAGATTCGGAACTTCCGCAATGGGCAGGGTGACGCCGGCCCGTTGCACGCGGACGTCGACCTTGGGACCGATAAGATCAAAGGCGGCGTTGTCGGCATGGGCGGCGCTGACAAGCACCATCGCCAACAGAAGGAGAGCACTCGGCACCGCCTGCGGCACGCGGCGGGAAGTTTGATTCCTGGTGAGCGGAGAGTGACCCAAGACGTTATTTTACCTGATCTGCAGCTGCTGTTTGTGACAAGGCGGGCCTCATTAGTGCCGATTCTCCATCATCAATGACACGAACTCTAGCGAGAGCCACCAGGGAAACTGTCCTTCATCCCGAAATGAAAGGGCTGTCGTTCTTTGCCCGTCTTTTTCCACTCGTAAAATCCATCTGCCGGAATCAGGCCTGTGGGATCGCTGGAATCATCCAGCGGTCAAGTGGTGGAGTCGTGCTCGATCCGCACGACGGCTGCAAACGAGTTGCTCGACGACGTGCACGACCGAATGCCGGTAATCCTGCCGCAGCGACCCTACCGAATTTGGCTGACTGCGCCCGCGACGGAAGCTCAGCGGTTGGCGGAACTGCTGGTGCCCTTTGATGTGAGCTTTATGCGACGATACGCCCTGAGTTCCCTGGTCAACAAACCTCAGAACGAGTTGCCAGCGGGTGCGCTGCAAGTGCCTAATCCGGAGACGCAAGCACTGCCGTGGTATTTCGAGTGCAAAACAAAACGCCCCAAGACTCAGTTTCAAGTCTACGGGGCGTTTGTTGATCAGCCCTCCCCCAAGTGCTGCTCAAGAAGAAGCATACGATTTGTCGGGAAGCTGGGAAATGGCCCGTGAGTGCTATGCCTGGCACGGACAGGCTGATTGTGGTCAGGAACGACTAGCTATGAATCTTAGCGTGAAATACTTGTTTGGCGATGTCTCCGGCGCCTGGGCGATTCCTTCCAGGTGTAATCAGGCAACACCATTCCAACGGGTCGAATCGAATGCCGAGCAACCAGCGCGGAGGACAAATGTATGAAAGCTGCATTTCTGATCGGACGTAGGTTGTTTGGCGGCTTTTTCTTGACAACGGAATCAATCACCTGCGGGAGCCAAATCCATGGCGCCGTACGCAGAATCGAAAGGAGTACCCACCCCTGAGTCAGCGGTGAGGTTATCGGCGCTGCCACTTATTTCGGGCGGAGCCAGCCTTTGCTTGGCGTAAAACCGAAGTTGGGTGTTTTGCTCATCATAGGATTCTTGGCAGGAGTCTCGCCCGTCATGCATGACTTCTGACGCAATGAAGATCGTGAGGTGCGCATGAATGACATGATCAATTTCTCGAAGAATCTGGCGTTGGCGGGAGGCGCGCTCGCGCTCCTCGGCGTCGATGAGCCGTGGGAAGCCAGTTTGACGAATCACAATCAGAACTGATAAAGAAAGTCCGCAAGATTGGACGCGAGTCAGCCGCCTACCGCTAAACCGGTGGAATCTAAAGCGGGCGCCCGGGAGGCGCCCCTTTCTCTTACTAGACTTGAAGCACATCACCGTCGCGCGCGACCATTTCGTACAACACCGGGTTCACAAAAAATCCGATGAAGAGGCGAGAGATCAGGCCTGCAACGATGACAATGGCGAAGGGCCTTTGAGTATCCGATCCAATGCCGGTGGAAAGGGCCGCCGGCAATAATCCAAGGCACGCGACCAGAGCCGTCATCATGATGGGACGCAGGCGCAAAAGCGATGCCTCCCGAATGGCTGTGCGGATTCCCATGCCTTCGAGCCGCAACTTATTGATGTAGGAAACGAGAATGACGGCGGTCTCTACCGACACTCCGAGGAGGGCCAGCAGACCCAGGACGGAAGAAACGCTGAACGGAGTGTGCGTGAGTTTTAGAGCAACCAGTGCCCCCACGGGTTCCGTCATGATTACGCCCAGGGCGATGGTGACGGGGAATTTGAAATTTCCGTAGAGAGCAAACAAGATCATGAAAATCAGCACGACCGCCAGGGGCCCGATGACGTACATCTGGGAGCGGGCTTCGAGAAACTGACTGTACTCGCCGCCCCAAGCCATGGTGTAACCCTGAGGCAAGCTCACCGCATTCTTCACCGCCGCCTGGCCGTCGTGCACTGCGCGCTCCAGATCGCGACCTTCGATGCTGTACTGCACGCCGATGTAGCGGGAATTATTTTCCCGATAGATAAAGGACGCTCCATTTCCCTGCGTGATGTTGGCGAGTTGGCTCAAGGGAATTTGCTGACTGTCGGGAGTGCCCACCAGCAGGTTTCCGATTTCGTGGGCGCTGCTGCGGAATTGGGGCTGCATGCGAACAACCAGATCGAACAACTTTTCCCCTTGAATAACTTGCGTGACGGCCTGGCCGCCGACGGCAGCAGAAATCACAGCTTCCACATCCGCGACGTTGATGCCATAACGCGCAATCTTGTCGCGGTCGACGTCGACCAGCAGGCTGGGCTGACCAAGTTCGCGAACCACGGTGAGCTCGGTGAAACCAGCCACCTTCGAGAGCGTGTTCTTGATCTGTATGGCTTTGTCTTGCAGTACATTCAAATCTTCGCCGTAGACCTTGACTGCTAGAGAACTCTTCAGTCCGGTCAGCGCCTCGTCCACGGCATCTTCGGCGGGTTGCGTGTAGTTGAAAATAATCCCGGGAAAGGCAATGAGCTTCTTGTTGATCGATTCGATCAACTGCTTCTTTTCGCTGAGAGCGCCTGCCCAATTTTTGTCTTTGTAGGGCTTGAGACCCACGTAGAACTCGCAGTTGAAAAAGCCGGTGGGATCGGTGCCGTCGTCAGGGCGCCCTAACTCTGAGGCGACCACCGTGACTTGCGGATAAGAACTCAGGATGTCGCGTATCTGAGGAGCGATCTTGCTGGCCTCATCGAAGGAAATGGTATAGGGCATGGTCGCGCGTACCCAGAGCGCGCCTTCGTCGAGGTGAGGCATGAACTCGCCCCCGATGAAGGGAACAAGCAGCAGCGCCGCGGCAAAGATGAGTGCGGCAATGGCAATGGTAATCTTCGGATGATCGAGCGCCCAGTCCAATTGACCGGCGTATTTTCCTTTCATCCACTCAAAGGCGCGATTCGGTTTCTCATGCACGCCCTTCTTGAACCAGTAGGAGGCCAGCACTGGAATGAGCGTGAGAGTCAGAATGAGCGCCCCGACCAACGCAAACGACATGGTCTCGGCCATGGGGTGGAACAGCTTACCGGACGGCCCGCTCAAAGCGTAAATCGGTAGATATCCGGCAAGAATAACGGCAACAGAATAGAAGATGGGCCGATCCACGTCTTTGGCGGCGGCGAGGATCACCTCATTCAGGTTGTACTGTTGGCCCTCGCGCAAGGCCAGTTCGCGGTAGATATTCTCAATCATCACCACGGTGCCGTCGATGACAATCCCGAAGTCGATGGCACCAATGGAAAGCAGATTTGCGGCAACATCGTGCGCGTGAAGCACGATGAAGGCAAACAAAAGCGAGAGCGGAATGGTGAGCGCAACAATGACCGCAGCCCGGAAGCTGACCAGAAAAAAGACCAGGACGATCAGTACCAGCACCATGCCGCGGAGCAGATTCGCCTCGACGGTGTCGGTTGTAAGATCTACCAATTCGCTGCGGTCGTAATAAGGATGAACTTTGACGTCGGGCGGGAGGATATGACGGTTCAGTTCGTCGGTCTTCGCCTCCACGCCCTTGAGGACGTTTTGCGTCTGCTCCCCGCGCAGCATGAGAATTACGCCTTCAACTGCATCGTCATTTTTCTGGTAGCCGAATTGGCCGAGGCGTGGCGCATGTCCAATGGTTACATCTCCTACGTCACGCACTCGGATGGGAACACCCTTGTTGGCGCCGACCACAATGTTTCCAATGTCATCTGTATTTCGGACCAGACCGATGCCGCGAACGTAATAAAACTGTCCGCCTTGCGAGTAGAAGCCGCCGCCGGCATTGGAATTGTTGGCTGCTAAAGCAGCGGTCACTTGCGGAATGGCCAGGTGATACCCATAGATACGCGCCGGGTCGAGTAAGACCTGGTATTGCATTACGGTTCCGCCGAAGCCGGAGTCGTCGGCTACTCCGTGAACCGATCGATAAGCCCTCGCGACCACCCAGTCTTCAATGGTTTTCAGTTCCTGAGGACTGCGGTCGGGACTTTCCAGAACATAGCGATAGACGAGGCCGCTGGGGCTGAACAAGGGCGCGAGGGTTGGGGTCACGCCTGTCGGCAGCGTAGCCTGCGCCAGCCGCTCAAAAACAATCTGTCGCGCGAAGTAATCGTCCGTGCTCTCCTCGAAGGTCAAGATAAGGTCCGACAACCCATACAGTGAGATGGAGCGCATCACACTCATGTGCGGGACGCCATTCATCTCGAGTTCGAGAGGAAGAGTGACGAGCCGTTCGACTTCTTCGGCGGCATGATCAGGCCACTGGGTGATGATTTCGACCTGGGGAGGAGAGAGGTCCGGATAGGCATCGACGGGCATCCTCTGAAAAGACAGGATCCCCCCAACCGAGATGAAGACGGTCAGCATCAGCACGAGAAACCGTTGACGCAAAGCCGCTTGGACTATTCGATGGATCATTCAGTTGTGGTGAATACCATTCTCGCCAGAGTTGTTAGAACGTCTCTCAAAGTCTTCGCGATACGGTTAACGCTGCAACGAGTTTGAAAACTGCAGGAACAAGCTGCCATTCCCGATCACACGGTCACCAGCTGTCAGCCCACTGAGAATCTGCGTCTGCCCACTCAAACTTTCTCCAAGTGTTATCGAGCGCCTGCCGAACTGGTTGGAGGATGCCGCGGCATAAACAAAAGGCTGGTTCTCGGCATCACGCAGTACGGCGGCATCCGGAATCGCAATTGCCTTGCGAATTGTTCCCGCATGGACGGTCGCCACCACATACATATCTTTCTTCAACTTGTCGCCGGGATTGGGAGTCTCGATGCGCGCCTGCAGCGTTCGCGTGCTCGGATCCAGCGAGGCCGCCACATACGCAATTCGCCCGTGGAACACTTCAGGATAGGTATCGGTCTGAATGTCGACCGAATCGCCCACGCGCACGTAGGGCAAGTCTTTCTGATAGACATTCACCAGAACCCAAACGGTGCTGATGTCGGAGATCATGAAACATTGGGTGGTCCCGGGTTGAATGACTTGTCCCGCAGAAACATCCTGCTCGACGACAAGGCCGCTGATGGGCGCCTTCACGGGAACTTCGAACGAAGGCGGCGCCTTCACGAGCGCGTCAGGATCGGTAATGCCCATGACCTTCAGGGCGGCTTGCGCCGATGCGAGGTCACCGCCTGCCTGAACCTCGACCGATTGTGCCTGCTCTACATTCTGTTCGGCGATCGCGTGATGCTGATACAGGTCCTCCGCCCGGGCATAAGCCTTTTGCGCCAGGGCATAGGCATCTTTGGCTTTGAGGTAGTTGGTACGGAGCTGCGAGTAATCTGGACTCGCGACATACAGCATCGGTTCGGCCTGACGCACTTTCTGCCCGGGAACCACGACGACTCTGCTGACCGGGCCGCTCACTTGAGTAATGACCGGCGTAGTGCGGAAACTGTTGTAAGCAACGGCACCGGTCAGGCGCAGGGATCGAGTCAACGTCGTCGGCTGAACGGTCAAGACTTGAACGTGCGCCATCTGGTCAGGTGGAATCGTAAACAACTCGGCGCTGTTGGAACTGGTTGCGCCGCTTGAGTTCGCTGCCGCGTTGGTGCCTGATCCCGAGCAAGAGGCCAGCATGAGGGTGATCGTCAATATCGCGGCCAAACCAGCCAGTTGCCGCAGATTTTTCCTGACACTCATGGCAGGTTCCTCGTTCCCACAGCTTCCTTCAATTGTTCCAGAGCCGTCATATAGGATGCGAGCGCCTGGCGATAAGCTAGCTGCACAGAGCGGTAACTGCGTTCCGCGTCGAGAAAATCCAGGAGGCTGGCGGCGCCGCGCTTGTATGCGTACTCGCTAATGTCGCGCGAATCCTGCGCCTGCTTCAGGTAACCGGATGTGTAGAGTTGGACGACTTCATCGTTGCTCCAGACGGCCTCGAGGGCGTTGGCAACATCGGAAAGAACTGTATCGCTGGCTGCCTGCTGCTGTTCTTGTGCTTGCGTGAGTGCATACCCGGTACGAGCGATCTCTCCCTGATTACGGTTGAAGATCGGCAATTCAAAATTGGCAAAGATCGAAGCCGTATTTTCTCCGGAGACGTGGGTGAAGTCGTAGGTGCCGTTTACATCCACTTTGGCGTTGGCTTTGGCGAGGAGGATTTGACTCTTGGCCGCCGTTATTCCCAGTTCCGCGGCGCGAAAGTCGGGGCGCTCGCGCATCGCTTTCATCTGCAAGTCTTCCAAATTTGCCTTGATCGGCTCATAGGCCAAGTCCCCAACCACGTCATAGTTGGCTGGCACCGAGTTGTAGCCGAGGAATTCACGCAGCCCGACCAGTGCCTGTACTTTGGCCAGCCGGGCGGAGGAAACGTCTGTCTGGAACTGCAGAAGTTGCAGCTTGATCTTGAGATAATCACCTTCCCCGATGTAGCCCGCCTTGAGTTGGGCTTCGCCAATATCGACCGTCTGCTGGAAACCTTTCAGATCCTGAAGCGCGAATTGAAGAGTGGATTCCGCCAGTAAGACGCTGACAAACTGCTGGCCTACGTTGAAAGCTAGAGTTCGTTCGGCATCACTGGTCTGCGCCCGAGTAACGGAGGTTTGATCGCGAGCAGCTTGCACTCGGCGTTGCCGCTTGTGTCCGCGCTCAAAGAGATAAGAGAGACCGATATCGAACTGTTGGGTTTCGTTCAGATTGTCGCCGGAAAAATCTTGCGGGCTAAAAAACGGAATGAACTGGGTGTCAGCTCCCAACGTAGGATTGGGGCGCAGATTCGCGGTAATCTCTTGCGCTTGGTTTTGAAGTATGAGAGTTCGGGTGGCTCTTAGGGAATGGTTGTGCAACAGCGCCAAATCAATGGCCTGATCAAGACTGACCAGAGTCGTATTTTGTCCACTACTTGAACCCAGGAACGCGAAAAAAATCGTAGCCGGGGCAAACTTCCGAAAATACCTGAAGAGCATAAGAGTTGAGATCAAAGTGAACAGACAGCGCCCCACCAGCAATCGAAGGAAGGTCCCAACCTGACGAAGACGGCGCCAGCATCCGGGTCCGTACGATCCTCCTAACTAAGACTGCGACTCAAGCTCAATTGGATGTATTCTAATGCACCGCCCCAGGGTTCGGGTTATTGTCCGAGATGGTCCGGCTAGGGCTGTGCCGTAGCCGGAGGGCGATTGCAGCAATAGAGTAGATCGCAATGGTGATGGGCAAAAGCGCCCGCATCCCCAGAAGGAGTGAGAGATTCTCCAATAGACCGCCCACAACAGCTCCCAGCACATTGGCGCCCAGCGCCGCGCCGGGAGAAGATTCTTCCCGGAATTCCAGAGAAAACAATAGTCCGGCGAATACCACCGGCACCGCAAAAACGATTGCAACCATCGCCCCCACGAGTGCTGGCTCACCCGGCACTCGGGCAAACGGCAGGCCGTAAGCCACGAGCAGTCCCGCGAGCAACGGCACGACGATCCAGTCTCTCGACAAAGATTTCGGAAAGTACCCGACCACCTTGTTCGCAACCAGCAGCGCAGTCAGCAGGATGGAAATGACAACTCCGTTCACCTGCCACGTTGTCCCGAAATAAAGAGCCAACCGGCTGATCACCTGCGTTTCCAGCAGCATGAAACCGGCGCCCATGCTGAAAAAGAATAGCGATGGAGGCTGTTGGCGGGCCGCAGGAATTCTGGAATAGAAGCCCAAGGTTACGAGGATGACCAGCACTGCGAGCGAGAGATACGTGCGGGGGATGCTTCGAACTTCCTGATAGAGGTATGGCCAGTCATCCGTCGTAACGGGGACATCTTTCGAGTCGGTAGAGAACCGATTTCGAGAAACGAAAGCGGCAAGGCTGGGATCCCGGGCGAGGGCCTCCTCGCTCTGCCCCGAAGCAGAAACTGCAAAACACACTGCCGCGGGCGTGTAACTGGAGCCCGCATAAAAAACGAGCGGAGGCCTGCCAAAAGTCTGCTGCAGCATCCGGGAGAGGCGGCGGCCCATCCAAGGACGATCCACCGCAAATTTCAGAAACAAGACGCCGTTGGGATTGAGATGGTCCCTGGCCTCACGGAACGACTCCATGGTGTAAACGAAATTGTCGATGCGCATGTTGGAGTAATCCGAAAACTGGGTATGCGAATCCAAGAGGGCAAACAGTGCCAAATCGTAACGTCGCGAACTTCGCTTCAGGAAGGCCCGCGCGTCGGTCAGATTGACCTTAACCACGGGCGAGTCGTAAGGGCGTTCGGGATGCTCGCGTTTCCCCAAAGCCAGGATGGCTGGGTCAATCTCAACCGCGTCCACCTCAGAACTACCGTTGCGCAAG
>Ga0185299_10007838_pt1 | contig 10758 bp, 9 predicted proteins | sample PaiPotPPA55metaG_FD_128002 | JGI IMG/M metagenome (GOLD analysis project Ga0185299, IMG submission 128002) | Iron sulfur acid spring bacterial and archeal communities from Banff, Canada, to study Microbial Dark Matter (Phase II) - Paint Pots PPA... ...
GGTTTCAACCGGGCGGCAGCGTGGGGGGCCCGGTAAAGAAAGACAAGGCGTTCTTCTTTTTCAATTACGAAGGAATCTGGCAGTTGCAGGCGCAGACTAAGATCGCCTTCGTTCCCGATGCGATTGGCGGTGGGCACTTCGCAGTCTGTAAAGACTAGCTCGCAGCAGGCGGTAGCGTTGATGCCAAGCTTCTTTTCTTCTTTGCCGACCTTAAAGCCGGGCGTGCCTTTCTCGACCACGATGGCGGTGATTCCTTTTTCGCCTTTCGGCGGATCGGTGTTCACGTAAACGATCGCGGCATCGGCGGCACCCCCATTCGTGATCCACGCCTTGGTTCCGTTGATCACATACGTCTCGCCTTTTCTCACGGCCTTTGTCTGCAGCGCGGCGGCGTTGGAACCGGCTTGCGGTTCAGTCAGCGCGTAGCAGCCGATCTTTTCTCCGCGCGCGAAGGGGAGTAGGAATCTCTTTTTTTGCTCTTCGCTGCCAAAGCGATGGATCGGATCGCAGTAAAGCGAGTTTTGCACGGAAAGGATCACGCCGGTGGAAGCGCAACAGCGGGAAATCTCTTCGATGACGATACTGTAAGCGACGTGATCGAATCCCGCGCCGCCTTCATCTTCCGGAAACGCAATACCAGTTAAGCCGAGCTCAGCGGCCTTCTTGAACGTTTCGCGCGGGAAGCGGCCAGTCTCGTCAAGCTCTTTCGCGAGCGGCTTCACTTCGGATTCGGCAAATTCCCGGACCGTCTTTTGGAGAAGCTTTTGTTCTTCGGTGAGTTCGAGGTTCATGGTATTTGTCCCGCAAGATGCTAAGACGACAGCGCCGAGCGCAGACGTTGATACGTTGTCTTCAAATCTTCAGGATGCACGCGAGTCTCGCCGGTAACGGTCATGAAGTTAGAATCGCCGAACCAGCGCGGCAGGACATGTAGATGGATGTGGCCGGCAACGCCGGCGCCCGCCGCACGTCCAAGATTCATGCCAAGGTTCATGCCGTCCGGCTTGTAATTTGTTTTATAGGCGGTCTCGACGCGCTGCGCGAGCCGCATTATTTCGCTCAGAGCGTCCGGATCGCACGCGCTGAGTTCCGCTACGTGAGCATGCGGAACGATCATTACATGGCCGGAAGTGTACGGATAACGATTGAGGATGATGAACGCTTTCGCGCCGCGATAAACGACCAGTGTTTCGGCGTCGTCTTTGCGGCCAACCGCGTCGCAGAAGATGCAGCCCGGCTGAACGCCGCTTGCTGCCTCTTTCATGTATTGGTAGCGCCAGGGAGTCCATAGATAATCCATGAGGTTGCTTGTGCCTCGAAAGCGTGCGGCTCGTGCCTAAAACGCTCTTGGCAGTGCCAGCCTAGGAGGAGGGGGCGGAGACGGAGGCGCTTTCGCCGTCCGCAGTGTTTACGAAATCTTTCAGCTCTTTGCTCGGCTTGAAGAAGGGAATCTTCTTCGCAGGCACTTCCACTTTTTCCCCGGTTTTCGGGTTGCGGCCCACTCTGCCGCGGCGCTCGCGAGTGCGAAAGCTGCCAAAGCCCCGAATCTCAATTTTCTCGCCTTTTTGGAGGGCGCCGATAATGCTCTCAAAAATGGTCTCGACGATCGTTTCGGATTCCTTGCGCGGGAGCTCTGTTACGCGCAAAACCTCTTCAATGAGGTCGGCCTTGGTCAGTGTGGGTTGCTTGGTCATCGTCCCGTCGCCTCGTCACCTTGCTTGAAATGGATCGTCTACCACTGCTTGTGGTCGCCCTAGCCCATGATGCGAAACGGCTTAGAAGAGCAGCACTGCCTGATGTGCCCCTCTTCCTATCACTAAAACGACCCGTAGGTAAATGAAATTATGCCGCTTGCCCCTGGCCGACCTTGCTGCTTAGGAACCGAACTTTAGCGCGCCGAAAGCTTGGACTGGATGGCGTCACCAATAGTAGCCGTTGATGACGACTTCGTGGCCGATTTGTACTGGTCGATTTCGCGGCGTTCTACCTGTTTGACGGCAGCGCGATAACTAAGCCCGATGCGGCGCGTTTCCGGGCTGATCTTGATGATCTTGAAATCGTATTCTTTGCCAGGTTCGAGCGGTCCGGCGCTCTTTAGCGGTCCCGTAGTGGGCCGATGCATGGATGCGCCTTCATCCCGACGGCGGCGGTCTTCGATTTCGGTGTTGTGGCAAAGCGCTTCGATATTCTCGCCAAGCTCCACAAACGCGCCAAAGGTGGCGATTCGCGAAACCTTGCCCTTCACAAGCTGACCCACCTTGTGAGCCTTGAACCAGTCGCCCCAGATATCGTTGACCTGCTTGATGCCGAGCGACACGCGGCGATTCTCCGGGTCAATTTTGAGCACCTTGGCGGTGATTGGCTCGCCTTTACGGAACACTTCGTGCGGATTTTTGACGCGCCCAGTCCAACTAACGTCGCCGACGTGCACGAGTCCGTCAAAGCCGTCCTCAATTTCGATGAATGCGCCGAACTCAGCGATGTTGCGCACCTTGCCGGTAACCACAGTTCCAACCGGATACTTCTCGGCGGTCTGCAGCCACGGATCAGGCAGCGCCTGCTTCATACCGAGAGACACTCGGCGATCGCTGGGCTTGATGTCCAGGACGACTACATCGACTTCCTCGCCGACCTTTACGAGCTTGGAAGGATGCGTGACCTTCTTGTTCCAGCTCATTTCAGAGACATGCACCAGGCCTTCGACGCCCTGCTCAAGCTCGACGAAGACCCCGTAATCCACCACGCCAACAACTTTGCCCCTGACTTTCCCGCCCGCCGGATATTTTTCCGCGGCATTCACCCACGGATCAGCCGCGAGCTGTTTCAGACCGAGCGAGACACGTTGTTTTTCCTTGTCAAACTTAAGAATGATGACGTCCAGCTCTTGCTCCGGCTTTACCACGTCGGAGGGATGCTTGACGCGCCCCCAACTCAGGTCCGTCAGGTGCAGCAAGCCGTCAATTCCGCCGAGGTCGACGAAAGCTCCGTACTCGGTGACATTCTTCACGTGCCCGTGCACAGTCTGGCCTTCCGTCAGCGTTTCCATCAACGCAGCGCGCTTGGCATGCAGCTCTTCTTCGAGCAGTGCGCGCCGGCTGACAACCACGTTGCCGCGGCGCCGATTCAGCTTCGTAATCCGAACCTGAAGTTCCTGGCCCAGAAGATTGTCCAAATTCTGCGTCGGGCGCAGATCGTATTGTGATCCCGGGAGGAAAGCGCGAACGCCGACGTCCACAACAAGGCCGCCCTTGATGCGGTCGACCACTTTGCCGGTAACCGTATCTTTCGCCTTAAACGCCGCGTCAATCCGTTCCCAAGTGCGGCGGCGCAGCACCTTTTGATACGAGACAATGATGTAGCCTTCTTTGTTCTCGCCAGTGCGCTGCACTTCAATGGTCGCGTTGGGTTCCGGGCGGGGGATGTCCGTCTCCGAAAATTCCACCGCTGGGATCAAGCCTTCCGTTTTCTGCCCCAGGTCAACAACCACGCCCTGTTCGGTGTACGCCACAACCTTTACTTCGATAATTTCGTTTGACGAGGCCGTTTCCTGCGGCTCGCCGTACTGCTCCATCAACTTGCTCATCTCTTCGGAGCCGGCGGCTTCTTCGGCGGCCGCGGCGGCTTCCGCATCGACGGGAGCTGTGGCCTCTTTACCGTGCGATTCCTGCGCTCCGGCTGGAGTCGCAGGTGTAGCGGCAGCCTCCGGGCGCGAATCGCCGTCGGCCTGCGGAACGGGAGTAGCCGTAGCTTCTTCCCTAGCCGCGTTGACGTCCGCTACAACTTCGCTTGCGCCGGCACTTGCGGGATTTCCGTCGTTCGTTGCCTTGGCTTTTTCGGATTCAGCGTCTTGAGCGGGAGCGGCTGCGGCCGCGGTTGACGGGTTATCGTGGTCAGGAAACATGGTTGATGGCCTCCGGGAGATGGCATCCTTATGTCGAATAAAATTCCTTGCGATTGCCCAATAGGGGTTTGTGCAAGGAGGTTAACCGCTGAGCGGTCACCGAGGACAAACATGCTGCGGGCGTCGAAAACGCTGCAACTTGAAAATGATACGCGTCGCCTTTGCCCTGTGTCAATGAATGGCGAAATGAACTTCGCGGGCTCTATGACTCAAACCAGCCAACGAAGACCTTGATTGCTTCGGAAAGATTCAATGGTCCACAGGCGGCGTGAAACACGTTTCTCTCAACCCAGTACATTATCCAATCTTTTTCGCCGCGATCGATCCTAGTTCTCTCCAGTACCCTGTTTTCCGCTCTCGTTTCATTCAAGTTTATCTTTAGGTGCCACCCCGGATTGTCCAAGGTTTCGATTTCGACGCCCCACGAATGCTCCCAATCACCGTTGCATCGTTGGAGATACCATTTTTCAAGCAATGAGATGGGACTTTCCACAGGGATGCTATGCACGGGCGCGGCCCGTTTGGCGGACTTCGCGGCGAAAGTCCGGGGCGGATAGTTCCACGGTCCGGCACATTTCATAGAGGCGCGAACGCATACGGGCGCCGATGCGATCCGCCAACGCGTCCTCGCGCACAGCGACACGTTGCCCGGCCGGTGAACGCGGCGCAGGCTCGGGGTTTGCCGTTTCGTCAAAATAGTTCGTGGTCAAAATCGTTACGCGCCTCTCGTTGTAACGCGCATTCAGCACCAGGCCGATGATGTCCAGAACCCAAGCCGATGGCTTGCTGGCCCCCAAGTCGTCGAGCACCAAAACTTCCACGGTGCGAATCGGTTCCAGAATGCTCATTTCCGTGGACTCGCTTGCAGGGTTGTAGCTAGCTTGGATTTCTTTAAGCAACTCGCGGTAATCGCAGAAAAGTCCCGCGTGTCCGCGCTGAATCAATTCTTTGAGCGCAGCCACCGCAAGATGCGTCTTTCCCACGCCTGAGGGCCCCATCAACAGCAATCCCTTTTCCGCCGAACCCGGATAGTCGCGGACAAATGCTTGCGTGAGCAAGTTCGCGTTCTTAAGCGATTGCGAATGCTGCGTGGTCCAGATCTTGCCGTCGACCAAATCGGTGACGTAACTCTGAAAATCGCAATGCTCATAGCGTTTCGGCACTCGCGCGCGCTCCATCACGCGAACGGCGCGCTCTTCCATGCCGCAGTCGCAGGCCACAGCGACGTTGCCGCGCAGTCCGTCCGTTCGCGGCACCAGCTTCCATCCCGTTCCTCTGCAGAGCGTGCAATTTTCAAGGGCCATGTTGTTGTAGGAGCCGGCTTCAGCCCGGCGTGTCCAAGGATACGGGCGCGTGCTTTCGGCGGCAAGCTCTGGTCATTGGGAAAACTGTGGAAGGTCTGGCCGCCATTGGTCGCAAAACAAGAACGCCGGTAATATGCCGGCGCTACGGCAGCAAAAATAATCCGAATCTAGCAGTTGCCTAGCCTTCTCTTATCGGCACGCGCATAACTCGCGGCGTGGCGCGCACGATGGCAAGGCGCGATGGATGATCATCCGTGCGCGAAGCGACACGGGACAACTCTTGCTGCACAACGTGCGCAAACTCCTCCATCTGGTGTTCCATCTCGATCATCTTCTCGCGCATATTCAGAATTATCTCGATGCCCGCCAGATTCACGCCCATGTCACGCGCGAGCGTCAAGATAACGTCCAATCGCTCCAGATCGCTATCGGTGTAAAGGCGCGTATTGCCCTGCGAGCGCGAAGGCTTCAGCAACCCGACGCGTTCATACAAGCGCAGCGTCTGCGGATGCAGTTTGTAAAGCTCCGCTACCGCGCTGATCATGTAGCCTGCTTTGGCTCGTTTCTTTGTTCGCGTTGGCATGTTTACACGCCAGCCTTCGTAAATAGATCCTTCCGCGGGTCGCCCGGCTCCACTGCTTCGAGCTCCTTCATCAATTTCCGCACGCGCTCGTCTGTCGGCTTCGGCACGACCACTTGGATTTCCACGTACTGATCGCCGCGCGTGCCTGTCCGCGTATCCGGCACACCCTTTTCCCGCAGGCGCAACGTGCTGCCGCAATTTGTTCCCGGCGGAATCCTTACCAGCGAGCGGCCGTCAATCGTGGGCACTTCGATTTTCGCGCCTAAAGTGGCTTCGCTCACCGTGACGGGCACCTTGGTGTAAAGGTCGTTGCCGCGGCGCTCGAAAAACGGATGCGGCCGCACCTCAACGCGCAAATAGAGGTCGCCCGCCGGCGCGCCCATCGTTCCCGCGTTCCCTTTGGCGGGCACGCGCAACCGCGCTCCACTCGCAACCCCCGGGGGAATCCTCACCTCGATTGTTTCCGTCTTACGCACGCGGCCTTCGCCGCCGCAGGTGCGGCATGGCGTTCGAATTTTCCCCGTGCCGCCGCACCGCGTGCATGGAACATTGAAGCGCATCTTGCCCGCGGCCTGTTGGATCGTTCCGCTGCCGTTGCAAACCGGGCAAGTCTGCGGCGAACCTATCGCGCCTGTGCCGTGGCAGGTTTCGCAGATGTCGAGCCGCGTGATCTGCAGCTTTTTTACCGCGCCCCGCACAGCATCCCAAAAGTCGATTTCGATCTGATACTCAAGGTCGCCGCCGGCTTCCTGCTCTGGTTCGATGGCCGTGCCGCGGCCACCGCGGAAAAACTGGCTGAAGAGATCGCGGAAGTTTCCTCCCCCAGCCCCTTCCGCTCCGCCTCCGCCAAAGTCGAATCCCCCGAAATCGAAATTCACCTCGGAGTCGCCGCCGCCGCCGCGCGGTGGTGCGGCTCCAGGATTAAAATTGTCGCTGTAGAAGCCGCGCTCGTCGTACATCTGCCGCTTCTTAGGATCGGAAAGAACGTCGTAGGCTTCCTGGAGCTGCTTGAATCGCTCCTCCGCGGATTTGTCGCCGGGATTGAGGTCTGGATGATATTTCCGCGCGAGCTTGCGAAAGGCCGCGCGAATGTCCTTCGCGCTCGCTTTGCGCGGAACACCCAGCAGTTCGTAGTAATCCTGTTTGGTCGTCGTTGCCATCTACATCCTGAAAAATCACAGGGGCACAGCCAGCCCTAGCAGGCGGCTGCACCCCTGCCGTTTGTTCCGTTAATTAGGACGCTTGCTTTCGTCCACGTCCACGTACTCTGCGTCGATAACGTCGTCCGGCTTCTTCTGCTGTTGCGAGCCGCCAGCTCCCGATGCGCTGCCGGCCCCTGCGCCAGCTCCCGCACCGGCGGCTCCAGCCTGCGCGGCCCCTGCCGTCTGGCTAGCCCGGTACAGCACCTCAGCAACCTTCTGCAGTTGCCGCTCGATGTTTTCCGTAGCCGAGCGCAAACGCGCCGTGCCGCCTTCGCTCATGGCCTTCTTGGCGTCCTCGATCGCTTCTTCCAGGGACTTGGCATCCGCCTCCGCGATTTTGTCGCGGTTTTCGCGGACCATCTTCTCCGCCTGGTAGACGATGCCGTCCAGCCGATTGCGCGATTCGACCTCTTCCATGCGCCGGCGGTCTTCCTCGGCGTGGGATTCGGCTTCCGTGCGCATCTTCTCGGCTTCTTCCTTGGTCAAGCCGCTCGAAGCCTGGATGGTGATCTTCTGCTCCTTGTTGGTGGCCTTGTCCTTCGCGCTCACGTTTAAGATGCCGTTCGCGTCGATGTCAAAGGTCACTTCGATTTGCGGAGTCCCGCGCGGAGCTGGCGGAATGCCGTCCAGCTTGAACGTGCCGAGCGAGCGGTTGTCCTTCGCGAATTTGCGCTCGCCTTGCAGGACGTGAATCTCAACGCCCGGCTGATTGTCCGAAGCGGTCGAGTAGGTTTCCACCTTGCGTGTCGGTATCGTGGTGTTGCGCGGAATCTGTGGCGTCATCACTCCGCCAAGCGTTTCCACTCCCAGCGAGAGCGGCGTAACGTCCAGCAGCAGGATGTCCTTCACTTCTCCGCCCAGCACTGCGCCTTGCACCGCTGCGCCGATTGCCACAACCTCGTCCGGGTTGACGCCCTTGTGGGGCTCTTTACCGGCGAAGAAGTTGCGGACCAATTGCTGCACCTTCGGGATGCGCGTCGATCCGCCGACCAGCACGACTTCTTGAATGTCGCTCGGCGAAAGCTTGGCATCTTCCAGGGCGAGCTGAACCGGTTTCATCGTGCGGTCCAGCAAATCGCTCATCAATTGTTCCAGCCGTGTGCGGGTCAGCTTCACCTGCATGTGGATTGGTCCAGATGGGCCCGCCGTAATAAACGGCAGATTGATCTCAGTCTCCATCATCTGCGAAAGCTCGATCTTGGCCTTTTCCGCGGCTTCCTTCAGGCGTTGCAGCGCCATGCGGTCCTTGCCCAAATCGATGTTGTTCTCTTTCTTGAACTCGCTGATGAGCCAGTCGACGATTCTTTGGTCGATGTCGTCACCGCCTAGGTGCGTATCGCCATTGGTCGACTTCACCTCCACAACGCCGGCTCCCACTTCCAGCACGGAGATATCGAACGTGCCTCCGCCGAAGTCATAGACCGAGATCGTTTCGTCGCTCTTCTTGTCCAGCCCGTAGGCCAGCGCCGCAGCGGTCGGCTCGTTGATGATGCGAACCACTTCCATCGCAGCGATTTCACCGGCTTGCTTCGTGGCTTGCCGTTGCGAGTCGTTGAAGTATGCCGGCACCGTGATGACCGCTTTCGTCACCTTCTCGCCCAGAAAATCTTCCGCAGCCGCCTTGAGCTTGCCCAAAATCATCGCGGAGATTTCGGGTGGACTGTAGATTTTTCCGAAAATCTCGATTCGAGCGTCATCGTGCGGGCCCTTTACCACTTTGTAGGGCACCCGCTTCATTTCCTCTTGCACTTCGTCGTAGCGGCGGCCCATGAAACGCTTGATGGAATAAATCGTGTTTTCCGGATTGGTCACTGCTTGCCGTTTCGCTACTTGTCCCACCAGGCGCTCGCCACTTTTGGTGATGGCGACGACAGACGGCGTCGTGCGCGCCCCTTCTTGGTTGGGAATGACCACCGGTTCGCCGCCTTGCATTACGGAGACGACCGAGTTGGTGGTTCCCAAATCGATACCAATGATTTTACTCATAACTCCTCTTCCTCCCTGGAACTAGACTGCTTCCTGATTGCCATCCTCGGGTGGAGCGCCCGGGGGACGCCGCGCCTGGTTCTAGCTAACCGTAAGCTCGAGGGGCAGTATACAGGTTGAGTGTGTCCTTGTCAAGTTTGTTGATGCTCCTTATAACCTTAATTCTTCCAATCACTTAACATCCTTCCGCTTGCGCTTCCTTTCGCCTCCCTTTGCGTTCTCCGTTTCACACCGCCCACCTGCCGCGCAGGGCGGAGCCTGCCGCCGCACGCAGGTCCGCGCAGCGCTGCGGCTCCGGGCACCGCCCTGAAGCCGCCCCTGCAAACCGACGCGCATCTTATCTAATACAGCAGATGCAGCCACCCAGCACATGGGCGGCGGCCAAAGCTTCATTTCCTGGCGAATCACAGGTAATATTTTCGTTCGGCTCGGGTTATATAGGTGCCTGGGTTATATGCCCTGGGGTTATGCCCGCCGTTATAGAAGATCGAGGAGGACTGCGTGGATCGTTTCCGAAGAGTGAGTGCGCTGCTGGCTGTTTTGCTTGCAGCGGTACTTGTGTCAGCGTTCGGCCTAAGGGCCGGCCAGTCTTCCGCTGTTCCAGACATCGATCCTCACGTGGCCTTCGGTTCCAAGAATGCCCCAATCGTGATGGAGGTTTTCAGCGACTTCCAATGTCCTGCCTGCAAGACGCTGTTCGCGACCACCAATCGTCAGGTGATGGAAAATTATGTCAGCACCGGAAAAGTTTATTTCATCCATCGCGACTTCCCCCTGCCGATGCACGCGCATTCACAGGTCGCCGCGCTTTACACCCGCGCTGCGGCCCATATCGGCAAATTCGAGGTCGTCGAACAAGCGTTGTTCGAGAACCAGGAAAAGTGGGAACAGAGTGGCGACGTCGATGGCACGGTAGCCGCCGCGCTATCTCCCGCGGAAATGACAAAGGTGCGCGCCTTGGTGAAAGGTGGCACTCTGAACCCCTTGATTCAAAAAGATGTGGCGTTGGGCAAGCTGTACAACCTGAATCAGACGCCCACGACTGTATTTCACGCCAAGGGCCAGACGTTTCCGTACGCCGGCGTAATGAACTACGACATCCTTCGCAATTTTCTGGACCAGCTTGGCAAATAGCGTCTGGCCGCAAATAGCGTTTCTATGATGCAATCCAGCCCATTGAACTTCCGCCGCGCCATCATTTGGATCGGACGCTTAGTCCTCGGCGGCATCTTCATGTACGCCGGCTACTCTAAGGCCTTTCTTCCCAACCACACTCTGTGGCCCCTTTTCTTTCTGAAGTTTTCCATTTCCACCAATCTGGCCAACTTTGCTCTCCAGGTCGCAGCTTTTAAGATGCTGCCGCCCTGGGGAGTCCAATTCGTCGCGCACACTTTGCCGTTTACGGAGATTATCCTCGGGCTCCTGGTGCTGATAGGCTGGCGCCTGCGCATATGGGCTTCGTTCCTCACCGTGATCATGCTGGGGTTCTTCGTTGTGGTATTGCGCGCCTATCTTCTGCACATGGACATAAATTGCGGCTGCTTCGCAACGCCCGAACCGATCGGACCCAGAAAAATCCTGGAAGATGCGGCGCTCTCCGCGCTAGCGCTCCTAACCACATATTTCGCCTTCATCGAGGCCCGCAAGCCCCACCCCTGGTCCGCCCCGCAACCCACCTAGGTTTTTGCAAGCAATAATAACCGCAACGGTAGCGTAAATTCTTTTGTGTAAATTTGGGTTTTGAAGCAGAAAAAAGGGCGTACTTTCCTTTGGAGCGCGAAC
>Ga0185299_10007839_pt1 | contig 10758 bp, 8 predicted proteins | sample PaiPotPPA55metaG_FD_128002 | JGI IMG/M metagenome (GOLD analysis project Ga0185299, IMG submission 128002) | Iron sulfur acid spring bacterial and archeal communities from Banff, Canada, to study Microbial Dark Matter (Phase II) - Paint Pots PPA... ...
GGCGTGCAATGACCGAGAACTGGTGATTTTCGCGGGCAGCGATGTCGCCCTTTTTGGGGGTAAGAGGCGTCCACACGAGAAAATCAGGAAAGGCTTCACGCATTCGTTCGGGCATTACGCCGATGATGGTGTGCGACACGCCGTCGAGATTGATGTTTTTTCCGATCGCATGGGGATCGGAGTCGAACCTTTCGCGCCACAATTTGTAGCTGAGGATGACCGTGGGATTCGCCATTTGCATGTCGGAAGAGGCAAAGGTGCGACCGTAGAGCGGGTGCATTCCAAGTACGGTGAAGAATTCAGGCGATACATCCGCGCTCTGAATCTTTTCGGGCTTGCCTTCTCCGGCGACTTCGTTCGAGGTGTACCGGTAAGCGGCAACCTGGGCTAGCGCTGTGGCGCCAGTTTCCGGATTGGCGACATCGAGGATGTCTGGGAATGAGAGACCAAGATTTGCGAAATCAAAGAATGTGCTGCGAGCTGAGATATCCAGAAGTTGCGAAGAATCGGGGAAGGGCAACGGGCGAAGGAGCACGGCGTTGACGACCGAAAAGATGGCGGTGTCGGCGCCAATGCCGAGGGCGAGAGTGAGCACGGCGATGGCGCTGAAACCGGGGTTCTTGCAAAGGGTCCGCACGGCATACCGCAAATCTCGAAAGAGAGAATCGAGCCAAGCGCCGACGCGGGCCTCGCGCACATGCTCTTTTACTTGTTCGACGCCGCCTAATTCGAGGATGGCTTTTCGGCGGGCTTCTTGCGGGCTCATACCTTCGCGCACTTTTTCCAGCACGAGAAGATCGGCGTAGGAGCGGACTTCGGCATCGAGGTCGCAGTCGGTCTTCTCGCGCGCCAAAACATTTCGCAAGAAATTTGTCATTCGCGAAAGCATGGACATACGTGCTGCTCCCTGCAGCTGACAGCAACCTAAGAGGCTTCCAGGGCGCGGGCGATGGCCAACGAGATACGGCCCCAGCGCTCGGTCTCCGCTTCGAGCTGGCGACGGCCAGCTTTTGTAAGCCGGTAATATTTTGCGCGGCGATTATTTTCGGACTCGCCCCAGGAGGAGACGAGCCACCCTTCCTCTTCCATGCGGTGCAGAGCGGGGAAGAGCGAGCCGGGCTTGACTAGAAATGTGCCTTTGGTGATTTGCTCGATTCGACGCGAGATGCCCAGGCCGTGCATCTGGTCCAGGGCCAGGGATTTCAGAATCATCATGTCCAGGGTGCCCTGGAGGAGATTGGTCTGATCTTGGGTCATACTTCTCCTATAGACGATCTGTAGGAGGATAGGGTAGTTCCTATAGAATGTCAATATCAAGATTCTGGCAGGACAGGGATTAGCGGAATCGGGCCGCCGTTGACATGGCACAGGTGTGGCGGCACAATCAGGCGGGCGTCATTTGCGTGCCGCTTCCACCAACCTAAATGGAATGCACTAGCTCCCATCTTCAGCGAGCGGCGTGTGAAATTCAAAACCGATTGAAAGAGGCTATCGATGATCCGACGTTTTCCAACCATGCTGCTGGGCATCCTGGTTATGGTTTCGCCACTGCGGCTTGCAGCGCAGACCGATGATCCGCGGAGCGCGCTGATAGCGATTGCTGCAGGAATTTCCGCGGAAGGCGGATGCGACGTGGTTGCCGCCGAGGACGAGCAGGGGGGGCACGGATTCGATCTGGCCAATCTGGACCGCAGCGCGTCGCCGTGCGACGACTTCTTTCAATTTGCGGACGGCGGCTGGGTGAAGAACCATCCGATACCGGCGGCTTATCCATCGTGGGGGACCTTCAACAAACTTCGCGAAGACAATGAGAACGCGTTGCGCAAGATATTGGACCAAGCGGCTGCGGACAAAAACGCGAAGGCCGCTTCGAATTGGCAGAAGATCGGCGATTTTTACGCGAGCTGCATGGACGAATCGGCGGTGGAAACAGCGGCCCTGAAGCCGGTGATGCCGGAACTTCAGCGCATCGCGGACATTAAGGATACCGCGTCGCTGCAGGCGGAGATCGCCCATCTGCAACATCAGAACGTGCGGGCGGTATTCCGGTTTGGCGCAGAACAAGATTTCAAGAACAGCACGCTGGTGATCGCGGCGGCGCGGCAAGGCGGGCTGGGAATGCCCAACCGCGACTACTACACGAAGGAAGACGAGAAATCCGAGAAGCTGCGCACGGCTTACGTGCAGCACGTCACCAATATCTTCAAGCTGTCGGGTGACGATGAAGCTACGGCGAGCGCCGAAGCGAAAACGGTGATGGGGCTGGAGACTTCTTTTGCGAAAGCCTCGATGACACCGGTGGAGACCCGCGATCCGAACAATGTTTATCACAAAATGGAAATGGCACAGCTTCGCGAACTGACTCCGCATTTTGCGTGGACTGAATATTTTGCGGAAGTGGGCGCGCCGGCGGTGAACGATATGAATATCGGGCAGCCGGAGTTTTTCAAGGTTGTGGATACTTCGATAGCGTCGGTTTCGCTGGCGGACTGGAAGACGTATTTACGCTGGCAATTGTTGCATGCTGCGGCACCCTCACTTTCGTCAAAATTTGTGGAGGAGAATTTTAACTTTTACGGAAAGACGCTGCAGGGCACGCAGGAACTGCTGCCGCGATGGCGTCGTTGCGTGCAGGCGACGGATGCAAATCTGGGCGAGGCGTTGGGACAGTATTACGTGAAGGAGAATTTCCCTCCGGAAGCGAAAGCCAAAGCTGTGACCATGGTGAGGAATTTGATGGACGCGTTGCGCGACGATCTGGCCACGCTGGACTGGATGAGTCCAGAAACTCGGAAGCAGGCGGCGGTGAAGCTGGACGCCATCATGATCAAGATCGGGTATCCGGACAAATGGCGGGACTACTCTCCGTATAAGGTGGATCGCGGGCCGTATGTGGAGAACGTGCTTCGCGGCGGCCAGTTTGCCGTGGCGCACGATCTTTCCGAAATTGGGAAGCCGGTGGACCGGACCGAGTGGGGCATGACGCCGCCGACCGTGAATGCGTACTACAACCCGTCGATGAACGAGATCGTGTTTCCAGCTGGAATTCTACAGCCACCTTTTTATGATCCTAAACGCGACGATGCGATGAATTACGGAGGAATAGGCGCCGTAATCGGTCACGAGATGACGCATGGTTTTGACGATCAAGGAGCTAAGTTCGACGCCCAGGGCAATCTGAAAAACTGGTGGACAGTGGATGACTTGAAGAATTTCAAGGAACGCGGAGATTGCGTGGCGAAACAGTTTGACGGATTCGAGGTGGAAGCGGGTCTGCACGAAAACGGCAAGCTGGTGGAAGGTGAAAGCATCGCGGACCTGGGCGGATTGACAATCGCATACGCCGCGCTGGAGAAATCTTTGGAAGGGAAGCCGGCGCCGGAGAAGATCGATGGATTCACTCCGGAGCAGCGGTTTTTTCTGGCGTTCGCGCAGATATGGGCAGGGAGCAACCGCGCTGAATTCGAGCGAATGATCGTGGCCACGAACCCACATCCGCTAGGACGATTCCGCGTCAAGGGACCACTATCAAACATGCCGGCCTTCGCAAAAACGTGGAGTTGCAAGGCGGACTCTCCCATGGTTCGCACGGAACAACAGCGCTGCCGGATTTGGTGATTTAGGAAACTTTGAAACGCCGAAGGCCTAGCGCTTTTTGCGAGGCGGTTTTTTGGCCGGCATGGCTTTCTGAACGGTGCGCGTCCTTTTGCCGGACTTGCGATTTTTTTCGACGCGCAGCTGCCATGCGGTGCGTAAGGCGCCGGAAAGCACGTCCTGATTTGCAACGGCCAGCCGGATGTGGGTCATGCCCATGCGGCCCCATCCGCCTTTGATGGGGAGAAAAACCTCCGGAAGTTCTTCGACGAAGAGCGCTTGCTGCTCGAGCGTAAGCATTAAGTTTCCGTAGCCTTCCTTTTGCGAAGCCAGCGTGGCGAATATCCTGCCGCCTACGCGAAAATCCGGCGCACCCATGTGCGAACTCTCTTCTGCGCCTTCTAGGCTGAGGGCGATTCGCCGAAAGTCATTTGCATTCATAAACACCCTGCTCCTGGTTAAACATCAATTCATGGCGGTGGAATAGGGAACCGGCGCTGGTTCAGGGGATGGCGCGGGAGTATAGCTTGGTTCGATTACGCTTGCGGCTTGATACTGCCGATACCACAGGGCTTCGCATGCGCGCTGCCACAGACGGGCTGCGATCCAGAAGACGAGCATTAGTTGCGTTAGCAGGAACACCGCAGCGGTGGATAGCGGGCTCAAGCGATATATCCAGAGATAGAGTCCGAGTCCGAAGACAATCCAGGCCAGCAGGCTGATTCGGATGTAGAGCCATAATAGCGAGCCGAAGTTGTGAGCGAGCAGCGAAGCCGCGCGGCGCAGCGTGCCATGCATTCTGGTCTCGTCTTCAGCGACCGCGATTACTTGTGCCATGTCGAACCACAACCGCAGGACCATGGTAAGTAGCAAAACGATCAGTGAAATGGCGATGAAAAAGAAATCGGCGGAGTAGGGTGAATTGGATACTGCGTCAATGCGGTGGTAGATCGATCCGCAGATGGCGGTAAGGATACCGATGGGGATGAAAGCCAACAATAGGTAAATTACAAGTCGGAAGAACCGCCAGAAATGGTGCCCGCAGGCTTCGAAGAAGGTGCTGGTAGTCGGTTTGGCGTCGAAGACATAGGTTGCAAGAATGCCGCCGGCGGCAAAAAGCATGAAAACCGCGAAGATCACCGAGTAATGAAACACCGCGGGGCCGGGCTGCTCGAGTGGATTATCGGGCTGCGCCGCGAGTTCAGCTATCGAGAAAAGATCGAAGCCGTTTACGAGACGCCCAGAGGCCACGCTGTGACTGAGCGCCCAATCCGCGCGCTCGACCATCCCTTTTGTGGCAAAGAGGGCGAGGACCAGATTGACGATGAAGATCCACCAAAGGATTCGCTGCCAGCGCCAGACGAGTGCGGCGCCGGATGCAAATGTTTTGGGCCTGGGCTCCAACCGCATGCGTTCGGCTCCTTCGATCTCGAACTAGGATAACCAAGCCAAAAATTGCGAAAACCATTCGCTGCCAAAAATCCATATATTGTGGAGCTTGTGGATGGCGCGCTTGTCTTCTTGAACCACGAAACTGTTGTTGAAAGAAGTTCGGTCGAGCCTCACCTGATTGAGGGGATCAATTTCCGCAGAGGCAAGCTTGGCTTTGCGGTCGTAGGTGTAGCGAATCCAGCGGTCGCGACCGTCCCAGTGTTCCGTGGCTGATGAGCCGTCCTCGAACTTCACTACGACATCTACTGGAAAGATGAAGTCGCCTTTGCGGTGTACGGTGACGTACGTGCGATGCGTTTCTTCGTTGGGGCTTTTCGCGCGGATTTCTTTTTCCCACCAATTTAAGCGGTCGGAATGAGCGTCCCAAATCTCGTAGTCGAGAACGTTGGTGCCGTAAACGGCTTGATCGAAATACCACTTCAGGTCCTGGTGCGAAACGTCTTCTATTGTCTTCAAGAAATCTTCGGTGGTGGGATGTTTGAAGCGGTAGCGCAGAAAATATTCGTGCATGGCGGCAAGCATGGTGTCTTCGCCGATAATTTTCTCCAGTGTCAGGAGCACAGTGGCGGTCTTTCCGTAAGTGACCCCGCCATACGCATTGTCACTGATGTACTTCCAGGAAAAACGAGTCAATGGATCGGTATCCGGAAGTGAAATGTACTCCAGCCGCATCAAATCCGAGCTGCCGAGAGTGGCAAACGGAAAGTTGACCATCGAAGTCTTGGGTCCGTACAGCGCGTCCATGGATTTGGCTTCCACGTAGCTGTTGATGCCCTCGTCGAGCCAGGCGTCCTCGAATTCGTTGGTTGCCACCATGCCGTACCAATACTGATGGCCGAATTCGTGGTTGACGACATCCTCCGGCACGAGAAGACCTTTGGGCATGAACCAGCCGGTCCCAGCGGTGAACAGAGTGGGGTACTCCATACCGCCGGCGTTGGCGGCGCCATGAGGCGGGTCGACGATGGTTATGCGGCCGTAAGGGTACGGTCCAATCCATTTGTCGTACCAGGCGAGTGTGCCTTTCTGAGCCTGAATGTACCGGGAAGCCGACGTCATGTTTCCGGGAGACATAAATACGTGAATTTTGACGGGCCCGGCGCTGCCGGTCCAGGAATCTTCCACCATGGTGAAATCGGGACTGGCGGCCCAGGAAAAATCGTGCACGTCTTCGGAATGGAACTTCATCGACTTGGTGCCATCGGGATTGTTGACAGTGGAAGCCAAATCGCCCGCTGCGCCGACGATTTCGTCTTGCGGGAGGGTGAGATTCACGTCGAAGGTTCCGAAGTCGGCGAAAAATTCCGAGTCAGCGTGGAACTGGTGGCAATTCCATCCATTTTTCCACCAAACTCCGACTTTAGGGAACCACTGCCCAACCATGTAGAAATTCCGTTTGTAACCGGTGCGATACAGAACTTCGGGAAGCTGGTCATGGAAAGTCATGTGGAATTCCACGGAGGCTCCGGGTGCGACAGGCTGGGGCAAGGTAACTTGAAAGACGGTGTGGTCGTTCGTATTGTGATCGTCCGGCTGGATGAACTGCATTTTGCCGGCGAGGTCGACGCCTTCGACTTCGAGTTTGTTTATGGTGATCGAGGCGCGATGTTTATCGTTCCAACCGGAGTCGGCGCCAATGCCACGGGCTCCGTTGAGGCGAACTTCGGTCATCAAAGTCGATTGAGGCTGGAACGCGTTCAGATACAAATGGAACGGGAAAGTCTGCTGAGGCTGGCCGGTTAGGTTGCGATAGACCAGCGTTTCAGTCGCATCGATGGCATGGTTCGTGGTGTTGAGTTTTGCGTCGATGCTGTAGGCCACTACGCGGGTGGAAAGAGCGCCATTGGGCTCGGAAGAGGTAGGAATGGCTTGGCCGTTCACAACTTGGAGCTGCGGTGCGGATACTGTTCCGCGCGTGAATAAGAGCAGAACTCCCGCCAAAACAATTGTGAACCAGCTTCGCAATGTTCTTCCCCCGTGGAAGCCGATGCAGTCACTGAGGCCTGAAGAAAAATCGAGTAAACAATATGACACGAGAGGCGGGCACGCAAGCGGGGAATCCGACGTTGGGATAAAAAGCCGTGCTTATCCGGTGCAGCTAGGTGTTAACGGCGGTTGACGCTATTGCGTTCACCGACTAGACTAAATTATAAGGATGGGGCTGCGCGCGAAATGCTGCGGCGCCCGGAATTATCTGCTTCAATACCATGAGCCCAACGGTTCTGCAGCAAAAGCGCTATCAACAGATCCTGACCGATGTGGTGCGCGTATACATCGAGACAGGCGAGCCGGTGTCTTCGCGTAGCATTTCGCGACGCCATCTGGAGCCATTGAGTCCTGCAACAGTGCGGAACGTGATGGCGGATCTGGAAGATGAAGGATTGCTTTACCAACCGCATACGTCGGCGGGGCGGGTTCCGACGGCTGCGGCATATCGTTTTTTCGTGGAGCAGGTGGCAGCGCAGGCGACGGCTAGTCCGGAAGACCGGCAATGGATTCGTCGCGAACTGGAAGCCGCGCAGACGCCGGAAGCAGTGATGGAGCGCGCGAGCCATGTATTGGCGGCGGTATCGCGCGGCCTGGGAATTTTTATTTCTCCACCGCTAGCGCGCAGCGTGGTGGAACATTTGCGATTTTTAGTGCTGCCGGACAGTCGCGTGCTGGTCGTGTTGATTTCCGGCGGCGGAGTGGCGCGGGACAAGCTGATTCGTCCGGAGCGCACATTCCGGCAAGAGGATCTGGACCACATCGCGGATTACTTAAATCACCACTATACGGGTTGGACGCTGGAGGCCATGCGCGTGGACCTTCGCAAGCAGCTTGACCGCGAACGCGAGCAATATAGCCGTATGGCGGATGATGCGTTGATGCTCTGCGACCCCAGCATCCTCGGTGACAACAGCGACCGAAAGATATACGTGGAAGGTGCGGCGCTGATTGCGTCTTCGCCTGACTTTACGGATCAGGCGCAATTACGCGAATTGCTCGAAGCTATTGAAGAAAAAGACAGGCTGATCGCGCTATTGAGCGGATGCATCGAAGCGCCCGAACCTGTACACGTGGAACTCGGCCTTGATAAAATTTCGAATGGTGGAAAACACCTTGCGCTCGTTTCAGCGTCGTATTCATCGAACGATCAGGTGCAGGGAACACTTGGCATTCTCGCGCCCATGCGCATGCATTACGAACGAGTGATCACAGCGGTGGCGTTCATGGCGCAATTTTTTTCAGAAAACCAAGAGGGAGGGTAGAGGTTTGGCATCGCAGAAAGATCAGGACGAGAGAGATAACTCGAAGCCGTTTGTAGCAACGAGCGGCGGCAAGCGCATGGAAGCGGAACAGGCCGCGAGCGAAGCGGCTGCCGCGGCTGCTCGCGCGTTTGAAGCGGATGGGAATCAGCAGCCGGAAGAAGTCCAGAAGCTATTGAAAGAAAAAGAAGAGTTGATGAACACGCTGGTACGGCGGCAGGCGGACTTCGACAATTACCGCAAGCGCGTGGAGAAAGAACGGCACCAGGAACGGCATCGCGGCGTTGAACTGATGGTCGAAAGCCTGTTGCCGGTGCTGGACGCGTTTGACCGCGCGCTGGCCGCGCACGATGATCCGGCGTACGCGGAATATCAAAAGGGTTTTGAGCTGATCCGGCGACAGCTGTGGGAATTGCTCGCGAAACAGGGCGTGAAGCGTATGGAAGCTACCGGAGAACGGTTCAACCCGCATTTGCACCACGCCATCGAAAGTGTGCAAAACACTGAACTGGAAGAGGGCACGGTGGTCGGCGAGATGCAGCCGGGCTACATGTTTCACGACCGCGTGCTGCGTCCGGCGATGGTTCGGGTGGCGGCGGCGAAAGAGTCTTAAACGCAGGTAAGGCATCGAATCACTATATATGTTGCGAATTTTCTGTCGGTGCGAGCTTTTAATTTCCAGCTCGAGAAAAGGGAATGATGGCGGCCACGAACTCGAAAGACTTTTATGAAGTTCTCGATATAACACGCGAAGCTTCGGCGGAGCAAATCAAATCCGCCTATCGCAAAGCTGCGATGCAATACCATCCCGACCGCAACCCTGAAAAGAAGGAAGAGGCGGAAGCGAATTTTCGCGCAGCTAGCGAAGCCTATGCCGTACTTTCCGATCCGCAGAAGCGGTCGATTTACGATCGCTATGGCGCTGCCGGATTGGGGAACCGCGGTTTCGACTCCGGGTTCAACTCCAGCATCTTCGAAGAATTTCAGGACATTCTCGGCGATCTTTTCGGGTTTGAAGATGTGTTGGGAGGAGGACGCCGCAGGGGCGGGCGCACTCGCGGCCAGCGAGGCGCGGATTTGCGTTACGACATGTCGCTGACTTTCGAGGAAGCTTCTACCGGCGTAAATACGAAGATTCGCATCCCGCGACATGAAAATTGCGAAGCTTGCAAAGGCACGGGGGCCAAAGCGGGAAGCGGAATGTCTGTTTGCGCCACTTGCAAGGGGCACGGGCAGCTGGCCTATCAGCAGGGTTTTTTTTCGATTACGCGGACTTGCCCGGCATGCCAAGGCGCAGGCAAAGTGATTCGCGATACTTGCCTGACGTGCCGTGGGCAAGGGCGAGTGGAACGCGAACGAAATTTGGAAGTTGGCGTGCCGGCAGGGGTGGATTCAGGGACGCGTCTGCGCATGTCGGGGCAGGGCGAGCCCGGCACGAATGGCGGTCCAGCGGGCGATCTTTACATTTTTCTTGAGGTGAAGGAGCATGCGTTTTTCGAGCGCCGCGGCGCGGACCTTTATTGCACGATTCCCGTGAGCGTCGCGCAAGCAGCGTTAGGCGCGACGATTCGCGTTCCCACGTTGCAGGGAGAAGAAGACCTGGAGATTCCCGACGGTACGCAGTCGGGACAAATGTTCCGCAAGAGATCGAAAGGCATGCCGAATCCAAACGGTGGGCGCGGAGATCTTTACATCAGCATACGGGTTGTGATTCCGGGCAAGATCTCGCGCGAACAGCGACGATTGTTGGAACAACTGGGTGCGTTGTCGAAAGTGGAAAATAAACCGGTGGAGCGGTCTTCCAGCTTCTTTGAGAAAGTGAAAGACATATTCGGGTAACGACTGGCTTGGCGCAGGGTGTTGATCGCCCGCTCGGCGCGAAGGGCGATTCGAGCGACACTTTGAGCCCTCTTCAAATTGCATCCTTCAAGTGAAGTGACTTCACGTTAGAATAGCGGCGTGCGACGACGATTCTTTACCGAAGGCTTCGACTCAAAATCCGCCATATTGCGCGGCGATACCGCCGAGCATCTGGGTCGGGTGCTGCGCGCAGAACCGGGGCAACTGTACGAGTTGAGCGACGGCGAACGCGTTTGGCTGGCTCGTATAGACAAGGTTGCGCTGTCGAAGAAGGGCGGCAATCAGATCGAATTTACATTGGTGGAAGAAATCGAAGACCGCCAGCCTGCGCTGCAAATCCAACTTCTGATTTCCGTAGTGAAATTAGACCGGCTCGAGTGGTCGTTGGAAAAGGCGACGGAGCTGGGCGTGACTGAAATCGTCCTTCTAGCTGCCGCTCGTAGCGATAAAGCCCTTGTTGCAGCCGCGAGCAAGCGGCGTCCGCGCTGGGAAAAGATACTGTTGGAGTCGGCACAGCAATCGCGCCGACTGCGGCCTCCCATTCTGCGAACTGGACAAGAGGGAGGGCGAAGCGGCGGCACGCATCACTCGATTCGTCCCAACA
>Ga0185299_10007840_pt1 | contig 10758 bp, 10 predicted proteins | sample PaiPotPPA55metaG_FD_128002 | JGI IMG/M metagenome (GOLD analysis project Ga0185299, IMG submission 128002) | Iron sulfur acid spring bacterial and archeal communities from Banff, Canada, to study Microbial Dark Matter (Phase II) - Paint Pots PPA... ...
CGCCCGAATCTGGCGGCGTTGCTCAGCGCTCAGCGCCGTGAACTGGAAGCCGTACTCTGTTCCCAGTGCACGAACAACTTTTGCCGGGATCACTTGTTTGTCGCAGTCCGGCAGCGAGACTTCGAGCGTACGGATTCGCTCAGTTTGAGAGCTTCAGCAACGAACGCCCCCACCCCACTTACCCATGGCGGCAGCAACTCAGTCGGAGCTGTGTTCGAGTTGAGCAAGTCCGGTGGCGGCTGGACGGAGCAAGTGATCTACTCCCCCGCCCACAAATTTACTTCGAACAACTACAACCCAGCATTGACAATGGATGCCGCTGGAAACATCTTCGGCGCCTCACATTGTCGGTTTCGGCGCGGTGGGCAGTTCGGTGGCCAGAATTCTCTGCGAGCGTTCGAACACTCACCTGCGCCTGACGCACATCCTCAATCGACATGTCGCGCGGAAAAAAGTGGACTGGCTTCCGCCCTCGGTGCAGTGGACTGAGAACGTCGACGATGTTCTATCCTCCGATGTGGATATCGTGGTCGATGCCGCGAGTACCAATACGAAACTGATGTACAACAGTACGCGCCTCATCGTTAGCAGCGTTGTACGCGCAAACGGGGGAAATATCAAGAAGCGAGATGCAGTTAACTGTTGTAGTCGATTACACTCAACCCCCCCCCGTCAATGCTATGGGGATTTTACATCAGCTCTCGAGCGGAGCGTTGCGAAGGAACCGGAGTCGTCTTAGCGAAGGCTGACAAGCTGACGCTATGAGAATGGATTCGGAGCACGATTCATGCCACACTTCAACGATTAAGGATTTCAAATTAGGACACTACCCAAGGGGTCTAATGAAAACACGGCTGAGATGGAGCTTCACAATCACTATATGCACACTGCTCATGGTAAACATCGCACTACCTCAGAGGACATTGAAACAGGACAGTAGCGCAACTGTAACGATCGTCACAGCAGGTGATATCTCGGTCACCAGAGCGGCGGACGGCAAGACCGCAGTGTCAATCAACTTCGTTACAGGCAAAGTGAAATCAGACGACGCCCGAATTACGATTTCAGGCCCGTATTCCTTAGATGTGAACGGAGGCGTGAAAGAGGTGAAAAGCCTCCAGGAGGTCGAGCTTCATGTGCTGAGTCATGAAGAATTGCGATTCGAAGCTCCGGAAATCGGTTTGTGGGAACAATCACACAAATTTTCCCAAAACTCTGCATGCATGAAGATCCCCAAGTACCCCGGATGTGGCAATCCAGTTTGTGACCAATCTGGCCATCCGGGGGATCAGTGCCGGTATAACAGTGGTTCCGGCTGCTCGTGCGTCGCCGCTGGTGGCGGTCCATGCTCGGAGACGGCGAACCCTCCGCAAGAGAGGAAATTAGACCAAAACTGAGTTTATGGAGGAACTGATGTGGGGTATCCAGCCGCGTTCAGAAAGGTCTCTCCGGTCGCGCCTGCAGGTCGCTGGACTAGCCAGTCGTTGGCCATTTTGAACCGGTGCTTCGGGTCGGCTTCCGAGTCGCGGAACAACTGTAAAATTACAGTTGATCGGACAGTCACGATGGGTCTGTGGGCTCAGCACGGGAGACTTCGAGCCTTCGAGCGGCCGTGAAAGTGTCCGGAGGTCCGCATTTCGGAAAATGGCGCTTTATCGCCATCGAAAAAGGTCCCCGCAAGTACCCCGCAAATCAACCGCGAATCCCCGCCGCGCTTCATCTTTAAGCCGGACCGATTCCGCCCTGCCAATCCGCGCTGCCAAGCTTGACCCCGGCAACAATCGTTTCGATGGGAAATTCTGGGTGATGACGTAGGTCTCGCTCTGACGCCCCCTTGGTTTGTGGATTCTAGCCGCAAGGACTGACACTGCCTCAGTTAGCTTCAGTACGAGAAACGACAACAAAGCCGTTGCCGAGTGGAACTACTTTTTAGGCAAACACCATGACACGAGCGAGGGTGTGTTTATGTTTATCGAGGCATACGGCCCGAGATTCAAGAAAGCATTCGAACATACCGTCCACCTTTTGATGGGAAGAACACGCCAGGAAAAGTACCCCCAGAAGTGGAAATCGAGCGACAAACAAATCGGCACGCAGGGAACGGTTGAGCACGTTTAGAGTAGTCAGATAGACCCATCTGGCAAGGCCCACAGCAGACTCATCTATTTGACGAGGACCGGGTGTAGAGACGCCGTCCCAATGGCGCAGGTCATGTGTACAGCGTGGCGACGTTTCACCCCCAGACCACCAGCGAAACCACCACGACGCTTTTCTACGAGGAACCATCCCTTGTCTTCATAGAACGTAACCCGAAACGCAGCCCTGCTGTCTGGTGTGTGTCACCCTTGCGGCTGTACGTGCAACGTCAGTCCGCTGCACGACGGGTCAGCCCTGAAATCCCTCGCAAACAGATCACCCTCAACAGCGTCTGTGTTGACAACATCGATGAACGGAGCGGACGACGCCTGTGCGACTGAGACGGTTCCTGCGGAGCAGGCGAGGATGAAGAGAACCAGGAACCATTTCACCATGATCCATCATGCGCCAAAGGCTCTGGCCAACTTACGTTACCAAAGGAACATCTGGTTTGAGTTCAGGGGTCACGCAGACTCAATCGTTCTGACGTTACGGACTGATGCTCCAGATTGCTTTTCCGAGAAATTGGGATTGGGAGTGACTTGTAGTGTCTGGCGCGGTGGTTCCTAATGCTGCACGTGTGCGAAAGCCTCGTTCAGGACGGCAGCAAGGCGCAACCCCGCTAGGGCGAGCCTCTCGTCAACGACCTTGATTTCCTTCCGGTAATAGTTCTCCTCGACTTGAGCGCCATCGGCCAACCAAGCCGATTGCGCATGCCCGTGCGACTCGTTCGCCCAGTCCGCTGGATTCCCGCTGGCGGTCAGATGCTCGTCGGAGATTAGTTTCTCCAGGTGAGCGATGTATTCATCCCGTCCCATGCCAGTGTGCTGAATGAGTCCGCTGTCCCAAGCACCGTGCAAATTGCATGGATGCCGCCCGCACTGAGTTCTGCCGAACTCCGTAACGGCAATTCCGTTGCCGCCAGCCGCCTCCCCGATTGCATGGAATGGCTGATGCACGTCACCGACGAAGTGGACGAGGAACTTCAATGCTTCGATGCGGTCATCCCGTGAGGCATTCCTGTCGGACAGAACCTGCTGGAATATTTCTATCCGATCCACCACGCAGGCGTGATGGTCAGTTGCCGAGCCCTTGTGTTTGCTGTTGGGAAGAAAACAGTCCCGCTCGTCGGAGAAGTCCGAAGCACTCTCGGGAATATCGACAAAATGCCAGTTGTAGGTTTCGTCGCGCTCGGGTCGAACCTCGTCCGCCCAGTTTGCGACAGATGCGAGGCTCGTATCGCCGATCAGTGAGCGAATCCCCCTTTTCGAGTTCTCGGTCAGGCGGGTCTGAGCCAACGACGCCACGATCTCGTGCCCCTCGGGTCCCCAGCCGAGAAGGGTCGAGGGTATGAGCAATGACAGGACAATGGCTGCCCCGATGACCATGGCACGTTTCATAGGGTTGACCCCAACTCTATAGCATTCCCGAGTTGATGCTCAAGCCCGAAGCCCAGTTCTGCGCCGGTGAAAAACGAAAGCGCCCCAGACTCAAAGAGTCACGGGACGCTCGGTCGAACAGCCCTCCCCCGAAGTCTGCTCACCGACTACCCTACGTTCTGGACTGCACTGCGGGTATGGCTCTGACGTGCATGCAGCCGCACGGCTGGGGTCCTCACAACCCGATGTGACTCATGTCACAATTCGCACCCGTGCCGCACATCACTGAGGCGGGTGACGCGGGCGAGCATTCAATCAGCAACCAGACCGGACTGAGATCGTGGATACTAATAGCCGGGGTACGGATGCCCAAAACTGCAAAGAGAATCGCCCTAGCACTTGCCGCCTTCATCGTGGTCGTATTCGCCATTTTCCTCTTCAACCAGACGATGCAGATCGTCCAATCGGCGCGAGCGGTTAATGTCGTTTTCGGCATCGGAGTGATGTGGGGTCTCATTTTCACCTACTGCATCCTGCTAGCGACTCCGCTGTGGCTTTGGTTCCGGTTGCCTAAGCGGATGCTGCCGCCAGAAACAACCGAAGACGCTGAGTATGACCGATTTCTTGCCGATTTCAAGAAACGGCTGTCACGCCATCCTCGCCTCCGTGGACACGCCCTGAATTCCACGACGGAGATCGAATCAGCCCTTCAAAAACTCGATAAGCACGCTGACGATGTAGTCACGTCTACGGCGTCAGCAGTCTTCCTCAGCACAGCGGTTTTGCAGAGTGGTCGATTAGATGTTCTGGTGGTGTTTGCCGCTCAAACACGACTCATCTGGCAGGTTGCCCACGTGTACTACCAAAGACCGTCGCTTCGGGACTTTGTGCAGCTATATGCGAACGTGGCTTCGACAGCCTTTATTGCTGCTGGCATTAAGGACATCGATGTCGATGTGCTGGTCGGGACGATTTTCGGCTCGACGGTTGCGGCAATCCCCGGAATGCATCTTCTCGCCAGTTCCGTCCTGTCCGGTTCGGCGAATGCTTTCCTGACGCTGCGCGTCGGAATGATCACCAAGGAATACTGTCGCTGTACGGTGCGGGTTGAGAAAACGGGTCTCCGGCGAGCCGCCACCCTGAAAGCTGCGAAGCTGCTGGGCTCGATTGTTCGGGAGGGAACCGTGAAATTGTCGAAGGTTACGGTGAGCGCGTCGAAAATGAAACTGAGCCACGCGTTCCATGTCGTAACCGGACGACGTGGAAAGGTGGAAACCTTGTAGAAGGCAGAGACTCAATCAGCGTGAAAGACCCCGCCCCCTTACCCGAATCTAGCTTCGACGCGCTTCCTGACGTATTTTTCCTGCGTCCAGCAGTCTTTGCGCTAAATCCATTGTGTACCTCGCCCGCCGCAGTGGTGAAGGCCTCGCCTGGCTTCAGGGTCACGGCGGGCTTGCCCTGAGCCTCAAACGTCACCGAGCACTCCTGGATGTACACGATTTCATTGCCGCCTTGAGTATGCTTCCCGCTCTCCGCGCCCGGCGGCAGGATGCGCTCGACCAGGATCGCTTCCCATCCCGGAGCGCCCTTCAGATCCGTCCGCTGCAGAACCGTGCCGGTTTTCAAATTGTCCTGGGCACTCATCATCCGGCTTCCCGATACGCCCAGCACCGACCCATTACCAATGCGGCCCCAACCCTAAAGTTGATGTGCTTCATGGATGCTCCTTTCAAGAGCCAGCGCATACTACCATAGGCTGCATAGGGCTCAACATTCTGATCGGGAGCGAAGCCGGGAGAATCCCCGTTAGTCGGTGAGTGAGATCGGGATTTTTCGCCAAACAACCCTTTTGAGATACCGCCAACCCCACGGCTTTCATTGACTTGCCCGTTTCACAGACGTAAGATTCGCGCCAGTGATCGGCCGAACTATCTCGCACTACCGCATCGTCGAGAAGCTCGGTGGTGGCGGCATGGGCGTGGTCTATAAGGCTGAGGACACGCGGCTGCATCGCTTCGTCGCCCTCAAGTTCTTGCCGGAGGAAGTTGCCCGCGACCCGCAGGCGCTCGCCCGCTTTCAACGCGAAGCGCAAGCCGCGTCCGCACTGAATCACCCGAATATCTGTACGATTTACGACATTGGCGAGCAGGACGGCCGGGCGTTCATCGCCATGGAGTTTCTGGAGGGCGCGACCTTGAAGCATCGCATCGCCGGGCGCCCACTGGAAACGGAAGTTCTTCTCCCCATCGCCATCGACATCGCCGACGCGCTGGATGCGGCCCACTCCAAGGGGATCGTTCATCGCGACATCAAGCCTGCCAATATTTTTGTCACCGAACGCGGACACGCCAAGATTCTCGACTTCGGGCTGGCGAAGGTCGCGCCCACGGCCAGTTCTTCCAGCCAAGTTGCATCGGCAAACACGACGGCCACGATTGACGAACAGCATCTGACCAGCCCCGGTTCTACGCTCGGCACCGTCGCTTATATGTCGCCGGAGCAGGTGCGCGCGAAGAAACTGGATGCGCGAAGCGATCTGTTCTCGTTTGGAGCCGTCCTCTATGAAGTGGCCACCGGCCAGTTGCCCTTCCGTGGGGACAGCGCAGCAACCATCTTCGAAGCGATCCTGAACCGAGCTCCGGTAGCTCCGGTGCGTCTGAATCCCGACGTGCCCCCGGAACTGGAACGAATCATCAACAAAGCTCTGGAGAAAGACCGCACCCTGCGCTATCAGAGCGCGGCCGATATGCGAACGGACTTGCGACGGCTGAAACGGGACTCCGAGAGCGGGCGCAGTCCTGCAGCAAGTTCGGGCACGACGGCCGTGCCAGAAGCTCCTACGGCTCGGGTTGCGAAGCTCGGGAAGATTGTGGTTCCCGTCCTGCTGGTCGCCTTGCTTGTAGCGGGTGGACTTTACTATCGTTCGCGTCAAAGCCAGGGCCTGACCGATAAAGACAGCATCGTCCTCGCTGATTTTGCCAACAGCACCGGAGACGCGATATTCGACGACACGTTGAAGACGGCGCTCAACGTCTCTCTGCGGCAATCACCTTTCTTGAATGTGCTTCCCGACAGCAAAGTCGCGAAGACCTTGCAACAGATGACTCGTCCGGCCGGCACGAAACTCACGCCCGAAGTAGCCCGCGAGCTTTGTCAGCGGGCGGGCAGCAAAGCCTATCTTGCCGGAGCGATTGGCAGCCTGGGCAGCGAATATGTATTGGGATTGAAGGCGGTAAATTGCCAGAACGGAGACACGCTGGCGCAGGAGCAGGTGACGGCTGCGTCCAAGGAGAAGGTGCTGGACGCGCTGGGCGAGGCGGCATCCAAGCTGCGTGGCGAACTGGGCGAATCGCTGGCTGCGGTGCAGAAGTTTGATGTCCCGCTTGCACAGTCCACAACGTCATCGCTCGAAGCCCTGAAAGCGTACAGCCTCGGCAGAAAGGCCGATCGAGAGAAAGACGCCGCATCCCTGACGTACTATCAACGTGCCATCGAGCTTGATCCGAATTTTGCGATGGGCTACGCGGCAGTGGGCGACTACTACGGCAATCTAGGGGAGGTGGGGCGGGCCAGCGAGTACTACACCAACGCATTCCACTTGCGGGAGCATGCCAGCGAGCGGGAAAAGCTGATTATCGCCGCCGCCTACTATCAGGATGTCACTGGGCAACTGGATAAAGCGGCCCAGACGTATCAGGAGCAGATTGAGAGCTACCCGCGGGAACCGGCAGCGTACCTTAACTTGGGCACAGTATTCAGCTCGCTGGGGCAGTTTGCGAAGGCCGCGGAGGTCACTAGGCAAGCTGTGCGCCTTGCACCGGATAAGGTCAACGGTTACGAGAATCTCGCTGGCTACAGGCTCGCCTCGCAGAGCTTTGACGAGGCGCGGCAGATCATTCACGAGGCGCAGGCGCGAAAAATGGATGAAGCGGCATTCCACAATGATCTCTACGCGCTTGCCTTTCTCGGGGCGGACTCCGCGGCGATGGCGGAACAGCAACAGTGGTTTGCGGGCAAGCCCGAAGAGAACTGGGGACTTGCGCTCGCATCCGACACCGAGGGGTATGTCGGTCATCTTAGCAAGGCGCGGGAACTTACGAAGCGGGCTGTGGACTCCGCCATCCCGGCCGACAGCAAGGAGAGTGGGGCAATATGGCGGGCCATTGCTGCTCAGAGGGAAGCGACGTACGGGAATGCGGCGGAAGCGCGGCGGACAGCGGCAGAGGCTTTGAAGCTGGCTTCCGCGAGTCAGGGCGTCGAGAGTGAAGCCGCGCTTGCGTTTGCCCTGGCGGGCGATACGGCGCGAGCCGAGTCCTTGGCCCAAGACTTAGGGAAACGTTTCCCATTAGACACCCAGATGCAGTCGCTTTGGCTGCCTGCGATTCAGGCGCAATTGGCGCTGCATAGAAAGAACCCGACTCTCGCCCTGACTGCTCTGCAAGCAGCCACACCCATCGAGTTGGGGGATAGTGGGTTCGTCCTCAATTCTTCTTGCCTCTATCCGGTGTATGTACGCGGAGAAGCATACCTGGCAGTCGGACAGGGAAGTGCTGCTGCCGCCGAGTTTCAGAAAATTCTCGACCACTCCGGCATCGTCTGGAACTGCTGGACGGGCGCGCTAGCACATCTGGGAGTGGCTCGCGCGAACGCCTTGCAATCGAAAACCTCGCAGGGAGCGGACGCCGATGCCGCCCGCGTCCGGGCGCTAGCCGCCTATAAAGATTTTCTCACCCTCTGGAAAGACGCCGAACCCGACATCCCGATCCTGAAGGAAGCCAAAGCGGAGTACGCGAAGTTGCAGTAGCAGCGTGGCGACCATGCCCGACCTGCTCGCACAAAAATTGTCAACTGACGCTATCAGGCGATGTCACAACTTTGCGCCTTTTCTTCGCTTAAAAACGGGGTCAAGAAGTGAAATCGGGATATTACGCCAACCATCGACGGAACCGTGCGGTGACATTCGGGCCACCGAGGCGAGGCAATGGCATTACCTCGCGTGCTAAACTGCGGCCAACACTTCACCTGAGGGAGCTTCATTTCATGTTCAAAGCTTTCCCCCTTCGTCTTATGGCGGTTCTCGTTTTGCTGTTCGGTGCTTCTCACTTTCTGCTACTTGCGCAAACGTCGGCTTGCCCCACGGGGGAGGCGTTGCTGTCCGCAAGCGATCCGGCGTACTCCGACGCGATGCAACTAGCTCAGACACTTGGGAGCCACGGTTTCGTAATCAAGTGCGTATTCCCTACGAAGCTGGGTAGTATCTTTCGTGCGGTAGACGGTGGTGTCGTCCGCGGCACGATTGCTGGCGAGGCCAATCTCAGCACAAATTACGGCGACGTCGACGTCGTCTTCTTGCCAAAGCCCCAAACATTTGCAGATTTCAAGATAACTGAGCGGCGTGAGGACGGAGGCTATCTCTACACGTTTGCTGGCACGCCGCGTGTTTGGGAAGTGAACAGGTTCGGAAGTGCTCGGCGGGATTACTTTCTCAAGCACGAGAACCACCTCTTGCTCGTGAGGGATGCTAGTCTCCGCAGGCGCCTTGAAGACGCTCTGCATCTGCCGCCACAAAAGCCTTAGCTCACAACTGGAGTCCGGTGCGTGGGCGACTTCTGCTCGGTAACTGTTGTAATCAGAGATAGCTTTTGAGCGGCTCGAATAGGTCTTCTTCCGACATGAGGACATGCTAAACCAGTCGGTTGTGAGTGTAAGGGGATGTTTCGCCGACAACCCTTCGACGATTCCCGCCCTCTATAATCCGATTCGCCCGGTTCAAAGGTCTCGGCTCGCGTCCACGTGACACCGGAAGTAACCACCGATTTCCAGTCCCCTCGGTACCGCAATTTCGCCTTTCCCCAGGTCCCCTTTTCCGTGCGCAATTCTTTTCACTTCCTGAAATGACCCCACTGTGCAAAGGATTGATAACCCTGTGCAATCGAGTTGGCCATACCGTTGCATTTTAAGAATGCATCGGGCGATCCCCTTACCGCAACGTGAACCGAAGCAGATCAGGTCGGAAAGTAACTTCAGTAACCAGAGGAGCTCGCAATGAAACAAGAGGGAACTGATCGACCGCCAGATCGTTCGGACAAACGTATCCACGCGGCACTTCCGATTCGAGTGACCTATTGGGACAAAGAAGTGAAACCCCGGCTGGCAACGGCCTGCACTTATGACATTTCGCCGCGTGGAGCCCGCGTGACGGCATTGCCGGGACTGGCGGGAGTAGGCGAGATCCTGGCCGTTGAACAGGGACGTAACAAAGCCTGGTGTCGCGTGGTATGGGTCGGCGACGACAGTTCTCAGCGGCGAGGGCAAATGGGGATCCAGTGCATCGATTCCGAAGGCACACTTTGGAAAGCCGAGCTTCGGTACATGCAAGAGCAATACGATCCGATGGCGCCAGAGGGCCTACTGGGTCGAATGAAATGGATCGGTTCCCTTGACCGGGACCGCAGAAGGTACCGGCGCTTTCAAGTGGCCGGACTGGTGGAGTTGTTGCGTCATGGCGCGGACACTGGATCCTTACAAGGCGAGTTGATGGACCTGTCCAGCTTTGGATGCCTGGTTACGTCGAAAGATCCCATGGTCGCCGGAACTGATGTGAAACTGTCTCTGCGCGTGGCCAATTACGACCTGCGCCTCAAAGGACGCGTGCTACACGCGAGCGGAAACCTTGTGCTTGGGATCGAATTTCGTCAAATCCGCAAAGGCGACCGGCAATTACTAGACCACCTGCTGCAAAAACTGGACGTGCCAGATCTGGCAACAAAGCCAATGGCAGAAGCCGCTAGGATTTCGGGGTAGCGTGTAATTAGAACAACCTCGCTCAGACATTCCCCGTCCGGCTGCAGCACGCGGTATGTTAGGAACTGAAGCAGTGCCTGAAGTGAGTCGCATCACCCGGAAGGTGGGAGCGGTAATTGTTGTGAACAGGCGTGGCTGTTGAAAAAGGAACCAAAGCAGTAATTTCAGTGAATTTCAGCGCCTACGGCCTACGAACATTCAATGACTTACGAACGAATTTCGCTGTTGAAATTCCCTAAAAAGACTTTTTCAACACCCACAGGCGATTTCACTCTTTGAGAATTGGCCCACGTGGTCAGTGAGCGTAATGGCGATATTACGCCAATTCTCTTCTCAGTTTGGCGAGCGGATAGAATCTATTCGTCTGCCATGAAAATGCTCTGGTGCTGGCGCTGCAAGACAGAAATGCCAATGCTTGACGATGATGAATTCCGTCAAG
>Ga0185299_10007842_pt1 | contig 10755 bp, 6 predicted proteins | sample PaiPotPPA55metaG_FD_128002 | JGI IMG/M metagenome (GOLD analysis project Ga0185299, IMG submission 128002) | Iron sulfur acid spring bacterial and archeal communities from Banff, Canada, to study Microbial Dark Matter (Phase II) - Paint Pots PPA... ...
CTTCCAAGCGCTGCAACTCCCGCGTGCTCATGGCTGTCCTCTTCACGGCGGCCCCCGAAACGAGGCCCGCAGTCTAGGGGACATTTTTAATGAGGATAGAAGGGGACACTATCAAAGAGGTTCAACATCAGCAATTTGGGCTGGCTACACGCAGCGTGGGCCGCGGCCGTTAGGAATACGAAGCGATGGAAGGCTTAATTTCTTACGGCAACATTGCTCTCAGGGAGCCACGACGTCGTAAGGACGCATCATTTCGTTGTCTTCGTGCTCCAGAATATGGCAGTGCCACACGTAACGCCCAGGGTAGCCCTCGAAACGGGCGATGATTCGCGTGACCATTCCAGGATGCGCTTGCACGGTGTCTTTCCATCCGGCTTCATTGGGCGCGGGGGGAACAACGGGACCAATATACTCAATCCTCCCACCTTTGTAGTAGTACTCCGGCTCAAATTGGCGGCGATCCAGGATTTGAAAGCGCACCATGTGCAGGTGGATGGGGTGGGAATCGTCGGTAAAATTGAGGAAATTCCAAATTTCCACCGAATCGATCGCGGGATTTTCCGTAACGGGCATATCCCAGTGAGCGTTATTTAAAAGCATCATCACGGGATTTGAAGCCATGTCGTCTTTTTCGCCCAGTGTCAACATGCGATTTTTGACGGCGGCGGATTCAGGAATCCTGGGCACGGGCCGCAAGGTGGACGGCAGTGAACTCGTATCCTGCGTGGTTTCGTTTGATACGCGAAACTGCATCACGGTGAGGGCGTCGTCGGTGACGACGATCTTTTCTTCGGCGTGGCTAGAAAAATCGAGTATTAAATCCGCGCGCTCGCCCGGCGCGATGACCAAATTTTTCAGGGCCACGGGAGCGTGCAACAATCCCAGGTCGGTCCCGATCTGGTGGAATTCCTGTCCACTCGAGAGCGCGAGATGGAAGAACCGCCCGTTTGCGGCATTCAGGAGACGAAACCGATACTTGCGGGGCTCAACCTCAAGGAAAGGAAAGAGTTTGCCGTTCGCCAAGATCGCATCACCGAAAACTTCCGACACCCATAGCGATTCCGGGTCAGGCGAAACCGGGTAATACAATTGATGTCCGAGATCGAACGAGCGATCGCAAAGCGTCAGCGGGACCTCATATTTGCCTTTGGGCAGGTTTAAAGCGTCTTCAACGGCGTCGCGAATAAAGAAATTTCCGAATAATCCCGCATATACATTGAGCCTGGTGATTCCGAGCGCGTGGTCGTGATACCAGAGCTGGGCCGCTTCCTGATTGTTGGGATAGAGGTAGATGGCCGATTTTCCGGGGACAAACCAGTCTTCGGGATAGCCATCACTCTTGGCGGGCACCTTGCCCCCGTGAAGATGGGTTACCGCGCGCACGGGAGGTTTGTTTTTGTCCGCGCCGTGCACGTTGTAATCAATGGGGAGAAAATGACTTTTGGGCAACTCGTTTGCCCATTCCACCAGCATTGGCTCGCCGCTACGAGTTTCAAACGTTGGCCCAGGAAAGCTCTCTCCGAAGCACCAGACCCGGGTTGGTTTCATGTCGCGATGAGTTTTGCAGGCGAGTTGGCGCATGGCGAGGTGGTAGTAGGGAATCGAGGTGGCTGGATGTTCCGGATGCGGGCGGTTGCCCTTCGGCCGGATAACGCCTGGAATCGGGAGGGGATCCACGAACCTTTCGAGGGAATCCGGCTTGAGGAGTGGCGGGGCAATGACGGCTGTTTTGCGGGTGTTGGTTTGTACCGCAGCCAAACCGGCGACGAGAATTCCAGAGCTGGACAAGAATTCGCGGCGAGAAAAAGAACGAGACGGTCTGGTCATTCTTCTCCGATGGAAGCGTAGAGTGCACGAAAAGAAGAGGCATGCGAAGTAAAACCGCATGCCTCTCGGTCAAGATTAATTACAGCAAATATAGGTCGGTGAATCTACTGGCCTGAATTGCCGTCATGGTCGACGGGCAGGCCGGTCGCCGGATCCAGGAGCAAAGTTGCTTCGTGGATATGTTCGAAGTCGAACATCTGCTCAATGGAATTCGCTAGTATGTCAAACGACCCGCCGCCAATCCGTTCGCCTTGGAGCCAATTGTCCTCGATGAATCGGGTGACCGAGGTTTGATCGGTCACGGTGTGATCCACGAAGTTCGACTTAGCCCAGGGTGAAACCACGATCAAGGGCAGCCGAGGACCATAGCCGCAACGGCCCTGGGCGTGAGGGTTGACCGTAGCGTTCGGGCCAGACAGCGCGGTGCTGCCATCACCACAAGCGCCAGGCCCCGTCAAGGCGTCCGCAGGGCTGGTAGATTGATTCACAATCGGGCCCATCTGGTGGTCGTACCACCCGTCGGAGTCGTCGTACATGATCACCACGGCGGTAGTTTCCCAATCCGGGCTCTTCTGCAAGAAGTTGATGACATTCACGACGAAAGTCTGTTCGTCGAGAGGATCGGAGTAGCCGGCGTGACCATCCTGAATGGCGCGAGCCTTCAAGAAGCTCACCGCAGGGAAGTTACCACTCTTCACGGCTGCGTAGAAGTCGTTGATGTCGTAGTTGTGATTTGCTGGACCATCGTGGCCGATCTCTGAAATGGAAGCTGGACGAGCGTGCTTGGGATTAGCGGTCGAGACATGGTATTGGAAGAAAGCATGATGCGGGATGTAGTCGCCGGTCTTCGACGCCAACCCGGTGGAGCTCCGTGCGCAGCCCGTTGTGCCGTTCGGATTAGTGACGGTGAGGTCGAAGCCACCCATGAAGGAGCCCCAGCTCACGCCGGCGTCGTGTAGCCGCTCCCCTATGTTGCGCCCGGACAATTGGACTTGGTTGCGAGTCGGGGCGGAGCAAACGTCATTCAACGGGTCAGGGTCGCCAATCACGGTAAGGGAGCCATTGCCGCCGTCGGTTTCGCTGCCAGTGCCGTTGATAACTTGTGCTACGCCATTAGTTTGTCCGGCCACCAAGTTAAGCAAGCCGGGGGTCGAGGGCCCAAAGGTGGTCCCAAAGGAATTGTCGCTCATGGCGAAGTGCTGCGCGTAGTTCCACAATGCGGTAACGGTGTTCCCGTCGAAGTAGCCCATGGTAAGGCCCTTCGTTGTCACAGCTTGCGGAGGAGCACTCGGAGGTGGCCCAGCGATTCCGACGTCGAGTGGAAACAGGTCCATCAAGCCAAAGTGAACGGCGGCCTGTTCTGGCCCATAGTTATGGCCTTGATCATTGGTGACGGCCTGCGAGCGATCCAAACGGAAAGGGTTAGTAGCGCCAATGCCGTTTCCGGTACCCAGTGAGTTCGGGTTGTTGTTCAAAAGGGCTCCCGATAGGCCGTTTACGGTAGGGGTTCTTTTTTTGGCGTGGAACGCGGGTTCACCCGGAGGGTTGAGCGCATTGGGATAGGTCCCGAAATAGTGATCGAACGAGACGTTTTCCTGAAAAATGACCACCAGATGCTTGATCGGAGTGTTGGTATCGTGGCCGTCGGCAAACACCGGCGTGGCCGGCAAAAGGCTGATAGCCGTTGCGGTGGCAAGCGCCAGCACCTTTGTAAAGCGATGATACATATCGATTTCTCCTTATTCGTGATGGTCTTTTTCAAACAGGCAGGCGATTGCTCCTGCAACCAGAAATCTGGCGGTTGTTAAGCGAGACACGGTCAAACCTTGTAGTCACATTCTGTTATCTTGAGATGAATGCCCGGTCAAAACTCATGAGTGAAAGTTCCGTGCGACTTGCAGCGCTTAAGGATCTGCAACCGGCATTTTCAGGGTTGGAGTTTGAGGGATATCTATGCTTCGAACGGGCTTGATGTTGCGAGGGGCTAGCAGAATGATTTTGAGCGCATTTGTGTGGCGTCTTCGGTTGTTGGCCGTTTGCTTGGGCTTGTTTTGCGGCCAACGGACTTCGGAACAACACGTGGAGGCGGCGGGAAAGCCTATTGTTGTCAAGGTTGTTGTGATTGCCGCGTTTGAGCGAGGCGAGGATACCGGGGACGCACCCGGCGAATTTCAGTTGTGGGTGGAGCGGGAGCATTTGGACCAGGTGCTGGAGTTACCGGCTGGGTATAGGCATATCCGGATGAATAAGGATGGTGTCCTGGGGATGGTGACCGGAGTAGCGACGGCTAAGGCTGCGGCTTCGGTGATGGCGTTGGGATTGGATCCGCGGTTTGACTTGTCGAAGGCGTATTGGATTGTTGCGGGTATTGGTGGGGGAGATCCGGCGGATGTGTCGTTGGGGTCGGCGGTGTGGGCGGACCATGTGATTGACGGGGATCTCGCGTTTGAGATTGACGCTCGGCAGATTCCGGAGGCTTGGCCAACGGGTTACGTGCCGTTGCGGAAGGGCACGCCTTACGAGCAGCCGGTGCGGTCGGATCTTGAGGGTGAGGTCTATGCGTTGAATCCAGAGCTAGTTAGGTGGGTGTTTCAATTGACCCGCGAGGTGACGCTGGTGGATTCCGATGCTTTGCGGAAATCACGGGCGAGGTTTGACGGTTTTCCGAATGCGATTCGGCCTCCGTTCGTTACGCGGGGTGACACGATGTCGGCGAGCACATTCTGGCATGGGTCGAGGATGAATGAGTGGGCCAATGCGTGGACGAAGTACTACACGGGAGGCAAGGGGAATTACATGGTGTCGGCCATGGAGGATTCTGGCACGTTGCAGGCGCTGACTTTTCTCAGCCGAGCTGGGCGCGTCGACTTGCAGAGGGTGCTGGTGTTACGCACGGTGAGTAACTACGACCGTGAGCCGCCGGGAACAGAGCCGGCGGAGAGCTTGAAGGGTATGGTGTTCGGGAATTACTCGGCCTATCTACCGGCTCTGGAAGCCGCTGAGATTGTGGGAGATAGAGTAGTCCGCGATATCGTGGAGCATTGGAACGAGCGGGGCACGGTAATTCCCAGAACAAAACGCGCGCCGAATTGACGCCGGGGAGCCTCTTCGAGGCTCAACAAGCACCCTTCAACGGATAACTCGCAGTCTCGCTGAGTTGGTCAGCGCAGGGGGAGACTTTGCCAATTTTCTTCGTGCGATTCGCCGGCACGGATGAGATGGACGGCCTCGTGCCGATTTTGCGCGTCGACCTGCTTCATGACGCGATATATATGGTTCTTCACCGTGAATTCGGAAAGATTGAGATTGGCGGCGATCTCCTTATTACTCAGCCCCATGGCGACGAGGGACATGAGTTGTCGCTGGCGTTGGGTCAACTCAAAGCGCATGCCGGCGCGTTGTTCGGCAATGGCAGCTTGTTGGTTCGCCTCGCTTGCCAGGGCCTGAAACAAAACCTTGCACAATTTTCCCGGGCAGATCGCTTCCCCCTGGGCAACGCCGCGGACGGCATCCACCAGCTCAGAGGCCGAAGCGCTCTTCAGCACATAGCCATCTACACCGAGCCGCACGGCTTGCAGGAAGATGTCGGCGTCTTCATCCATCCCAAAGAGAACGACGCGGATGTGAGCGACCGATTCGCGAAGATCGCAAATGAGATCGTCCGACTTGTGGTGCGGATTCAGGCAATCCAAGAGAAGCAAGTCCGCCTGCGCGGAAGCGATGCGCTCCGGAGTGGAGTCGGAGTAAGAAGCATCTCCAACCATGCTGAAATCCCCGCGCTTGCGAAACAGGCGCACAAGCGATTCGCGGAGGAGTCGGTTCTCGGCTACAACATAAACGTTCGTCGCGGACGACGACTGCTTTTCGCTAATTTGTGTCATTCAGAGCCCTCAGAGCCCTCTTCAATTGAACGGGAGTCTTCTCCGTCGGCCTCAACTCCTTGAGTATGACCAGGTTATGTACTGCGATCCTACGGCCAGTATACATTCAAAGTGTGGCCTAGTATCTCTCAAAAAATTGTTGCATTAAAGTTAATTGTCAGTTTGATTGTGGTCAAGGGGCTGGAAGGAAAGAAATGTCTCAACCGTTACGTAGTGCTGGCCTCCCCGCGGTCTTGGGAAAATCTTAGTGCTTTTCAGTTTAGGTGCCCGCCCATTTGTGATGCTTCAGAGTAATACTAGGTTAGCAAGCAACATACGTCTTCTTTGAGCCTTCTCTTTCCCCTTTATTTGCCAATACTTAGGCGTACGAGGAGTAAATGATATGGGCAGGTCCCTTCGCATATTGGTGGCCAACCGGCCTAAATTGATGCGCGAGCTTATTCTGGCAACCCTGTCGGACGAACCCGGCATCGAGATAGTGGGGGAAGTATCCGACGAGGCGGAAATTCGCCAACGGGTGCGTCAGACATCGCCGGATTTGTTGGTGATCGCCCTGGATGAACCGGCGAAGCGACCTGACATCTGCGACACTCTACTGCGAGACCAGCCAAGCCTGCGGATCATCGCGGTCGCGTCGCAGCAGAATTGCAGCGTTTTCTATTGGGCGTCGTTCGACATTCATTCCAGCCAAATCGAGCCCTCCGAACAAGGGATCCTGAACGCAGTGCGCAATATTACGCCAGCGGGTGCGGGAGAGCGCGTATAGGGCGCGGACATTTGTGGATGCGCGAGACCGGCGTTGTGTTCGGGAGCGCGAGTATCGATTTCGATGGACGAGCACGAGGGAAGGTCAAAAATAGAGTGAATTGCGAATTGCATAGATCGAGAGTGGGAATACTTTCCGGGCTTTTGGTGTTGTTCGTCTGCAGCACGCCACTTCGTGCGCAAGACGGGCAAGGGCGGCAGAGACCGGTGATGCCGAGCTCGGAGCTGGCCCGCGAGAATTTGAGCAGGGTCGCAGCGTCTGCGGCGGAAATTAAAACGATCCTGGTTAAGGATACGGGGTTGATGGTGGAATTAAAGCGATGGGTCGCGAAAGATGCGACGTCGCAGGGCCAGATCATCAGTGAACCAGATCTGACCGACGATGCAATTTTCGATCGTCTCCAGGCTGACGTGCAATTTCGTTCGATTGCAACGCAACTGGTGCAGCGCTATGGATACCTGGTTCCGCAGGTAAATCCGGAATCAGCGGCGGGAAAAGAGCAGGAGTTGTTGGTCAAGGAACGCGTGAAGTTGATGGCGCAGAATGAAGAAGAGGAAGCGCAAGCCCGATCGCGGCAACAGCGGAATCGCAACGTGCAGAATAGCGGCTACTGCAATGCGCTTGATCCGCAGTGCGGGGATCGCCAAGGTTCAGGGGAAGAACAAGCTCCAGGGCAGCAGCAGCGTCAGCCAGAATTTGAGCAGGGAAATCCGCCATCGAGGATGGGGCCGGAACAGTCGAATCCTCAGAACGCCCCGCGAAATGAACAAGTTCTGCGAGCGCAACTTGACAACCTGTCTGGTCAAGGGATGGACCAGGGTGACGGGGCGTTCCCGGAACTGCCGTTGGGAAGCGGACTCGACTCCACCTTATCGTCGGGCGGCGGAAGTTCGAATTTGGGCAATGGTGGGTCGCTTCGCGCGAGCAGAGACGCGGACGGCCAGTCGGGCGCCGCGCAGTTGGGAGCTAACCCTCAAAGCCGGAATGTTGTGGATTCGTTCGCAATCTATGGCGTCGGAACGAACAACCCGCCCGTAAACTCCGCGGACGCATATCGTTCCAATAGACGCGAGGTGAATCCGTCCTCGTCCGTTGGGAGCTCCTCGTCCCCGTACTCCCCGATGCAGCCCTTCGATCGCAGATATCAACCGAAACCGCAGCCTGCCGCGCCGGAGTTGGTTCGAACTGCGAGCCCCTACAACGACATTCCTTCGCTCTACGATATGTATGTTCAAGCGATACCGCGACCGACCGTGCCAAAGCGCTTCGGTGCCGAAGTATTCGAGAACGGAACGCGTGATTCCCAACTCATACCCATGGATGTGCCGGCAGGGCCTGACTACGTAGTCGGCCCGGGCGATGGTTTGTCGATTGATTTGTGGGGCGGGGTCAGCCAACGCATTTACCGCGTCGTGGATCGCGAAGGACGCGTGAGCCTGCCAGAAGTCGGTCCACTTCTGGTGAGTGGCAAGAGTCTGGCGGAGGTTCAGGCGAATTTGCAGCAAACGCTGCGGACACAATTTCGCCAGGTTTCTGCCGAAGTTTCGCTGACGCGGCTACGCACGATTCGCGTATATGAGGTGGGCGACATCGCAAACCCAGGCGCGTACGACATCAGCTCGCTGTCCACGCCATTGAACGCGCTGTTTGTAGCTGGTGGACCAACGCAAAAAGGATCTCTCCGGATCGTAAAGCACTACCGTGGAAGTCAATTGGTCGAGGTCGTGGACCTCTACGATTTGTTGCTGCATGGAGTGAAATCCGGTCTGCAACAATTGGAGAACGGCGACAGTGTGCTTGTACCGCCTGTTGGGCCGCAAGTGACCGTCGAAGGAATGGTGCGGCGGCCGGCGATCTATGAACTAAAGGACGAGAAAAATCTAGCGTCGGTCTTGGAACTGGCGGGCGGACTGCTTCCGACTGCCACGCTGCGACACGTAGAGGTGCAAAGGCTGGTAGCGCATCAGAGCCAGACGATGATGAGCCTGGATATCCCTGAAGTTGACAGCGATTCGGAGGTTACCAAGAAACTGGAAGCATTCGAGATTCATGACGGTGATCGCATTCGGGTGTTCCCCATCGCACCGTACAACCAGGATGCCGTCTATGTAGAGGGGCACGTAATCCGACCGGGGCGGTACTCCTATCGGCAAGGCATGCGTGTGACCGATGTAATTATGTCCTACAAGGATTTGTTGCCAGAGCCGGCAGGACAATACGCAGAAATTATCCGCCTGAACGCGCCCGATTTTCATCCAACGGTAGAGAGTTTTGATCTGACGGAGGCGTTGACAAATCCGGCCCAGGCGCCGGTCCTTCATGCGATGGACACGGTGCGAATTTTCAGCCGGTTTGATTTCGAGAACTCGCCGACCGTGTCCGTATGGGGCGACGTGCGTGGACCCGGGACGTACAGGACTGCCGGACAGATTCACTTGAGTGACGCGGTGCATCTGGCTGGAGGAATTGCCCCAGACGCCAAAGTGGATGATGCGCAAGTGTTCCGGTATTTACCCGATGGCAAGATGAAGATTTTCAGCGTTAGTTTGAATTTGGCGCTGGAAGGCGACCCGACGGCGAACATTTGGTTGCAGCCTCGTGATCGGTTGCTAATTCACCGGAGCCCGGATGCGATTCAGCCTTCGAGCGTGTACGTGCAAGGGGACGTTGGAAAGCCGGGCCGGTACCCGTTAACGACGAATATGACTGTCGCGGACTTGATCCACGTGGGTGGTGGATTGAAGCCCAGTGCAGACACGCGTGTCGCCGATCTTACTCATTACGCCTGGGCTAGTGCGGGAGCCGGGGAGCTTACCGGGCAACGTCAATCAGTAACGATTTCGGACGCACTGGCGGGGGACGCCACGGCAAATGTTCCACTGAGCAACGGGGATGTATTGACAATTCGGCAACTTCCGAACTGGAACGACATCGGCGCGTCCATCAGCGTGAAGGGCGAAGTAAAACACCCTGGAGCTTATGGAATCCGTCCAGGGGAAAAGCTCAGTTCCGTGCTTGAGCGCGCGGGAGGATTTGGCCCACTCGCGTATCCCTATGGCGCGGTGCTCATGCGGCGCGAGGTGCGAGAGGTCGAACTCAACGCGCGTACAGAGATGGTGCGACGGTTAAAGCAGGAGGAGACCAACCTTAAGGCGCTGCCAGAAGCGGACGTCGATCAGAAGAACGCGAAGCTAACGGCGATTTCGGAGACGGAGACTACGCTCCAGCAACTCCAAGCTAACCCGCCGATTGGACGTGTAGTGGTTCGCATTCAATCGGATCTGCGATTGTGGCGAAATACCGCGGCGGACGTGCCTGTACGCGACGGGGACGTGCTGCTGATTCCCAAAAAGGCAGACTACGTGATGGTGAATGGGCAAGTGTTTAATCCCACGGCGGTGAGTTACAGGCCTGGGCGTAGCGCGAGATGGTATCTGAGCCAGGCCGGGGGCACCACGCAATTGGCGAACAAAAAAGCAGTCTTCGTGATTCGCGCGGACGGCTCGGTGCTGGCCGCTAAGAATAATGAAGCAGGGTGGTGGTCTGGTGATCCGATGGGTGGGCCACTGAGACCCGGAGATTCCATTGTCGTGCCGGAAGCGGCGCCTCGGATCGGGACTCGAAACTGGCAAAATCTTTTCCAGGCAGGGCAACTGGCTGCTTCGGCCGCACTGGCGGTTGCGTACATTCACCCGTGACGCGAGGTCTGACATTTTGGGCCCGGGTGACGGCGGTTGGGTGGATGTGGTGCGTCGGTACTTTGGGCTTTGTCGCGACGACGGTGGCAGCGGCGAAGCCGCAAGAACCAGAAGTGCAGAACGGTACCAAACCGGCCCAAAGCGAAGAGCAGAAGCAAGATGAGGAGAAGGATAAGAAGAAAACCGCGGAAGACCGGAATGACTCGGACCAGTATTCAACACCGGCATCACCGCACGGCGTGAAAGGTTTAGGAAAGGATTTTTTGGGAGATCAGAAACAAATTTGGACCAGTCCCGTGCGGCTGCGGTTTGCCGATGCTGATTGGCTCGTACCGTCGGCTGGTTTTGCCGCGGGCCTTTTTTCCACCGACCGCGATTTCAGCACGCACCTGTCGCATGATCCGCACACGTTGAGCCGTAACAAGACCTATTCGGACGCGGGCGTTGCTGCGCTGATTGGAGGCGCAGCATCGATGTGGTTGTTGAGTTACCCATCACATCGCGAACATTGGCGGGAAACCGGATTTCTGTCGGGCGAGGCGGCGATCGACAGTCTTGTCGCGGTTGAGGCGCTCAAGTACAC
>Ga0185299_10007843_pt1 | contig 10755 bp, 12 predicted proteins | sample PaiPotPPA55metaG_FD_128002 | JGI IMG/M metagenome (GOLD analysis project Ga0185299, IMG submission 128002) | Iron sulfur acid spring bacterial and archeal communities from Banff, Canada, to study Microbial Dark Matter (Phase II) - Paint Pots PPA... ...
CCTGCTCGCCATCCGTCGCCGCGCGCCTGGATGTATTTCGGGCAATTGCCGAAGGACTGCGTCACGCGGATGTCGAATCCGCTTTCGTCGACGGCTTTCACCACGCCGTTGGCGCGGTTGCGGCGGCGCGTCGCGAAGTCGATGCCGACCATGCCGATGTCGCCGCCCGGCCTGAGATTGGCGGCTGCCGCATCGCCGGCAAGCGGCCGCGCCCGGACGCGCAGCGTCGTCGCATCGGGCGTGCTGGCGAAGCCCGGCGCGCCCGCGACGATGGAGGCCGAAGGCCAGCCCGAATCGTCCACGGTGCCGAGCACGAGAAACGGCAGCCCCGCGAAGAACGCGCGATGCTGGTCGGGCATGAAATTGCGCAGCACGCGCCGCCCGACCGCCTCCATCTTGTCGCGCACGCCCAGCCTGTGCTGGACCGCACGCTCGCCCGGATGAAACGGCGAGCCGCCGCAGGATTGGTCGACCATCGACAGGCCATACCTCAAGCCGGAGCCGGCGCGCCCATTGGGCGTGCCGGCTCCGGCAGCACGATCACTTGGTGAGGCCCTCGGCCTTCATTGCCTCTTGCACCTTGGGCCGGCCGCCGACGCGGTCAATGTAGGCATTGAGGTTGGGCCAGCGTGACAGGTCGATGTCCTTGTATTTCGACCAGCCGACGACGGTGAAGGCGTAAGCATCGGGCACGGTGAATTTGTCGCCCATCAGGTACGGCCGCTTCCCCAGTTCCTTGTCGAGGAAGCTGAACTTGTTCGCCAGGTTCTCCTTGGTGATCTTCGCGAATTCCTCGGGCGTGTTGGGCCGGAACAGCGGCGCGAACACCTTGTGCAGCTCGGAGGTGACGAAGTTGAGCCATTCCTGCATGTGGTAGCGCGGCATGGTGCCCGCCTTGGGCGCGAGCCCCGTCTCCGGCTTCTGATCGGCAATGTACTGCACGATCGCCGGGCCCTCGGTGAGGATCTCGCCGCTGTCGAGCTTCAGCACCGGCACTTGTCCCTTGGGATTGATCTCGAGGAAATCCCCGCCGGACTTGAGCTTCTTGGTCTGGAGATTGACCTGCTCGAGTTCGAAGGGCAGGCCAGCCTCGCGCAGCACGATGTGCGGCGATAGGGAGCAGGCGCCGGGAGAGAAGTACAGCTTGACCATGTGACCTCCTTTTGTGTTTGCTTATGACTGTATCCGTATCAGGTACACCCTAGAGACTATCTCGCTTTCGCCGCGATACGTCGAGTCACATCTGCGAGCGTGCGGCGCTCGAGCTGGCTCTCGAAGGCCTGCTCCGCCGGGACGATCACTGCATCGAGCGCGCCCTCGATATAGCGTCCGATGGTGCAGCGCGGGTCGGGGTCGCCGTGAATCGCCAGACGGTGTTCGCCTCCCATATCGACGGCGCGATAGATGTCGAGCAGCGTAATCTTTGCCGCCGGCCGCGCCAACCGCGCACCGGCAATTCCCGCCGATGATTCGACGATATCGGCGCGCGCCAGCATGGACAGCAGGCGCCGCACGAAGCTCGCGTTCGTGCCGACGCTGCCGGCGATGGTTTTCGACGTCAGACGATTGCCGTCGAAATGATCGATCAGCGCCAGCGCGTGCACCGCCACCGCAAACCGCGTCGCACGTGCCATGGTGTATCAGTATCAGATACAGCGCGCCGCGTCAAGCGCGCGGCGAGCCCGGCGCCCCTTCGCTCTTGAACGGCCGCGCCAGCAGCGCCGCGATCGCCTGATCGACGGCGGCGCCGCGATGGAGGATGGCGTCGACCGCGGCGGTGATGGGCATGTCGACGCCGAGCCGCCGCGCCAGCGCCGCCGCCGCCGCCGCCGAAGTGACCCCCTCCGCCACCGAACGGCGCTCGGCCAGGATGTCGCTGAGCGCGCGCCCCTCGCCCAGCGCCACGCCCAGCGAATGATTGCGCGATTGCGGGCCGGTGCAGGTGAGCACCAGGTCGCCCAGCCCCGACAAGCCCATCAGCGTCTCCGCCCGCCCGCCCTTGGCGAGCGCGAGCCGCACCATCTCGGCGAGGCCGCGAGTGATCAGCGCGGCGCGCGCGTTGTCGCCGAGCTTGCGGCCCGTGACGATGCCGCAGGCGATCGCCAGCACGTTCTTGACCGCGCCGCCGACCTCGGCGCCGAGCGTGTCGTCGGACAGGTAGGGACGGAAGCTGCGCGTGCCCAGCGCGGCGATGAGGCGCTGTCCCAGCGCCGCGTCCGCCGCCGCCAGGGTCACCGCGGTCGGCAGGCCGCGCGCCACTTCGCCGGCGAAAGTCGGACCCGAGAGCACGGCGATGGCCGCGCCCGGCAGGCTCGCCGCGGCGATCTCGCTCATCAGCGCGCCGCTCTTCTCCTCGATGCCCTTGGTGCAGATCACCACCGGCATGCTCGCCGGGAGATGCCGCGCAAGCGCCGTCGCCAGCGCGCGCAGGTGCTGTGCCGGCGCCACCAGCAGCAGCGCATCCGCCGCCGCGACCTCGCCGAGATCCAGGGTGGCGCGGATGGCCGGATCGAGCGGCACGTCCGGCAGGAACAGCGGGTTGAGGTGGTCGCGGTTGATCGTCGCCACCACTTCCGCCTCGCGCGCCCACAACGCCACCGCACGCCCGGCGCGGCGCGCCGTGAGCGCCAGCGCGGTACCCCACGCGCCGCCGCCGACGATGCCGATGCGCTCGATGGCGGCGCTGCTGCCCATGGCGCTTGCCCCTCGCCTCACCAAGATGAGCGAAGGTTAGCGGCGGCGAGCGGCGCGCGCCAGGGAGCGAGCGCCGTCACTTCACCGTGTCGGCGCCGGCCTTGCAGGTGACGCCGTCTTGCGAGCCGATGCCACCGCTGCAGCCGATGGCGCCGATGAGCTTGCCGCCCTCGACCAGCGGGAAGCCGCCGTCCGAGGGAACCACGCCATGGAGGAAGGCGATGTACACATGGCCGCCTTCGACCGCGTCGAAGAACGCCTTGGTCGGCCGGCGGAAGGCTGCGGCTGCGTGTGCCTTGTCCTGCGAGATCTGGATCGAGGCGAGTTGCGCGCCGTCCATCTTCTCGAAATAGACGAGCTCGCCCGCCGGACCGACGACGGCGATGTTCATCTTCCAATTGTGCTTCTTCGCCTCGGCTTGAGCGGCAGCGGCGACCTGCTTCGCGTGCTCGAGCGTGATCGGCGCGCCGTAGGGAATGTCGAAGGGCATCTGCTCCGGGACGGGTGCAGGCGCCGCCGGTGGTTGCTGCTGCGCCGAAGCGGCGCCGGAAAGCGCGGCGACAATGGCAACGCCGGCGAGTAGTCGCAATGCAGTAATTTTCATGATCCCTCCCTTGAATGCGCGCAGTGTTTTTTGTCGGGCGATGCTAGCGAAGGGTGCGCCTAAAGGCTACCACTTCACTCGAGCGAAGTGGTGATCCGGCTGTGGTCGGCGGACCAATAGACGACATAGGCGCGCGCGACGATATCGTCGCGCGCGACGAACCCGATCTCGCGGTCGCGGCTGTCGACGGAATAGTCGCGGTTGTCGCCGAGCATGAAATAGCGATCCGGCGGCACGACGAACTCGCTCGTGTCGTTGCGCCAGCCGGTGTCTTCCACCTTGGCAATTCGATAGCGCCGCCCCTCCGGCATGGTCTCGACGTACTGGATCGGCGGCTTTCCCGTCCATTTGGACTGGAACACGCCGGCCACCGGCTCGCGGGCAAGCGGCGTGCCGTTGACGTAGACGATTCCGCCGCGAAGCTGGATGCGATCGCCGGGCAGGCCGACGACGCGCTTGAAATAGTCGATGCTGCGATCCGGCGGAAAATGGAAAACGGCGAGGTCGCCGCGTTGCGGCGCCTCCCTCGACGCATAACGCTTCGTCATGACGTATCGCCCGGCTCGGTGGTCGGCACCATCGACGCGCTCGATATGGAGAGGGCCGCCAGGCGAACAGTCGGGTCGTGACATTCGTGAAGAGTGCGATCGCGACCGCGGACAACACATAGAGTCAGGCACGCTGGTAGCGCTTGAGCACGACGGCCTTCAGCCGGCGCGCCTGGCGGAATGCGTCGCCCACGCCGTACAGCAGCACGCCGAGGATCAGTGCGACCAACACATACAAGACGACGATCGTCGTCGGACCCGGCACCGCCACGATGCTGAACCCGACCAAGACACAGGCGAGGGTCGCCCACGCCGCAAAAACAGCGAGCGCCTTGCACGCCTCACCGTTGTAGAGCTGGCCGGCGCCCGGCCACAGCAGCGATAGCGGCGCGGCCAGCCACGGACGGCGGCGGCGCGGTGCGCCGGGAGAAGGTTCTGCTGGCGTGGCCTCGGACATCTGCGCACGCGAGGCTATCGCGGCGCGCTTTCCGCCACAAGGCTCACCGCTGCACCGCTTGCAGGTGCCGGGTCGGGATCCGTTGCGTTGCCGCGCCCCGGGTCCGGCCGCTACTGTCGCCGCCATGCTGGTGCTGGGCATCGAGACGAGTTGCGACGAAACCGCGGCGGCCGTGGTGAGCGACGAGGGTGAGCGCATCCGCGCCAACCTCGTGCTGTCGCAGCTCGAGCATCAGCCGCATGGCGGCGTCGTGCCGGAGATCGCGGCGCGCGCCCATCTCGACCATCTCGACGGCCTCATCGCCCGCGCGCTGGCGGCGGCCGGCATCTCCTTCACCGACCTCGACGGCGTCGCCGCCACCGGCGGCCCCGGCCTGATCGGCGGCGTCATCGTCGGCATAACCGAAGCCAAGGCGATCGCGCTGGCGCGGGGGCTGCCCTTCATCGCCGTCAACCACCTCGAAGGCCACGCGCTTACCGTGCGCCTCGTCGCCACGGTCGGCTTTCCCTATCTGCTGCTGCTGGTGTCCGGCGGCCATTGTCAGCTCCTCATCGTCGAGGGCGTCGGCCGCTACCGCCGGCTCGGCACCACCATCGACGACGCGGCCGGCGAATGCTTCGACAAAAGCGCGAAGCTGCTCGGCCTCGACTACCCGGGCGGCCCGGCGATCGAGCGCGCCGCCGCTCAGGGCGATGCCGCGCGCATCGTCCTGCCGCGGCCGATGAAGGGCCGGCCCGGCTGCGACTTCTCCTTCTCCGGGCTCAAGACCGCGCTGCGCCAGGCGGTGGCGGAGCGCGTCGCGGGCGATGGCCGGCTCGCGCCCAAGGACACCGCCGATCTCGCGGCGGCGCTGCAGGCGGCGATCGGCGACAGCCTGATCGACCGCACCGCCAATGCCGTGGCGCTGTTCCGTGCGCGCCACCCCGCCGGACGCAGCCTCGTCGTCGCCGGCGGCGTCGCCGCCAACGCCGCGCTGCGCCGCCGGCTCGCCGATCTGGCGCAGCGCCACGGCCTCGATTTCATCGCGCCGCCGCCGGCGCTCTGCACCGACAACGGCGCGATGATCGCCTGGGCGGGCCTCGAGCGGCTGCGCCTCGGCCTCACCGACGGGCTCGACTTCGCCCCGCGCCCACGCTGGCCGCTCGATCCCGACGCCGCGCCGGCCAGAGGCGCCGGTGTGAAGGCATGAGCCTCTCCTCGACCGCAGCGCTTGCAGTAGAAAATTGGCTTTGTTTCGTAATTTTAACTTTTGCGCTGACATCTGCTCTCAGGACCGCTGTCGGTGATTCGCTCCGCTGAACGCTAGTTGCGTACAACGCATATATGGCGCGCGGCTCTCCTCGTCAAGCTCGTGGACTAGGTCGATGTTGTCGCTGCCGCAACGCACGGCGCTCGCCGGGTATCGGGCTTCCCTTGCGCGTGCCCAGCGCCTAAAGACAAGGCATGTCGCGGCCCCTCCTGCGCATCGGCACGCGCGGCAGCGCGTTGGCGCTCGCCCAGGCGGCGGAGCTGCGGGCGCGGCTCGCCCAGGCCCATGCCGAGCTGGCCGCTCCCGACGCGATCGAGACGGTGACGATCAAGACCACCGGCGACCGGCTCGGCGACCGCGCGCTGGCCGCGATCGGCGGCAAGGGGCTCTTCACCAAGGAACTGGAGGAGGCGCTGCTCGCCGGTGCCATCGATTGCGCGGTGCATTCGGCCAAGGACCTGCCGAGCCTGCTGCCGGAGGGGTTGGCGCTGGTCTGCCATCTGCCGCGCGAGGATCCGCGCGACGCCTTCTTCTCGCCGCAGGCCCAGAGCCTCGTGGCGTTGCCGCCAGGCGCCGTTGTCGGGACATCGTCGCCGCGCCGGCGCGCGCAGGTGCTGCATGCGCGCCCCGACCTGCGCATCGCGCCGCTGCGCGGCAATGTCGACACGCGCCTGACGAAGTTGGCGGCGGGCGTCGTCGACGCGACCCTGCTCGCCGTCGCCGGCGTGAAGCGCCTGGGCCTGGCCGAGCGCATCACCCGGATCATGCCGAGCGAGGAGATTCTGCCGGCGGTGGCGCAAGGCGCCATCGGCATCGAGAGCCGCGACGACGCACGTATCCGGCGCTATCTCGACGCCATCGATCACTGGCCGACCGCGGCCTGCGTCACCGCCGAGCGCGCGCTGATGGCGGCGCTCGAGGGCTCGTGCCGGACGCCGATGGCGGCGCTGGCCGAACTTGGCGCCGGCGGCGTGCTCGAGCTGCGCGCCCTGATCATCCGCCCCGATGGCAGCGAGTGCCTGACCGCGGCGCGGCGCGGCGCGGCGGCCGAGGCCGCAGCGCTCGGCGCCGATGCCGGGGCCGAGCTGCGGCAGCGCGCCGGCCCGGGCTTCTTCGATCTGCCGATGATCGAGGAGAAGCCGGTATGAGCCCGGGGAGAAGCCGACATGGACCCGGCATGAAGGCGATCATCACTCGGCCGCGCGACGATGCGGCCGCGCTGGTGAGCGCGCTGGCCGAGCGCGGCATCGAGGCGCTCTTGGCGCCGATGCTCACCATCCTGCCGGCGGCCCAGGCGCGGCAGCACTTGGCCGAGCGCCTCACCGGCGCGCAGGCGGTGCTGTTCACCAGCGCCAATGGCGTGCGCGCCTTTGCCGCCGCGTCGTTGCAACGCGAGCTGCCGGTGCTCGCGGTCGGCGATGCCTCGGCGGCGGCGGCGCGCATCGCCGGCTTCCGCTCGGTGGCCAGCGCCGACGGCGACATCGAGGATCTGGTGGAACTCGTCGCCGCGCATCTGTCGCCGCAAGGAGGCGCGCTGGTCCACGCCGCGGGAACCACGGTGGCCGGCGACCTCGCCGGAAAGCTGGTCGCGCGCGGCTTCACCGTCCATCGCGCCACCATCTACGAGGCCGTCCCGGCCGCCGCGCTCGATCCTGATACGGCCGCGGCGATGCGCCGCGGCGAGGCTGCCCTGGCGCTTTTTTTCTCTCCCCGGACGGCGACCACCTTTGTTAGGCTTGCCGCCGCCGCCGGGGTGGAGGATGCCTGCCGCGCCATGGCGGCGGTTGCCTTGAGCCCGGCCGTCGCGGCAGCGCTCGCGGCGCTCTCCTGGCGGACGGTGCGCGTGGCGGCGAGGCCCGGCCAGGGCGATCTGCTGGCGGCGCTCGACGCCTTCCTGGCCGAGCGGGCGGCGCAGACTGGGTTTGGCGGAGCATAGGAAAGAGCGGTATGACGGACGGGCGCAGCGACCAGGGATCTCCGCCGCACGAATCCACGCCGGGACCCGATTGGGTGATGCAGACGCCGAGGCCGATCGAGCTGCCGCCGATCGACGAGGCGGAGGCGGCGACCAAGCGCCCTGTGCGCGAGCGCGGCGGCAGCACGGCGTGGCTGGTGCTGCTCCTGGTGCTGGTGGTGGCGCTGGTCGGCAGCTCGCCCTACTGGGCACCGGGCCTCGCCGCGCTGCTGCCGTGGGGGCCGCGCAGCGCCAACGAGGCGCTCGCCCAGCTCGACCAGCGCCAAAGCGACATCGCCCGCCGCCAGTCGGCGATCGACCAGCATCTGGCGCGGATCGAGGAGCAGCTGCGCACCGCGGGTGCGGCCGCGGCAAAGGATTTCGACCAGCGCCTTGCCGCGCTTGAGCAGCGTCCGCGCACCGATGATCCGGGCCGGCTGGCGGCGCTGCAGCAGGATGTGCAGAAGCTCGCCGCCGCGCATGAGGAGACCGGCGCGCGCGTCGCCAAGATCGAGGCGCGCCGCGGCGCCGGCGAGCGCGGCGCGGAGGCGCTGCTGCTGGCGCTGGGCCAGCTGCGCTCGCAGGTGCAGGGCTCGCAGCCCTTCGCCGCCGAGCTCGGCGCGGTCGAGGCGCTCGGCCACTCCCAGCCGGAAGTGCATGACAGCCTCGAGCCGCTGGCGGCGTCGGCCGCGACCGGGATTCCCAACCTCGCCGTGTTGCGGCAGCGCTTCGAGCGCGAGGTCGGGCCGGGCCTGATGCGCGCCGCGCCGACCGGCGACGGTTGGGGCGAGCAGATCATGGGCCGGCTGCGCTCGCTGGTGGTGGTGCGCCGCGTCGGCAGCAACGCCGCCGGCGCTGATGACCCGGTCGAAGGCGGCGTGGCGCGCGCCGAGGCGGCGCTGGCGTCGGGCGATCTCGCCGGCGCGGTCAAGGCTGTCGAGACTCTGCCCAACGCCACCGCGGAGCCGGCGCAGTCCTGGCTCGCCGATTCGCGTCGCCGGCTCGCCGCCGAGCAGGGCCTGGCGCGGCTCACCGATCAGCTCACGGCGCGGCTCGCCGCCGAGGATCGCGCCGCCGGCGGCGCGCACTGATGCGCGCGCTCCCGGCGGTCATCGTCATCGGGCTGCTGGTCGCGGCAGCCGTCTACGTCGCGGATCGGCCCGGCAGCGTCGAAGTCATCTGGCAGGGCTGGCGCGTCGATACCAGCGTCGCCGTGCTCGTGCTCGGCGTCGTGCTCGCCGCCATGGCGGCGGCGGCGCTGTTCCACATCCTGCGCAAGATCATCGGCGGTCCGCGCGCCTTCATGCGCTCGCGCCGCGAGAAGCGCCGGCGCGAGGGCTATCGCGCGCTGACGCAAGGCATGGTCGCAGTCGCCGCCGGCGATGCCGAGGAGGCGCAGAAATTCGCGCGCAAGGCCGACGTGCTGCTGGCCGAGCCGCCGCTGACCTTGCTGCTCTCGGCGCAGGCAGCGCAGCTCAACGGCGACGACCGCGCGGCGCAGCGCTATTTCATCGCCATGATCGAGCGCAAGGAGACCGAGTTCCTGGGCCTGCGCGGGCTTATCATGCAGGCGTTGCGCGGCGGTGACGAGGGGACGGCGCTGACGCTGATCGAGCGCGCCAGGAAGCTGCGCCCGCGCACGCCCTGGGTTCTGTCGAGTCTGTTCGAGCTGCAGGCGCGCGCCGGTAAATGGCGCGACGCCGAGGCGACGCTGGTCGAGGCGAGCAAGCGCAAGGCGCTGCCGGCGCCGGAGAGCCGCCACCGCCACGCCGTGCTGCTGCATGAGAAGAGCCGCACGGCGGAATCCTCCGGCGAGGTGCGCGAGGCGCTCGAGCACGCTGCCAAGGCGCATAAGCTCGACCCCGGCTTTGCGCCGGCGACGGTGCGCTATGCCAATCTGCTGCGCGTCGGCGGCAAGCGACGACCCGCGGCGAAGGCGATCGAGAGCGGCTGGCGCGCGCAGCCGCACCCGGCGCTGGCCGAGGCCTATGGCTCGCTCTTTGCCGAGGAGCCGCCGCTGCAGCGGCTCAAGCATGTCGAGCGCCTCGCCGCCCAAAACCCCGGACACCGCGAGAGCCGCATCGCGCTCGCCGGAGCGGCACTGCACGCGCGGCTCTGGGGCGAGGCGCGCCGTCACCTCGAGGCGGCCGGTGCGGCGGCAGGGAGCGACAGCGCACTGCCGCCGACGCCGCGCGTCTGCCGCCTCATGGCCGAGCTTGAGCAAGCCGAGCGTGACAACCATGGGGCGGCGCGCGCCTGGCTCGCCCGCGCCACGGCGACGAGCAGCCTCGACGAGACCTATATCTGCGATGCCTGCGGCGCCGAGAGCGCGGGCTGGACGCCACTCTGCTCGCATTGCCGCGGCTTCGACAGCCTGCGCTGGCGCGCGCCCGGCGGGACGGCGGCGCCGCGGCTTGCCGCCAGCGAGGGGTTCATGCCGGCGCTGCCGGTGCCGACGCCGTGGCCAAGCGCGGGGGATGCTCGCCACGCCGGCGCCGCGCCCATGGGCGCGGTTGCCGCCGTTGACGGCACCGGACCTCGGATGTAAGGTCCGCCGCCTTCGCGCCCGCAATTGTCGTGCCCCGATAGCTCAGCGGTAGAGCAACCGCTTCGTAAGCGGTAGGCCGTTGGTTCAAATCCGACTCGGGGCACCACTTCTGAAAGCATTTTGAATGCGGTCTTATACCTGCAGCCGATAGTGGACCGGCAAGGGATTGATCACGCATGGTCGAAGAAGTCGAAGATCGTTTGCTTCCTTCAGGAGACGCGAAGGCGGACGCGTCCTGGTTAGTCTGGATGTGGCATCGCAAGGGTTGGGTCATGGCAAAGCCTGTGGCGGTGACGATCGAGCACGGATCGCTGCGGGGGCTGCTCGGCTATCTCCGCGACAAGATCGCCGGCCGGGTGCAGCGCGAAGGAACGCTCCGGCTCGAGAAGAAATGAGCGAGGCCAGCGCGACTGCCGGCAACGAGGATCGGATGCCGTCGCTGAAAGAAACCGTAGCCGTTCTACCCGTGGATGAATAAAATTCGGCCTCCCACCCGAAAGGGGGAGACACCTTTGCTTTGCTCCTTTCCGCTGCAAGGGTAGATTGACGTTACGAAAAAAGGCCGCCGCAAGAGCGGCTTGTTTGCATGTCTCGGGAGAGTTCTCTATGCCGCGCACAAGCAAGGCCAAGGCGCCCAGCGACGCCGTCCACCCGCTCCGCACCCGTGCGCTCGAGCACGGCAAACGGAGCGTGAACGGCAA
>Ga0185299_10007844_pt1 | contig 10755 bp, 8 predicted proteins | sample PaiPotPPA55metaG_FD_128002 | JGI IMG/M metagenome (GOLD analysis project Ga0185299, IMG submission 128002) | Iron sulfur acid spring bacterial and archeal communities from Banff, Canada, to study Microbial Dark Matter (Phase II) - Paint Pots PPA... ...
CTCCTGCTCCTGTTCCATCCAGTCCATGATGGCCGTGCCTTCATGCACCTCGCCGATACGGTGCGTCTTTCCCGTATAAAACAGGATGCGCTCCGTCGTCGTGGTCTTCCCGGCATCGATGTGGGCCATGATGCCGATGTTTCTGCAACGTTCTAATGGGACTGTTCTAGGCACGGTATTTCTCTACTCTTCCTGGGGCTCTGAAAATTCTGCTTTTAGCTTTTAGCTCTTGGCCTTTAGCGAAAGCTCTGAACAAGCTAAGAGCTAACTGCTAAAAGCTAATGGCTGATTTACCACCGGTAATGCGCGAACGCCTTGTTCGCTTCCGCCATGCGATGTACGTCTTCTTTCTTCTTGATGGCAGCGCCTTTGCCGTTCGAGGCATCGAGCAACTCGTTCGTCAGCTTCTCGATCATTCCCTTTTCGCCGCGGCCGCGCGCATAGCTCACGATCCAGCGGATCGCCAGCGATGTCCTGCGGTCCGGACCGACTTCGATCGGCACCTGATAGTTCGCGCCGCCCACCCGCCGCGTTTTCACTTCCAGCAACGGCTTGGCATTCTCGACCGCCTTCACGAACAACTTCAGGGCTTCGTCGCCACCCTTTTCCTGCAACTTCTCGAGCGACTTATAAAAAATGCCCTCGGCAGTCGATTTCTTTCCCTGCCACATCATCGAATTGATGAACTTCGTCACCAGATCCGATCCATACACCGGATCGGCCTCGGTCGTCCGCTTGGCGATATGTCCTTTTCTAGGCATTCAGCTTCTAGCTCCTGGCTGCTAGCTTCCAGCTAGAGCCCTTAGACGCGGCAAGCCGCGTCTCTACGATGCTTTTTACTACGTCTTCTTCTGCCGCTTGGTACCGTACTTCGAGCGCCCCTGATTGCGGCCCGCTACACCGGTTGCGTCGAGCGTTCCGCGCACCACGTGATAACGCACTCCCGGCAAATCCTTCACACGCCCCCCGCGGATCAGCACAATCGAGTGCTCCTGGAGGTTATGGCCAACGCCTGGGATATACGTCGTCACTTCAATTCCATTTGTCAGCCGAACACGCGCCACTTTGCGCAGCGCCGAGTTCGGCTTCTTTGGCGTCTGGGTATACACCCGCGTGCACACGCCGCGCTTCTGCGGACACGATTGCAGAGCCGGACTCGCTGTCTTGTACCGGGGCCTCTCGCGGCCAAATTTCACCAGCTGATTAAAAGTAGGCACTCTCGCCACTCCCAGACGCGGCAAGCCGCATCTCTACCGCACATTTCGTCCAACCCATTTCCGCTTCGTCCAACCCATTCCCGTAGAGACGGGGCTTGCCCCGTCTCAAGTCGACTGCACATTTCCGGAAACGCGAGGCTTCCCTCGTCTCAGGTCTGGCACAAGCTCTCGCGCCCAGCCATGCTCTCCCGCGCAGCATTACCAATGCCGGTGAGAATTCGTTCAGTTCCCGCTCAGACTAAATCGCCGACGACGGTGACGCCACGCCTCACCTCAGACACAGGTTCGGAGGCGTTCCGTTTCGTCTGCTTTCCCCTGCATAGCCTCGCGTGACTCCCCGGCACAAATTAATATGCCCGGGCGCAAAGGTTTTCGCAGGACGTTTCAGCGAGGGCGTCCCCGGTCCCACTTCCAACCGGGTACGTATTTCTTCAAAGCTCAGCCAAGATTTTCCCGGAGCCTGTCGCCTACGCAGGTTGCGCATCCAACAGGACTGCCGTACACAGGCAAGCCAGACTTAACTCGCGGAACCGTTTGATAATAACAACTACCTTGCACATCGTCAACCACTCCCCGGCGCATCTTAAAAGTGCGGTGTAGAGACGCGGCTTGCCCCGTCTCCGGAACTTCACCGCTTGCTCAAAATCCCAATGACCCTCTACACTGACAGTTTTCCGCCCAACAACATTATTATGCTCGCGCCTGGTAAACGGGCGCGAGGAGGGTTCATGTATCGTTGCGGTTCCGGTTTTCTTCTTACATTGGCCATCACCTTCGTCGTCGCCCTCACCGGCTGTCTGGGCAAGAGCAGCAGCAACTCCGGCAACGGAGGCGTGCAATCCGTTACGCTGAGCCCCAGCTCCGACTTCTCCATCGATGTCGGCGGCACTCAAGTATTCAGCGCCACCGCCAAGAATGCTGCCGGCGGCACCGTGCTCGGCGCCACCATTCAATTTATTGTCACCAGCGGTAACCCGAACGCCGCGGCCCCACTCTCGGTCGCCAGCAATGGTTCCGCCTGCGCTGGCACCTGGGACCCCAGCGCCTCCATGTGCGCTCCCGGAACTCCCGGAATCGCCATCGTCACCGCGATCATCGAGGGCGTCAGCAGCCCGTCCACGACCGTCTACGTTCACCAGCACATCGACAGCATCAAGATTACACAAGCGGAGACCCAACCCCCGCAGTTCGACTGCTTTTCTCAGGATCAGACCTGGCAATTCCAGGGGATCGCCTACAGCAACAACGTGGACATCAGCAACACCGTTGGCCCCATGAGTTGGTCGTCGAGCAATCCCGGTGTGGTCACCGCAATTCCCTTCGTGCCACCAAATCAGCCCAACGTGCTCAATCAGGCTGAGACCACCGCCAAGTCCCCCGGCATTTCGAACCTTTTTGCCAGCGTCTCCGGGACTACCAGCAGCCCCTTTCCGTACACAACTTGCCTGATCCAAGCCATCCACCTCCAAATCGGGGGCCAAAGCCAGGCAGGGAACTCGATCACCGTAAACAACGGCGGCAGCGTATCCATCACGGCCACTGCGATCGACACCTTGGGCGTCACCGTGCCCAGTCCGCCCCTCACCTGGAGCACGACCAATCCCGAAGTTGCAGCCTTCACCACCACCACCAACACTTCGGGAATCAACAGTGCTACCGCCCGCGCCAACCTCGGCGGCGCCACCGTCTCCGCTTCCTGCACTCCCCCAAGCTGCAATATCGGAATCCTTCCCGCACTCCCCATCTACGCCAGCGACTGCCTCACGATCGGCAATCCCCCATGCACGCTGCCAAACGGTACGAGTTATGGCGCAATCTCCATTGACGTAATATCCACCTCCAACCCGCCTACTTACACCGCCTGGGCCGCGACCACTGACTGCGGCGAGAACAGCCCCGGCTGCTCCAGTGCAATGTTCTCGGTAACCCCTGGAACCACTCCCATCGGCGCCATCGTAAGCGTGCCCCGCACTCCCAATTCCATGATGTTCAACCATCTGGCGGCAGGGCGCGTCTACCTGGGCAGCGATCAGGGCCTCATGTACGTGGATGTCACCGCCAGTAGCCCCTCCGTTACCGAGGTCTCCAGCTCTTCGACTCCCTGCAACGTTTCCTTGTGCGGCAAAGTGCTCACCATCTCGAACGATGGCAAATTGGTGGTAGTCGCCGACACCGTTTCCACTCCCAGCCAGGTTTACATCTACGACGGCAGCACCACCACCGGCACCCCCGTTGACTTGGTCATCCCCGGCGAAACCGCCACTGCCGCCGCCTTCTCTCCTGATCAGTTAAAACTCTTCATACTCACCGACACAGGCAAGATGTATGTTTACTCTACCGTCGACGCACTCTCCTCGGTTCCGATCGCGACTACCGCGACCGACGTGAAATTCTCGGCGGATGGCAGTTTTGCTTACGTCGCGGGAACGCCGCCAAGTTTGGTGTCTGCCTTCTCGACCTGTTCCCTGCCTACCGCTGCAAGCGTGGATATCGGAAGTGTCGCAGCATCGAGCACGCCGTTGGAAATCTTTCCGTCACCTGTCGTTCAGGCCGACTCGCAGGGGTTAACCCAGACCGTACTCGCTCTCGAACCACCGAACATTGAGTTCTTGACTGCAAAGTTCACGCAGGACCCGATACTCTATAAGGTTCCGCCGCAGCTCACGTGCAATCCTCCAATTATCGAGAGCTTCAGCAAAGGCACGTCCTTCAACCTTGGCCAGGGCAACTTCACTCCGATCTACACGCAGCTCGTTGCCGATGGGGCCGCGATGATAATCGTCGCCCAAAATATCCCCGCCGTACTCGTCTTCAACGTAAGCAACGGGACCACCACCTCGATCCCGCTGGCCAACGGCTCCCTGCCAATCTCCGCCTCCGCCTCCACCGACGGCAGCCAGGTCTACGTCGCCGCCAGCGATCCGTGCCTGCCCGGCAGCCTAACCTGCCCCGCCGGCTCCGTGCACATCGTCTGCACCGCCGACTGCACCACCGGTCAGGGCGACTTCCAGCAGGTGCCCTATGTCAACATCAACGACAACAACAACCCCAACATGTGCAACGGCCAGGGAACCAACGCGCCGCTCTGCCTGCCCAACCTCGTCGCCATCCGGCCACAGTGACGCGAGCGATGACCTCGTGTGGGGACGGGGCTTTGCCCCGTCCAAGCCGAGCGCAGCTCGGCCCGCGCCTCGAACGCCAGCACCATTCATAACGGCCGCCAGCGAAACCATACCTCTAGTTTTTTCGTTTGGGATTTTGGCTGACCGCGGTGTAGAAAAGTGAACCGCCTGCTCTTCCTGAGACCTGAAACCTAAGACCTGACACCTGCTCCCCTACGGCCCGACTTCTTTCCCCACACTATCCAGCACTCCATTGATAAACTGCACCGACTCCGGCGTAGAAAACTTCCGCGCAATTTCGAGCGCCTCATTAATCACTACCGCACGCGGCGTAGCCGGATAGCCCAGGAACTCCGCCACCGCTCCGCGCAGCACATTCCGGTCAACCGTCGCCATCCGGTCCATCCGCCAGTGCTGTGTATGCTTCCCGATGAGCCCGTCGATCTCCGGCAGCCGGTCGCTCGCGACACGAAACAGATCGTCCGCAAACCCGCGCACTTCTTCCTCCACGTTCGTCCGTTCCGCCCAAAACGTCTTCCGGACAAGCTCCGGCGTCTGCTTCCCCATGTCCGCCTGAAAGAGCATCTGCAGAACCAGTTCGCGGGATTTGCGTCGAGTACCCATGATAGCTATCAGCCATCAGCCGTCAGCCATCAGTAAAACCGCGCGACAGTTGAGGCTGGAAACAGTTTACAGGACCGTTGCATTGCAGCAGAGTTGGAGATTGAGAGGGAGGTTAGCGTTTCCGAGAAGTTGGTGTTGCTTTGCCTTTCCTGACGGCAGATGGCTGACGGCTGACGGCTGCCTTCAGATTCGCCATCTCCACCGCCGCCAGCGCCGCCTCAAATCCCTTGTTCCCCAGCTTCAAGCCGGCGCGATCAATCGCCTGCTCCAGCGTGTCGCATGTCAGCACGCCAAACGCATGAGGGACTCCAGTCTCCTGCGCCGACTGCCCGATGCCGCGAGTAACCTCATTCACGATCACATCGTAATGCGCCGTATCGCCGCGGATCAGGCAGCCGAGGCAAATGATGGCGTCATATTTTTTGGTTTCGGCAAGCGCGCGAGCGGCCAAGGGAACCTCGAACGCGCCAGGCACGCGGGCGAGCGCGATGTCTTTCTTCTTCGCGCCCGAGCGCAACAACCCGTCGTAGGCGCTTTGAAAGAGCCGTTCCGTGATGAAGGCGTTGAAGCGCGAGACTACAATTGCGAACCGTTTTCCGGCGGCGCTGAGAGTGCCTTCGATAGCAGCAACCTCCAGCAGGGGAAGACGTTCAAGTTTTATTTTCTGTTTCGTTTTTCTCTCCGTAGCTCGGCGTCTCGGCGGTGAATTCCCCTGTGATCCCCTGTGTCCCCTGTGGTTAAGCCTTTGACTTACTTCCCCTTGAACTGGGCCACACGCTTCTCCAAAAACGCCGCCGTCCCTTCCGCCTTATCCTCGGTAGCGCAACAAACGCCAAACAAAGTAGCCTCCAGAAACGACCCTTCGGCCAATGTCATCTCCGTGCCCTTGTTGACCGCCTCCATAGCGTACTGCACCGCCAAAGGAGCGTTCGCGATGATCTTAGCCGCAATCGCCTCCGCCCGCGGAATCAGCTCCGCCGCCGCCGTCACTTCATTCACCAGCCCAATCCGATGCGCTTCCTGCGCCGTGATCATCTCCCCGGCCAGCACCATCTGCATCGCGAGCCCCTTGCCCACCAGACGCGGCAGCCGCTGCGTCCCGCCATATCCCGGAACAATTCCGACCTTCACCTCCGGCTGCCCCAACTTCGCGTTGTCGCTAGCGAGACGCATAGTACAAGCCAGAGCCAGTTCGCATCCGCCCCCCAGCGCAAATCCATTAATGCAAGCAATCACCGGCTTGCCGAGATTTTCGATCAGGTCGAGCACCGCCTGCCCCCGGTGCGCATACTCCTTGCCGGAGACCGCGTCCTGCTTCGCCAGTTCGCCAATATCCGCGCCCGCAACAAAAGCCTTCTCGCCTACCCCAGTCAAGATCGCAACGCGGATCGAGGAATCATTCCTTATTTCTTGAAATGCAACCCCGAGGTCTTCCATAGTGGCGAGGCTGAGCGCGTTGAGCACCTTGGGCCGGTTGACGGTGACGTAGGCGATGGCGCTCTTCTTTTCGAGGAGGATGTTTTCGTAGGTCATAAGTTCAAATTCCTGGTCGCGGATTCACGCAGGTCAAAACTACCACGAACCACGTAGGCCCGGACGCCCTCGTCCGGGCAGCGAGAAGTGCGCTTTAGGCGATAACAACCATGTCATCCTGAGCGAAGTTGGATCATTCGCTTTACGAATGATCCAACGCAGTCGAAGGACCCCTTGTAACTTAACGTCAGCATCGGCGCGGCAGGGAGTTCTCCCATGCTGCCGTTGTCGAAATGCCCTTCCACGTCCACCTTTGCGCTCAGGATGACATGGTTAGGAAATTCTGCCTCTCCGCGCTGAAATCAAAGTTTATTCGCCACCGGCTTCCCCGGGTCCGAGTAATCATAAAACCCGCGCCCCGACTTCCTCCCATACCATCCCGCCATGACCATCCGCTTCAGCAGCGGAGACGACGCGAACCGCCGCTCCTTGAACTCGTCGTACATCACATGCGTGATGTAGTAAGTCGTATCGAGCCCGACGAAATCGAGCAGCGCAAACGGACCCATCGGATACCCGCAACCGAGCTTCATCGCGTTATCAATGTCCTCGATCGACCCCACGCCCTCTTCATACGCCCGGATCGCATCCAGCAGATACGGCACCAGCAGCCGGTTAACGATGAATCCCGTTTTGTCCGACGTGCGCACCGGAACCTTACCCAGCTTCTTCGCGAACTCGAAGGCCGCGTCGTACACAGCGGGAGAGGTGGCAATTGTCTTCACGACCTCGACCAGCTTCATCAGCGGCACGGGATTAAAAAAGTGCAGCCCGATAAATCTTTCCGGACGTCGAACCGCCGTCAAAAGTTCAGTTATCGAGATCGAAGAAGTATTCGAGGCAAAGATCGCGTCTTTTTTCACGATGCCATCAAGCGACGCATACATCTTTTTCTTTTCTTCAACGTTCTCGATGATGGCCTCGATAACGATGTCGGAATCGGCCAGGTTTTCTTTTTTTGTTGTGCCCTTCAGTCGCGCCCGGATCTCTTCTTTCTGCTGCGGAGTGATCCCGCCCTTCTCCACCGGCCGCTCGGAAAACTTCTGGAGCGACTTCTCAATCCCAGCAAAGCCCGTGTCGAGGTATTTCTGCTCGACTTCGAGCACGGTAACGTCGAAGCCCGCAGTAGCACACACCTGCGCGATGCCGGAACCCATTAAGCCACAACCGAGAACGCCAACTTTTTTGATATCCATAGAAATCCTTTTAACCACAGGGAGCACAGAGAACACAGGGGAAAACACAGGGAAACCAAGCCTTCCCCTGTGCTCCCCTGTGAACCTCCGTGACCTCTGTGGTTAAGCTCTTTCTCCGCACAACGAGGATCACTGAAAGCTCTCCACCACCATAGCAATCCCCTGTCCGCCGCCAATGCACGCCGTTGCCAGTCCGTACTTCTTCTTCCGCCGCCGCAACTCATACAGCAGCGTAATCACCAGCCGTGTTCCAGTCGCTCCCAGCGGATGTCCCAACGCAATCGCTCCACCATTCGCATTCACTTTTTCACGATCGAGTCCCAACTCTTTCTCCACCGCCAGATACTGCGCCGCGAACGCCTCGTTCACTTCAATCAGATCGATGTAATCCAAAGTTAGCCCTGCGCGTTGCAGCGCAATCTTAGTCGCCGGCACCGGACCGCGCCCCATCAGCTTCGGATCGACGCCCGCAATTCCCCAATTAATAATCCGTCCCAGCGGACCCAGATTCCTTCGCTGCGCCTGATCCAATGACATCACCACCACCGCCGCCGCGCCATCGACAATCCCACTCGCATTCCCCGCCGTCACCGTTCCCGGCTTTCCTGAAGATGGGCCAAACGCCGCCCGCAGCTTCGCCAGGCCCTCCAGCGTTGTTTGAGGACGACGGTGATCATCTTCAGTCAGCATCTCTCCCGTCGCCTCGCCCTTCGAATTCCTCAGCGGCACCGGCGTGAGCTCTTCCTGTATGCGCCCTGCTTTGTACGCCTCATCGGCCTTCTGCTGCGAGCGTAGCGCGAATTCGTCTTGCGCCTGCCGCGTGATGCCCTGCTCCTCGCCATACAACTCCGCCGTATTCGCCATATACAATCCGCAATAGGAATCGAGCAGTGCCACCATGAGCGAATCTTCGAGCTTTCCGCCCGGAGCCAGCGTGAATCCATCGCGGCCGCGGATCGAAAACGGCGCTTGCGACATCGATTCCATTCCGCCCGCGAGCACCACCTTCGCTTCGTCGGTCTGGATCATCTGCGCCGCGCTGACAATCGCCTGCATCCCCGACCCGCACAGCCGATTCACTGTCAGCGCCGGAGCCTCAATCGGCAATCCCGCCCGCAATCCCACGTGCCGCGCTCCATACAGCGCGTCGCCCGAAGTCTGCTGCGCGTTTCCGAACACGGCATGATCGAAGTCTTTCGCGTCGATCCCCGCTCGCTCGATCGCAGCCTTCGCCGCCACCGCGCCCAGTTCCTGCGCCGTGTAATCTTTGATCTTCCCGCAATAGCGTCCAAAGGGCGTGCGCGCCCCACTGACAATGGCAATGTCTCCAGGTTTCAACATGAGTCCCAACCAGATATCTTACGTTAGAGAAGAGTGCGCCGGCCGAAGGCCAACGTGTGAGTTTAACAGGTAGGGAAAGAACAGCAGAAGGGCACGATTTAGAATTCGGGTCGGACCTGCTTGTGTGGCGCGGACACTCCTGTCCGCGAAAAGCTAGCAGCGCTCAGAAGTTGTGGGGCTGGAAGGTACAAAGCAAAATCAAGTGCAACGGCAGCGGACAGGAGTGTCCACTCTACACTCTACGCCATCGCGGCCGCTGCCGCGAACTGCGGCGCCTGAGCGACAATCTTCCCCGCGCCCTGCGCCACCGCCTGCTCCAGCGCGTGATCGGCGCGGTTGGCCACTTCGGTAACAATATCCACCGGATCGAAATGCTGCCGCATCACCGCCGGCGCGAGCCCAGCACTGAACTCGACTCCCTTATCCTTACCCGGAAAACGCACTTCTTTCAGCAGCCGCCGCAATTTCTCTACCGCCAGCAGCGCTTCTTTTTCGCCCGTGTCGCCGAGCACTAGCGCGACCGTCGTCGCTTCATAGCGGAACGCCAGATCGTTCGTCCGGATGTTCGCCGAAAACAGCTGTCCGATCTGCTCCATCACTGCCGTTACCGCCTGCTCGCCATATTCCTTGATCAGCGCGCTGCGCCGCCCAAACTGCATCAGCAACACCGTCACCGCCGTCCCCTGTTGCAACCCACGCCGGGTTTCTGCCTGTAGAAGATCCAGATACGAAGCCCGCTTCAGCAGCCCCGATTTCTCGTCCGTCACCGAAAGATTTTTCACCAGCCGCCGCAGCCCGGCGTTGTTGAGCGCGATCAACACCTGATCGCTCAACGTCCGGATCACCAACACCTCAGAAGGCTGCCACACCCGGCTCGTGTTCTGGGTCAGGATCAGCACTCCGATCTGGTCGTTGCCTTCGGTCAGTGGCAGAGCCAGCAACGATTCGATCTGCAGCTCTTCGATCGCGTTGCGTACGCTCATTAACTCCGGAGCGTTCCTGGCATCGCTCATTGTCACTGTGCCTCGCGTCACCGCCAGGTCCTGCAACGTTTCCACCAGGCTAACCAGGGCCGCCGAACTCGCCGGAATCAGGCCATCCTTGTGATATTCCTGCACGCTCGATGGCGGCAGACCAGGTTTGCGCAAGGCCGCAAGGCAGCGCGCCGTCCGCCAGTTCGAGCCAATTTCGTTCGCCGCCGTTTTTAAAACTCCTTCCGCGTTCCCCTGGTGATAGAGCTTGCGCGTGATCTCAGCCACTCTCGCCAGACTGCTGACGTCGGCCGCCTGGCTAGCCGCCGCCGTCGCCGCAGCTGTTGGCGCTGACTGATCGCCACTCGCCGCCGCCGGTAGGGACGGCGTCGCTGACTTCGCATACTGCGGTTCTATGCCGGCAGCTATGTACAACTTCTGCAGGTCCTGGTTGCGCTCTTCCTCACGCGGAAACAGTTCTTGAATGCGCTGCAAACGTTCCATCGCCTTCGAGCGCATCCCATACTGCACCAGTATCTCGGCTTGCAGCATCAGATCCTGCAGCGCGGCCGCTCCCAACGTCGGTTCCTGGATCTTGACTTCCTGTTCTTCTTTCTTCACCGTCGTGAACCGCGACGCGATTACGTTGAAGCGCTGATCGTCGATCTTGCCCCGCAATGCCTCCAGCCGTTTCTGATGTCCCGGCTCGTACGGATCCACTTCCGCCGCCCGGTCCAGACACTCGCCGGCC
>Ga0185299_10007845_pt1 | contig 10752 bp, 4 predicted proteins | sample PaiPotPPA55metaG_FD_128002 | JGI IMG/M metagenome (GOLD analysis project Ga0185299, IMG submission 128002) | Iron sulfur acid spring bacterial and archeal communities from Banff, Canada, to study Microbial Dark Matter (Phase II) - Paint Pots PPA... ...
CGAGATTCTGCAGTTGCGCAATAGAGCGGGTCGCCTCATCCCGCAGCTTCAGCATTCGATGTGCATAGTCCGCAAGGAGATTGCCGGCCTCAGTCAGAGAGACATTACCGTTATCGCGCACGAAGAGCGGGCTGCCGAGTTCCGTCTCGAGCTTCTTGATGCTCTGACTGAGCGCAGGCTGCGTACGAAAGACCCGTTCTGCGGCGCGTGTGAAGGTGCGCTCATCTGCAATGGCTAAGAAGTGCTCCAGCTGGACCAAATCCATAGACAAACCCACCTTTTTGCGGCGTAGCGCAATGTTATAAGAAAGAACATCTTTTTGGAAATGAGAAGACCAGTCGTATGTCCGTTATCGAAGTTAAGACAAGGAGTTCCAGCGGTTGTATTACGTGAGCAGGATATCGCTCCAACGACTTTGGCTTGGTGATCGGATGAGATAAAAGAGGAGATCGATTTCCGTTAAATAGCAAACCGTCTGTCCTCATGTGATAAGTCAACCTGCCCACGCAAACAGAACGCTGCAAGTAACGCACTGCGGCGAAGACTGGCGGAATGCTCGAGGTGTTGCGAGCTGTTCAACGAGCAAGGCCTCGGCTGAGCCGAAGCCTTATGCTGTCGTTTGCGATATATGGGAGCTTCACCGATGAGTTCATGTGTTTTCCTTGGTACTTCTGACGTGCTGAGGCGTCCGAGCTACTTGGTGTCCGGTCCCTGCGGAATTGCTTCTCCATCGGACCGCGGATCGGCTCCCGCAAAGTTTACGTCGCGCTTGCTGTCTCGCACTACGGCTTCCCCTTGTCCCACGGTGGAGGAGAAGGATTCGAGGAGTTGGATGACGTGCCCCCGCTGCGTGAGCTGATCTCTTACCGAAGACGGAAAGGTCTGCTCCATCTCCACATCGCAGCCGTCGAATGTCGATTTGGTAAAGCGCGGCTGCTCGAGCGCCGCCTGCACATTCATTCCGAAATCGACGATATCTGATACGAACTGCGCATGTGCCTGCGCCTGGTTCCAGCCGCCCATGATGCCGAAACCGATGTGGATGTCGCCCTTCTCCATGAAGGCGGGAATAATCGTGTGCAGCGGCCGCTTGTGGCCCGCCAGCGAATTCGGCAGTCCGGGAGTTAGTTGGAATCCCGCACCTCGGTTCTGGAAGGAGAACCCGAGCCCGGGCGCCACCATTCCTGTGCCATAGCCCGCGAAGTTGCTCTGGATCAGCGAGACGATGTTGCCGTCCTTATCGATCGTCGACAAGTAGATCGTTGTCTTACCGTGCGCATTGAGCATCTGGGCGATATTCGAGGGAATAGTCTGGCATGAGGCCGTGCCCATCTTAATTAGCTTCGCACGCTGCTCCCCCAGTTCTTTGGAGACCATCTCTTTGACTGGTACCGGGGTAAAGCGCGGATCGCCGACATAGTGATACATGTCCGCATACGCGAGCTTCTTGGCTTCGATCATCACGTGCAGCGCATCTGCCGAATTGTGACCGTATTGCGCCATGGGAAACTGTTCCATGATATTCAACATGGAAAGTGCGGCGATGCCTTGGCCGCTGGGGGGAAGTTCGTAGATCTTCCAGCCGCGATAGGTCGTGGAGATAGGCTCGACCCACTCCGGCTGAAAGTCGGCGAAGTCTTCGAGCGTATGTGTGCCGCCCTGTTCCCGCAGAAACTTCACCATGGTTGCGGTCATGGGTCCTTTGTAGAACGCATCTCTTCCGTTCGCCGCTACCTGGCGCAGCGATTCGGCAAGCGCTGGATTCCTGAACATATCGCCGAGCTTCGGCGCCACGCCACCCGGCAGGTAGGTCTCTTTGTATCCCGGCTGCTGCAGCAGTCTCTTGCTCTCCCAGCTGCGAGCGTTTCGCTCGGCCAGAGGAAAGCCGTTGTCAGCATAGTAGATAGCTGGCGCCAGAGTTGTGTGCAAGGGCAGCTTGCCGAACCGACTTCTCATGGCATCCCAGCCTGCAACGCATCCCGGGATGTCGATGGTGTGGACGCCAATAGGATCGATGTGGTCGATATGGTGAGCACTGAAGTAGTCGATCGTAAGAGCTTTCGGTGTCCATCCGCTGGCGTTAAGGCCGTACAGCTTTCCGGTCTTGGCTTCGTAATACAGGGCGAAAAGATCGCCGCCCATGCCGTTAACGTAAGGCTGGACCACACCCATCACCGCGTTGGCCGCGATAGCAGCGTCGATGGCGTTTCCTCCCTCTTCTAGGACGTGGGCACCCGCCTGAGACGCCAGAAACTGCGGCGCGGCCACAATTCCATACTTGGTAACAACCATCGAGCGTCCCTGTCCCGGCACCGACGAGAACTGCTGTCCAAACAGGACAGGGGTTAATGTGATCGCCAGTCCGGTGATGAAAGCTATGACCTTCATGTGATTCCTTTCATGCTGATAGCAGCTTTAAGGGCAGGCGCTTTGGTCTGCTTCATTGACCTGCAGAGTGCGATCACGCTGCCTCGAGTCAAGGGCAGAGACGGTGTGGAGGGTTGGCTTCGCCTCCTAATCTAGACGGCCGATGCAGTCGCGTCCAATGACTAATTCTTTTGACCTTATAAGCGCCGCGGGTTCATTCATTTTCGCTGTAAATAAAAAGCACTCACTAACATTCACTAAATTGATAGCGCTATGAACGCTTTCGATTTGCTATGCGCCTGTTTAGGCGCCAAAATCAACTCGCACAAACTCTAAATTGAGGATCTCCATGCGAACTGACTTTCCAGTTGTCCTTCGGCAGTGTCGTCTCATCCTGACTCGCTCCGGAGCTACTCTGATTATGGTTGTGGCCGCTCTGTGCCTTACTACCGATTATGCTATTGGCCAGGCCACCGCGTCGCTTCAAGGTAGTATCAAGGACCCTACCGGGGCAGTCATTCCAAATGCGCAGATAATCGCTCGTAATCTAGCGACGGGAGAGGAGCGAAAGGCCGTCTCTGACTCCGCGGGTATTTATGCGTTGCCTTCGCTGCCGATAGGAAGCTACCGCCTCAACGTGAACGCGACGGGAATGCAAAGCATTGTGGTCAATGGCATCACACTGGAAGTGGGGCAGGTCGCAGCGCAAAACTTCACGCTACAGTTGGAGTCGAGCAAGCAAGTTGTTGAGGTCACGGCTACTAGTCCAGTCATCACCTCCGAGACCACAACCGTAGGCGCGGTGATGGACTCGAAGACGGTGCAGAACATTCCGCTGAATGGCCGGCATTTTCTCGACATGGGATTCCTGATTCCTGGTTCCGTTACTCCCCCTACGAATGCGACGCTCGCGCGTCCGCTGCGCGGTCAGGGCTTCTTCGGATTCAATACCGCGGGCGGGCGGGAAGACACCGTCAATTTAATGATCAACGGCATCAACCTCAATGATTTCGGTGGCGGCAACCAGCTTACATTTCAGCCCACTATCGGCACCATTGAGGAATTCAAGGTAGAGAACTCAACGTTCCGCGCCGAATATGGGTTCAAGTCGGGCGCTATTATCAACATGGCGACGCGCAGCGGCACCAACGAGTGGCACGGCGAGATCTACGACTATCTCCGCAACAACGCGCTGGATGCCAGAAACTACGAGAATCCTGTGGGTACTCCGATGGCGGCGTTTCACCGCAACCAGTTCGGCGGCGACGGCGGCGGCCCGGTCCAGAAAGGTAAGACATTCATCTACTTAAGTTATGAGGGCCTTCGTCATAATCAGAGCGTGCCTTTGTCTGCCACGGTGTTGTCCGCCGCGCAACGTCAGCAGGTCCAGACAACCTCGGATCCCGTCATTCGACAGCTGCTTACCCTAATCCCGGTCGCGAACAGCTCGGGCAATGTGTTTCTAAGCAACGCTTCCGCTCCGGTCACCAGCGATCAGGGCACGGTTAACTTCAGCCACACCTTCTCCGATTCCAATCAGTTCGATGTCTATTACGCCTACCAGGCAGACTTCCGGAATGAGCCGTCCTCGACGGTGAACAATAACCTTCCCGGATATGGTGATCTTCGGATCGGCAATCGCCAGGCGCTGACCATCAGCGACGTGAAGACGCTGAGCGGAACGTTCGTGAACGAATTCCACCTCGGCTACAACCGCATCCACATTCCATTCCTGCCGCAAACTACGCTCACTTCCACCACGTTTGGTATCGACAACGGCGTTACTGCATTTCCGCAGATTATTATCGGCGGCGGATCGCTCGAATTCGGCGGTGCAAATGGAGAGCCCGTCTTCCGCGGAGACTATACCGCTGTCCTCTCCGACAGTCTGAATTGGGTCCACGGAAAGCACACGATTAAGTGGGGGGGCGAGTATCGCCTGAACACCAATAACAACTACTCGTACACTCCGGGAACCTTCACCTTTCCCACTATTGCTGCCTTTATCGCCGACCAGGCGACCGGATTTACCGCCAATCCGTCTAACCGCGCCAGCCGCATCCGAATGAACGCTTTGGGGCTGTTTGTGCAAGATAGCTACAAGGTGCGCTCAAACCTCCTGCTGGAATTCGGGCTTAGATATGACTGGAATGGAACGCCCAGCGAAGCGCAGAATCGTTTCGTAGTGTTCAACACCGACGCCAATTCGCTGGCCCAGGTTGGCGTGCCGGGAGGACCGAGCAAGCCGTACAACGAAAACGCTCTTAATTTTGAGCCCAGAGTTGGTTTCTCATGGGATGTTTTCAGTACCGGCAAAACGGTGCTCCGCAGCGCTTACGCCCTTCAGACTGATTCGCCAAACACGGGTCAGGTGATTCCCTTGGCCCAGAACCCACCCTTTGCCACTCCTGTGTCTTTTTCACCGACCGCGAAGGTACCATACGTGAGCTTCACAAACGCCTATCAGGCGGCGAGCGGGATCCTTTCTCCCACTAGCATCACTAACAACTACAAGAATGACTACATCCAATCCTGGAATCTCAATGTACAGCAGCAATTGGCAAAAGAAATGAGCATCATGGTTGGATACTTCGCGGGGAAGGGAACGCACCTCAATATCGAAAGCAACCTGAACCAGCCCATCAATGGCGTCAAACCGTATGCGACCTTGTCGGCATCGAGTCCTATCAATCCAGGCATGCCGCTCGGCATCATCACGTTGATGCGGAGCAGCGGAAACTCTTCCTACAACGCCCTTTGGCTGACGGTAACGAGACGTCTTTCGAAGGGCCTGCAATTGAACGGTTCCTACACTTACTCGAAGTCTCTGGACTATAACTCAAAGACCGCTCAAGGCATTGTCGTGCAGAACAGCTACAATCTCCGCGGCGATTACGGGCTTTCGGACTTCGATGCGCGCCATCGCCTAACGGTCAATGGTATTTACGACCTGCCGTTCACCGGAAACCGGGTCGTTAGCGGTTGGCAGCTTGCGCCGATCGTAAGTCTCCAGAGCGGTAATCCGATCAACTTCGCGACTACCAATGGCTCCTTTACCGGGGTGGCTACACTGCGTCCAAGCGTCACGGGCCCGGTTCATACCGGTTACAGTCCAGGCACCAACAACAACGCAACGTATGTCACTTACATTCAAAATCCCACTGTGTTCTACAACCAAGGCAACGCGTTTGGAAATCTTGGCCGCAACAGTGTCATCGGGCCGGGTTTTGCCAATGTGGATCTCGCGGTGATCAAGAATACGGCTCTCCGTCAGACTGATCACTCGAATGTCAGGTTGCAGTTCAGGTTAGATATTTTTGATCTGGCAAATCATCCCAACTTCGGTCAACCGAACCTAACTGTGGGATCGAGCACCTTCGGCTTGATCAACAGCACAAGATTCCCGACCGGTGACTCCGGATCCTCCAGGCAGATGCAACTCGCTCTCAAGCTCATGTTCTAAGCAGTCGAAAGCAATGGAACCCCTGATATATATCAGGCCTTCCGGCTAGTTTGCCTTCTTTCTTGTTGTCCCTGGCTATCGGATCTGCTTCCGGCTTGATGAACGATGCACTCCCACGGTGTCGATGGAGACTAGTAAGTCATGAACATTAGCGGCTCTCTCGGGCAGCCTGGCATCGTTCTCGCTATCGCCCTTTCCTCCTGCCCTGTCTTGCATGCGGCTGCGAATCCGAATGTTGGGCGATGGCAGCAAGAGGCTGCCCATGTCAACATTGTCCGGGATAACTGGGGAATCGCCCATATCTACGGCAAAACCGACGCCGACGCAGTCTTCGGCATGGAGTACGCCCAGGCGGAGGACGACTTCAACCGCGTCGAGACGAACTACCTCAATGCGATGGGTCGGCTCGCCGAGACCGAAGGAGAATCCAAGATCTATCAAGACCTTCGCATGAAGCTGTTCATCGACCGCGCGGAGTTGAAGAAGGAGTATGCGGAAAGCCCGGCGTGGTTACAAGCTCTGATGAATTCTTTTGCCGACGGCTTGAACTTTTACCTATACAAGCACCCTGAGGTGAAGCCCCGCGTCATTAGGCACTTTGAGCCGTGGATGGCCCTCTCCTTCACAGAAGGCAGCATCGGCGGTGATATCGAGCGGATAGACCTGAAGAAACTTGAGGACTTCTATGGCAGGCCGCCGGTCATCGAGGCATGCAACTGCAAAGCGCCCACGATTGAGACGGCTTTCGTCCATGACAGCGACCCGCCGGAGCCCACGGGATCGAATGGGATGGCCATCGCGCCTGAAAACACATTGGATCATCACCCCTTATTGTTGATCAACCCGCATACCTCGTTCTTCTTCCGTTCCGAACTCCAGATGGTGAGCGAGCAGGGTTTGGACGCCTACGGGGCCGTGACCTGGGGACAGTTCTTCGTCTATCAGGGTTTCAATGAGCACGTTGGCTGGATGCACACGTCAAGCGGTGTGGACGCGGTCGACGACTATCTCGAGACAATCGAAAAAAAAGACAATCACTTCATGTACAAGTATGGCAACGAAGAACGCCCGGTTGTCGCCACGCAGATCACCGTGCCCTACATGACTGATCGCGGAATGGCGGAAAAGAAATTCACCGTCTTTCGGACCCATCATGGTCCCATCGTACGTCAGGAAAATGGCAAGTGGGTCAGTGTGAGCCTGATGCTGAAGCCGATCGCAGCGCTCACTCAGTCCTATATACGAACTAAGGCGACCGACTACAAATCCTACTGGAAGACGATGGAGCTAAAGGCGAACTCATCGAACAACACGATTTTCGCGGATGTGGATGGCGATATCGCCTACTTCCACGGCAACTTCATTCCCCGTCGCGACCCCCGCTTCGACTTCACCAAGCCGGTCGACGGCAGCAATCCGGCGACAGACTGGAAGGGGCTCCTTACCGTCGAGGATACACCGCACCTGCTAAATCCGAAGAGCGGGTGGCTTTACAACTGCAACAACTGGCCGTGGTCAGGGGCTGGTGTGAGCAGCCTGCACAGACAAGACTATCCCGCATATGTGGAGACCGGCGCAGAATCCGCGCGTGGCTTGCACGCTATTAGAGTCCTACAGGATAAGAAGGACTTTACCCTGGAATCCCTGATTACGGCCGCGTATGACAGTTATCTCCCCTGGTTCGAGAAGCCTGTCCCATCGCTTATCAAGGCTTGGGACGAGGCTCCTAATTCCGACCCTCTCAAGATTAGTATGGAGGGACAGATCGCACTGCTGCGCGCCTGGAATTTCCGCTGGGGCGTGAATTCCGTTCCAACTTCTCTCGCGGTCTTTTGGGGAGAGGACGTTCGCCGCTTTGCATCTGCCGATGCCAGGAATGCTAAAATCCCGGTCGAAGAATATATTGCTACCAGGGTTTCGGCGCATCAACTGCTCCAGTCTCTATCGGCAGCGACCTACAGGCTCAACACCGATTTCGGCGCCTGGAAAAAGCCGTGGGGAGAGATTAATCGATATCAGCGCCTGACCGGCGACATCGTTCAGCCGTTCAATGATGCGGGCCCAAGCATTCCGGTCGGATTTACGTCCTCGCTCTGGGGCTCTCTCGCCTCGTTCGGCGCCCGCCCCTATCCAGGAACGAAAAAGTGGTACGGCACCAGCGGCAACAGCTTCGTCGCTGTGGTGGAATTTGCCAAGGGTAAGGTGCGCGCAAAGGCTGTCACAGCAGGCGGAGAAAGTGGCCATCCATCTTCCCCTCACTTTAAGGATGAGGCTGAGCGTTACAGCGCGGGCCAGCTGCGCGACGTCTACTTCTATCGTTCGGACCTCAAGGATCACATCGAGCGCCAATATCATCCGGGAGGCTGAACCTCCCTCGCCCCAAGTGGCTGCAGTGTCTTTCGCTCTCCGCAACTGCAGTCTTAGATCGTGTGACGTAATCCATTTTTTCGAGGCAGACTGAATATGAAGACGTCTTCTGGTTGGCTGGCTGTAGTTTTTGTAGCGGCGTCTTGCCTGGCGCAGGAGGCGGTGCCCATAACGCACCTGTCGGTTCTCCAAGCTGCGCGAATGCTGGATGTTGCTAGCGGAGGTATTGTGACACCGGGTGAAGTGCTGGTGAAAGGGGACCGAATTGTAGCAGCAGGTTCTCATGTTGAGCACCCGGCTGGCGCCGAAGTGATCGATCTGGGAGACTCCACGCTGATGCCCGGCCTGATCGATGCGCACGTGCATCTGTTCCTGCATGTCGGGGATGAGGGTATGCAGACGGTGCAAGAGAGTGTGGCGGAGAGAACTCTGTATGCGGCCGAGGCGGCGAAAAATGACCTGATGGCAGGCTTCACTGCGGAACGCGACATGGGCACAGAGGGAGCCGGCGCGGCGGATACTGCGGTGAGGAATGCGATCAATCGGGGAATGATTCCCGGTCCCAGGATGCGCATCAGTGGAAATGCGATCTCCCTGACGGGAGGGCATGAGGACGCGATCGGATTCAACCCGGACCAACATGTGCTCTCGAACGCGACCTATGCGGATAACGCGGACGAGCTGGTCAAGACCATCCGCGAACAGATTAAGCTCGGCGCGGACTTTATCAAGATCTACGAAACAGGCAGGGACTCCTATCAAAGCAATGTGTTCAAGTCTATGTACCAATACACGGAGGCGGAGCTTGCGGCCGCAGTGGCGGAGGCTGCCCGCCTGGGCACGGTCATCGGTGTGCACTGCACCGCAGATCCGGGAGCGAGCTACGCGGTGGCTGCTGGCGTCGTGTCGATCGACCATGCCTACCATCTGAGTGACGCGACGATGCGAGCGATGAAGGAGAAGCAGATCTACGCTGTTCCGACCTTCGCGATTGCCGAATACTTTGCCGATCACGCGGCGAATCCGGCGGCTGCCGAGCATCGCCGCGCGGAGCAGGCCTTTCATGCGGAGGAGTTCAGGAAACAGTTGGCTGCCGGGGTCCCGATGGCAGTGGGAAGCGACGTAGGTCCATTTCCTCACGGAACACAGGCGAGGGAGTTGGAACTGATGGTGCAATTCGGTATGAAGCCCGCAGCTGTGTTGCAGGCGGATCTGCTCAACGGCGCGAAGCTGCTGATGTGGGATGGCAAGATCGGTGAACTGAAGGCCGGTTACTATGCCGATGTCATTGCCGTGCCGGGGAACCCGATCGCGGATATCTCTGCGGTGACGAAGGTAAAGTTCGTCATGAAGGGTGGCATCATCTACAAGCGTTGAACCAATAATTTCCGGCTAGTAACCAATTGATTTGTTGGGAGTTTATGGGGCAATTTTTTCGCTTTTCCAAAAATACATTGGCGTACTTTTCTGGCAGTTGTTCCAGTATTACGTGTCATTGAGTGAATGCCTCGGTGGCACAGTTCAGGAAGGTTCTGATTGGTAAGTGCAGTGATTTTTCGAGGACAAGGTCGTTTCTGGACTGAATCTTCAAAGAACATTCGCAAGGATGAAGACGCGGAACGCTTTGTCGTTCATCTCGCAAGGACAAGGAACAACTCATCAAGGCACTCGCACGGAAGCGTCTCAGCACGACAGAGGAAGGGTTGAGCAAACCGACTGTCTCGGCCGTCTCCGGGGCCTCATCCACGGCCATAGGGCTTTGATTCCGATCGTTCCCTTCTTTTCATGACGGTGTACTGGCGGCCATTTTTGCCGCGATCGTCTCGCTCGTCGCGCCATTCGCAGTAGGAGCCGCGAAGTCCCTCATCACAATTCGCTCTTGGTGGAGCAGCGGCTTCGTAATGATCAGCGCAAAATTGAGAGCTGAATGAACGAATCGTCATCAAACTAAGCCCATCGCGGTGCTGTCAAACGGGCCGTCCTCTCGTCTTACACATACGGGAGGCTCGTTGCATCGTGCAGAAGGCAAAAGTTTCGTCTGGCTAATCCCATGGACAAATTGGAAACAGAGGAAATAGGGGAGACCGTAACGGTCTGTTCAGGGTCTGCAAAGAATGCTGACCAATTTCATTACAACTCCACAGATGAACGGGGACGACCATTCAACAGTCAAGCATCTCTTATTCCTGGCGTAAGCAAGACGCGTCGCGTGGCTTCGCTTCCGGAGTTTCACTTCATAGTCATACCTGCATGTCAAAGGAGACGCTCGACTTTCTCGCGGACATGGGAAGCGAGTTCAAACTGCTCCGCCCCATCTTCGCCAACCGCGAACGCTACTGCCGCGATGTCCACGGCGTTGAACTGAATTACGCGGCCAGTTACTGGACGCCGCCGCTCCCTCCGCGTATGGCCTTCGATCTGGAGCGCTGGCAAATTGAAGATCGGCTGCAACTTCCCGCTCTAGTCTCCATCACCGATCACGACGACATTGAGGGGCCGCTTCAGTTGCGCTCGACTTCTTGCGCCCCCCACACCCCGATCTCCGTCGAGTGGAC
>Ga0185299_10007846_pt1 | contig 10751 bp, 8 predicted proteins | sample PaiPotPPA55metaG_FD_128002 | JGI IMG/M metagenome (GOLD analysis project Ga0185299, IMG submission 128002) | Iron sulfur acid spring bacterial and archeal communities from Banff, Canada, to study Microbial Dark Matter (Phase II) - Paint Pots PPA... ...
GCTAAGCGTAGAGAAACCGTCTGGATGTGGCGAGCCCCCTGTACCAGTGATTGCTCCCGCTGTGGTTAACGCTCTGTCACGATTGACCGGCAAGCGATACCGTACCTTGCCGCTGATGACGGTGTAGTCTGGTGACGGTGTAGCAAAGATAAAGAGCAGCCAAACGGTTGGATGGCGCTGTCACGGGGCCGATTGCGGGCTGACGATGGTTACTCGAAGACTGACTTATGCCGAATCGGCGTCGGAAGCGGGCAGGCTAAACAAAAATGTCGAGCCGTGGTTGAGCTCACTCTCGGCGCGTATCGTTCCCCCGTGCGCCAGAACGATATGCTTCGCGATTGCGAGTCCGAGGCCTGTGCCCCCGGATTCCCGCGAGCGAGCTTTATCGACGCGGTAGAAACGCTCGAAAAGACGGTGCAGATGCTCGGAAGAAATGCCCGGGCCGAAGTCTCTGACGTAGAATTCGACGCCGCTTGCAGCCGCGCGCGCTCCGAGAATGACTTTTTTCCCTGACGCCGCGTATTTCAATGCATTTTCGATCAAGTTCGAAAAAATTTGGTGGATGGCCTCGCGATCCGCATTCACATGGCCGGCTGGGACTGCGTTCTCAATCACGAGTTCGACTCCATAAGACCGCGCCACTTCACGGAAGCTTTCCAGCGCATCCTGCAGCAGTTCTTCGGTGCTGACCCGTTCGATGTCGAACCTGTGCTCGCCCGATTCGACCCGGGCTAGCGTGAGCAGGTCTTCCGTAAGGCGGGACATCCGCGTCGCATTCTTGCGGATGATTTCCAAAAAGTCGCGCACGTGATTGTCTTCAAGAGGACTGTCGAGCAGCGTCTCGGTGTATCCCTGGATCGAAGTCAACGGCGTACGCAGCTCATGGGAGACGTTGGCGATGAAATCGCGGCGGCTCTTCTCCATGCGCTCGGTCTCAGTAAGATCGCGGAGAACGGCGACGGCACCACCTCCCGGCATGGGAGCCGCGGTGACATCGAAAATGCGGCCGGAAGCGATGGTGTTCGAGCGCGCGGAGGTTACGACCTGGTCGCGCGCCGCTTCTTGAATCGCGGCAAGAAAGTCCGGATCGCGGACGCTGTCAATCAACGGCGCATTCAGCCGGGGAGCTCGAAGCAGCAGACGGTCCATGCCCCGATTGGCCCATTGCACGCGCCCGGCGACATCGACCGCAATCACCGCGTCCTGCATGCTGTTGAGAAGAGTTTCCAGCTCTCGCTGGCTGTTTTGAACGCGAGCGTAGCTTTCTTCCACGCCGCGCGTCGTCTTATCGAGGGCCGACGCCACCTGCCCGATCTCGTCACCCGAGGTGGACGCGATTCTGGCGGTCAAATCCCCACCGGCCACGCGCTCGGCAAAATTCACAATCCGCCGCAAACGCCGGCCAACATATTGGGCAGCGACCGCTGCCACCAGCATCGCGAAAACGAATGCGGTGAGTGATCCCCAGAACAGGGCCACCGCCAGCGGACGATCCGTAATTTCCATCTCGGGCAACGGATACGCCAGGCGCACCGCTCCTCCAGAAACCGGCACCGCCACGTACAAAAAAGGAACGCCAAGAGATTGACCGCTGCCTTCATCCACGCCGAGTTGGCCGGCGAGAGCGGAAGCAAACTCCTTGCGATGCCTCTGATTCTCCATCGTGCCGGGATCGGCCTCTGAATCGGCCAGCACCTTTCCGGTTGGATCAATGACGGTGGCGCGGGCTCCAGCCGCCTGCCCCTCCTGAGCGGCGATGTCGGTCAGATGATGCTGACGGTCGGCCTCCACGCGATAGGCGAACATCAAAGTTTTCTGTTTGAGATTACGCTCGATCTGCTCGCGTAGAGTACGTTCCCAGACCTTGTGCACGGTCAAATGCAACGTGATCGCGGTTACGCCAATCACCAGCAGAAACACAAACATCAATTTAACGAAGATGCGACTTCTCAACGCGCAACCTCAAAGCGGTAGCCGGCCCCCCGGACCGTCTTCAAGTAACGCGGGTTCTCCGGATCGGGCTCAATCTTTTCACGGATGCGTCGCACATAAACGTCCACCGAGCGCGGCGTAACATACGCCGTATCGCGCCAAACCGAGTCGAGCAACTGGTCGCGAGTGAAAACGCGGCCGGCGTGCCGCATGAAGTAGTCGAGCAGCCGGAATTCGGTGGCCGTGGTCGGCACCTGTTTCCCGCGAACCGTCAACGTCATCGCGCCCGGGTCAATGTGGACTTCGTCAATTTTGGTCGGCAGGGGCGGCAGCGGCCGCTCAAAACGACGCAGCACCGCTTTGACCCGAGCCACCAGTTCGCGGGGGCTGAAAGGCTTGGGGATGTAGTCATCGGCGCCCAACTCCAACCCCAGAACGCGATCCGCCTCGCCGCTCTTCGCGGTCAGGAAAATGACCGGCACCGACGCCAGCGACAACGAATTCCGTATCTGGCGGCAAAGTTCGAGGCCATCTTTTCCCGGCACCATGATGTCCAGCAGAAACAGCGCCGGACGCTGCCGCTCCGCATCGACCACGACCAGATTGCCAGTCGAGTAGAGTCGCACGTTGAAGCTGGCGCCTTCCAGATGATGGCGAACCAGGCGGGAAATATCCGGATCGTCTTCCACAACATAAATCGTCGGCTTCACGCGACCATTGTAGCTGGGAAATGTTGCAATCCGATAACCGCCCCAAGTTCGCTTGTGGAGAGCCGGGCGTCCCCGCCCGGCCGCCCCGAATTGGACGGGCGAGACGCCCGTCGCTCCATCGCACACAAACTCGACGTTGCAATGGATTTTGGGTGGCGCAGCGGTTTACCGCTGCGATAACAGATTTGTTCTTAATGCCGGCTTCAGCCGCTGAGGTCGCGTTGCGGCGCGCGAGATGCTTTCCGCGCAGCCCACTCAGCGCAGGGCCATTCCCGCCTCGGCCGAAAAATCCATAGCCACAAATTCCCCGCGAAGAAATTTCGGGAACGCCGCCGCCGCGATCATTGCCGCATTGTCAGTAGAAAGCGCGCGCGACGGAAAGAAAACCGGAAGCCCCTGCATTCCCGTCTCGCGCTCAAAAGTAGTCCGCAATTCCCGATTAGCGGCAACGCCGCCGCTTACAAAGAGAGTTCGAACGTCATATTCGCGCGCCGCCGCCAGCGTCTTCATGACCAGATCATTCACCATGGTGCGCTGGAAAGAAGCCACCAGGTTCAGCGTTTGCCGGTCGCAAAGTCCGCGAATATCTTCGAGCGCAGACTTGTCGATCCCCGCAAGCGCCTGCCGCCGAGCCTCAATCGCAGGCTTCAGGTTCTGCGTCTCGACATAGCGCAAAACCGCCGTCTTAATTCCGCTGTAGGAAAAATCGAAGTGCGGCCCGTCTTTTTCCGGAAGTTGCCTATGATCGCCGAGCTTATGGTCGCGCCGGTCCGGATGCTTGATCTGCGCAATCTGGAACTTGACCGCGTACGGATCGCCATGCGGCGCAAGCCCGTCAATAATGGGCCCTCCGGGATAGCCGAGCCCCAGAAGCTTCGCGACCTTATCGAACGCCTCCCCAGCAGCGTCGTCGCGAGTGTGACCGATGTTCCGGTAGCTCCAGAGATTTTCATGCACCTGCGCAAGATAAAGATGCGTGTGCCCGCCCGACACCACCAGCGCGAGCACAGGAAAATGAAGCTCGGCATCTCCGCTCTGCCGCTGCTCGAGCAACACGGCATGGATGTGCCCTTCAAGATGATTCACAGCAATCAGCGGTTTCTCCAGCGCGAAGGCCAGCGCCTTGGCAAAGCTGATGCCGACGAGCAGAGCGCCCGCCAGTCCCGGCCCTTGCGTGACCGCAATGGCATCGACGGACGCATAAGTCTGTCCCGCTTCCGCCAGCGCCTGCCGCACCACTGGAACAATCGCACGCAAGTGCTCGCGAGACGCGAGTTCCGGAACCACTCCGCCATAAGGCTGGTGAGTAGCTATCTGTGAGGCAACCACATTCGACAGAATCCTCTGCCCCGAACGCACCACCGCCGCGCCCGTCTCATCACAGGAGCTCTCGATACCGAGTATGTGCGCGTCAGGCATAATGATGGCGGTTGCGCAGGCAAAGTTCTTAACCACAGGGAGCGCAGAGGACACAAGGAAACAGGGAAACACAGAGAACTTTCTTCTTCATCTGACGATCAAAAAGTGACTATCAATAATCCCGAAACGCTTACCCCTGTGTTTCCCTGTGTTCCCCCGTGCTCCCTGTGGTAAAGATTTCCGCCCGCACGTCCTGCACTCTGCCGCAACTGCTAGTCTAAATGGGGGAGCCGCGCCCGTGCCGGAAGCCAAAAAACACGCCGCCGAAATCGTGAGCACCCTGCGCAAGCAAGGCCACCAGGCCTACTTCGCCGGAGGATGCGTCCGCGATCTCCTCCTAAGCCGCGAGCCCGCCGACTACGACGTAGCCACCGACGCGACTCCGCAGCAGGTGATGCAAATCTTCCCCCAGACCTACGCCGTAGGCGAGCAATTCGGAGTAGTGCTAGTCCCAGAATCCAATGGAGCGACGGGCGTCCCCGCCCGTCCGAGCGAGCGCAGCGAGCGAGCAGTCGAAGTCGCCACCTTCCGCTCCGACGCAGGCTACTCCGATGGCCGCCATCCCGACGAAGTCCGCTTCACGAAGAGTCCACAAGAAGACGTGCAGCGCCGCGACTTCACCATCAACGGCATGATGCTCGATCCCGCCACGAACGAGGTCCTGGATTTCGTCGGAGGCCGCGACGATCTAAAAGCTGGAATCATCCGCGCCATAGGCGACCCCGAGCGCCGCTTCACCGAGGACAAACTGCGCATGCTCCGAGCCGTGCGTTTCGCCGCCCGCTTCGATTACAAGATCGATCCGGCAACAATGGCGGCGATCCAAAAGTTAGCGCCTAAAATTCACCAGGTCTCATGCGAGCGCGTGCGCGAAGAACTAACCAAGATGCTCACCGAAGGCCAAGCCCGCCGCGCGTTTGAATTACTGGATACGACCGGCCTCCTGCTAGAAATCCTGCCCGAAATCGCCGCCATGAAAGGAGTGCAGCAACCACCGCAGTATCATCCCGAAGGCGACGTCTTCGTCCACTCGCTGCTATTGCTGGAGAAACTCCAGCCCAACGCTTCCGGCTCCGTGTCTGGTTCTGTGTCTGGTTCCATATCAAAGACGCTAGCCTGGGGAGCGCTCCTGCACGATGTAGGCAAGCCCGCGACCTTCCGCGTCGCGCCCGACCGCATCCGCTTCGATGGCCACGTAGAAGTAGGAGTAAAAATGGCCGCCGAAATCCTCCGCCGCCTGCGCTTCTCGAACCACGAGACCGATCAGATTCTGGCCCTGATCGACAATCACATGCGCTTCGGAGCCGTGCAGCGCATGAAGCAATCCACGCTAAAAAAGTTTCTCCGCCTGCCCGCCTTCGAAGAGCATCTGGAGTTGCATCGCATAGACTGCCTCTCCAGCCACGGCCAACTCGACGCTTATGAATACACGCGAGAGCAGTTGCGTTCAATGCCGCCCGAGGCGATTCGTCCGGCTCCGCTAATCACCGGCCGCGACCTGATCGAAGCAGGCTATGAGCCCGGTCCCCGCTTCAAAGAGGTGCTGACAGCCGTCGAGGACGCCCAACTGGAGGGTCGTCTAACATCGCGCGAAGCGGCGATGGAGTATGTGCGGCGCGAGTTCCCGGTGTAACTCTGAACGGTAATGGAGAGACGGGCGTCCCCGCCCGTCCGCGATGCTGCCGAAGGGGATACCGCCCCACCCCTATTTTTTCGATCTATTGGAATCATAGGGTTATGCAAAGTAGCGACATGCAATCGCATTTCCACTCTGCAAACGTATGTCGAAGAAACGCAAGCGGAAAGTTAGACGAGTGTCTTGTGTGTCTAAAATACCTCTAGACGCTCGCCCCGGTGACCGGAGCGCAACCGCTGGCCGCATCGGCGGCCGGAACTTGCCGGACGCGATCCTAGCGGCTCCCAGAGCGAAGCAGTCGCTGGTTACCTAAGTCACTTGTTGTGGAGAAACGAAGGGCGTAGAAGGGAGGCGTTATGGTGTGCCCATACAAAACACCCGGCTGCGACGGCAATATTTTCAATGATAAGCTGTGCGCGAAGTGCAGAGCGCCCCATATCTACGCACACGAAACGGACCTAGGCATCGTTGGATCGCTTGGCGCTAAATGGGGCATCTACACGGGCGACGGGATTCTTATTAGGGAACTATCCCAACAAGACGCCCGCGCCATCGTCGATAGGGCGTTAATGTGTCGATCACTACCCGGCGGGGAGGATCGTTGATAATCTGCCCAGTGCCTTTTCTTCGGTCTGGTGTTGCCCAGAATCCACCTACCGGGCGGCGGGATCGGGGCAACGATAGCCCGGAGTTGCCCGAATGCAAGAATGGGTAAAAAATTTGGAGCAGGACCGACGACTTACCTACCCGTATCCTCTCGCCCTACCATAGCTCCCGGTGTTAAGTCCCTTGCCCGGATGCCCTAGGCTGAACAATCCCCATCCGAGCGAGTCTACCTGCCCAATACCGCCTAGGAAGCGGCAGGCGGTCCCCGCTTAACGCTCTCTTCTACTTGAACCTTGAGCAAGCCTTCCAGATACGAAGCCAGCTCCGATACGTCGAACTGTCCCTTTTCGTAAGCGCGATCTGCGGCCTGCAATCCCGCAATATAGGGCGCTCTATTTTCGCGGATAAGCTCTGGCACGGTCTTCCTGCCGCCAAGAATTTTGGGTGGTGGAACATGGTTCCCGACCCGAATCGGCCCCTCCCGATAACGTCCACCCAATTGGCAGATGTTGGAAACTGCTGCGTAATTCAGCGCCCACAAGGTGTATTTATCGAAAGCCTCAATATCTTTCTTGAGGCCAATTTCAATGCAATTGGATAGCAGGTCGTACTGCCGTAGAAGGTTTTGCTCTTGGATTTTGTAAAACAGGGATGGATCGTCTTTCTCTCGAACGGACATATTTTCTAACGATGAGAATATCGAGACCCTGCCTTTACGGCAGCAATCTGATGTGCTCTGAAGCCTGTCTAACGCTATCTTTGGTGATCCGATTTTCTGAGCTCTGCGGAGCATTTCCAAATGCAAAACTGATTCGCTGTTCGCGCAGTTCCTCTTCCGTGGCGGGAACGTTCCGGGATGCCTCCAACATTTTCGCCAACTCTGGATCCGGTTTTATTGTACTAAGAAACTGCTGTCGATCTGCCATGAAGCTCTACCGCCGGGATGAAGCGATACATTTTTTCTTTCCTCAGTATAGCCCCATTTTCTCCAACAGAGATTCTCAACTGATCAACGCGCCACGATCGCCTCCGCCATTCAACCCCGGATCTTTTTCATCACACATTTCTTGTACCCTCATCACAGACACGCAACCACAATCGCGCAATAATTCACCGACAGTACAGCATCGAAAATTGCGTCCGTCTCCAGAGACGGACCCATTATTCGCCACAAATCATTTCGGCGGCTCTTTGAAAATAAGGATGACAAATACACAAATAAGCAGCGGAAACGGCGACTGTGCACCCCCGAAAAGTCCACGCCAAACCGCAGCATCCCCTGCTAAGTCGTTATTCATGTAGAGGATAGAGCTAAGTACTTTAATTAGAATAGCTTAGCGGGAATTGGGGGGGGAAAGCCGAAGCGCCCAAACCCATCAAACGAAGCCACGGAACCACTCTTCTTGGCTGTCGGCTTCCGGGACAAGAGTGTCCGCGCCACACCACCCTTATTCTCCTACTATTCGTTTTCTGATCCAACGATAGGTTTCGCGAGGAGTCAATATGGACGAGAATAATAATAATATCGTGCAGGAGATACTTCACGACCTGTTCTCCTCTCTGGAGGCCCTGGAGACTCAGAACACGGCTATCTTGCAATTCCTGAAGGACAAAGGGATCGCCACCGACGAAGAACTTGCCTCCCATCTGGAGCAGGCGGGAAAAGCCAGTAGCGTCAGATGGCGTGGCGCCCGGGTAAGAGCCGATTATCTGTTTGCGTCCGCAATCAAGGCCGCCGAGCAGGCTGCCGAAAAGGAGTCGCCGAAGCCTGCGGAAAACAAGCAAGAAGCGAAAGCCGCCACAAAACAATCGGACGAAAAAGAGACCGCTAGAGGCGCGCAGCCAGTTGCTTCCAACGATAACCCTGAGAACGATAAGGCTGAGAACGCTGAACCCGAGAACGATCATCCAGAGAAAGACAAACCTGAGTCGGACGAAGCCGGCGCCGGAGTAAAGCAAAAAGTCGAGCAAAAAGCAGAGCAAAATGTAGAGCGAGACATCGAGCAAGACGTCAAGCACGATCGGAATCAAAAGGACGACGCGGACAATAGACCACGCAAAAATGGTACAGAGAATGCAGCCTGATTCGGTATCTATTCCTCGTTCTTGTCTCGATCCTGCGACGTGGTCTGTGCAGTGTCTGCCGAAGACGGAACGGGCTTTTGCTGATCGATCAACGGCAACCCCGCTTTCTTCAATTGCTCGTTCAACGCCGGAATATCTTTTGACCTGAGTTGGGCCCACGCCCTCAACTGCTCTTCCAGCGCCTTCTCGATCTCTACGAACGTCGTCTTTTGCTGAGTCGTCGGCGCGGCGTCGGCGGTATCGAGAGCGCTGACGAGGGTGTTGAGGCCGCTATTCAGACGAGCCAGGCTGCGGCCTTCGGGCGTGCTCAAGTAATGGGCACCGTAACCGGCTTCTTCGCCTTCGATGGCCGCGGCTTTCGCTTCCAGCTCAGCCGCTGTCTTTGCGATTGCCGCGTGGCCCGCGAGCGATTTCAACTGCGCTCGCAGGCTGCGGACATGTTGCAAGGCTTCGTAGTCCTGGTGCAGAGCGACGGCAATTTTTCGGTCGAGTTCGAATTGCTGGAGCAGACCGTCCGGCAAAGTCTTTACCCGCGGATCCATGCGAACGGTCAGCCGCCGCGTGTACTGCTTCGCGTTCACGGTCAGAATCAGGTTGTACAGGCCAGGCAGCACAGCCGCGCCGAGCGGGTAACGCGGCGTGTCATGGTAAATGGCCGAGATCGGATACTCGTGCCCGAGCACGTCAGGCTCCGGATAATGCAGATCCCAGACAAAGCGATGCATTCCCGGCGCGGACGACAAGGTTCGCGCTGGGCGGATCCAGTAGGTCGGCACGTTGAGTTTCTTGGCGTCGACTGGCTCTGGCTTATCGTCGCTCGAAAAGTGGCGCACGACATGTCCCGATGCGGTATCGACAATTTCCAGAGTGACGGGTCCGGAATCCGCGGGTTTTGCGAGCCAGTAATCGATCATCGCGCCATCCGGAGGATTCTGTCCGGCAGGTTCTTCGGGCGGCAGAGGCGTATCGGTGTTGTTGTTGCGGCGCACACGATACGTGAGCTGCGGCTCGAAAAGATGCGCGGGATCATGCCCGCCCGCAATCTCCGGGCTGAACTGCCGCAGCGGCGTGATGTTATCCAAGATCCAAAACGACCGGCCGTGAGTTCCGACGACAACATCGTCATGATGAACTACGAGATCGCGGATCGAAGTCGGCGGCAGATTCATCTTCAGCGACTGCCAATGATCGCCGTCGTCCCAGGACACATACACGGTGCGTTCGGTTCCGGCAAAAAGCAGCCCCTTGCGTTCTATATCTTCGCGTACCGTGTTGACGGGCTCGTTGTCAGGCAGGCCGCTCACAATTTTTTGCCACGACTTTCCGCCATCGTGCGTGCGGTAGATATAAGGATGCAGGTCATCGAGCCGGAAGCGGTTTACCGCTGCATAGGCAATTGAGGTATCGAAATGTGACGCATCCATTTGCGCCAGCTTGCTCCACGGCGTCAATTCGGGAGGCGTTACGTTCTGCCAGTTCTTGCCGCCGTCGTGAGTTACTTGAATCACGCCGTCGTCGGTCCCGACCCAGATCAGGTTCACATCTTTCGGTGACGGAGCAATCGAATAGATCACGCCGCGATGCTTGCCCTTCACCGGGTCGGCCTCAATAAACGGCCCGAGAGTCGGAGGAACGCCGGGATCTTCACGTGTCAGGTCGGGACTGATGATCTGCCAACTGTCGCCACCGTCGCGCGATACGAAAATGACATTCGAGCCTAGATACAGCACGTGCGGATCTGCTACCGAGAAAATCAAGGGCGCGGTGCGATTGAAGCGATACTGCCCGGTGCGCAGAACCACCGGCGAAACGTCCCGCGTCTGTCCGGTAGTGCGGTCGAACACGGTAACCTTGCCGCCATAAATCAGATTGGGATGCAGCGGATCAGGCGCCACGTAGCCGTATTCTTCGACGCCGATGGTGGTCCAGTCGCGAAAAGTAATTTCGCCAAAGTCACTGCGGCTGGCGGTGCCGGCCGAGCCGCTTTCCTGCTGCGCGCCATAGACCCAGTAAGGAAACTCGTTGTCGGTGATGACGTGATAGAACTGCGCGGTCGGCTGGTTGTACCAGGAGCTCCAGGTCTGTCCGCCATTCACGCTGATGGTCGCGCCCTGATCCACGGCGATGGCGATAATGTCGGGGTTTTCGGGATTGATCCAGATGGTGTGGTAGTCGTCGCCGCCGGGCGCGCCTTTGATGGCCGTGAAATTCTTGCCCGCGTCGGTGGATCGATAGGTCGAAGTGTTAGCCACATAGATCACCTCTTTATTTCGCGGATCGACACGCACACAGCCGAAGTCGTCGCCGCGTCCATAGACACGTTCTTCATCATTCACCTGCTGCCAGCTCTCGCCGGCGTCATC
>Ga0185299_10007847_pt1 | contig 10750 bp, 11 predicted proteins | sample PaiPotPPA55metaG_FD_128002 | JGI IMG/M metagenome (GOLD analysis project Ga0185299, IMG submission 128002) | Iron sulfur acid spring bacterial and archeal communities from Banff, Canada, to study Microbial Dark Matter (Phase II) - Paint Pots PPA... ...
ACGTTGGCGGTCATGATGGTTCCGAACATCGCTCCCACTTCGATGTAGGCGGCGCGGCCGCTTAGCACGTGCATTAATCCCCGGGAGATCGCCGCAATCATGATGAGGGAAAAGGCGGCAAAAGCGGCCTCGAATTTGCCCAGAGGCGACCGCGCCGCCAGATCGTAGAAGAACCAACCGCCAACCAAGACCGCGAGTCCGATGAATATTCCGGCTGCCTGCGAAATATTCGCTACGTCGGTGTCGATGAGTCCCGCGCTGGAATAGTAGATGAGGAAAAGCAGCGCCATCCCGCTCAACCACGTCATCAATGCTTCCCAGCGAAACCAGCGCACTTGCCCGGGCAAGACTCCCAGCGAGTTTTGTTTCGCTACCGTGTAGAAGCCGCCGCTGTGCACCATCCAAATTTGCTGCGGCGTTCTGGCTTCGGCGGCTTTATTCTCGAGCCGCCTGAATTGGCCGTCCAACCACGTAAAGTAATAGGTTTGGCCAACCCACAGGATGGCGGCAAAAACGTGGAACCATCGCAGGCTCAGGTTGAGCCATTCACGGATCGCAGAAGTCAACTTGCAAACTCCCTGGCCTGTCGTTGCTGATCGTTTCCTTGCTGATCGTTTCCTTGCTGATCCTTCGCAGTCATACTCAGTTTGTACCTCAGCTTCCCCGGTACGTTGTGTAACCATTTGGGCTCAGCAGCAACGGTATGTGCAATTGGGTGTCGCCGTCCCTTACCCGGAACGTGACCTCGACGACAGGATAGAGTGCGTCAATTTTCTGCGCTTCGTAGTAACTCGCGGTTTCGAAGGCTAAACGGTAAACACCCGGCGACAAGACTTCCCTTTCGGGCAGCAATTGACTGCACCGGCCATCGCGGTCCGTTAGCTCCGACGCCAATAGGTGCCAACCGGATGGCTCGTGCTTCTCCAACCGCACAGCCACATCGCTCGCTGGCTTACCTAAAGCGATGTCCAGAATATGCGTTGAAATGCGTTTCATTCCTTAAGCCATTTTCTCAGACGAACCTGAGTGATTTGCCTTTGCTGTTCGGCTGCCTCATAAAGCTCGGTTCGCGGATCACTTTGCAGCCGGCGCCGGAGAGCCTCCAGAAGTTCCGCGGCCGATTTGCCGGTAGCGCACACGATGAAGATACGCCCGAACTTGTTTTCGTATTCGCGATTACCTTCCGCCAAAGCGATCTTAATCGCATCATCCGCGTCCGCGACTTTTTTTTGCTCTTGCATCGCCCAAGTGGCCGACCGATGGGCCGACGGGTTCGGCGCGCTCAAATCGCCAATCCGCGGATGGCTGTTGAAGGCTTCCATCCAGTCGGATTCGTTCAGGCCGCGCCACGTCTCGTCGGACGCAGCTATTAGAGCAGATTCGTCCGGGACAGGTCTTCGAGCCGCCATCTCGCTGGCCCATGTTTTGGAACCGCAACAAGTCAGGATCTGCGTCGCGGCGGCATCCTTCGGAGCGGCATTCCAGCGCAACAGAACGTCATTCATGCCTTGCTTCCATCTGCGCTCAGCAGGTTCAGAAATTCGGTAACCAGGTTGCCCGCCACTGCCGTGCGATATCGCACGGTCGATCGAATGTCGTCAATCGGCTGGATCTCCGCCATTGCCGTCTTCCTTGCCAACGATACAAGCGATTCATCGATGGCCCTCCCTCTCACGACCTGTTCCGTTTCACTCAGCCGGAGCGGAACCGGCGCCACACTTCCCAAAGCGATGCGCACGTCTTCGATCGTCCCTTCCGCAACCCGCCCCAGCGCGGCGATGCACACTTTTGAGATTGCCTGGGCGTTGCGGCTTCCGACTTTTCGCGCGTGGCACACATATCCTGAAAATCGCCGCGGAAGGCATACGGCCTGAATCAATTCGTCAGGCGCGAGCTTCGTCTTCTTGTAATCGGTGTGGAAACCCGAGTATTGCAAGCGACGCTCACCCCGAACCGATACCAGAACCAACTCCGCATCATAGGCCAGCAGCGCGGGAAGTGAATCCGCTGCTGGCGACGCATTTACGATGTTGCCCCCGAGGGTTCCGCGATTCTGGTTGGCAATTCCGCCAGTCCAGCATGCGGCGCGCGCCAGCATGGGGAGCTCGCGCCCAAGGACTTCATGCTCACGAATGTCGGTGTAGGTACATCCGGCGCCGACGCGAATTTCGTTGGCCAGCACTTCAATGTGTCGTAACTCCGCAAGATTCCAGATGCTAACCAACCTTCGAGATGGCAGCCTGCCCGCCGCATACTGTACCATGATGTCGGTGCCACCCGCGATCGGAAGCCACTCGCCAGGACTCCGCGCCAGAAGCCCAACGGCCGCCTGTAAGCTTCCCGGTGCAACGAGTTCGTAATCCTTCGGATCGGATCTCATGCACGCCTTATGACGATGTCGCTGTCCTGCGATCCGCCGCTTTCGCTACCGCTTCGAAAATCTGCAGGTAGCCCGTGCAGCGGCAAAGATTGCCGGAAAGCCTTTCTCTTATTTCTTCCAGTGAGGGCCTGGGCTGGTGGTTCAAAAGATAAAGTGCCGCCAGAATCATCCCCGGAGTGCAAATGCCGCACTGCGCGCCGCCGCATTCCAGAAAAGCCTGCTGCAGCGGGTGCAGTTGCGCGCCCGCTGCGAGTCCTTCGATGGTGACAATGGTCGCTCCCTCTGCCTGCAGGACCGGAACCAGGCAGCTGTTCACCAGCGTGCCATCCATCACCACCGAGCATGAGCCGCATTCGCCTTCTCCGCATCCTTCCTTCGCGCCAGTCAATCCGAGTTGTTGCCGAAGCACATCGAGCAACCGCTCCATGGGAAAAGCCAGCAAAGTCTTCCGCTCACCATTGACGGTCAGCGAAATCTCGGACTTGCCGCGATCCTGCAATGAACTGATCATCGAACTTCGCTCGCAACATCGGATTCGCTCGCGGCGGAGCGGGCTGTAATCGCTTCGAGAATGTCTTCCGGCATCAGCGGTATTGAATCGAAAGGAAGTCCCAACGCGTCTTCGACCGCATTCAGAATCGCCGGAGCCGGACCGTCCATGGGAAGCTCTCCGATTCCCTTCGCGCCAAAAGCGCCGTGGACATTGCCCAACTCCTCGAAGAACACCCGGATGGGAGGCAGGTCACTGGAAGTTGGCATGATGTAATTTGTCATCTGGCTGTTTTGCATTCGTCCTTGCTGCCAGATCACTTTCTCATACAAGGCAAATCCGATGCCTTGGGCGACGCCGCCCGCGATTTGGCCGACGGCAAGAACCGGGTGGAGCACTCTTCCGACTTCCTGAAGCGCGACAAAGTCGTTTACCGACACGCTGTATGTCGAAAGGTCAACCGAAACCTCGGCAACGTAAACCGCCCACGAATACGCGGCGTAGGCTTCTCCCCGATATGCCTGATCGTCCCAGAAGATGTCGGGCGGCGGCTCATACTGTGCCCAGGAGCGCAGTTCGCCGTGCGCAGCAACATGGCTTTGGCAAGCCGCGCGGAATTCATCCGCTGAGTAGGAATCGCCGAGCATGCCCGCCAACGTCAGCGTCTGCTGAATTCCACGCGCTGCGGATTCCACCAGCTTTCCCACCACCATTACAGTGCGCGACGCAACCGTGGGGCCACTATTCGGCACCTCGGTCGTGTCCGCCTGCGCAATCGTTACGTCTTCATAGCGGAGGCCCAGTGCTTCGGCCGCAATTTGACAAAGAACTGTTTTCGTTCCCTGGCCAAATTCCGTGCTCGACACCAGTACGCGAACACGGCCATCGGCGCACCCTTCCACGCCAACCACAGAACTCAGATAACGCTCACCCGATCCGGTAAATCCGGCGCCATGAAGGAAGGCTGCGATGCCCACTCCTTTCTTCCCGGACCCGGACTGATTCTCGATCGAGAATCGCTTCTTCTTCGAGTGATACTCCGAGAGGCTGAGGGCTCGATCAAGAAGCTTCGCGAGCTCGATCGGTTCGCGCACGGTTTGCAGCGTGGTGGTGGTCTGTCCGGGTTTCAGGAAATTCCGGCGCCGGACCTCGACTGGAGAAAGCCCCACCACCTGGGCGATCCGATCCATGTGCCGCTCCATGGCGAAAATGCTCTGAGGCGCGCCAAAACCACGAAATGCTCCGTGAGGCGGAGCGTTGGTGGCGACGGCCTTCGCCCGGATTCGAACATTCGGCCAGTAATACGGACCGCCGGCATGAATGGCGCCGCGGGAAAGAACTACGGACGACAACGTTGCATAAGCCCCGCCGTCAATCGTGAAATCGATTTCTCCTCCCAGAATCTTGCCGTCCCGGCTCACGGCCGTGCGATGACGAGTGCGCGAGGGATGCCGTTTCGTGGTGGCGGCCATATCTTCCGAGCGGTCATAGATAATCTTCACCGGTCTGCCCGACTTGATCGCCAGCAGCGCCGCGTGCCCCGCGATCATCGATGGATAATCTTCCTTGCCGCCGAAAGCGCCGCCGGTTTCCATTTGTACGACGCGAACTTTTTCCGCAGGCAAGTTACATAAAGCCATCAAGGCCTTATGCACATAGTAAGGACACTGCAACGAACCCCATACTGTGATGCCCTGCCGCGCGTCGTAGGCGGCGATCATTCCGTTATTTTCTATGTAAAGCTGCTCTTGAGCCCCGGTGGAGTATTCGCCTTCGACAATATAGTCGGCCTTCGACCAAACGCCGTCGATATCGCCCTTTTCAATTCGATAGGTCTTGAAGATGTTGTCCGCGCCCCAAACGACTTCGGAGCAGCGCTGGCTTTCTTCAATCGTGAATATGGCGGGAAGAAGATCGTATTCTATCGAGACCGCGTCAACCGCTTTCTGGAGAGCGTGGCGATCCGGGTGGGCCAGCAACAGAATCGGTTCCTCCGGGTGGTTTACGAATTGACTCGCCAGACAGGGTTGATCGTCTCCGATGAGCGCAATGCAATTTTTCCCTGGAATATCCTTCGCAGATACGATCACAAACTCGCTCCACGGAATGCCGGGGTCGAATGTGATTTTTCTGATTCTGCCGCGGGGAATCTGGCTGCGAACCGTCGCGCCATAAAGCATGTCCGGCAGAAGCATGTCGTCGACGTACCGGGCTTTCCCGGTTACCTTCCCGTGGCCTTCCTTGCGTGGAACCGCGGTGCCGACGATGCGCTCATGATTCATGATTCAACGTTGTTCCGCGCCGCCATCTTTTACGCGCTGGGATGGGATAGTGTATACGACAAACCCCGATTACTTTGCGCTTGTGGAGTGCTCGGCCCGGAACTCCCGTCCGGCGGGCTCTCCCGGAAACTGGCCCTCCAAGAAACTTGGCTTCCCTCTCAGATAAGTGGCCTTCACAACTCCACGAAGCGTCTCTCCCAAATATGGAGAAAGAGCGTGGCGGTAATGAAGCTTCTCTTCCGTCAACACAAACTTACCCGCAGGATCGAAAACGACGAAGTCGGCATCCGAGCCCGGTGCAATCCGACCCTTGCACATTTGGCAGCCGGCGAGACGCGCCGGCGCCTCGGCCATCCAGCGTGCGAGATCGGAGAGGGTAAAACCTCGATCACTAGCTTCGGTCCACATCAGGGGCAGTGCGACTGAAAGACTCGAAATACCACCCCAGGCGGCTCTGAAGTTGCCTTCGTCAAGCTTCTTCATTGCCGGTGGGCACGGAGAATGGTCCGTCACCACAAGATCAATCACGCCGTCGCTTAACCCCTCCCAAAGTCTTTCGCGATTTTCCTGGCTGCGAATCGGCGGGGCGCACTTGCACACTGTTGCTCCGTCTTCGACCGCCTCCGAGGTCAGATGCAGATAGTGCGGGCAGGTTTCCACGCTCACCGCAAGACCTTGGGAACGCGCAGTTTTCAACTCTGGCAGCGCCGCGCTGGCCGAGAGATGGACTATGTGCAAGCGAAAACTATACTCGCGGCACAGCGACAAAAGTAGCCGGATCGCCGCCAGTTCCGCTTCTTCCGGACGCGAGTGAAGATAAGTCGAATAGCGTTTCCAATCGGCGCTAGCCAGATTCTCGGTGGCCGCCTCGATCGGTGCGGGCAGTTCTGCGTGCACCAGCAGCGGCAGACCGGTTCGAACAACCGCAGGCAACGCGGCTCGCAGTTGCTGCTCTGTAACCATCGTGAAGCCATCGATGCCGGGATGAATGAGAAAGCATTTGAAGCCCGGCACGCCCGCTGCGGCGAGAGCTTCTATGTCTCCCTGATTGTTATCGACTACTCCACCCCAAGCTGCCCAATCTACCCGGCATCGCCCCTGGCCCGCCGAGCGCTTCGCTTCGAGAGCGGCGACCGTGGTCGTCGCCGGCAGGCAGTTCAGAGGCATGTCCACCAGAAACGTGTAGCCTCCAGCCGCCGCGGCGCGCGTGGCCGTATCGAACCCCTCCCACTCGGCGCGGCCGGGATCGTTAATGTGGACGTGGGAATCCACCAGCCCGGGAAGAATCGCTGCGTCACCGAAATCGCGCGTGTCGTAATTCTTTGGCACTTGATCAGGAGAAACAATAGCATTGATCTTCTCTCCTTCGACAAGAATGGCCGCCTGCCGGATTCCTTCCGGTGTCACGACCCGACGCGATAGAAAAGCCTGCCGCTCCAAAGATTTGCTCCTTACAGAAACGTGAACCGCAAAGATCGGAAGATCAAAAGAACATTTTACGAACTCCCGGCTTCCAGCTTATACTCCCTTTTCAGCGAAGCGGCTGCGAAAGAGTCCATGTCGACTACTGTGCTCGCAGATGCCCGGATGGCAGGCGTGGGCGTACCGTCACCGATCACGCGTTAACCAAGCAACCCCATGGACAATCCTTTCATGGCGCGCGCCATCCGGCTCTCGATTGAGAATGTCGACTCGGGACGCGGCGGGCCGTTCGGTGCAGTGGTTGTGAAAAACGGCGGCATTATTGGCGAAGGCGCGAACCAGGTTACCTGGACGAAAGATCCGACGGCGCACGCCGAGATGCTTGCCATCCGCGCTGCCTGCGCGAAACTCGGCGCCTTCGACCTCCCCGGCTGCGAGATTTACACTTCCTGCGAGCCGTGCCCCATGTGCCTGGGCGCCATCTATTGGGCCCGGCTTTCCCGCGTCTATTTTGCCAATGCCGCTGCCGACGCATCCAGCATTGGCTTTGACGATTCGCTCATCTATCGCGAGATTCCTCTCCCCCTCGCGCAGCGCGCGATCCCTATGATCCAGATGATGCGCGAGCAAGCCCTCGCGGCGTTTCAGGCCTGGCAAGAGAAACCCAACAAGATCGTCTACTGAGAAACGAAGTTGATCGACCGCTACTAAGCTCGCCGAAAACCACACTTCCGTGGAACAGGGAATGCTCGGCGGACTCACTACGTTCGTCACCATGGCCTACGTCGTCGTGGTGAATCCCCAGATCCTCGCGCAAGCCGGACGCCCCCGAAGGCGTGGTCTTTGCGACCTGCATCTCGGCCGCCGTGGCCACGCTCGTGATGGGGAGTTGAAGTTCATGCAAGTCGGAGAATCCTCGAAAATCAACGGCGGCCGCCAGGATTGGCGCGGCAATCGCCATAGCCGCCTTGCTCAAGAAACTCCAGCTCGAACTTCAGCAATCAGCAGGTTGCGATGATCCCTTGGCATAAGTCACCTCTAGCCTCGGGTCCGGTTTGGCCCAAGATCGTGGGGATGCGTGATTAGCGTCAAGAGCGGAGTGAGGGAGATCACGCGGGATCGCCCATTCGGCACGGTCGCTATTTATTTGAGAGTCTCCACGTAGGCGATCAATGCCTTCAAATCATCCGGCGGAAGATCGATAGGCGGCATGCCGCCGGCGTTCATTTTCGCGGTGGGATGTTTGAAGAGTTGGGCTAGCTGGTCAGGCGAGAATTTTGCGTTTGTGCCGATAAGGGCTGGGGCCGCGGCGGTGCCCACTCCGCCATCCCCGTGGCAGGCATTGCACGATTGTCCTTCGAAAACGGTTTTCCCTTTCGCGGCCAGGGGGTCAGCGAGCGTAACGTTTGCGGCAGCCAGGGACGCGGAAGAAAGCTCCGGCTCAAACGGCTTTTTCGCGTACTCGTTTTCTTCGCCGCTCTGCTTCGCCAGTTGCTGGGTCACTCCGGGATCGTGCCGGTCCAAATACTCGCTGCGCAAGCCTAGGCCCAGAAGTGAGAACACCAGGAAGGCGTACGCCCCCATCGCCGCAGGCCTTTTCCACGGACGCCGCTCGACATTGCGATCCAGAAAAGGAAGCGCCAGGACGGCAAGGACGAGGAGCGTTGGAATGACAAGCACGCCCACGATCGCGGCCGACCCGTGCCAGTACTTCAGCCACTGAAATATGGGCAGGTAGTACCATTCTGGCCGCGGCACGTACTGCGTATCTGCTGGGTTGGCCGGCGGCCCCAGTTGCATCGGGACGAAGAAGCACAGCAAGCCAAGCCCCACGATCAACAGCCCTGTCAACGAAAGATCCATCAGGACCTGCCGAGGATAGAAGAGTTCCGCCTGCTGCTTTGGTTGGCAAGGATCTTCATCCACAGGCCCGGCGGCTCCCGCTTGGCGGAATAGAAAGATATGAGAGGCTAGCAGTGCGAAGATGCATGCAGGAATAAAAAAAACATGAGCTACGAAAAACCGTGAGATCGTAAGCGTGCCCATCTCCGTGCCACCGCGCATCAGGCGCTTAATGCTCTCTCCAATCCAGGGAACTTCACTCACGGCGTTGGTTCCCACAGCGGTGGCAAAATAAGCCCGTTGGTCCCAGGGAAGCAAGTAGCCGGTGAAGGCCATCGCCAGGACCAGACCGAAGAGAATGCATCCAGAGAGCCAGAGCAGCTCGCGCCGCCCTTTGTACGACCCGTAGATGTAGGTTTGCGAGAGGTGCAGGAACAACACGATGACCATCGCGCTGGCGCCGTAGGCGTGGAGGCTGCGGAGAAACGATCCAGCCGTGACCGCTTTCGTAATGTAGGCGACCGTGGTGTGCGCGTGGTCGGCCGATGGAACATAGTACAGCGCAAGAAAAATTCCGGTAATAATCTGCGAAAGGAAAATGAATAAAAGTCCCGATCCGAAGATGTAGGCGAAGCGCGCGCCGCCGGGAATGGGCTCGTCGAGAGCGCTGCGAAGCAAATCATCCAGGCCGGTGCGGCGGTTCAACCACGCCCAAAGCCCTGACTCGCGCCGCTTGGAGGATCCGCTTTCGCTGGTCTGCGTTGAATGCATTCCTTCTAACCTATGACTTCTTTGTCGGAGACGAGTTGCCGGAAATATTGGAATCGCACCAGCAACTGGCCGCCTTGAACCGACGTTTCCAGCGCATCCATCCCCCGTAACGAGGGTCCGCCGACGCGGCTTCCGTCCGCCGCGAAAGTGGCGCCGTGGCAGGGGCAGACAAACTCCTTCTTTTCCTTATTCCAGGGGACTGTACAACCCAGGTGCGGGCAGATGGAGGTGAGAACGCGAAGCTCGCCCTGGCCGTCTTTTGTCACATAGACGGCTTTTTCTGATACCGCTTTTCGCCAACCATCCACTTGTTCGATCTGCACGGTCCGCATGACTGGTTCGGTCAGGGACGTGAACTCGCTGAGATCTCCCACTGGCGAACTCGTGAGCTGAGTGGTCCGGCGCAGCAACGGGAATAGAGCAAAGCGCATCAGCGGCAACGCCAGCAGCGCGCCCACGAAGACAGAGCCGAGTCCCAGCAACACTCCGAGAAACGAGCGTCTGCTTGCAGCGGAGACGGCGGATGGTGAAGACTTCCCTGCTGTGGGATCCGAATTCGCTTCGCCTTCGAACACGCGCATGCCTCAATTGCCTTCGCTTAAGGTGTTGGCGACCAATCGAACCTTACGACATCCACCTTGCGGTTATTTATTTCTTCGCCAGGCTCCGGATGTAGGCGACCAGACTCGTTACATCGTCGGGCTTGATCTTCGCGCCAAACGGCGGCATTTTTCCTCGGCCCTTCGTAATGACTTCGGCGAGTTGTGCATCGGTTTGGTTCTGCACTTCGCTGGATCTCAGGTCCTTGGCTTTCATCGCCTTGCCGGTGGGCGAACTGCCACTGCCATCCTCCGAATGGCACAACGTGCAGTTTGTCTTGAAAAACTTAGCCGGATCACTCTGGGCCTGAAGGCCAGACGAGAGGGCCAACATCGCCAGACAAGTCAACATGCCGGGTACAATTCGCGAAGCATTTTCTTGCATGTGTATCTCCTTCTACTTGCGCACTGGAATTGCCAGCCGCGCCTGCGCAGCAGTGTACCGCAAAGCCCAGGGGGCGGGTGACTTTCACGCCCGCCCGGACGATCACCGGGCAACAAAGCCCCGTCTCTATTCAGAAAACAAATCGTACCAGCCGATAGGTGGAGTTGTTTGCCGAAGCACTGCGGCCTGCGCCGTCATAGTTCGTGCCAGCCCACTCCGGTAGGTTAACCTGAAAACGGGAGATTGCAGAATGACGACCCTGAAGCTCGCGGGCATTGAGGCTTGCGTATTCGACGCTTACGGCACGCTGTTCGATGTCAACAGTGCAACGCGCTCCGCCCAGGATTCGCTGGGTGAGAAATGGCAACCTCTGGCCGAGTTGTGGCGCTTGAAGCAACTGCAATACACCTGGCTGCGCGGCCTTGCTGGGCGCCACGCGGATTTCTGGCAGGTAACAGGCGAGGCTCTCGACTTTGCCCTTTCGACGCTGCAACTCGAAGACCCTGCGCTGAGAGCCCGCCTCATGAACCTGTATCTGATGCTGACCGCCTATCCGGAAGTTGCTGACACCTTGACGCG
>Ga0185299_10007848_pt1 | contig 10746 bp, 9 predicted proteins | sample PaiPotPPA55metaG_FD_128002 | JGI IMG/M metagenome (GOLD analysis project Ga0185299, IMG submission 128002) | Iron sulfur acid spring bacterial and archeal communities from Banff, Canada, to study Microbial Dark Matter (Phase II) - Paint Pots PPA... ...
ACAGGTGATCGCCTGATGACCGGAGCCATGCTGAAGCGCGGGCATAATAGCGCCATATGTGCGTCGGCCTTAACTGCCGAGTCGCGCCTCTTTGTATTCTCGCTCTTTCTCGGGCCCGGTTTCTGACACTGGTGACGACCCGCAGGGTCGTTCGCGCTGAAGCGTGCGCCACCAAGATTGGACACTAGAAGTTCACGATACTGGCGAACGAATTCGCGTCGAGGCTGGCGCCGCCGACTAATACGCCGTCGATTTCGGGCTGGGCCATCAGGCTGCGGACATTGTCGGGCTTGACGCTGCCGCCGTAGAGGATGCGCAGGGCAGCGGAGGCGGGTTGGCCGAAGCGCGTGGCAGCCCGCGCGCGTATCATGCGATGGGCATCGGCGGCGATTTCGGGCGTGGCGGTTTTGCCGGTGCCGATGGCCCAGACCGGCTCGTACGCTATCACGATGCGGGCGAATTGTTCGGCGGTCAGCGGGGCGATGCCTTTCTCGAATTGCTCGCAGCACACGGTCTCGGTGAGCCCGGCTTCGCGATGCTGGAGCAACTCGCCGACGCACACGATGGGCGTCAGCCCGGCTTCGAGCGCGGCCACCGTCCGCTTGAGCACGGTCTCGTCGGTCTCGCCGAAATATTGGCGGCGTTCGCTATGCCCGACGATCACGTGCGTGCAGCCGGCCGCGTGAATCATCGGCGCGGAGATTTCGCCGGTGAACGCGCCCTCCTTAGCCCAATACAGGTTCTGCGCCCCGATGCCGATGCGCGTGCCATGCGCGGCGGCGACGGCCGCGGCGAGGTTCGTGAACGGCGGACAGATCACGATCTCGCAATGCTCCGCCTTCTCAACGAGGGGGCGGAACTTCTCAAAGAACGCACTGGTTTCCGCGGGCGTCTTGTACATTTTCCAATTGCCCGCCATGACTGGCTTTCTCATATAATTTCCGTTAAAAAGCTGGCGCCATGCGCGATACGCGCACCGAAATTCTGGGCGACCGTTTGGCCGATATCAGATAGTGTCGCGCGCACGCCTAAATTCACACCCGATTTAACGCGCAGCCCGCTCACCAGCAGCGGCACATATTCGCGGCTGTGGTCGGTGGAAGCCGTGGTGGGATCGCAGCCGTGGTCGGCGGTGATGATCGCCAGGTCGCCGTCTTGCGCGCGCGCGGCGAGCTGCGGCAGCCAGGCATCGAACTGTTCGAGCGCCGCGGCGTAGCCTTCGACATCGTTGCGATGGCCGTATTGCTGATCGAAGTCAACCAGGTTCACGAAAATCAGGCCATCGGCGTGGACCGAGACGGCTTCGAGCGTGCGGGTCATGCCGTCGGCATTGTTTTTGGTTTTGGCGGAATCACGAATGCCGCGGCCGAGAAATACGTCGGAGATTTTGCCGATGCTGTGGACGGCCACACCATGCTCGGCGAGCACATCGAGCAGCATGCCGGGCGGCGGCGGAACGGCGTAATCGTGGCGGTTGGCGGTGCGGGTGAAAGCGCCTGGGGGACCGATGAATGGGCGCGCGATGACGCGGCCGACTTCGTTGGGCCCGCGCAGAATTTCGCGCGCGATTTCGCAGATCCCGTATAATTCCGGGACGGCGATGATTTCTTCGTGCGCGGCGATCTGGAAGACGCTGTCCGCCGAAGTGTAGACGATGGGCGAGCCGGTGCGCATGTGCTCCGCGCCGAGCTCTTTGATGATCTCGGTGCCCGACGCAGCTTTGTTGCCGAGCGTGCGGCGGCCGATGCGCCGCTCGAATTCGTCCATGATGTCGCGCGGGAAGCCGTGCGGGAACAGCGGAAAGGGCTTCGCGAGATGGATGCCGGCCATCTCCCAATGTCCGGTGGTGGTGTCTTTACCGGGCGAGGCGAGCGTGCAGCGTCCGAACGATCCGGCGGGCGCGGCAGCAGGCGGAAGGCCTTCGAGCGGCTTGATATTGCCGAGTCCCAGGCGGCACATGTTGGGCAGATGCATGGGCCGGCGGCGAGCGATGTTGCCGAGCGTGTCGCTGCCGGCATCGCCGTAAGCCGCGGCGTCCGGCATCTCGCCGATGCCCACACTGTCGAGCACAATCCAAATCACGCGCCGGAACACCATTCGACTGTACCAGATGGCGCGGGTGGGCTACACTTGTAGCGATGTCACGTGTGATCATTCTGCTCGCCTTGCTTTCCGTTGTGCTGCAGGCTGCGCCGGGAAAGGGAAAGCGCATCGTGCTGGTGAGCGGCGATGACGAGTATCGGTCCGAAGAAGGCTTGCCGCAGTTGGCGAAAATCCTCGCGACGCGGCATGGTTTCGAATGCAGGGTGCTCTACGCCATCGACCCGAGAGACGGCACGATCAGGCCGGATCTGCACACCAATATTCCGGGCCTGGAGGCGCTGGAGTCGGCGGACTTGATGGTGCTGCTGGTGCGCTATCGCGATCTTCCGGACGCGCAGATGAAGCACATCGTGGATTATGTGGAGTCCGGGCGGCCGATTATCGGGCTGCGCACCGCGACGCACGCATTCGAATTGAAGAGCCCGATATACGCGCGCTACAACTGGAACAGCAAGGACTGGGACGGAGGCTTTGGGCGGCAGGTGCTGGGCGAGACTTGGATCGCGCATCACGGCCAGCACGGGCGCGAGAGCACGCGCGGTATTTTTGCGAAGGGCGCCGAGCAGCACCCGATCCTGCGCGGAATTAGAGATGGCGACATTTGGGGGCCGACGGATGTGTACGAAGTGCGGCTGCCGCTGCCGGGCGATAGCCGCGCGCTGGTGCTGGGGCAGGTTGTCGCCGGCATGCACGCCACAGATCCACCCGCGCAGGGGAAGGCGAACGATCCGATGATGCCGATCGCGTGGGTCAAGACCTATACCGGGGCGCGGGGGAAGACCGCACGCGTCTTCACTACGACGATGGGTGCGTCGGAGGATTTGCTGAGCGAAAGCGTGCGGCGCATGATTGTGAACGCGTGCTATTGGGCGCTGGGAATGGAGGACCGCATTCCGGCGAAGAGCAATGTGGATCTGGTGGGCGAGTACCGGCCATCGGCGTTCGGGTTCGCAAAGTATAAGGCGGAGGTGCGGCCTTGAGGCTCCGCCTGGCAGCCATTGGCAGGGTAAGCGTTTGCGCGGGACGCAGGGGAAACCGTCTGCGCCGCCGTCGTATTTCAGTCGCTTTATGGGAGCTGCTTGGCCCGTGATTTCCGTTGCGCTCGCTGCAGTCCAGGATCGAGTTTCGCTGGATGGCGCGGCGGGCGGCGGCGTCCGCCTGACGGAACAGATCGTCAGGCAGGGAGACGGTGGTCTTCATATTTATGGCGCCGCATATTATGGCGCCGCATATCATGGCGCCGCCGAGAAGACAGTACCCCAGCCGGCGCCGCCGACCTGCGTCGTGCCGTAGAGCGCGCCGGAGCCGCCCATCAGCAGACCCCCGATGGGATAGCCACCGTCAGCGCCGCCGGTGAAGGCATGCAGGGTGGCCAGCTTCCACGCGCCTTTTCCGGCCGGCGGAGTCAAGGAGTATAGCGTGCCAAACCCGGAAGTGCCGGTGGCCGTCCCGCCGTAATTGGTGACGCCGTACAAGACCCCGTTGGTATCGATGCTGACGCTTGCGAGGGGCTCACCGCCATCAGGGCCGCCGGTAAACGTGTGGATGACCGTTTCGCTCCAAGACGCTCCGTGTTTCACAGGCGGGGTTAGAGAGAAGACGGTGCCCCAGCCGGGGAAGGTCTTGGTCACGGCTCCGCCGTAGATGGTGGCGCCGTAGAGCACGCCTCCGGCGCCGATGACCAGCGGTCCGACGGGGGCGTTCCCGTCCGCGCCGCCCTTGAAGTTGTAAAGGACGTGCTCGGTCCATGCGCCGCCGGAAGTGGCGGGCGGGATGAGAGAGAATACTACGCCCGATCCACCGCTCCCCCCCCCGGTAGCGGTGCCGTAGAACGCGCCCGCCGTTCCCATCACCAAACTATTGGGAGCGCCCGCGGTGCTGAAGTTGTAGAGGATGGCTTTCGTCCAGGCACCGCCGGGGGAGGCTGGAGGCGCCAATGAATATACGGTGCCGGCATTGGCAGTTCCGCCATAAAGGGTGGTTCCGTAGAGCACGCCGCCGCTGCCCATCACCAGACTGTTGGGATAGAACCCATCGGCGTAGCCCGCAAAGGTGTGCAAGACGGTCTCGGTCCAGGCGCTTCCGGGAGTGGCAGGAGGGGTCAGTGAATAGACGACACCTGCCGTGCCATTATCGAAAGTGCCGCCGCTAGCGGTGCCGTAGATGACACCGTTCGTGTTGATGATCACTGAGCTGAGCGGGTTCTGGCCGCTGGTGGTCGCCGAGAAACTGTACACGATCCCCTCTGTCCATGGGGCGCCCGTGGACGCCGGCGGGATCAGTGCGAATACCGTGCCGCAGCCGGAGGTGGCGTTGCCGCAGGTGTAGTTCCCGCCACCATAAGTGGAGCCGAAAAGGACGCCTCCATCGCCAAGCGTGAGGGTATGCTCCGGATAGGCTCCGTCGGGTGGCTGCATGAAGCTGTAGAGCGTCTTCAAGGCCGAGGATTGGGCGCGGCAAGGTGCCACCGAAACCAGGGTGGCTAGCAGCAGCCCGCATGGAGCCAGGATCGACTGGCGCGTTTTCATCTTTCCTCCATCGAGGGATGATAGCACATCAGGCTACTGAATGAATGCGATCTTGCGCAGCGTATTGGCCGGTTCGGGCTCTTCGAACTGGGTGAGCGCCATTTTTCTCGCGGCCATTCACGAGCGCCACGCGGTGAGAGCTTCGACAGCGCTTGCCAGCGTCCAGGCAGTCCAGGCATTCGAGATCGAAGAACCACCGGCTGCCGTTCGAAGGATGCGTGTCGGCGAAACGCACCTCGGGCTAAGGCAAGCGATACACTGATCTAATGGCGAGGGCAAACTGCGCCACATGAACGCGGCCATCACACTCTCGCAGAAAGAGCTCACCGACTTCCTGCTGAACGTGGCCGTGGTGCGCCCGGTCTTCATCTGGGGACCGCCGGGCATCGGCAAATCGGCGCTAGTGCAGCAATTCGCCGGTGAGGTGGGATTGCCTTGCGTTTCACTGCTGGGAAGCCAACTTGCGCCGGAAGATCTCATCGGCGTGCCGCAAATCATCGACGGCCGCAGCCGCTTTTGTCCGCCCACTACCATTGCCAGAGACTCCCCGTATTGTCTCTTCCTGGATGAATTGAATGCCTGCTCCCACGAAGTGCAGAAAGCCTTCTATAGCCTGATCCACGAACGGCGCATCGGAGAGTATGTCTTACCGGAAGGCTCGGTGGTCATCGGAGCGGGCAATCGCACGCAGGACAGCGCCATCGTCAAGCCCATGTCTTCCGCCCTAATCAACCGGATGATTCATGTGCATCTCAAAGTCTCGCACCGCGATTGGCTCGAATGGGCGGGCGCCAACAATATCCATCCTCTGGTGATGCAGTACATTCAGAACCGCCCCGATCATCTGTGGGTGCAGCCGCCGCGGCACGAAGAGACTTTCTCCAGCCCCAGATCCTGGCACATGCTGAGCGACGCCCTGCATGAGTATGGCGACCATGTGACCGACGAAGTCCTGCAACTCCTGGCGTTCGGCTGCCTGACCGCCGAGCACGCCGGACAGTTCAAGACTTTCGTCAAGCAGCTTGGCAGCAAATACAAGCTCGCGGCGATTCTGAATGGTGACACAACCTGGCCGGCGGAGCCGCAGGATCGCGACATTCTGTACTTCCTGGCGCAGTCCTTCCGCGCGCATTTGATCAAGACGCTACCGGTGGATCGATCAGGTCTGAATGCCGATACCAAGGAACTGGCGCACCGCTCGAAAGCCCTGCTCAAGAATCTCGCCGCCATCAGCCTCGAAATGGCTCAGATGGTGGTCAGCGATGAGGGCGGAGAGAGCCTGCCCAACTGCCTCATGGTCGAAATCGTCCGCGACCTGCCGCGCCTGGTCGTCAAGAAGGACACTTGACGCATGTCCCGCGCAAAGTCCACACCCGGCTCGAAAGCCGCGGAACAGTTCCAAAAGGGACTCGAACTCGTGCGGGCGCACCCGCTGCTGGAACCCATGCTCCACTGCGCGCACGTGTATCGCAGCGAGCACTGCGCCTATCCGCGCGAGGGCTGGGCCATCGTCGCGCCCGATGGAGACATCTGGGTGCATCCGGAGCGGCTGGCCGATCCACAGCAGTGGCTCTATGTGATTGCTCATTGCTTGATCCACCTCGGCTTCGGACATTTCCAACATCGCTTCCAGCAAAGGGAGTGGGACTTGGCGTGCGAGTGCGTGGTGTGGAAATTCCTGGCTACCATGAAGCTCGGCCAACCGCCTGAGCATCTCACGGGCGTGCCTGTCCCGGGCGGCCTGGAACTGCCAGGGCAGACCGAAGAAGCGCTCTTCCGCCACTTTTGTGAAAACGGCATTTCGCCGGATCTTCCTTCCTTCAGCCTGACCGGAACTCCTTTCACCGACATGGTAGAGGCAAAGGCCAGCCGCTGGAATTCGATGAAGAAGGAGGATTGGGAGCGGGTCTTCGGCGAGGGGCTAGTGCGGGCCGTGTCGCAGGCGGTGGAACTGGCAGGAGGCGTTACGGATCACGGGGCCAAGCGCGCCGTGACCACAGTTCAACAAGCGCGCAACTGGTTCGTGAACAGCTTTCCGCTGCTGGGCGCCTTGGCCGCTTCCTTTGACCTGATCGAGGACCCGCTCATCTGCGCCCGCATGCAGATCTCCGTCGCGGCCGTGAACGACCACGCCAAAGAAATCTATATCAATCCCGGCGCGGGACTCAGCCCCGCCGAATGCCGCTTCGTAATCGCGCACGAGTTGCTGCACGTTTCCTTGCGGCACTCCACCCGGTGCCGCGGCCGCGATCCGTACCTCTGGAACGTCGCCTGCGACTACGTCATCAATGGCTGGCTGATGGAGATGACCATCGGCGACGCGCCGCGGCTCGGTATGCTCTTTGATTCCGATCTCAAGGGACTATCGGCCGAGTCCATCTACGATCGCATTGTGACCAACCTGCGCCGTTTTCGCCGCATGGGAACTTTCCGCGGCGTGGGATTGGGCGATCTGCTGGACCCACCGTCGGCCGGCTGGTGGGCCTCCCAGGCCGGCGTCGACCTCGATACGTTCTATCGCAGTTGCCTGGCGCAAGGCCTGATCTATCACCACGAGCAGGGACGCGGCCTGCTGCCGCAAGGGCTGATCGAAGAGATCCGCGCGCTGAGCCAGCCTCCCATTCCGTGGGAAGTCGAACTGGCGCACTGGTTCGACGACCAGTTTCCGCCCCTTGAGCAGCGCCGCTCCTATGCGCGCCCCAGCCGGCGCCAAAGCAGCACCCCCGATATTCCCCGGCCAAGATATCAGCCGGATCCGATTGCGTTGAACGCCCGCACCTTCGGCGTGCTACTCGACACTTCCGGCTCGATGGACCGCGTGTTGTTGGGCGAGTGCCTGGCTGCCATCGCTTCCTATTGCGAGTCGCGAGAGGTTTTCAGCGCGCACGTGGTCTTCTGCGATGCGTCCGCCTACGACGCGGGATACATGCGGCCCGAGGAAATCGCCGGACGTGTCAAGGTGCGCGGACGCGGCGGGACCGTCCTACAGCCCGGCATCGACCTGCTCGAGCGCGCGGAGGACTTCCCCAAGGATGGACCCGTCCTCATCATCACGGATGGCTTTTGCGATCATTTTCGAACACGGCGAGAACATGCCATCTTGCTGCCCGAAAACCGCTCCCTTCCGTTTTTGCCGCAGGGCAAACTGTTTCGCCTGAGTTAAATTAGGGCGGCTACTGAATGAACCCGACCTTGCGCAGCGTATTGGCCGGCTCGGGCTCTTCGAACTGCGTGAGCGCCATTTTCTCGCGTCCATTTACCAACGCCACGCCGGCGGGCGCGCTGACGAACGGAAAGATCTTTTTTAACGGCTGGAGGTCGTTCGAGATGACGGCTTTCAGTTTGGTGTCCTCCAGGAAGCCCTGCGCGAACTGCGGCACGTTGATGGGCACCGCGACAACTTGCGTATCGCCCCAGTTGAGCTTCGACATGCGCTTGGCGGCATCCAGGCAGTGGAGGCATTCGGGATCGAAGTAGAAGATCAGGATTTTGCCTTGCTGCAGGGAAAAAGGTTTGCCGTTCACCGTGACGAAGTCCGGCGCTTTGGTGCCGGTCTGGCGCATGGCGGCGACGCCGTACGAGACGAACGCAAACACGGTGACCGTGCCGAGAATGAGGATCGCGCTGCGCAGGCTTTCGGCGCGCTTGGCCCACAGGCCGGCAATCACGGCAAGGGCCAGCATCAAGCCATCGCCGATGAAGAAACCCGGACCGACGGCGCGCTTCACCCACGGGAAGCAACTGCACTCGGCGCCGTGCAGAGCGTTGTAGTTGACGCCGATGAAGATCATGAAAGCGACCAGCAGGGCGGCGCCCAGCCAGGAGCCCCAGCGGCGGAAGCGCGGCACCAGCAGGAGCACGGCGGTGAACGTTTCTACGATGCCGAAGCCGATGGCCGCGGCCAAGCTGAGCGATTGCGGCACGCGCGCCTGCGCCATACGCACCGCGGCGCCGGGTGCATCCGTAATTTTCCAGAGGCCTGAAACCAGAAACACCAGCGCGATGAGGATCGCGCAGACCCAGCTTAACGTCGTTTTCCAACTCGGCAACTCTAACTGAGCGATGCCCAGTTGCGGGTGTGCCATACTGTCGTTCATGGATATTATTTTAGCGAAATGACGGCGATACTTGTGTTGCTTCTGGCGGCGTGGTCGCGCGTGACGCTGGTGGACAAAGCGTTCGAGATCCCGGCGGGCGAATGGCGCTACTGGGACCATTCGCTGAACGATGAGCCGGCGGAACTGGGCTGCACGTTCGAATCGGAGCCGGGCACACGCGTGCGCGCGGTCCTGATCAGCCATGCGGAGTTGACGGAGTGGCTGGCGGGGCGGGAGCACGCGGAGATCGCCGCCACGTCCTACGGCGCGCGCGGAGTTCTGCAGATCGCGGTGCACGAACCGGATGCGTACGTGGTGATCGATAACGGCGGATCGCGGCCGGCGGAGGTACATCTACGCGTGTTTCTGGACCAACAGCAGGTGCGCTATCTATCGCGGCAGCGGCGGCTGGCGGTGATTGTGATCAGCTTCGGGGCGTTCTTCGCGATTGTGACCTTATCTGCCAGGAAGCTACTGCACGCGGCTAGAAAGACATGAAACCGCAGATGCACGCCGATACACGCCGATGACCCTGCCCAAAGCCACATGAGCCCACGAATCGACACATGGATTAGAGATTTAGATTTCTCGCCTTTTATCTGCGTGAATCTGCGTGCATCTGCGGCTAATTGGCTTGTCGGGCAGCGTCTGCAGTTTTGCGGATGTCGTCGTCCGAGTGCGCGGCGGAGATGAAGGCGGCTTCGAATTGGGAGGGCGGCAGGTAGATGCCTTGGTCCAGCATGCGGCGGTGGAATTGCGCGAATTTGGCGGTGTCGGCGCGTTTGGCGGAATCCCAATCGGTCACCGGCTGATCCGTGAAGAACCAGGTGAACATGGCGCCTACGCGATTTACCGTGGTTCCGGCAGGCGCGGCGGCGGCGAGAGCGACGGACTTCGCTTCGAGCTGACTATAGATTTCCGAATGCGCCTTCAAATAGCGCAGCATGGCGAGGCCCGCGGCAACCGCCAGCGGGTTACCTGACAGCGTGCCGGCTTGGTAGATCGGCCCCGCTGGGGCGACGCGGCACATAATGTCGGCGCGTCCGCCATAAGCGCCGATGGGCAGCCCCCCCCCGATCACCTTGCCCAGCGTGGTCATGTCCGGGCGGATGCCGAAGCGCGCCTGCGCGCCGCCGTAGGCCACGCGGAAGCCGGTCATCACTTCGTCGAGAATCAGCACCGCGCCGTGGCGGGCGGTGATGTCGCGCAGCGCTTCGAGATAGCCGGGCTGCGGCGGGACGCATCCCATGTTGCCCACCACCGGCTCGACGATGACGCAGGCGATGCGCTGGCCATGCGCGCGGAAGGCGGCTTCGACGGCGTCCACTGAATTAAACGGCAGGGCGAGCGTGAGGTCGCTGAAGCCTTTCGGGACGCCGGGTGTATCGGGGATACCCAGCGTGGCGAGGCCCGAGCCGGCCTTCACCAGCAGCGAATCGACGTGGCCGTGATAGCAGCCTTCGAACTTGACGGTGAGGTCGCGTCCGGTGAAGCCGCGTGCCACGCGGATCGCCGACATGGTCGCTTCGGTGCCGGAATTCACCAGCCGCACCATTTCCATGGAGGGGACGGCGTCGCGGATAGCTTCGGCCATTTCGACTTCCTGCTCGGTGGGTGCGCCGAAGCTGGTGCCGATTTCGAGCGCGCGGTGGAGCGCCTCCATCACCGCCGGGTGACGATGGCCGAGCAGCAGCGGTCCCCAGGAGCCGACGTAATCGATATATTCGTTGCCATCGATGTCATAGAGGCGCGAACCCTGGCCACGGGCGATGAACGGGGGCGTGCCGCCGACGCCGCGGAATGCGCGCACGGGCGAATTCACGCCTCCCGGAATCACGCGCTGGGCGCGCTCAAAAACAGATTCGGATTTCGTGTGAGTCATGATTAAGGCTGCGCTTTGCCGGGCAGCAGGCGGCTGAGACCGAGGCTCATGGCGATCTCATAGAGGCTGCCGTTCAGGTTGCGCAGCAGGCGGTCCTTCAGGCCGAGATATGGCTGGGTGCCGGCGAAGAGGTCTT
>Ga0185299_10007851_pt1 | contig 10745 bp, 7 predicted proteins | sample PaiPotPPA55metaG_FD_128002 | JGI IMG/M metagenome (GOLD analysis project Ga0185299, IMG submission 128002) | Iron sulfur acid spring bacterial and archeal communities from Banff, Canada, to study Microbial Dark Matter (Phase II) - Paint Pots PPA... ...
ATGCCGAGACGGCCCGCGGTGTCGATGACGACCACGTCGTAGGCCTTGGACCGGGCGAAGTCGAGCGAGTCCCTGGCCACCTTGACCGGGTTGCCGACCCCGTTGCCCGGCTCGGGCGCGAACACCGGCACCGAGGCGCGTTCGCCGACCACCTGAAGCTGGGTGACCGCGTTGGGCCGCTGCAGGTCCGCCGCGACCAGCACCGGAGCGTGGCCCTGGGACTTGAGCCAGCGGCCGAGCTTGCCGGCCAGGGTGGTCTTGCCCGCGCCCTGCAGGCCGGCCAGCATGATGACGGTGGGCGGCTGCTTGGCGAACCGCAGCCGCCGGGTCTCGCCGCCGAGGATGCGCACGAGCTCCTCGTTGACGATCTTGATGACCTGCTGGGCCGGGTTCAGCGCCTGGGAGACCTCGGCACCGAGCGCGCGCTCCTTGACCGCGGCGACGAAGGGACGCACCGCGGCCAGCGCCACGTCCGCCTCGAGCAGCGCGATCCGGATCTCCCGGCAGGTGGCGTCGATGTCCTCCTCGGACAGCCTGCCCTTGCCCCGCAGGGATTTGAAGGTCGCTGCCAGGCGGTCGGAGAGCGTGTCGAACACGGCGGCGTCAGTCCTCGTTGTCGGTGTATCGGGTCGGGATACGGAAAGCTGGTATCCCGTCCAGGGTAGCCGCTGCGCCCGCCTTGTCGGTGGCCTCGCCTATCGTGAGAGCCAGTCAACACAGAAGGGTCGGTTCGGCAATGGCTAGCAACCGCTTCGCCGGTTCGTGCAAGACCTGCGGCCAGAACGTGCCCGCCGAGGCCGGTGAGCTGCGCAAGGAGCAGAACTCCTGGGTGGTCTACCACGCGCAGTGCCTGCCCGCGGCCGGTCCCGGCTGGCACACCGGGGTGCTCGGCTCCTACGACTGCGAGACCACCGGGCGCGACCCGCTGACGGCCCGGCTGGTCTCGGCCGCCTTCGTCACCAGCGACGGGCGCCGGCACGACTTCCTGGTGGACCCCGGTGTGGAGATCCCGGCGGAGACCACGGCGGTGCACGGCATCACCACCGAGTACGCCAGGCAGCACGGCACCGCGCCGGAGGCAGCCCTTGAGCAGATTGCGGCGCTGCTCGCCGCGCACCTGTCCGCTGGCCTGCCGCTGGTGGTGTTCAACGCGCCGTACGACCTGACGCTGCTCGAGGTCGAGCTCAAGCGGCACGAATTGCGCCCGCTGGCCGCGCGGGTGGAACGGATCGCGCCGGTGGTCGACCCGCTGGTGATCGACAAGGCGGTGGACCGCTTCCGGAAGGGCAAGCGGAACCTGGAGTCACAGTGCGCGCACTACGGCGTGCACATCGAGGGGGCGCACGACGCCGCGGTGGACGCCGTCGCCGCGCTCGAGGTGGCCAAGGCGCTGGCCGAGCGCTACCCCCAGGTCGGCCAGGCCAGCCCGGTCGAACTGCACCGGCAGCAGGCCGAGTGGAAGGCCGCGTCCGAGCGGGACTTCGCGGCATACCGCGAACGCCGAGGCGAGGCCTACCAGGCAGAACCCGGCTGGCCGGTCAGGACCTGAGCCTCCGCAGGCCCGAAGCGCCGATTGAAACTATGCAACGCTGCGCATAATGTTCCACGTGGAACCGTCTCGGAACTGCTACCGAACCCGCCGCAGCCGTTCGCGCGGCGGGCCTGCGAAAGCTCAAATACAGTCTGAGCGGCGGCGGTAGAGGGTGAAGGTCTCGAGCTTCTCCAGGCCGCCGTGCGGTTGGCGCACGTTGTAGTACGTGACCCGGATGCTGGTGGTGCCGCCGGGCGTGCTGCCCGGGTCCACGTCGAAGGCCGCGAAGCCGTACGGATGCTCCTCGTCGCGGAAGGCCGACCAGATCGCGTCCTCCATGACGTAGGTCGACGTGCGCTTGCCGGTGCTGACCGGTCCGCTCACCGCCGTGATGACCTTGGCCTTGCCGTTGCTGAAGAACTCGGTATTCGTGTTCGAGGAGTTTCCGCCGCCGCCGAGCACCATGTGCACGGTGCCCTGCTCGGTGTCGATGTTGGCGCTCTCCGTCGAAACCGGGTTCGGCGTGAGCGTCTCGGAGCCGGATATCGTGCCGCGCAACGCGTATGAGCGCTCGTAGTCGTGGTCGTGGCCGCAGACCACCAGGTCGACCTCGTACTGGTCGAACAGCGGGCCCCAGTTCTGCCGGATGCCCATGTCCGCGCCGTTGGCGTTCGCCGAACTGATGATCACCTGGTGCATGCAGACGACGATCCAGTCGATCTCGCGGGCTCCGCGTGCCGCGGCCAACTGCTTCTCCAGCCAGGCCTTCTGCTGCCCGGCGCTGTATCCGTTCACGTAGCTGTCGCCGGCGTCCTGGAGGGCCACGTCGTCGTTCGCCACGATGATCACACGCACGCTGCCGACGGTGAACGCGTACCAGAGTCCTTCGAAGTCCGCGGAACCGTTGGTGGGCACGGCGAAGCGGGTACGGAAGGAGTTGTAGCCGAGCGTGCCGTTGCCCAGCTCGTTCTCGTGGTTGCCCGGGGCCGGCATCCACGGACGCTTGCGGGCCGAGCGCTCATTGTTGGTGAAGAAGGCGTTCCACGTGCGGACCCGGTCCACGGACAGGTTCGCGTAGCTCAGGTCGCCGTTGAGCAGGTGGAAGAGCGGGCGTACCTGCTCTATGCCGTCGACGATGTCGCTCGCGGAGGGCGCGGCCAATCTGGTCAGCGCGGCCGAATAGGTGCTGCCGTTGGTCGCCCACGTCGAACTGGGCACGCACTGGTCGCCGAAGCTGGTGAAGGTGAAGGGCGCGCGGCCCACCGGCGCGGTCTCGAAGGTCCCGGCGTCCGGGAGCACGCCGTCGGCGAGCGCGGCGTAGATGTACGTCGAGTTCGGGCTCAGTCCGATCAGCTTGGCGTGGTGGATGTAACACTCGATCTTGGACTCGGCGTCGATGTACGTGACGGTCTCCGCGCGCGCCTCCTCGCCGAAGCCGCCATCAGGGCTTCCATAGCGCACCCGCGGGTTGGACACCGAGACGGCGGTGCTCCAGGACACCGTCATCTCGCGCGACGGATCCTCGCCGAAGGTCAGGTGCAAGCCGGAGTTCGGCGGCGCGCCGAGCTTCTCCGGCTGCTTCCACAGCAGCGGGGACGTGCTCGAGGACGCAGCGGAACCGGTAGTCATGATTCCGGACGCTACCCAGGCGTCCTTGCCGGGCGCGTTACGTCCGTGGGGAATCCGGGGTGACTTCCCGGCGAACTGTCGGCTGTGCACAGAGGCATCCGCCCGGCTGCACGGCAGAACCACCGCCACGCCGACGCCACCCGCCTCGTCAGCCGACCGCTGCGCGCACGACCTCGACCAGCTCCTCCGCGTACGCACCGCTGACCGTCTCGGCCGCCGTGCCCGGACTCAGGTAGAACACGTCCACAGCCTGTGGACCGAGCGTGGCGATCCTGGCCCGCACGATGTCGGCTCCGGTGCCGGAGATCGCGGCGGCGATCCGGTACAGCAGACCGGGAGTGTCTTCGGCCCGCACTTCGAGCACTGTGGCCGTCTCCGAGGCGCTCGCCAACACCCGCACGGACGGCGGCGGCGTGCCTGGCCGCTGCTTGCGGAACGCGGCCTGCTCCTCGTCCCGGGTGGCCAGACGTTCGGCGATCTTGAGCGTCCCGGCCCGGGCGCTGCGCAGGTCGGTGCGCAGCCGGACGAGGTCCGGCAGTTCGCCGTACTCCGCCGCCACGGTCCAGCGCAGCACGGCATAGAGCTTGCCTTCGGCGCCGTCGATCTCTGTGGTGTTCAGTTCGGCGGCCAGCACTCGCACATGCCGCAGCGTCAACACCCCCGCCACCAGCGCGAGAGCTCCCACCTGGTCGGGGATCGCCACGTCGATCCGGCCGACGCCGGCGCTTCCCGGCGCGACGGCGTGCACCGCGATCCGATCGGGCGCGAGCGAGGCCTGCGATGCGAGCGTGCGGTCGGCCTCGGCCTGCCCGGCAGGCGCGCTTTCGGCTCCGGCGACCCGCTCCCCGGCGAGCACGGCCTGGGCTCGGGCGCCGAGTTCGCGGTACAGCACCTCACGCCAGCTCGACCACACGGCCGGGCCGGTCGCCTGGGAGTCCGCCTCGGTCAGCAACTGCAGCAGGGCTACGAATTCCGCAGGTCCGGTACCGGAATCCGCCGCGGCCGACAGCAGCGGCGTGAGCGTCGCCGGGTCGTTCGGGTCGCGGTGCACGGCGAGCTCCGCGAAAAGCAGGTGGTGTCGCGTGAGCGCAGTCAGAGTGGCGACGTCGGAAGGCGGGAATCCCAGCCGCACGGCCAGTTTTGCGGCCAGCTCGGCGCCGGTCTCACAGTGGTCCCCTGGCAGTCCTTTGCCGAGGTCATGGCATAGGGCCGCGGCCAGCAGCAGGTCCGGACGCTCGGCCCGGCGGGTACGCTCGGCCGCATGCACAACGGTCTCGACGATGTGCCGGTCGACGGTGTGCACGTGCAGGGCGTTGCGCTGTGGCAATGACCTGATACGCGTCCACTCGGGCAGCAGGCGAACCAGGATCCCGGTGCGGTCCAGGGCCTCCCAGACCGGCACGAGACCCGGCCCGGAACCGAGCAACCGCAGAAATTCGGCACGTGCGGTCTCCGGCCACGGCTCCGGCAACTCGACCTGGCCGGCTGCGAGGCGGTCCAGCGACGCCGGCGCTATCGGTAATCCGGCCCGAGCCGCCGCGGCCGCGATACGCAGCGGCAGTACCGGATCGCTCAGATCCGCGGCGAGCGCAAGCGCGGCCTCGCCCTCCGCCCGCACCACGCCGTCGGCCAACGGCTCACGCGGCGGCGCGCCTCGACGCAGCAGACCGCTGAGGCCGCTGGTGCGGTTACGCGTCGCCAAGGCCTGATCCACTCGGCGCCAGGCGACCTCGCACGCGTAATCGATGGTCCTGGCGGCGTCGGCCACGGCGGTCATCAGCGTGTCGGCGCTTGAGAACCCGAGTTCGGCGGCCAACTCGTCCTGCTCCTGCAGCAGCACGCGGTCCGTGGCGCGACCCGTGCGCGTGTGCAGCACCCAGCGGACGTCGAGCAGAAACGCCTGCGCGGCTTCGGGATCGCCGTGCGGAACGTCCGCGATCCAGCTCGCGGAGATCGCGGTCAGGCTGTCCGCGTCGCGCAGGCCGCCCGCGCACTCCTTGAGGTCGCCCTCCAGCCGATACGCCAGCTCCCCGTGCCGCTCACGGCGCTCCTCGCGAACCGCGCGCAGTTCCGGGAGGCGGCGCGGCGCGTGCTTACGCCAGTCCGCGAGCACCACCGAACGCAGCGACTCGGTCAGCGCCGGGTCCCCGGCCACGTGACGCGCCGTCAGCATGCCGAGCGCGACCGCGAGGTCCTCCTGGGCTACGGCGCGGGCCTCGGCCACCGTGCGCACCGAGTGGTCGAGCTTCACCTTGGCATCCCAGATCGGATACCAGATCGCGTTCGCCAACTCGGCGACGGCCGCCGAGTCCCGCGAACCGTCGTGCAACAGCACGACGTCGAGGTCGCTGCCCGGGCTCAGCTGCCTGCGGCCGTAGCCGCCGACCGCCACCAGGGCAGCTCCCTCGACGTCGCCGAGAAGCCCGGCCAGCCACGAGTCCGCCTCATCGGCGCGCGCCTCGCGTCCCTGTGCGTATCGCATGGCGCTGCGTCCTCCGTCGCGGTTCATCTGTGGCCGGCCGGGCCCGTCGAGATACCGATCTCCTGCTGTCGGCGCTACAGGGCGTCCGCGCCGCGTTCCCCGGTGCGCACCCGCACGACGGTTTCCACCGACGTCACCCAGACCTTGCCGTCACCGATCTTGCCGGTCTGCGCGGCCTTCACGATCACGCTCAGCAGGTCCTCGATGTCGTGGTCCTCGGCGAGCAGTTCGATCCGGACCTTCGGCACGAGGTCCACGGTGTACTCGGCACCGCGGTAGACCTCGGTGTGGCCGCGCTGCCGGCCGTAGCCGGAGGCCTCGGCGACGGTCAGACCGTGCACGCCGAAGGCCTGCAGGGCGGTCTTGACCTCATCCAGCTTGTACGGCTTGACCACTGCTGTTATCAGCTTCATCAGGCGTCGACCTTCTCCTCATCATGTCCCCCGACGGCCGCGGTGGCGACGGGGGCTGGGGCGGTCGCCGCGGCCACGCTGACCGCGGCGCGGTGCAGGCTTCCGCTGAGGCCGCCCCAGTCGTAGGCGGTCTCCGCGTGCTCGGTCTGGTCCACTCCGGTGATCTCGTCCTCTTCGCTCACCCGCATGCCCACCGTAGCGTTGACCAGCTTGGCCAGCAGGAAGGAGACGACGAACGAGTAGGCGAAGACGATGCCGGCGCCCTCACCCTGAGCCAGCAGCTGGTCGATGCCGCCGCCGTAGAACAGGCCCTCCTTGGCGCCGTTGGTGAAGGCGGACACCTCGATCGGGTCGGCGAACAGGCCGATCATCAGGGTGCCGAGGATACCGCCGACGAGGTGGACGCCCACCACGTCGAGCGAGTCGTCGAAGTCGAAGCGGTTCTTGAGGTTCACCGCGTAGCAGCACACGAACCCGGGGATCAGGCCGATGAAGATCGCGCCGAGCGGCGAGACCGAGGCACAGGCCGGGGTGATCGCGACCAGGCCGGCCACCGCGCCGGACGCGGCGCCGACGGTGGTGAACTTGCCGTGCTGGATCTTCTCCGCGACCAGCCAGCCGATGACCGCGGTGCAGGTGGCGACCTGGGTGTTCATGAACACGACCGAGGCCTGGCCGCTCGCGGTGAGCGCGGAGCCCGCGTTGAAGCCGAACCAGCCGAACCACAGCAGCGCGGCGCCGAGCATGACGAACGGCACGTTGTGCGGGCGCATCGGCTCCTTCTTGAAGCCGACCCGCTTGCCCAGCACGAGCGCGCAGGCCAGGGCGCCGGCACCGGCGTTGATGTGCACCGCGGTACCGCCAGCGAAGTCCATCACGTGCAGCTTGGCGTTGATGAAGCCGTTCGGCGAGAAGACCCAGTGCGCGACCGGGAAGTAGATGACGGTGACCCAGCCGGTCACGTACACGCACCAGCCGACGAACTTGGTGCGGTCCGCGATGGCGCCGGAGATCAGCGCCGGGGTGATGATCGCGAACATGAGCTGGAAGCAGGCCACGGCGAACAGCGGCACACCGGTGCTGCCGTAGAGTGTGGCGCTCGACCCGCTCTGGATGCCGGTGGACATACCGTGCATCCCCCACTGCACGAAGGTGCCCCAGAAACCGTTCCCATTCGCGTCGTTCGCGTTACCGAACGATACCGACCATCCGTAGAGCACCCACGCGACGGTGACGATCGCTATACAGATGAAGTTCATCATCAGCATGTTCAGTACGCTCTTCGCGCGGACCATGCCGCCGTAGAAGAACGCCAGGCCCGGCGTCATAAGCAGGACGAGCGCGGAGCTGGCGAGCACCCACGCAGTGTTGCCGGAATCCAGTGTTGGCATGGTTCACGTTTCCTTCGGATGGCGACGGTTCGCGTCAAGGTCAGGAGAGTGGTGCGATGGTTCAACACCTTCGCTGCGCACCGTTACCGGGCACTGCGCGTGTTGTTTCCCTCTCGTGACGGAATCGCCATGAAGGTTACGTGTGAGTGAACGATGAGACGGGCTGGGCTCCTTCGCCCGGTTCCCGCTCCTCGGGGAAGGCCGCGCGCACCCGGGACGCGGCGTCACGCAGCCGCTCCTCGGCCTGTCGCGAGCGGATACGGACGGAAAGGCCGCCCGCGGTACGCAGTGCGGCGACGGCGGCGGCCCGGTGTCCGAGGACGGCGTGTGCCTCGGCTGAACCCGTCAGTGCCTCGACCCGGCCACGCAGTTGGCGCGGGAAGTCGCGCTCGTAAAGTCCGGCCGCCGCGTCGAACTCCGCGGCGGCCTCCGCGGTCAGCTGCGGCAGCCTCGCGGCCAGGTCACGCAGGGTGCGCGCGGACTCCAGGTGCACGGCGGCCGGGGTGAAACTGGGCGGCCACGGATGGCTGGCGGGCGCTGGGGCCGACGGACTCGCGCCACACTCGGCGGCCCAGCCTTTGGCGTGCAGCGTCCTGGCCCGCTCAAGGGCGTTCCTGGCGGGCTCAGTGCGGCCGAGGGCGCCGTAGCCGCGGGCCTCCACCAGGTCGAAGAAGGCGGCAGCCAGCGGATCGAGTTCGCCGCGAGTGGCCGATCTGCCCACGGTCAGCAGGTCGAGCGCGTCCTGTGCCCGATTGAGGCCGACCAGCTGGCGCGCCGTCGCGGCGAGGATGACGGCGATCGTGTTTCGATCGGCGCTCTCCTTGGCCGCGTGCAGGCCGAGCACCAGGTAGCGCTGCGCCGCCGCCTGCAGGCCGCTGTCCAGCGCCATCTCGCCGGCGAGCAGGCAGTAGTGGGCGGCGATGCGGAAGATCCTGGGGTGCGCGGGCTCCGGGCTGTGCCTGATCAGCTCGGCCACTTCGTAGAGCTGGCCGGTGACGGCGGCGCGCCGGATGCCGCCGCCGATCGCGGCCTCCCAGTCGCGGAAGACGCGCAGCGTCTCCTCGAGCTGGTCGGCCAGCACCGCCGCCCGCCCGGGTCTGCCACGTTGGGCTTGGCCGCCGATCGAGACCGCGGGGGCGCCCGCCACGTTTGAAATGCCGGCAGTCGCGCCCGACAGCTCGATCGACTCCGCCGCCGGACGTTGCGGGGCCGGCACGTAGGGCAGCAGCCAGCGCTTGACCGGTTCGATCAGCGCGGTGCCGGCGGCCAGCGGGGGCGCGCCGTCGCCCACCCGCCGCGCCGGATTGGGGCCGAGCAGCAGGTCGCTGCGGCAGAACTCGGCCAGTAGCTCGGCGGTGCGCTCCGGGCCCCAGGGCAGGTCGGCCAGGGTGCCCGCGATCGGGCTCGACGGCTCGCGCAGCCCGAGGTCGCTGAGGGTCACCACGCAGCCGAACCGCTCGCTGAACAGCTCGGTCAGGATGCGCGGGATCGGGTCGCGCGGCTGTTCCCCGTCCAGCCAGCGGCGCACCCGAGAGGTGTCCGTCGCCACGTGCGTCGCGCCGAGATCCCTGGCCCTGCGGTTGACCATGCGGGCGACCTCGCCCTTGGACCAGCCGCTGCGCTGGAACCAGGAGGCGAACAGGGCATTGGGTACGCGTTCAGGCAAAGGGAATCGCCGCCGTAGTAGCCAGGTCGCTCATGGTGAGGCGACGGTAACGCCTTGGAGCTGAGTCCCGCAGGCGTTTGCCGGAATGCGCCAGGATTCGCCACCCATGGCGTCCAGCGAACGTGGTGTCAGATGGCTAGCGTTACGTAGTGAGCGGTCACGATAGGTAACGCCGTCCCCTCGAGGGCCGAATCGCCGCCCCGACGGGAAATCGACGTACGACTCCGTGTGTAAGAGCCGGGCGTACATGGAAAACAGGACTTTGTGGGGCGTGTGATGCGTGGGCCGAATCTCGGACTGCTGCCGCGGCAGGTGCGGCGGCCGGTACAGGGTGCCGTGCGGGCGACGACGCGGCAGTGCGCCGTGCGGTACGCCTCCTACGGCTGGCCGGTGACGACCGGCGCGACGACGCCGACCCGCGATCCCGAGCAGGCGCAGGCGCTCTGGTCGATGCTGCCGAGCGCGGCGGTGCACGCGGTGTGCGGCGAGGCCTTCGACGTGGTCGAGGCGGACGCGGGGCCCGGCCGGGCCGCGCTGCTGCGCCTGGAACGTCTCGGTGTGCCGGTGGGTCCGGTGTTGTGGGCCGCGGCCGCCGACCGGATCGGCTTCCTAGTGCAGCGCGAGACAGGCGGACCGGTCACCGCGCTGTTCGCCGGCGGCAGCGGCGCACGTGTGCTCGCGAGCGGGGAACTCGTGGAGCTGCCGGGGCAGCCGGGCGGCCGAGTGAGTTGGCTCAGGGAGCCGGCGACGATCGGGGCGCCGCCGCTGCCGCCCGCGCACGTGGTGCTCGGCGGGATCGCGGGCTACCGAGCGCCTCAGCGGTACTAGCGCTACTGAGGCGCTCCCGTTCCGGAGAGCTCTTGGCGGGCCGGGCTTACGACAGCTCGAGCCTTAGAGCCTCGAGCCTCGGAGCTCAGCCTTCAACTCAGGCGTTGCCGACGAGTGCGTCCACAAAGGCGACCGGGTCGAAGGGCGCGAGATCGTCCGCGCCCTCGCCGAGGCCGATCAGCTTCACCGGCACACCGAGCTCGCGCTGCACCGCCACGACGATGCCGCCCTTGGCCGTGCCGTCCAGCTTCGTCAGCGCGATGCCGGTGATGTCCACGACCTCGCGGAAGACGCGCGCCTGCACCAGGCCGTTCTGTCCGGTGGTCGCGTCGAGCACCAGCAGCACCTCGTCCACCGGGCCGTGCTTCTCCACCACCCGCTTGACCTTGCCGAGCTCGTCCATCAGGCCGGTCTTGGTGTGCAGACGGCCGGCCGTGTCGATCAGCGCAGTGTCCACGCCGAGTTCCTTGGCCTTGCGCACCGCCTCGAAGGCGACCGAAGCCGGGTCGGCTCCCTCGGCGCCGCGCACCGTGATGGCACCGACGCGCTCGCCCCAGGTCTCGAGCTGGTCGGCCGCCGCGGCTCGGAAGGTGTCCGCCGCGCCGAGCACCACCGTGCGGCCGTCGGCGATCAGCACGCGGGCCAGCTTGCCGGTGGTCGTGGTCTTGCCGACGCCGTTGACCCCGGCGACGAGCACCACGGCCGGGCCTTCGCCGTCCTCGCGCAGCGAGTGCACGACGCGGTCCAGGCTCGGATCGACCAGCTTGAGCAGCTCTTCCTTCAGCAGGCCGCGCAGCTCTTCGGG
>Ga0185299_10007852_pt1 | contig 10745 bp, 8 predicted proteins | sample PaiPotPPA55metaG_FD_128002 | JGI IMG/M metagenome (GOLD analysis project Ga0185299, IMG submission 128002) | Iron sulfur acid spring bacterial and archeal communities from Banff, Canada, to study Microbial Dark Matter (Phase II) - Paint Pots PPA... ...
CCTGCTTTCCTTCGCCCAGTTCGAGCGCGAGCTTGCGAGCGAGCGCATCCGGGACAAGTTTGCCGCCTCCCGGCGCAAGGGCATGTGGATGGGCGGCACCGTGCCGCTTGGCTATGACGTGAAGGCTCGCAAGCTGGTCGTCAATGCCGATGAGGCCGAGCGGGTGCGGCTCATTTTCCGGCAGTACTTTGCGCTCGGCTGTGTCTCGGCGCTGCAGCAGGATCTCGAACGACGCGGGGTGCGTAGCAAGCAGCGCGTGCTCGGCTCGGGCGAGGTTCTCGGCGGCTTGGCCTTCCAACGCGGAGCCCTCTACCACCTCCTGTGCAACCGGGTTTACCTCGGGGAGGTCGTCCACCACGGGGTCGCCTACCCCGGCGAGCACAAGGCCATTGTGGATGAGGAGCTATGGAGGGCCGTCCAGATTAAGCTTGAAGAGCATCGGGGGATGCAACGGCGGTCGCGGCGTGAGAGCGGGGCGCTTCTCAGTGGGTTGATCTTTGACGACCGCGGCCGTCGCATGTCGCCCACCTACGCCGTGCGCCGGGGGGTTCGGTACCGCTACTACATCAGCCCGGCGTTGCTCGGTGCGGGCAACGAGAATACCCCCTCCCGGCGCCGGGTGAATGGGCAGGACATCGAGCGGGCGGTCGTGGAGACTCTCAGCGCCGCGCTATCGCGCCCGGAGCTGCTGAGCGAGGCTGGCTCGGCAAGCTGGAGCGCAGAGACCCGCAGTGCGGTGCTGGACAATGTAGAGCGGGTCGTTGTCGGGCAGAATGAGCTGCAGATCACCCGCAAGATCGCGAGCCTGCATTTCTCTGAGCTGGGTGACGAGGGTGGCGATGCAAAGACTTACATCGTGCCACTGCCGACTGCTCGCCCGCGTGCCCGCAAGGAGATCATTATCTCGGGCGGGCGTGACGGTCCGGCGCGACGAGCCAATCACGCCCTCGTTGTTGCGATTGCACGGGGGCGGACTTGGATGCGCGATCTGCGCACTGGCAAGTATCCCGACACACGCGAAATCGCACGACGCTTCCAACTGAACGAGGCTCATGTGCGCCGGCTACTGCGGTTCGCATATCTCGCCCCTGACGTCATCGGGGCGATTGTTGAGGGCCGCCAGCCGCATTCTTTGACCGTCCGGCGGCTACTGCAAGGCATCCCGTGCTCCTGGTCCGACCAGCGCAAGGCGTTCGGCGTTATCCCATAGGGATGCACACCTTCATACTTTCATCAGGTCGCGCGCCGGTAGAGCGGTTACCCCGTAGCCCTCGATAATAATTCCCTGTTCCTCGAAGCAAATTCCCTGATACGCTTTTGGAAATTCCCTGTTCCGTTGCGTAGGGAATTCGACTGTAAGCTATTGAATTAGCGCATTGATCAGACGCGAAAATCGCCGTGGATGACCGGATTCTGTAAAATTCCCTGTTAATTTCCCTGTTAGCAGGGAATTAGGTGCGGAGACGGGTTCGATGTGGACTGCATCCTCAGCCAGCCAGTCCGGTCTCTACGCGTCAAAGTGCCAAGGCGGCGCAAAACCACGCCATGCGCCGCGTTTCGCGGGTACGGCTTGGTCTCCGTGTCGGGATTTGGCCTGCCAAGCGGCTAGAAGAATGGCAACGGCAGTGTGTGCAGATCCAAGCGGGGGCTGTCCCCCGGGTAACGCCGAATGACCACTGCCCATTGCTCATCGACCAGTTTCAGGGTGCCGTTGCCCAACATTCAGGAGCCCACGATGGTGTTGCTCACCACGCCGTGCGTCGCGTTTGGCGGATACGGCTTGGTCTCCGTGTCGGGATTTGGGCTGCCAAAGCCTCATTCCGACGCCTGGTCTCCGAGGCCACTTTTTGGTGTCTCATTCCGGCGCCCGTCGCGGCTGAACGATCTTGCCGGCAAGCGGCTTGAAATATTGCGCGAAGTTGTCCCCGGCCCGAAGGGCTTCTCACCGTCCCAACCGCCATTGTCGCAGTGGCTGTAGCGCATTGGCGGAAGCAGAGCGGACTAAAACGCTTGGGAATGCCTTGCAGTCGCCCCAATCGTCTAAGCATCCTAAGTTCCAGTTCGTTTTGGTATCATGACATCCGATGCCGCTGCAGGAAATCAAAGATCGCCGCCCAGAGACGCGGACTCGGAGACGATCGTTAAGGATGGTTCTGCGCTTAGCGGCCATTCTTACAATAGTCGGCTTTGGACTTCCTTCGCTGGCTCAGGAGACCATCCGCGATTCGACGTGGCCTTCATTCGAGCGATCATCAAGCGATTGATTGAGCAACGCGATGTCTGCCGAGCAAGCACGCCGAAATGTCGGGGTAGAGCGGCTGGTTGGCCAGGAGGGCATTGTTGCGGTCAATCCCGAAGGCATTTCCACTCTACGACAAGCTACGCCGCGGCCGACAATGATCGTGCTGCACGGCGGATCGGCAGTAGACGAGCAGATCGCGGCAGCCGTGCGAGCGGATGTGCCCCATGGTCACCGGCGCGAAGGTCTCACGCTGTGGCGGCCTGTTGTCCATGATCGAGCCCAGTCTTCCTCCGCCAGGCGTATTACTGCGGGCGCATTCGGATTCTTCGACTTGACCCAGTCCGCCGTGCGGCCAGACCGATAGCGCGACCCCTTTCGTTTCGAGACGATGCCCTCCAGTCCCATCCGGCAGGCGTGCTCGAACACCACCGGCCCCTCGGCCTCCAGGTGCTCGTTGAGCTGCACACCTCGGGCGGAGCGCCGGAGCAAGCGTCCCAACGCCACCTTGCGTATTTCAAGCGGCTCGCGCCGTAGGTCGTCACCATTCAGCTCGATCAGATCGAACGCATAGAGGAACACGCTGGCATCGCAGCGCCAATACCGAATGCGCTCGAACAGCGCGATGCCGTCCTCGCCGCACGCGACCGCCTCGCCATCGAGGGTGCACGACCGAGCGCGTAGCCGCGCCAGTGCCTCCACAATCAGCGGGAAGCGATACGTTAGGTCGTTGCCAGGACGGCTGTACAGCTTGACCCGCCTGTCCTCCTTCCGCGCAATCACGCGGATGCCGTCGTGCTTGATTTCGTGGAGCCACTCGGTGCCCGACCGAGCGCAAGGCGCTCCGGTGGGCAGGCACGGACGGATGAAGCCAGACGGCAACGCACGAGGACGCAACGACCACATAGAAAAGGCCGTAGCTGCCTGTGAACCAAGCGTCAACGAGAATAAGGAATGCGCTGAGGATTGACGTGGGGCCTTCCGAGCGACGCGCCGGCTGCTAGGGTGAGCCATTCCGTCCCATATCCTGCGGGCCTGGGATGGACTGGTGAAAGGAAGCTCAGACACGGTGCCGATGCGCTGCGAAAGGCGCTGCATCAATAGTCAGAGCAGACGCCCGTCAAGCGACAAACTCTCGCGTCGCCGGAGGGATTCACCGCATCGTGAGGGTCAGGGGCGGAAGCTAGGGAGAGAAATGTCGGACCGGCCAACCCCTGGCAGCACGCTGCTGCCGCTTAGCGATAGAGTTTGAGGGGTCGAAAACGTCGAGACGTAACTGTTTAGACTGCCTAGCGGCAATGATGGAGTTACGCTGCCGGTCAACGAGCCGGGATTGATCGGCGAGAGTGACGCGAGGGTGGTGACAGAATTGTCGGGACGGCCGAGCGCTGATGGAGTTACGCCGCCGGTCAACGAGCCGGGATTGATCGGCGAGAGTGACGCGAGGGCGGTGACAGAATTGTCGGGACGGCCAAGCGCTGATGGAGTTACGCCGCCGGTCAACGAGCCGGGATTGATCGGCGAGAGTGACGCGAGGGTGGTGACAGAATTGTCGGGACGGCCAAGCGCTGATGGAGTTACGCTGCCGGTCAACGAGCCGGGATTGATCGGCGAGAGTGACGCGAGGGCGGTGACAGAATTGTCGGGACGGCCGAGCGCTGATGGAGTTACGCTGCCGGTCAGCGCCGAGCCGAGATTGATCGGCGGCACTGAAATGGTTGTCGAGAGGTAATTGTCCGGCCTACCAAGCGACGGTGACGTAAGTGCGCTGCTTCTCGTGGAATCAGGCTTCGAGGGTGATGGTGTTGGCTCAACGGTCGCGATCTGGTGGTCAGGGTCAAGCGGCGATAGCCGCCGGCAGTGGCGGCTGAGACCTGTCTTGGGTATCGCCTTCTGAGCGCCCTGAATACGGCCAAGCTCGGCGACGCATGTAGCAATTAGTTGGCGAGTCTTTTCATCATCCAGACCGTAGATGACGGTGTTTCCTATGACATTGCCCGATGCCGCAATACTGCCGTTGGCTGATACAATGGTAGATGGGGGCGGTGTGACTGGTTTAAAAAAAGCGATCCAGAGGCTTCCTAATGCGGCGGCAACGGCGACCAACAGGGAAAGACCCCGGTTTTTGTTGGCCTTGGTGATGAATGTCCAAATAGCATTTAAGCGTCGTTGGCGCTTCATGGTTCGGCTCTATATCTCAGAGTCCGTGTGCGTAACAGGGTGTTTTTATCCCCTGAAAAAATGGAACTATCACAATCGGTTACGACTGTAACGAAGGTCTAGCTAGGCCCAGGGACTGGGCGACTTCGATTCTCGCGGGAGGAGGAGAATCAGATATTCCAAGCGCCCCGACCCCATTTCCCCCTTCGCACGACTTTACCTCATGCCGAAGGCGATGACCAGATTCCTGCTGGTCGTTCAGCCTCCACGCCAGCGTCGCGGGTTGCTGATAAGACAATGGCCTCCGGTAAAAGGTGAGATGTGCTCACCGCGCGTGCGGATCGCCGCGCTCGCCTCCGTGATCGCTACGACCTATTTGTCGTCATTCCTGCGCAAAAGCCAGGCCTTGCGGCGCGTGCCGGGCGTGTGGAGCCTGTTTGTCAATCCTTCCAAAAGTCCCGAAACCGCTCCGGCGACAGCTCGGTGTACCGGACCGTGTGTTGGATGTTTTTGTGTCCCAAATACTGTTGCAATGACCGCGTATCGACCCCCTGGTTTGCCAACTTGAAGCCGGTGGCGTGCCGCAGCATGTGCGGGTGCACGCTGAAAGACATCTTGGCGGCCCTGCCGAGCCTCTCGATCATTCGGCGGAATCCAGCGGCACTCATGGGTGCCCCCCGCTCGCTTATGAACACGTAGCGGCCGGGCTCTTGCTCGCGCTGTAGGCGCCGCAGGGCACGGAGTTCGGTCCCACTAAGCGGCTGGACCGACGGCATGCCATTCTTGAGCCGCGAGACGTGCAGGCGGCCATGGATGAGATCGACCTGCTCCCAGCGCAGAGCGCATAGCTCAGATGCCCGCAATCCATGCCGGAAGGCCAGCAGGACCATGGTCGCATCCCGGTGGCCGTGGCGGTTATCGCCAGCCGCCTTCATCATCCGCTCCACCTCGCGCTCGGTCAGGTACTCACGGGTCCGATAATTGGCATTCGGAAGACGACCGCGTGAAACTGTTCTCTTTTTGGTGGTCGGTGCGGTGGTGGCGGGTATCGGATTCATTGGGATGACTCACCTGCTTTGGTCTATGACTGTTCGCATTATAGTCTTTTTAAGAACAGTGTAAAGGGTCTGTTATGAACGGCTGGGCAGGTGGTGGACTCTCACCCGTGTCCGCTTACGCCGAGGTCGAGCAGGGATCGGGCAAGGGAAACCTTATGTCCGTTGATCGAGGTGAAGCGGGCGTCAGTGTTGCGATGCGGTAAATTCGGGTTTTGACCCACTGCGGTCGTTAGCCGGGCCGAAATCTCGCAGTGCAGCGAGCCCCTGACGGACACCCATCAATCCTTTATGCTCGGGGCGTTCTGACTAGGGGAAGTGGCATGCAAATCGGTCTGCTACAGCGGCGCGAGTTCATCACGCTTCTCAGCGGTGCGACCGCCGCATGGCCGCGCCTGGCACGCGCACAGCAACCGGAACGGGTGCGGCGTATCGGCGCCCTAAGCGGTGCCGGCGAAACCGACCCGTTATTCCGGGCGGCCACGACGGTATTCGTCGAGCGATTACAGCAGCTCGGCTGGACCGAGGGCCGCAATATCCAAATCGATTACCGTTGGGGCGGGGGCGATCCCGATCGAATACGCAGGCACGCAAGCGAACTCGTCGCGCTCGTGCCCGATGTCATCCTCGTGACCGGCACCGCCGCGGTCGGCCCGATGATCAAGGCGACGCGCACGGTGCCGATCGTGTTCGTGATCGTTCCTGATCCGGTCGGCGCCGGCTACGTCGACAACCTCGCGCGGCCCGGCGGCAATGTCACCGGCTTTACCAATTTCGAATACGGCCTGAGCGCGAAATGGCTGCAGCTGCTCAAGGAGATCGCGCCGAAGATCACGCGCGTGGCGGTCCTTCGGGATGCAGAGTTGGCGGCCGGCACCGGCCAGTTCGGCGCGATCCAGGCGATGGCGCCGTCCTTGGGCATAGAGGTGGTTCCGATCAATGTGCGCGAGCCGGCTGATATGGAGCGCGACGTCGCCGCCTTCGCGCGCTCTCCCAACGGCGGTTTGATCGTGACGCAGAGCGCGTTGGCTCTCGCGCATCGGCCGCTGATCATCGCGCTGGCGGCGCGGCACAAATTGCCCGCGATGTACAGCAACCAGCTCTGGGTTTCCGGCGGCGGCCTCAGCTGCTACGCCGCGAACTTCGCCGACGAGTTCCGCCGCGGCGCCGGCTATATCGATCGCATCCTCAGGGGCGAAAAGCCGGCCGACCTGCCGGTACAGGCGCCGACCAAGTACGAATTGGTGATCAACCTCAAGACTGCCAAGGCGCTGGGCCTCGACGTGCCGGCAACGCTGCTCGCCCGCGCCGACGAGGTCATCGAATAAGGGCTGCCTTGCTGCGATTGCTCACAGCCGCTTATGGCACTTTTCGTCGAATCGCTGCAATGCAGAAATTCGGGAGCTATCGGAGGTACTGCGGACATAGACCGACCCCCGGCCCCGATCGCCTCCGAGGCTTATGACCCACAACGGTCATTGGCAGCCAAATTTGCTGTGATGCACAACACAGCCCAGACCGCTATGATGTGCTCAGTTGAGCCAGGGCAAGGCAATGAAACGGCGCTCAAGAACAGGCCCCGAACGAGCTAAATCGCGCCGCCGCAAGACCATAACGCAAAAGCGTCGCGATCTACGCAATCCATCCGAGGTCGACCACAAAGCACAATCCGACGTTGCTCAAATCACCCGTGAGCGCGACGAGGCGCTGGAGCGAGAGAAAGCGACAGCGGAGGTTCTACGCGTCATCAGCTCCTCGCCCGGCGAGCTGAAGCCTGTGTTCCAGGCCATGCTGGAGAATGCGGTACGTATCTGTGAGGCCAAATTCGGCATGTTCTATCTCTGTGAAGGTAACGGACTTCGCATGGTCGCGACACACAAGATACCACCGGCATTAGCGCGGGTACGCGGAATCTACCATCCTGCGCCGGGTGGCCACGTTGCGGAGGCGATCACCACTAAGCAGGCGGTCCAGCGCGCCGACCTCGCCGCAACACGCCTTTATGCAGAGCGTCATCCGACCACGGTCGAAGCCGTCGAGCTTGGCGGAATTCGGACTACCGTCGCCGTACCAATGCTCAAGCAGAATGAACCGATCGGAATGATCATCATCTATCGTCAGGAAGTTCGTCCTTTCACTGACAAGCAGGTCGCCCTGCTCAGCAATTTCGCCGCCCAGGCCGTCATAGCCATTGAAAACACGCGGCTGCTCAACGAGCTGCGCCAGCGCACGACAGACCTAACCGAGTCGCTGGAGCAGCAGACCGCCACTGCCGATGTGCTCAAGGTCATTAGCCGCTCGACCTTCGATCTGCAGAAGGTGTTGGATACGCTAGTCGAGACGGCGGTCAAGCTGTGCGAGGCCCGACGTGGTGTTATTTTCAGACGGGACGGCGATACGTATCACGGGGTTGCCTTCTACAACGCTTCTCCGGAACTGATCGATTTCATTAGAAACCACCCCATCACGCCGGGACGGCATACCATCACGGCGAGAGTGGCACTCGAACGCCGGACCATTCATGTCGCCGACCTGCAGGCAGACCCCGAGTACAAATACGCGCTGCACGACATCGATCCCATCCGAACAGAGCTCGGAGTGCCCATGTTCCGGGGCGACGATATCGTCGGCGTGGTCATCCTCTACAAGCTCGCAGTTCAGCCGTTCACCGAAAAGCAGATCGAGCTGGTGACGACTTTTGCCGACCAGGCCGTCATCGCCATCGAGAATACCCGCCTGCTCAACGAGCTGCGCGAATCGCTGCAGCAGCAAACTGCCACCGCCGACGTACTCAAGGTTATCAGCCGCTCGGTGTTCGAGCTGCAGCCTGTTCTCGACAGCTTGGTCGCCACTGCTGCGCGCCTGTGCAATGCCGAAATGGCGTTTATTTTCCGTCGCCAAGACGAGGTGTATCGATTAGCGGCCAATTGCGGATTTCCCCCTGCTTACGAGGCATTTCTGAAGGGCGTGGCACTATCTCCAAGCCGCACCACCGTTACGGGCCGAGCCGCGCTCGAAGGTCATCCGGTCCATGTGGTCGATATACTCGCGGATCCCGAATATGACATGCCCGAGACTTACGGACTTGGAAAGAGTCGCACCATGTTGAGCGTGCCTTTGCTACGCGAGAAGGTGCCGATCGGCATGATCACAGTCGCGCGACAGCGGATCGAGCCTTTTACCGATAAGCAGGTCGAGCTTGTCAGCACCTTTGCCGATCAGGCGGTGATCGCCATTGAGAATGTGCGGCTATTCGACGACATTCAAGACAAGAGTCGCCAGCTGGCCGAAGCCAGCCAGCACAAGTCGCAGTTCCTCGCCAACATGAGCCACGAGCTTCGCACCCCGCTCAACGCAATCATCGGCGTCAGCGAGATGCTGCGGGAGGATGCGGAGGCAGCACGGCAGGATACTGAGCCGCTGGACCGCGTGCTCGGTGCTGGTCGTCACTTGCTCGCTTTGATCAACGACATCCTCGACCTCTCCAAGATCGAGGCCGGTCGGATGGAACTGCAGCTCGAAGATTTCGCGCTTGCGCCGCTCATCGAGGGCGTGGTCAAGACAGTCGAGCCGCTGGCGGCGAAGAATGGCAACCAGCTCGTGGTCCTCTGCGACGGGGCGATCGGGTCGCTGCATGCCGACTCGATGCGGCTGCGGCAGGCGCTGCTGAACCTCATGAGCAATGCTAACAAGTTCACTGAACGGGGCACCATCACGATTGACGCGCACCAGGGACAACAAAACGGCCGCGATTGGATCACGCTGGCAGTGACGGACACCGGCATTGGCATGACCCCAGAGCAGATGGACAAGCTGTTCCAGGAATTCTCCCAGGGCGATGCATCGACCGCGCGAAAATATGGCGGCACCGGTCTTGGGCTGGTGATCAGCAAGCGGTTTTGTCAGATGATGGGCGGTGATATCACAGTCGAGAGCACGCCTGGCCGCGGCTCGACCTTCACCATCCGTCTCCCGAGAATTGTGGAAGCCTCCAAGGCCATCCAATAGGAATGTTCTTTGCTGCACTGCATTAGTCCGCTGCTGGCACTGGGCTGCTGTGCCGCGATGTCCGCGTTCACGGAGAGTATTGGAGGGTAAGCAGACCACGCTCAGTAGCCCCGGACCGCGCTGTTAAAGCGTGATACATTGCCTCCCTTGCGTTCCAAGGGCATGACCCCTGCGGATGGGTCACACATGGCAATTCACATCCGACGGCGAGAGTTCATTGTCGCGCTTGGCAGCGCGGTGACGTGGCCGCTTGCTGTGCGCGCGCAGCAGCCCGAGCAGGTGCGGCGGATCGGCGTCCTGATGGGGTTTGCCGAGAATGACCCGCAAGCACAGGTGGAGATCACCGCGTTCCGGCAAGGACTCCAAAGGCTCGGATGGGCGGGCCGCAACATTCGGATCGCGTATCGCTGGGGGCAGGGCGAAGCCGATCGTATCCGAACGGTCGCGAGAGAATTGATTGCGCTCCAACCAGAGGCTGTTTTGGCCGTTTCCACCCCTGCCGCGAAAGCCCTGTTAGGCGAGACCCGCACCGTTCCGATTGTATTCGTGCGAGTGGCTGACCCGCTCGGCGATGGCTTGGTCGACAGCATGGCGAGCCCCAGCGGCAATGTCACCGGATTCAGTATTCAGGAGCTATCGCTCGCGGGAAAGTGGCTTCAACTGCTCAAAGAGATCGCGCCCAATGTCGCGCATGCCACTGTCATATTTAACCCCGCGACGGCCCCCTATAGGGGCGGATTGGATTTCTTGCGTGTCGCGGAGGCTGCTGCGCCATCGGTGGGGGTGAAGGTGAGCGCAGCCCCCGTTCACGACGTTACCGATATTGAGCGAGTAATTGCCGTTATCGCCAGTGAAGGGAACGGAGGTTTAATCAGCATGCCGGACCTCTTCCTTTCTGTCCATCGCGACGTGACCATCGAATTGGCGGCGCGCTACCGTGTGCCAGCGATCTATCCATTACGATATTTCGCCACCGATGGCGGACTGATCTCCTACGGGAGCGACTTATTGGACCAGTACGCCAGAGCGGCGGAATACATCGATCGCATTCTAAAGGGTGCCAAGCCTGGCGAGCTTCCCGTGCAAGCGCCGACCAAATTTGAGCTGGTGATCAATTTCAAAACAGCGAAGGTACTCGGACTTGATGTACCTTGGCCGCTCCAACTGCGCGCCGACGAGGTGATCGAATGAGTGCGCCAGCCGCAAAGCTGGTGCGATCCAGCCGGTGAAAGTCCGGTCCAAGTAAGGAGTAGCGTCCGCTTGGTAGCGAGTGTTGCGTGGCC
>Ga0185299_10007853_pt1 | contig 10745 bp, 7 predicted proteins | sample PaiPotPPA55metaG_FD_128002 | JGI IMG/M metagenome (GOLD analysis project Ga0185299, IMG submission 128002) | Iron sulfur acid spring bacterial and archeal communities from Banff, Canada, to study Microbial Dark Matter (Phase II) - Paint Pots PPA... ...
GCGGGAGAAGTAAAGAAACACGGCTTCCGGCAGACGGCTCTCGGCACACCGGCTCCCGGCATCGAAAAGACCTCCACGATCCTCGGCAACCTCTTCTTCCACAAAGGCTACCAACAATCAGCAATCCGCCCGTCGTCCAGACACAATGAGGACAGAAATAGAGATCTGGCCAGACTCTTACGGAACAAGGGGAAACTTATGAAGAGAATATTGATTAGTCTGCTGGCACTCACTTTCGCGATGAGCTTAACCGCTTTCGCACAACAATATCCAAGCACCTCGCAAGATAACAACACGTCGCAAGTCCAGGCCGATCAGGCAAGTGCGAAGGCTCCGCTGATGACGTTGAAGGGAACCGTCAAGGCCGATGGCGACAAGTATACGTTCGTCAACGACAAGGACAGCAAGAGCTGGGATGTGATGAACCCTGAAGAGTTGAAAGGACACGAGGGACATCACGTACAGCTAAGCGCCCATGTCTATGCCGACAAGAATTCGATTCAGGTTATGAGCGTCAAGATGGTCAAAGGCGACGCGATGAAGGACGATTCCAAGTAGTTCGAGTAGTTAACGATTGGGGACCTGCGGGGCGCGATTGCGCCCCGCATTTTTTCTGCCTGCAAATACCCCTTACTGCCGGGGTTTGCTATATTGAACCCTTTCCGGGATTTTCCTTATCCAAGAGTGTCTATGAATTTGTTATTGCTGATGGCGCGCCACGGATACGCCCTGACCTTCGGACTGTTGCTGGCGGAGGCGATGGGGCTTCCCTTCCCTGCGGCAATCGCTCTGGTGGCGGCAGGGGCGGCGGTGGCGGCACACGCGTTGTGGGGTCCGTACATCTTGCTCGCGGCCATTACGGCATTGCTGGTGGGCGATACCGTGCAGTTCTGGCTGGGACGATATATGGGCTGGCTGCTGCTGGGGTTCCTATGCCGGGTGTCGATCAATCCGGAAACCTGCATTCTGCGGTCGGCGGAGTCGTTCTATAAGCGCGGCAAAGTTACGCTGGTGATTGCGAAGTTTATCCCAGGGGTCAACACCATGGCGGCGCCGCTGGCCGGGAGCATGAAGATGCGCTTTGGGCAGTTTCTGCGTCTGGACCTCGCCGGGGCGCTGGTGTATTCCCTCACCTACCTCTCCGTGGGATACCTTTCGCGCGATGTTCTGGCGGCCGTCTTGAAAGGGTTTCACACCGCCGGGCTGGCTATGGAAGTGGTGGTGGTAGGCGCGCTGGTAGCGTATTCGATCTACCGCATTGTGCAATTCCGCAAGCACAAAGTGTATCGAGTGGTGCCTCGGGTTCAGGTGCAGGAACTGGCCGCGCGCCTGGCTTCGGAGGATGCGGGCCGCGTGCTGATCGTCGACGTCCGCAGCCACGGCTACTACGATTCGGGTGGAGCGCGGATCAAAGGCTCCATCCGGATCGAGCCCAACAATCTTGAGGAAGAGATCAAGAACCTTCCCAAAGATAAGGACATTTACCTTTACTGTACTTGAGCGCGCGAAGCGACCAGCGCCCGGGTGGCGCATCTGCTGCGGGAAAAAGGATTCAACACGTTCGTGATTGTCGGCGGACTCACTGCCTGGCGCAAGGCCGGGGAGCCGGTGGAGTCGATTCCCGAGAACGATCTGGTGAAGTTGCCGACGTTTAGTTAAGCCGTCGTTCGTCGTTGAACTCTGCGCCACGGCCTGCCGCTTATACTCCGGATGGTATAGCATTGTCGGGCTTCGCGACGATGAGCGACACGCCTCTCCACGATGCACCGCGCTCCAGCAGGATGAACGGCATCCTATTCCTGCTCGGCCTTTCGGTTTTCATCAACTACATCGACCGAGCCAATCTTTCGGTTGCGGCCCCACTGCTGCAGGATGAACTGGGCCTCTCGCACGCGCAGCTGGGAATTCTACTTTCCGCTTTCTTCTGGACCTATGCCTGCATGCAGCTTCTCGCCGGCTGGCTGGTCGATCGCTTTGAAGTGAAGTGGGTCTTAGCCATCGGCTTTTTTGTCTGGTCGGCCGCCACGTCGTTCACGGGCGCTCTGCATGCCTTTATCGCTCTGCTGGTTGTCCGTGTAGTTGTTGGAATTGGAGAGTCGGTGGCTTATCCCGCCTACGCCAAGATCTTTGCCAACCATTTTGTAGAGAGCCAGCGCGGCTTCGCTAACTCCATCGTGGGCGCAGGGCAATCTCTGGGACCTGCGCTTGGGATTTTCTTCGGCGGCACTCTGGTGGCGCGTTTTGGATGGAGACCATTTTTTGTCGTTCTCGGACTTGCCAGCCTTCTGTGGCTGCCTCCATGGTTGCGGTGGATGCCGCGCACTTCCGCCACGGGTGTGCAGGACATGAAACGGGGTCCTGGACTTTCGGAGATTGTCCGCCATAGATCTTCGTGGGGAACGTGGATCGGGCATTTCTGTTCGAATTACTTCTTGTATTTGCTGCTGACCTGGCTGCCGTTTTATCTTGTGCGGGAACGTCATTTCTCCACGAATGACATGTCGAGGATTGGCGGAGCAACCTTTCTGCTCGCCGCCTTGTCGTCTCCGATCTGTGGCTGGCTTTCGGACCGCTGGATTTCCGCTGGCGCCTCGGTAACGCTCGTCCGCAAGACTTTCATGGGCGCGGGAATGACCTGCAACGGACTCTTTCTGGTAGGCTGTGCCGCGGCGCCGGACAGGCTCCTGATCGTCCTGCTGCTGCTCACAGGCGCGTCGTTTGGCCTGGTCAGTTCAAACCTGAACGCGGTAACGCAGACCCTTGCCGGCCCCCACGCTGTCGGACGATGGATGGGCGCGCAGAACTTTGTGGCGAACCTGGCTGGCGCGGTTGCACCCGCACTCACTGGATTTCTGGTTGGCCGCACCGGAAAGTTCTATTGGCCGTTCCTGATCACGTCGGTGATTGCGTGGGTAGGGGCAGTGCATTGGGTGTTTGTGGTTGGGCCACTCGAGCCTGTGGTCTGGAAGATGCCCGAGAGAAGGATCTCTCCCGCAGGCATGGATGGATCTTCGGCTCACGTTCCGTAATAGAATTCCCCTCAATGAGCAAGGAAATCGAAATCAAGTTTCGGGTGGCCAACTTGCGTGTGCTCGGGCGGAAGCTGCGTGCGGCGGGATTTCGTATGACGACTCCGCGGACACACGAGATGAACACTCTGTACGACCTTCCAGGAGAAGTTCTACGTGGACACAAAGAGCTGCTGCGGATCCGGAAGTATGGCTCGGAGTGGACCCTGACGCATAAATCGAAGGGAAAGATTGGGCGCCACAACAGGAGAGTTGAGTTGGAAACGTCTGTGGGCGACGGCAGCAGGATGGATGCGATCTTGCGCGCTCTGGGATATGGACCGTCGTTCCGCTACGAAAAGTTTCGCTCCGAGTGGACGGATGGAAGGGGCCAAGTAGTCGTGGACGAGACGCCGATTGGAAATTTTTGCGAGGTCGAGGGTGCGCCGCGCTGGATTGACGCTACGGCAAAGAAGCTCGGCGTGACGGCGGCGGATTACATCACTAAGAATTACGCGGGATTGTTTCTGGATTGGAAGGCTCGGACGAAGAGTCGGGCTGAGGAAATGACGTTTAAGCAGATTCAGAGCATCTCATCTTGAAAATCGGAAACGCGGGATCAATCCTACGCTCTCACGTGGACGACTTGCTCCGATTCAACATGCGCGAACCTTCCTCGTACTTATCGGCGGGTATCAGAACATCTCCATTGTCCAAATAAACTAAAGGGACCAGAGCTTCCCCCACCCATAACTTCTGTTCGCGTGTTTTCTCTGCGTTGATGCTCATCTGATCGGTGGGCAATGGGGGCTTTCGCCCGTAGGGAACGAACTCGCCTTCATACTCGGTTTTGCCGTCAATGGCGCTGAGCCTACAGCGATCAGAGCCTTCGATTTCCCTCCAGCAGGCAAGCCATGAACCACGTCGAGGAGCAGGCAGTCCAACGTGCGGGGCCCATAGAAAAACAGCATTCGCGGCTACGCTCTTCGGGCGACTGGGAATTGTGCCGGACCACCAATATGCCCCCACAAGGATGAGAATCAGAGAGATTCCCAACGCCGCTATAGCGTACAGCGCCTTCTCCGCCAGCGTCATAAGCACAAGCCTCTACTGCATCCGGCACAAACCTTACGCGCCGTGGCACTTCTTGAATTTCTTGCCGGAGCCGCAGGGGCAGGGATCGTTGCGGCCCACTTTTTCCTGGCCGCGCACGACCTGTTGTACTGGCGCAACGTCGCCAGCGCCGGCCATGCGCGCTTGTTCCAGTTCGCGGCGCTTGCGGCGCATGAAGGCTTCTTCTAAGTCGTCGGCGGATGTTGCTACGAGGCGCGGCGGGTGATGGCCATTTCCGCCACTTCCCTGTCTTGAGGGAACGCCCGGCTCCGGGCCGTGGCCTGCGGGTTCGCCTCCCTCTGGCTCTCCAGCAGTCGCGTATGGCGGGCGCTCGATGATCTGCATCAGGTAGAGATAGCGCGCGGTGTCTTCCTGAAAGCGTTGCAACATGGCCTCGAACATCTCGAACGATTCTTTCTTGTACTCGACCAGCGGATCGTGCTGGCCGTAGCCGCGCAGGCCGATGCCCTCCTTCAGGTGATCCATGCTGAGGAGGTGGTCCTTCCATTGCGAGTCGAGCACGCTGAGCATGATCATGCGCTCGTGATGGCGCATGGCCTCGGGGCCGATCAGTTTTTCTTTAGCGTCGTAACGCTCTTTCAGCTTTTCGAAAATGGCGTCGCCAAGTTCCTGCCGGTTCAGCGCCTCGGGCTTCACGCCTTCCGCGATGAAATCGACGCCGAAGCGGGTGAAGACCGCGTCCTTCAAGCCTTTGATGTTCCAGTCGTCGGCATGGCTTTTGGGCGGACAATACTCTTCCATCAGGTCGCCGAGAATGGCTGAAACGTAATCTTCGAGGATCAAATCTTTCTGATCCATGCCCTCGAGCAAGCGGCGGCGCAGGCCGTACACGGCCTCGCGCTGCTTGTTCATCACGTCGTCGTATTCGAGAAGGTGTTTGCGGGATTCGAAGTGCTGGCCTTCGACAGCCTTCTGCGCCGTCTCGATGCGGCGGCTGATAAGCTTCGACTCGATGGGGATGCCTTCTTCCATGCCCAGCCGCTCGAGCAGTTTCGAGACCCACTCCTTGGCGAAGATGCGCATCAGGTCGTCTTCGAGCGCGAGGTAGAAGCGCGAAGAGCCGGGATCGCCCTGGCGGCCGGCGCGTCCGCGAAGCTGGTTGTCAATGCGGCGCGACTCGTGGCGTTCGGTGCCGAGAATATGCAGCCCGCCAACCGCGGTGACTTCGTCGTGCTCTTTGTCAGTCTGCGTCTTGTAGCGGTTGAAGGCCTCATTCCACTTGTCAGTCGGGACGGTGTATTCGTTGCCGTTGTAATAGAAGACCGAAATCGTGCCGTCTTCCTGCGGCCCTTCGATCTTTCCCTGGGCCACGCGCAGTTGCTGCGCGATTCCCTTCTTCACCATCTCCTGCTTGGCCATGAACTCGGGGTTGCCGCCGAGCAGAATGTCGGTGCCGCGGCCCGCCATGTTGGTGGCAATGGTGACCATGCCTTTGCGTCCCGCCTGGGCCACATATTCGGCTTCGCGCTCGTGGAACTTGGCGTTTAGAACGACATGTTGCTTGATGCCCTTCTTTTTCAGTAACTCGGAGAGGCGCTCGGATTTTTCGACTGAGGTGGTGCCCACCAGCACGGGCTGGCCGGTCTCGGTCAACTTCTGAATCTCATCGGCCACCGCGAAGTATTTTTCTCTTTCAGTGCGGAATACGACGTCGGGATTTTCCAGCCGCAGCATCTGCTTGTTGGTCGGGATGACCGTCACTTCCAGCTTGTAGATCTTGTCGAACTCGGCCGCTTCCGTTTCCGCCGTGCCGGTCATGCCGGAGAGCTTCTTGAACATGCGGAAATAATTCTGGAAGGTGATGGTGGCCAGCGTCTGATTCTCGCGCTCGATCTTCACGCCTTCTTTGGCCTCAATCGCTTGATGCAGGCCGTCAGACCAGCGCCGGCCGGGCATCATGCGTCCGGTGAATTCGTCGACGATGATGACTTCGCCGTCTTTGATCACATACTCAACGTCGCGGCGATACAGCGCGTGCGCCTTGATCGCGGTTTCGACGTGATGCTTGAGCGGCCAGTTCTCAGGATCGGCGATGTTGCCAATGCCGAGCAACTGCTCGACTTTCACCCAGCCTTCATCGGTGACCGTGATGTTGCGGTGTTTTTCGTCGACCACGAAGTCGCCGGTGAGTTGCGCGGGTTCGCCGGTAGCCACTTCCAGCTCTTCGCCTTTTTCGAGCTTCGGAATGATCCGGTTGACCTTGTAATACTTGTCGGTCGATTCCTCGCTCGCGCCGGAAATAATAAGCGGCGTCCGGGCTTCGTCGATCAGGATGGAATCGACTTCATCGACGATGGCGAAATTGTGGCCGCGCTGCACGCACTCGTTGAGATCGAACTTCATGTTGTCGCGCAGGTAGTCGAAGCCGAATTCGTTATTCGTGCCGTAGGTGACGTCGGCTGCGTAAGCGGCACGGCGCTCGTCGTCGTCGAGGTCGTGAACGATCACGCCCACGGTGAGGCCGAGGAAACGGTAGAGCTTGCCCATCCATTCGGAGTCGCGTTTGGCCAGGTAGTCGTTGACGGTGACCACGTGAACGCCGCGTCCGCTGAGGGCGTTGAGATACACCGGAAGGGTCGCGACCAGGGTTTTGCCTTCGCCGGTCTTCATTTCCGAAATCATGCCCTTGTGCTGCACCATGCCGCCGATCAATTGCACGTCGAAATGGCGCATGTTGAGCACACGGCGTCCAGCTTCGCGCACCACGGCGAAGGCCTCGACCAGAATCTCATCCAGAACTTCCTGCAGAGCTTCGTATTGCTCTTTGTCGAACTGTTTCGCGCGGTCGGGATCGGTTTCGTCATCGAGCACGGCGCGAGAATCACTTCCAGGCGGCTGATTGCCATTGTCGCCGACATGACTTAGACGGTCCTGAATTCGCTGCCGGAACTCGTCCGTCTTGGCGCGCAGTTCGGCGTCGGTGAGCTTCTGCATCTGCGGTTCGAGAGCATTGGTCGCCTCGACCCTGGGCATCAAGCTCTTGATGACCCGCTCATTCTTGGTCCCAAAGACCTTGCCGATCAGAGTGTTAATCAAACTATGAAGTCCTTCAAAGGGCGGGAACAGCCCCAACGTAACCCTTTTAGCCTAGCATATTTAGATGCAGGGGAATCGACCTGCGTCGGGACAGTTTCCGAATGTTACAATGGAGGAGATTTCGGCTACAAAGATATGGCTCAACCAGCTCGAAAAAAGGCGGGTAAGATGGCCACCAAGCGGGCATCGAGGCGGGGTTCTGGCGACCTGGCCTCGAAAGAAAATGCCGCCAGCAAATTGGCGTCGATGATCGAGGAACACATGAGTGACCTCGGCCTTTCAGAAGAAGAAAAGAACCTCCGGGTTGCGCGATTCGCCAAACGCGTGGACCCGGTTATCGAGAGCCACGCCAAATCTTGAGCATTTCCGTATACTTCGGATGATCCGGCGTGATCCCGAAGTCTTCTTCCAATCCCGCTTTGAATGTTTCTTCATCATCGACTTCCAGCAACTGCTCCAGTTTCCGTTTAAGCTCACGCTCTCGAAGGCGCGCCGCTGCCTGGCCGCTTCTTGACGGAAAGAGTCAAATGTCTTCATGACAGGAAAATGATACCGAAGCCACGGAGATTACGGCTTAGCGAAACGAATTTGTTTTCGGAATCTGTGCCTTAGCGGGAATTACGCAACTTTTAGATTATTCAGACGCGACTCACTTTTCACATGTTTTCGTGTATATTCCACACGACTCATGCCCACTTTCTACGACCGTTTTCTCGAATGCTCGGAGCGCTGGCCGGACCATGACGCCCTAGAACTTCAGCGCCACGATCACATCGAGAGTTGCACGTACGCTGAACTCCGCCGGATGGCCGAATCCGTGGGCCGATGGATCACCGAACAAGGATTCCCGCGCGGATCGCGGTTGGCCATCGTAGCGGATAACCATCCGCGATGGGTGGCGGCGTATCTCGGAGTTATTGCGGCGGGATGCGCGGTGGTCCCGCTCGACACTACGTTGCACGCCGACCAGCTTGCCAAGCTGTTGAAAGACAGCGGCAGCTCTGCTCTGTTCTGCGATGCGAAGCACGCGCAAGTCTCGAGGGAGGCGGTTGCAGACCTGAACATCGGGCTCGTGCTCATGGACCCGGACCGCATGGCCCAGCATTCGATCGATGAAGTCTGGCTGGGAAATCTGCCTGCGATCTTCGACGCTGGCCCGGGAGAATTTCAACCGGTGCCTTCCGCCCCGGATGACCTCGCTTCCCTGCTCTACACCTCGGGAACTACTGCCGATCCCAAGGGCGTGATGCTGACCCACGCCAATCTGCTGGCCGAAGTGGAAGCAGTGTTCAACTGGGTGGACCTGGGGCCGGGTGACGCTCTTCTTGGCGTCCTGCCGATGTTCCATGTGCTGGCGCAGATGGCGAATTTGATGATTCCCCTGGTCAAGGGGGCGCGCGTCGTCTATCTCGAAACGCTGAACACCACGGAATTGCTGAGAGCCTTGCGCGAGCGCAATATCACCGCCTTCGCCGTGGTGCCGCAATTTTTTTATCTGATTCACGAGCGCATTTTCCACGAGGTCGAGAAGCGGGGAGCGCTCACGCGGAGAGTGTTTCAGAGTCTCATGGGATTCAACCGGATGCTCCGCAAGGTAGGAATCAACGCCGGCCCGGTCCTTTTCAGCAAGGTCCACGAAACCCTGGGCGCGAAGATGCGATACCTGGTCACGGGAGGATCGCGCTTCAACCCGGAGATTGCGACGGACTTTTACGATCTCGGTATTGACGTTCTGCAGGCTTACGGACTGACGGAAACAACCGCGGCCGTGTTTGTGAATTCGCCGGGTCACAATGTGATCGGATCGGTCGGCAAAGCCATGAAGGGAGTGGAAGCTAAGATCGTTTACGGGACAAATGACTTGCAACCGCAGGAAGATGGCGGGCCCGCTATAGGCGAAATCGCGTTGCGCGGCCCACTCGTGATGAAGGGTTACTGGAACCGCCCCGACGCGACCACCGTGGTGATGCGCGACGGATGGTTCTACTCCGGCGATCTAGGCTACTTCGACGCTGACGATAATTTATTCATTACCGGCCGCAAGAAAGAATTGATCGTCCTCAGCAACGGAAAAAATGTCTACCCCGAAGAAGTTGAGGCGCACTACTTGAAATCGCCTCACATCAAAGAACTGGCGGTGATGGGACTGGAAGGCAAGCCCAGCGAAGGCGGTGACCGGCTGCATGCGGTGATCGTGCCCAACTTCGATGTGCTGCGCCAGAAGAAGATTGTGAACGCCAGGGAGATTATCCGCTACGACATCGAGGGCCTGTCGTCGCGGATCGCTTCCACCAAGCGCATTGGCAGCTACGAAATCTGGCAGGAAGATTTGCCGCGCACCACCACGCGCAAGATCAAGCGCTTCGAAGTGGAGAAGCGCGTAAAGGCAAAGCAGGCGCGGAAGATTGTAGACGACTCAGATTTGCCTGCCGAACGGCCATTGACCCCCGACCAGACGGCATGGCTCGATCAGCCGGACGTGCAGCGTGCTCTAAAAATTGTGCGCGAGGCGGCGCACCAGGCGCCAACGGCCTTGCGGCCTACTGATAGTCTGGAACTCGACCTGGGGCTCGACTCGATGCAGCGCGTCGAACTGCTCAGCCAGATCGAAGAGCAGATGGGAGGCAACGTCGAAGAATCGCAGCTCGCCGAGATTTATACCGTGCGCGATCTGGTCGACGCCGTTCTGCAAAGCGCGGCCAGCGGCGCAGGAGGCCCAGGGACGCGGACCACATTTGCCGGGTGGAAGGCGATTCTGGCGGAGCAACCGGATACGACCGAGGTACTTTGTCTGGTCCGGCCGCAGCGAATCAGCACAGCGTTCTGGTACATGGTTTCGCGGCTGATACAAGTAATCGCCCTCGACCGGTTTGATCTGCACCTGCGCGGCATTGAGAAGCTATCCAGGAGTGGTCCGTATATTATCTCGTCCAATCACCAAAGCTATCTCGATCCGCTCATCCTGGGCAGCGTTCTGCCGCCGGATGTGTTTTACAAAACTTTTGCGGTGGGAACCAGCGAGATATTCGGCAAAGGATTTATGCTGCGGCTGGCACGTTCCCTGCGCGTTGTGGTGGTCGATCCAGACGCGAATCTGATTCCCGCCATGCGCGCCGGTGCATTCGGACTTCGGCAAGGACGTCCGCTCGTTCTCTATCCCGAAGGCGAGCGCTCGATTGACGGCATTCCGAAAACCTTTAAGAAGGGCGCGGCCATATTGTCCATTCACCTGCAGGTACCGATTGTGCCGGTGGCGATAGAAGGCTTCCACGATGCGTGGCCGAGGAACAAACCATTTCAGAAATTCGTGCCTCTGAAAATGGTTTTTGGCGATCCAATTATTCCGCCGCCGGAGAGTGAGGCATCGGAAGCGGCCTACGAAAAGCTGACTGCGCAGCTAAAAGCGCGCGTGGTCGAGATGTGGGAAGGACTGCAGAATCAGGCCTCCGGAAACTGATTCAGAGCCTTTCTTTCAGTTCGTCAACCAATGTTTGTGCAGCGCCGTAAAGTTCGACCAGCGGTCCCTTTTGAAATTCAATGTCATCCCGGCAGATATCGCTGCTCAGC
>Ga0185299_10007856_pt1 | contig 10744 bp, 9 predicted proteins | sample PaiPotPPA55metaG_FD_128002 | JGI IMG/M metagenome (GOLD analysis project Ga0185299, IMG submission 128002) | Iron sulfur acid spring bacterial and archeal communities from Banff, Canada, to study Microbial Dark Matter (Phase II) - Paint Pots PPA... ...
ATTCAGAAAGGAACTCGCCTGGCGCGAGTTTCGCGGTAATGAGCCAGCCTCTCAAAATCTGATATACGCGCTCTACTTCGCTCAATTTGTGAGCTTTCGCTTTGGTTGCTGTGATCAATCGAAGATGACCGTCTTATTTCCGTAAAACAGAATACGATGTTCGAGGTGCCAGCGTACAGCACGTGAGAGCACCACGCGTTCCAGATCACGACCCTTTTGAACCAGATCCTGCACTTGGTCGCGGTGCGATACGCGAGCGACATCCTGCTCAATGATCGGCCCCTCATCCAGTTCCTCAGTGACGTAGTGACTGGTGGCCCCAATCAGCTTCACCCCACGCTCGAAAGCCGCATGATAGGGCTTGGCCCCGGTAAAAGCCGGAAGAAAAGAGTGGTGGACGTTGATGATCTTTTCCGCGAAACGAGACACGAACTGAGGAGACAAGATCTGCATATAGCGGGCCAGCACGATCAGGTCTATGTGATTCTTTTCAAGCAGCTCGATCTCTTGTTTCTCAACCTCCAACCTATCTGCGGCAGTCACCTGGAAATCATGAAACGGAATACCGTAGAAGGAAGCCAGCGGCTTCGCCTCCTGGTGATTGCTAACGATCAACGCAACCTCGCCCGCCAGTTCCCCAATCTGATTTCGGTGCAGCAAATCAACCAAACAATGTTGGTATCGGGAAACGAAGACTGCGATACGGAGGCGTTGCTCTGACCACGCTAAACGCCACACCATCGTGAATTGCTGTGCGATCAAGGCAAATTCCTGGCGGAACGCCGCCTCCTGCAGATCAAACCCCTCGAGCGACCACTCGATTCGCATGAAGAATCTTCCCGCTTCGTTGTCTTGGTGCTGGTCGGCGTGCAAGATGTTGGCGCCATGGGTGTAAAGGAACTGGGCGATGGCGACGACGATTCCCCGGCGATCGGGACAATCGATCAAAAGAATGCCGGAACTGGTGGAAAGTGGTTGCCGCCAAGCCATAATACCGTTAGTATACTATGAGAATACTGGATCAACAGATGTGCGGAATCGTAGGTTATCTCGCTAAAAACAGGGCGAAGGAACTCTCCGTCGGCAAGACGTTGTTGCCCATGCTGGAAGCGCTCGCCTGCCGGGGACCCGATTCGGCAGGTGTGGCCATGTTCGGAGACCTTGCCCCCAAGCAGTTTGTGGCCCAGGTGAAACTGGGTGATGATCGCGATCACTCCGAGCGGTCGCGGCAGGTAAGTACACTGGCTCAAAACTTCGGTGCTCGTGAATTCTCCCAGACTGACGCCTATCTGCGTTTCATATTTCGGGAGATGGAGGACTTGAAACCGTTTCTATCGAGCATCGAATCCATCAGTCCGGATGTGGAAGTTGTAAGCGTAGGGCGTCGTCTGGAGATCGTGAAGCAGGTGGGCTCTCCTGCTCATCTGGAGAAGGCCTTCAACATTTCGAAATTCCGGGGTAAGTATGGCATCGGCCACACTCGCCTTTCGACCGAATCTGTGGTCGATCTGAGTCATTCGCAGCCGTTCTGGGGGCACGGATATCCGGACTTAGCCATTGTTCACAACGGCCACATTACGAACTACCATCAGCTTCGCCGACGCTACGAGCAGCGTGGCGTGCGTTTCTACACCGAGAATGATTCGGAGATCGTGGCCACTTTTCTTGCTGACAAGTTGCATCAGCGAAACAGTCTTGAGGCGGCATTGCACTCCATGATTTCGGAGCTCGATGGCTCCTTCAGTTGCCTTGCAGCCACGGACAAGGCATTTGGCTTTGCGAAAGACCCTTTCTCCTTCAAGCCGTTGCTGTTTGCGGAGACCGACCACTTCGTGGTGGTGGCAACGGAAGAAGTTGCGATTCGCGCCGCCATTCCGGGGGACTACGCGGCGCGCGAGGCCCAGGCGAAAGAAGTGCGGGTATGGCAGACATAGACGCGACAGGGCGTAGCGCCCGCGAGATTAATGAAACGGTCCGCCGGTTCATCGCGGAGAAGGACGCGGACGTGACGGTGCAGAATCCGGGTGCGCGCCATAACCTTGCAGTCGCCATTCTAGAAGCGGCGCGCATTCGAATTGCTGGCAGTGTGGGCTATTACTGCGGCGGCTTGGGCGACGGAGCTTCGATTGAAATTGAAGGCAGCGCGGGCTGGGGCCTTGCGGAATCTATGTTGAGCGGAACGATCCGCGTACATGGAAACGCAGGCAGTGGCGCGGCGGCGGCTCTTCGCGGCGGGACCGTCGTGATTCATGGTGACGCTGCCGCCCGGCTGGGCGTTTCACTCAAAGGCGGCCTGGTTATTGTCGGGGGCAACTGCGGTTACATGGCCGGATTCATGGCGCAGAAGGGAACGTTGATCGTATGTGGCGATGCGGGTGATGCATTCTCCGACTCGATGTATGCCACGGTGTGCTATGTCGGCGGCAAAGTCGACAATCTGGGTACGGACGCGGTCCTGGGCACGATGGAGCCCGGCGAAGTCGAACACCTCGAAAAAACTCTAACCACTCATCTTCCGCTAGATCTGCGCAAGACCAAGCCGCGGGCCGGCGACTTCAAGAAGGTCGTATCTGGCCGCAAACTGTGGAACTTTGACAACCGGGAGTGGAAAATCTGGCAGGAGGCCCTCTAGCGTGCCGGAATTGCAGACCAGTGGAATATTTGCGCCGAAGGTGATCGAGGACATTCAGGCCAAGGCAGCCTCAGGGCTGTATGCCATCCGCGGCTTTGGCACGCTGCGCGAGCGTCGCTGGGCGACCTTTGACGATCTCACCTTTCTGCCCTGCTCGCTCACCCGGATCCCGCTGGAAGGTTATCGTGAGCGGTGTTCGACCAAGACGGTGCTGGGGACCCGTTTCGCCAAGAAGCCGATCGAGCTGGACATTCCCGTGATGATCACCGGCATGAGCTGGGGCGCATTGTCCTACAACGCAAAGGTGGCCCTCGCCAAAGGGGCTGCAGCCGTAGGTTCTTCGAACACCACAGGCGACGGCGGCATGCTCGAGGCGGAGCGTGAAAACAGCAGAACGCTGGTCTATGAAGTTCTCCCCTCGCGGTATGGGATCAACATCCATCACATGCGGATGGCGAATGCCATTGAGTTGACTATCGGACAAGGCGCCAAGCCGGGCACGGGTGGATTGCTCTTGGGCTCGAAAGTGTCGGACCACATTGCTGAGCAGCGGGATTTGCCGATTGGGGTTGATCAGAGGAGTCCGGCCCGACATCCTGATTTTCTTGGCCCGGATGACATGATCATCAAGGTCGAAGAGTTGCGAGAGGCCACCGATTGGCAGGTTCCGATCTTCATCAAGATGGGCGCCAGCCGCGTCTATGATGACGTCAAGCTGGCGGTCAAAGCCGGCGCAGACGTCGTTGTGGTTGACGGCATGGAAGGTGGCACCGGAGCCTCACCGGCAATTTTCCAGGAACATACCGGCATTCCGACGTTGGCAGCCGTCTGTGAGGCACGCACCGCGCTTCAGGATAGCGGGGTTTACGGCGAAGTACAGCTGATTATCGCCGGGGGAATACGGGATGGCGTGGACGCCGCCAAGGCCATGGCGCTGGGCGCGGACGCTTGCTATATCGGCACCGCGTCCTTGATCGCCCTCAATTGCAATAAGCCCATCTACCAAGACGACTATCGCGCGCTGGGGACTGCGCCACACGCTTGTCATCATTGCCACACCGGGCGGTGTCCAGTCGGAATTACTACACAAGACCCGGGACTGATGAAACGTCTTGATATCGACGAAGCCGCCGAGCGGGTACGCAATTTTCTCCACGTCATGACACTCGAGATCCAGATGCTAGCCCGTTCCTGCGGAAAATCCGACGTGCACCACCTAGAACCAGAGGATATGGCCGCCCTCACGCTCGAAGCATCGGCCATTTGCAACCTGCCGCTGGTGGGCACGAGAAAGGTATTCGGCAGGTAATGTCCTTCTTGTTGCCTTGTCCCAATTGCGGCAACCGTTCGGTTTACGAGTTCCGGTTTGGCGGCGAAGTGAAACAAGCCCCGGCGCCCGATGCTACAGAACCCGTTTGGATGGACTATCGCTTCAATCTTGTCAATGTGGCGGGGGTGCAGACCGAGTGGTGGTTTCACCGATCCGGTTGCCGACAGTGGCTCAAGGCCGTGCGTAACACGGTATCGAACGAGGTCTTGGAGTCGTTCCTGCCCGGAGAAAAGGGAGAATGAAATTCCATTTCCAAGGCGGGCCGGCGGAAGCCAAGGTGGGCGACACCATTGCGGCCGCCCTTTACCGGAACGGTCAGAGGATTTTCACCCGCAGCTTTAAATATCACCGGCCTCGTGGCTTGCTATGTGTTTCCGGAAAGTGCCCCAACTGCTTGATGAACGTGGACGGAGTTCCAAACGTCCGCAGTTGCGTCACCCCCGTTCAACAGGGGATGACAGTGAAAGCGCAGAACGCTTTCCCTTCCCTCGAGACCGATTTCCTGTCGATCACACAGCGCTTCGATTGGCTGATGCCGGTAGGTTGGTATTACAAGACTTTTACTCATCCGGCAATGTGGCGCGCAGCTGCGCCGACGATTCGCAAAGCAGCCGGCCTCGGTGAAGTTCTTCCTACCGCCCCGGCAGAATATGAGCACGCCTGGATGCACGTCGACACCGCCGTGATTGGCGGGGGCTGGGCTGGGATCGAGGCTGCGTCCACGGCCGCTGAGCGGGGAGAGCGGGTCGCGATCATCGACGATCAGGTGTCGCTCGGCGGGCAGCTGCGATATCGCAAGCGCGCCGGCGAAATCCCCCTTGAGATTATCTCGCGGTTGCGGAACGCCGCCAACGTCAGGATTCTCGAGGAAAGCTATTGCTTTGGCCTATACGAAGGGAATCTTCTAGGAGTTCTTCAGCGCAATCCTCATCAAGGCACGGCGGAGCGTCTGGTCCATGTGCGCGCCCGCCATACGGTGGTCGCGACCGGGGCATATGAGACTCCGCTTCTTTTTCCGAACAACGACCTCGTCGGCATAATGCTCTCTACGGGTGTACAACGATTGCTGCGCCTGTACGGCGTGGTTGCAGGCAAACGCGCCGTCATTGTCGGCGCCGCTGAAGCGGCGGAGGAAGTGGGTGCCGACCTGCGGGGAGCAGGAGTCGAAATTGTTACGGTGGCAAGTCCCACGCAAATCGTAGCCGCGACCGGATCGGGACACGTTCAGGGTATTCAGACGCACACTGGCAACTTCTCCTGCGATCTGATTGTGGTCTGCGGGCCGCGTGTACCCGATGCTGGCCTGGTTGCCCAAGCTGGCGGGAAGCTCGAGTGGAGTGACAAGGACGGAGCTTTTCTACCCACTCTCCCGTCGGCGGTTGTTTCGGTGGTGGGAGACGCCGCGGGAGAAATGCGTCCCAATGCCACTTCACCGCTGCCCAGCAGCAAACGCGCCTTCGTCTGTCTTTGCAGCGATGTCTCGAGCACGGACCTGTGCGACGGAATCGCAGAGGGATTCGACCAAATCGAGACGCTGAAGCGCTATACCACGGCGACCATGGGACCATGTCAAGGCCGGATGTGCCAGTTGTCTGCCATTGGGGTTTGTTCCCGTGAAACTGGACGCTCGATCGGCGAGACCGGAGTTACGACTTCCCGCCCGCCAAATCCGTCCGTCACCCTAGGCGCGCTCGCCGGGCCACGCCACCACCCGATTCGCCGGACTCCCATGCACTACGCACACGAATCGCAGGGGGCCTCTTGGATGGACATGGGCGATTGGAGGAGGCCCCGCTACTACAGGAAAGAAACGGCAGCTGGCGAAAAAGAGTCTGTCTCGCTTGAGTACAAGAGCGTACGCGAGCGTGTGGGAATCATCGACGTCAGTACGTTGGGCAAGCTCGATGTCCGGGGAAGGGATGCCGGAAAACTGCTCGATATGGTGTATACGCATCGTTTTTCAGACTTGCGGCCGGGAAGAGTCCGATATGCGCTCATGTGCGATGAGGGTGGGGTGATCCTTGATGACGGTACCATCTCGCGATTGGAAGATGACCGATACTTTGTGACGACCACGAGCGGCAACCTCGATTTTGTACACCAGTCGCTGGAGTGGTATCTCCTTGGCACTAGTTGGGAAGTGCACATTTGCAATGTCACTGCCGGCTACGGAGCCATGAACCTGGCGGGACCGAAGAGCCGTGACGTACTGCGGCAGCTCACGGACTGCGATCTGACCTCAGAGGCTTTTCCCTACATGGCTTGTCGTAAAGCCAAAGTCTGTGGGATTCCCGCAATCTTGTTGCGCATAGGTTTTGTAGGTGAAACCGGATGGGAAATTCATTGCCCGGCCGAATCCGCGGAAGGACTGTGGCAGGCTTTACTCGCGGCAGGTGCGGAATTTGGTATCCGCCCCTTTGGAGTCGAAGCGCAACGCTTGCTGCGGCTCGAAAAGCACCATGTCATTGTCGGTGTCGACACCGATGCGCTGACTAACCCCTACGAAGCCGGACTGGCTTGGACAGTCAAGCTCGACAAGAAGGATTTCGTCGGTAAGGCGCTGCTGTCGCGCGCCGCGCAGAACCAATTCCGCGAACGGTTGGTCGGTTTCGTCCTGAACGGAATCGAACTCCCTCAAGACGGAGCCGCAGTTGTGGCCGATGGCCAGCCGGCCGGGCGCGTCACCAGTTCTCGTTTCTCACCTATCCAAAAGACAGCGATTGGCCTCGCCTGGGTAAAAGTATCGAAGGCACGAGAAGGAGAATCGATCCAGGTTCGAGTTGACGGAAAGCTTGCTTCGGCAAGGATCACGATGCGGCCTTTCTATGATCCAGAAGGCGTACGGCTTCGACAATGATCATGAAACGTTCTGCGCTCTTCTATTTACATCAACGGGCCGGTGCAAGCTTCGCCGAACATCGCGGCTGGGAGATGCCCGCCTTCTTCGCCCCCCCAGAACAGGAAGCGCGCCAGATTCGTGAGAATGTAGGTGTTGCTGATCTCAGCTATTACGACAAGCTCGATTTGAAGACACAGCCGGCACAACCCTCATGGTGCATTGGCGCGAAGCACTACCTGGTCATTGGCGAACCCTCTCTCAGCCCTCCTTCGGGAGCGACGGACGTGAGCAGTGTGTATGCCAGCCTTCGACTTGCCGGCCCGAAGAGCCGGGACGTGCTAGGGAAACTGACATCGCTGAATCTCCACGAGGCCGCACTTCCGAATCTGGGTTGCGCCCAGGCCAATTTAGCTCACGTGCATGCAATCTTCCTGCGCGACGATTTCGCGCAGATGCCCGCGTTTCATCTTCTGGTGAGCCGGGACTTCGCTGAATCTGTGTGGGAGGCGATCGTTAACGCTGGACACGAATTTCATCTGTGCCCATTTGGCGTAGAAGCACTGCAATTGTTACGGAACTGAGGACCGCGGCGTACTGGTTATGCAACTCTTTCGCAAAGAACGGATGTGGCGGCGCCACAAACTGAGGCCCAGTTATGACGTCGTAATCGTGGGCGCCGGAGCGCATGGGCTGGCGGCCGCTTATTACCTCGGGAAAGAACATGGCATTCGCAAGATCGCGCTCCTTGACAAGAGCTATCTAGGGGCTGGCGCCAGCGGCCGCAACACGGCCATCTTGCGCTCAAACTATCGGACTCCCGAAGGCATTTCCTTTTACGACGCCTCTCTCAAACTCTACGAACAATTGTCTCGGGACCTCAACTGGAACCTGCTCTTCAGCCAGTGTGGGCACCTGACCCTGGCCCACAATGACTCTTCCGTGACCGGACTTCGGGTGCGAGCCGAGAACAATCAATTGCTAGGCGTCGACAGCCGGATGATTGACACCCCCGAAATTCGTGAGTTGGTCCCATCGATCAATCTCAGTGATGACGCGCGCTATCCAATTCTGGCCGCGCTCTATCATCCTCCGGGTGGCATCATCCGCCACGACGCAGTGGTTTGGGGCTACGCACGCGCCTGCGATCGCATGGGAATTGAGATTCATCCCTTCACGGAAGTCACGGACATCAAAGTGGAAGACCATAAAGCGACCACGGTGATCACCGGGCGCGGCCCGGTAGCAGCCGGTGCTGTGCTCAATGCAACTGCTGGTTGGGCTTCGACTATTGCCAGCATGGCTGGAGTGAGGCTGCCGATCGTTACCCATCCACTACAGGCCTGTGTCACCGAGCCGCTAAAGCCATTTCTGGACGTCGTCATCGTCTCGGCATCGCTTCACGTCTACTTGAGCCAGACCGACAAGGGAGAATTGGTCATCGGCGCGGAGATTGATCCTTATCAGTCTTACTGCATGAAAGGCACGCTTCTCACGCTAGAGCAGATGGCCACCTACACGTTGGAATTATTTCCCCAGCTGCACGGGGTGCGGGTCCTGCGGCAATGGGCAGGGATTTGTGATATGACCCCTGACTTTGCGCCCATCATGGGCGCTTCGCAGGAGGTAAGCAATTTTTATCTCGACGTTGGCTGGGGAACGTATGGATTCAAAGCCTCGCCGATTTCCGGAAAGTGCATGGCCGAATTGATCGCCACTGGCAAGACACCGCATTTGATCGTGCCGTTTTCCCCGAAACGGTTTGTAAACGGACAATTGGTCGGGGAAAAAGCAGCAGCTGCGGTATCCCACTGAGTAACAACCGAGTGAACGAGCATGATCGAAAAAGTAAAATCCGATCTGATTAAAAAAGGGGTTGAGTACCTTTTCTGTTCCTTCGTCGAGTTGACCGGCGCTCCCAAGGCGAAGCTAGTCCCTGTTACTCACCTCGAGGAATTTGCCAAGGACGGCGCTGGGTTCGCCGGCTTTGCCTGCGGCGACGTTGGCCAGGGACCCCACGATCCTGACATCTGCAGCGTCCCGGACTTCCGTTCATTGGCAATCCTCCCCTGGCGTAAGAACATTGCTTGGGTGATAGGAAATCTGCACGTCAATGGCGAACCGTGGCCACTCTGCCCGCGCACTGTGCTTATGCGCCAGCTAGAGCAAGCGCGTAACCAAGGCTACGTTGTCAATGTTGGCGTCGAGCCAGAGTTCATGCTCCTTAAGAAGAGCGATTCGGGAGAGTTTACACCCTGGGACGCGCTGGATACGCTAAGCAAGCCATGTTACGACTTGCGTGCGCTGTACCGTAATGTCGACGTCATGACGACTTTGCTCCGCAACATGCAGGAACTTGGCTGGGATCCCTATGCCAACGATCATGAAGATGCCAATTGTCAGTTTGAAATCAACTGGACCTATTCCGATGCCCTGACCACGGCGGATCGCCACACCTTCTTTAAGTGGATGGTCCGTACGGTAGCTGAGCAACACGGTCTGTGGGCCACCTTCATGCCGAAGCCATTCAGCAATCTGACTGGAAACGGCGCCCACATTCACTTGAGCCTAGCGGATGAGAAGGGCAAGAATGTTTTCTTGGATTCATCGGCAGATCTGGGCTTGTCACAACTTGGCCGCTGGTTCATGGGCGGCGTGCTGCGGCATGCGGGTGCGCTTTCCGCGCTGGTCGCTCCCATTGTCAACAGCTATAAGCGCCTGGTGCGAGGCGCGCCTCGTTCTGGAGCGACTTGGGCCCCGGTCTATGTCACCTACGGCGCCTCGAATCGCACGCAGATGGTTCGGATTCCCGCTCCGGGCCGTTTTGAAATTCGCGTAGTCGATGGAGCAGCTAATCCTTATCTCGCGTTTGCGGGCATCATCGCGGCAGGTCTGGATGGGATTGCGCAGAAGATTGATCCCGGCCCGCTGAATCGAGACAACCTCTATGAAGTGCCTGAGGAGGAACTGTTGACACGCGGGATCGGGGTCCTGCCGAGTACCCTCGCGGAAGCGCTCGACGCCTTATCCCAGGATTCTATCGTCCAAGGTGCTCTTGGAAGTGCGTACTCCAAAGAGTATCTAAAAGTCAAACGCGATGAATGGCTATTCCATAACCGGACAGTCACGATGTGGGAGCTAAACCATTATCTGGCGACATACTGAGTTTATTACCAGCCGACTGCAAGAAACGAGATGCCGTATCATTGGAGAACTATCACGGATTTACGACTCAATTCCAATGAAAAACTCGAGCGCCTATTTGGCCTTGGCACCTGTTTGCAACTTTGTCTTCTATCGGCCACTGACTTTAGCAGAGATAGGTGATCGATTCACCGTGCGGGAAAGAACGAGGAAATCGCAACAGGCTCCAAACTAAGAGCACATCAGATCAGCAAGTGTTGGTGTCAACTACCCCGAACTACTACAATGTAGCCCGCTGTCTATCTCACACGGGGAGACACAATGACAAACCTTACTGATGCCTTGCAGCAGCTCCGGGAAGAGCAAGAGCACGCGCGGGAGCAAGTACAAAAACTGGGACAGGCGATCTCCGCCATAGAAAGCCTCCTCGGCCGGAACAGTTCGGGGGCAGCCAGAAGTGCTCGACCGAAACGAAGTCTGTCGGCGGCTACACGGAGGCGAATGTCTCAATCGCAAAAGGCGAGATGGGCGAACGGGCGCAAGCCGTCGCAGTCAGAGAGAACACGGGGCCCGGTTCCGGTAAAACGCACACTTTCGCTTGCGGCGCGCAAGAAGATTGCGGCAGCGCAACGTGCAAGGTGGGCGAAGGTCAAAGCGAGTGATAAGAACGCGGCTTAAAAGTCGCACTAACGAACCTCAGCGTCAAATGCCTCGGGAACATGCTATGGCTATGTCTGTTCATAGCGACAAATAGCAGCATATTATAGTTGTGGCAAATAGGAATCTGAATCCTGTAATGTAA
>Ga0185299_10007859_pt1 | contig 10743 bp, 10 predicted proteins | sample PaiPotPPA55metaG_FD_128002 | JGI IMG/M metagenome (GOLD analysis project Ga0185299, IMG submission 128002) | Iron sulfur acid spring bacterial and archeal communities from Banff, Canada, to study Microbial Dark Matter (Phase II) - Paint Pots PPA... ...
GCCACTGCTCCGGTTCCTGCACCAGTCCCCGCGCGACCGGATTCCGGTGCATGTAGCGCAGCTTCTCAATCCGCTTGGCCTTCGTCCATACGTTGAAATCGTAGAAGCGCCGCTGCCACACGTGCTCGGCTCCAACCGCAAATAATTCCTGCTGCGTGGCCACTCGGCGCTTGGTCGCACGCAAAGGTGGGCCAGCCACCGGCATTGACACCGGCCCTTGCCAAAAGATATTATCTATCAGCGTAAGATTAGCTCATTGACAATCGATAACTTCAAATCCGAGGACGGCCCTAGGGATCATTTCAGGAATCATTCAAGCTAAGTCTTTATTCCCAAATATTTTGCCTGCAACTCCTTATTCCTCAAAGATTTTGACCGTAGTGTCGCCCTAATCCCATGATCTCAAAAGATCAGGGGGAGGGGGTATGGACAATGGGGAGACCGGGGAGCATCTCTGACAGAATAGACCGGGGAGCATCCCTGACACTGCGAGCCTGCGTTATTTATCGAGACACTTTACTTTCCGGACGTTCGTTACGAATTCGATAAATGAGGTATCCCACAACTGCAATATTTACGATTAGCACCAAGCCCTTGATCGCGCTGGGATGGCGGTGGATCTCGTACACCTCGAATGGGACGAGCGAAGTTGTGATGATTACGCTGAACCACTCGGCCCAACGTTTCACCATCCAGAGACCGATCCCCTCGGTTAGAAACAGCCCGGCGTAGATAAAACTGACAATTCCAAAATTCCTGATCTTCTGAGGAGTGAGATCGGCGACCTTCTGAAGCGCCTTGTCGACATACCGGTTGCCCGGATCCAACCCGAGCACCCTGACCCAATGTTCCGCTACGCTCGACACATCTTTATGGAGCAGATGAAGAGCACTCATGCCAACCGCTATCAACAATCCCGCCTTTAGCAGCTTGAATAACGCAATAACCCGGATCAGCATATTGCCAGAGGATTTCATGGGACGGAATTATCTCCAATGTAAGCACAACTTGAATTGTTGCGCTCTTTCGAGTGACCGTGAAGTCGAAATTTTGGCTGGAATAAAAAAGCCGCCTCCACAACTGTGAGGCGGCGTTGTTAACCTCGGGATTATTGACCCATTGAGCTTTCGTTTTTGGTGGGTAGATCTTTCGAGGTCATGTCAAAAGTCAACATGAATCCGTTGGTACCTTTGAACTCAAAAGCCTGGTCACCCTGGCGATAGGTTTCAATCTCGTTAGGCATCATGACAAAACCATCGTTGCGTGGCGTACCCCAGTAGCGAACATTTTTCAAGACTGCGGGTTCGTCCGTTATTCCCTGGAACCGTCTCAGCTTTACCTCTGCAGTGGTGCCGCCGTTCAACGTGGCATGCGCGGTATCCTTGTCAAATGTCCAGGTATCGATGTTGCCCTCGGCAGTTTGAAACGACTTCCACTTAACGGGAAATACGTGACCCAAAATCTCGCCCAAGGCTTTGCGTTGTTCGGGACTGGTCGCTTTATCAAACGTGACCAGCGCCCAATTCATCTGGCCTTGCGAGAAGTCGCCGCCCAGATCGCCCGTGATCCAAAACTTTGCGCCTTCAAGGCTGACGTCGCCGTAATGACCATGATTGACCTTGTAGGCATTGTTGAACTTGCAGTAATGCTCGGCCTGTCCATGATCGTGGTGTGCAGCCGGATGCGTGTTGAAGTAGCACATGCAGAAGTGAGGACAGCTACAGGCTTCAATCGCCGTAGCGTTAATCGCCCATTCAGAAGCAGGTACGGAGCTGTGGCCCGTGATGACGCCCGCGAGCGCGAGCATTACTACAAATGCAAATCGTCGCATAGGTTCGCCTCCCCTCGGGAGGGAATTATGCACCTAGACGCTTGCTGGTTGCAATAATAATGTCGGAGGCTATACTCCTGCATTTGTGGTTCAGATAGAAGACTACGGGCGAAGTGGCCGGCACTAGATTCTGTAACTGACCCCGAAGGAATGAGGTTTAAGATGGTTTGGAGATCGCTAGGCGAGCCCGTGAAATGTGAGGATGCGGCTAGGCATCGATCAGCCCAAACGCCGCTTATGAAATATTTCCTCTGTGAATGACAGCAGCAGAGCACAGGATGCCCGCGCCTACACGAGGAAGGAAAGTCTCATGAGCAATCAAGAAACGCGTCCTCCTCTGCCGCCTTTCAACCGCGAAACTGCGACCCAGAAGGTCCGCCTTGCAGAAGACGCGTGGAATTCTCGTGATCCAGAGAGAGTTTCCCTGGCTTACTCTCCGGATTCGCGCTGGCGAAACCGTTCCGAATTTATTAATGGAAGGCAACAGATTGTCGCTTTTCTAACTCGAAAATGGGCGAAGGAACTGGACTATCGATTGATCAAAGAGCTTTGGGCCTTCGGCAACAATCGTATCGCTGTGCGGTTCGCTTACGAATGGCACGACGACTCCGGAAATTGGTTCCGGTCATATGGCAATGAGAACTGGGAATTCCGCGAGGATGGATTGATGCACACACGTCTGGCTAGCATCAATGATTTGCCAATCAAGGAATCGGAGCGAAAGTATCGCTGGGCGTTAGGTCGTCGTCCAGATGATCATCCAGGATTATCCGATCTCGGTCTGTGACGCTGTTTCCCGACTCACGCACCTTGTGAATCACCCACCCAGTCGAATGACTTGCTGACCGCCCGTTTCCAGAAGAAGTACATTTCCTTCCGTTTGTCATCAGCCATGTTTGGTTTCCAGGTGTGATCGATGGCCCAGTTGGAACGCAGCTCATCGAGATCCTTGAAATACTTGACTGCCAGTCCCGCGGCATACGCTGTTCCGAGCGTAGTGGTGGCATCACGCGTCACCGGACGAATCACCGGCAAATTCAGAATGTCAGCCTGGAATTGCATCAGCAGGTCGTTTTCGACCATGCCGCCGTCTGCGCGCAATGCGTCCAGCTTGATGTTCGAATCCTTTTCCATCGCCTCTAAAACATCGCGAGTCTGGAAGGCAGTCGCTTCGAGCACAGCGCGAGCCACATGCCCTTTAGTCGCATAGCGAGTGAGGCCAGCCATCACTCCGCGGGCATTGTCGTTCCAATAAGGAGCGTACAGGCCCGAGAACGCAGGGACGAAATAGACGCCGCCATTGTCGGAAACCGATCGGGCCAGAGACTCGATGTCCGAACTCTTCTGGATCAAGCCAAGGTTATCCCGCAGCCACTGCACAAGCGCGCCGGTGACCGCGATGCTTCCTTCGAGTGCATACTGAGCAGATTGCTCGCCAAGCTTGTACGCGATAGTTGTGAGAAGACCATGATTGGAGCGGACCACGCGATCGCCGGTGTTCATCAGGAGAAAGCATCCGGTACCGTAAGTGTTCTTGGCCTCTCCCGGACGAAAGCAGGTCTGTCCGACCAGGGCCGCTTGCTGATCCCCCAGAATCCCTGCGATCGGCACATCTTTTAACGCAGGCTCTTTTGCGTGCGCATAGACTTCGCTGCTGGAGCAGATGCGCGGCAGCATTTCCTTTGGGACGCCGAAAGCGTCGAGCATTTCAGGATCCCACGCGAGAGTTTCGAGATCCATCAGCTGGGTGCGACTGGCGTTCGTGACATCGGTGACGTGAACACCGCCCCTGGGGCCTCCGGTCAGGTGCCAAACGAGAAAACAATCGATGTTGCCAAACAGGACATCTCCAGCTTCGGCCATCTCGCGGACGCCCTTCACGTGTTCGAGCATCCAACGGATTTTCAAACCGCTAAAGTAGGTAGTAAGCGGTAGTCCGGTCTTGCGGCGAAAGCGATTCTGCCCGCCGGTTTTTGCCAATTCGCTGACGTAGTCCTCGACTCGTGTGTCCTGCCAAACCAGCGCGTTTGCTACCGGCTTGCCCGTCTTGCGATTCCATAGCACAGTGGTTTCGCGCTGGTTGGTAATTCCGATCGCCGCCAAGTCCGTGGGGAGAAGCTTTACTTTGTCCATGGCCTCGGCAATCACTTCGCGGGTGCGTTGCCAGATCTCGTCCGGGTTGTGCTCGACCCAGCCGGGGTTCGGATAAATCTGCTCATGCTCTTTTTGAGCGCTCGAGATGACGCGCCCGGAGTGGTCGAACACAATGAATCGGGTGCTTGTGGTTCCTTGATCAATGGCGCCAATATAATTTGCCAAGTGCTTTTCCATTGTGAAGGTCATTTACCATCGTAGCTTCGTAAGGGCAGGGAAAACGATCCCAATATTGCTGTTCGGTGAGGGTTTCCTTCGAAGAGTGAAATCTCGGCCGGAGCCTGAGCTTGGATTTGCACCCGATCGCCGAAAGAAGGTAAGTTTGTCTTACCATGCAAACCAAGGTTTCCACGAAAGGTCAGGTCGTCCTTCCGGGTCAGCTTCGCCGCCGGCTTGGCATTCGTGCCGGTGATCCGCTCGATGCCCATATAGAGGCTGGGCGTATTGTATTAACACCCCAGAAGAAACGTCTTCAGACAGTCAAGATTGTGACCGACCCGGTTACCACCTTTCCTGTTCTTAGTGCGGGTTCCGATGCTCCGGTATTGGGCAGTGCAGAGGTTGAGGAGATTTTGGCGAACTTTCTATGAGGTATCTGCTCGATGTAAAGAGTCTTGTTCCCTTGGGGTTCGCCCAGCAGCGAACGGCGGGCATAAAGCACCTTCCGCATTTCAATTTAGCCTATGAGAGAGTGCCGACAGTTTTACATTGACGGGGAGTGGGTGAGTCCGTCGAAACCGAATGACTTTGCAGTGGTTAATCCCGCTAATGAAGAGACCATCGCGGTAATTTCACTCGGAGGAGCTGCCGATGTTGACCGCGCCGTCGCGGCAGCCAAAGCAGCATTCGAGTCATATTCCGAAACCACAGTGAGGAATCGACTGGCGCTCTTGGCCCGCGTTATCGAGATCTACCAGTTAAGGATGGATGAGATGGCGGAAACCATTTCCATGGAAATGGGTGCGCCGATATCACTAGCGCGAGCGGCGCAGGCTCCGGCAGGGCTTGCTCATTTGTTAGAGATCGTGAGAGTCCTTGAACATTTCAAGTTCGAGGAACGTAAGGGCTCGACACTGATGCGCAAGGAGCCGATTGGAGTGTGTGGGCTCATCACTCCGTGGAACTGGCCCATGAACCAAGTCGTGTGCAAGGTGGCCCCAGCGCTCGCAGCCGGCTGCACCATGATTCTGAAGCCCAGCGAACTGGCGCCACTCTCTGCATACCTTTTCGCGCAAATATTGCATGAGGCGGGCGTGCCAGCGGGAGTTTTCAATCTGGTGAACGGCGATGGACCTACAGTTGGAGCCGCCATTGCTTCGCACCCGGATGTAGCAATGGTATCTTTTACCGGATCGACGCGCGCTGGAGTCGCGGTAGCCTCGGCCGCCGCTCCCTCGGTAAAGCGTGTCACCCAGGAACTGGGCGGTAAGTCAGCCAACATTATTTTGGACGACGCCGACTTTGACAATGCCGTCGAAGAAGGCGTGCAGGCATGTTTTCGCAATAGCGGCCAATCGTGCAATGCACCCACGCGCATGCTTGTTCCCCGTTCCAGGATGGCGCAAGCAGTGAATGCCGCGAAGGATGCTGCCAACGCGAGCAAGGTCGGTGACCCCTCCGCAAACGGAAATCATCTGGGGCCGCTGGTCAGCAGAGCACAGTACGAGAAAGTGCAGCGCCTGATCAAGCAAGGCATTGATGAAGGCGCAGACTTGGTCGCGGGAGGGTCCGGCCGTCCTGATGGTTTTGCCAAAGGATATTTCGTCAGGCCCACTGTATTTGCGCACGTGCGTAACGACATGAGCATTGCGCGCGAAGAAATTTTCGGCCCTGTTCTCTGCATCATTCCTTATGAAAACGAAGATGACGCGGTCCGCATCGCGAATGATACGGCTTACGGTCTGTCCGGTTTCGTGACTTCCGTGAACATGGAACGCGCCCGCAGCGTGGCCAAACGAGTCCGGGCCGGGAATGTGCACATCAACGGCGCACGGGTCGATTTCGGGGGGTGTTTCGGTGGCTACAAACAGTCAGGCAATGGCCGGGAGTGGGGAGAAGCTGGTCTCGAAGAATTTCTTGAATTGAAAGCCATATTTGGTTTCGAGGCTGCGGGAAAATAAGCTACAATAACGCCATTCGCATCAACCGTATCGCAACTTGCCGATCCTCCCTCCGAGGCATGCGAATCTGGAAGGCTAGATGAACAGGTTCCCCCTTTGGCTATAAGGAAGTTTCGTTACACAAACTTGTGTAACTTGAAAATGACGTGCGCCTTGGCATAATTCTACTGGGAGTTTGCCACTCGATCATGCGGTGCGTCGGAGGCGAAAGTTTAACGTGAGCCCTATGCAAACATCGACGATGGTCGAGATGCTCACCCCGATTTGGCAACGGGTGTTGCAGGTCTCGTCGGTCGATGTCGACGACAACTTCTTTGATCTTGGTGGAGACTCGTCGCTAGCCCTGCAACTATTCAATGAAATTGCGCGCGCTGGCGGACGGGAACTTCCGCCGGTCACGATATACGTTGCACCGACTATCGCCGCTCTGGCTGCGGTCTTGGAGCAACCGGCTGACCTGCGTTTTCCCCCGTTGGTTTTGCTGAAGGATGGATCCGCGCAGCCCCCGCTCTTCGTTACCCATGGCTTGGGCGGAAGCGTCATCGATTTCTTCCAGGTAGTGAAAAATATTCAAACGTCACATGCGATCCACGGAATGCAGGCGAAGGGTATCGACGGCACAGAGGAGCCTTTCGAACGCATCGAAGATATGGCCCAGTTTTATCTGGAGGCGATCCGCCAAGTGCAACCCCGTGGACCCTATCTTCTGGCCGGTTACTCGCTTGGTGGTTTAGTGGTTCTTGAAATGGCGCAGCAACTCTTTGCCGCCGGCGAGAAAGTTGCGTTGCTGGCAATGCTGGATTCTTACCCTGATATCCGCTACGTTTCGTTCGCACAACGTATTCGTCTGATGGCACGGCTGACGACCCGTCGCGCCGCGAACGCCATGAAAATACCCGCGGGGGACGCTGTTTCTCTGATTCTGCGGCCCTCTCGGCGACGGTCTCTCACGCCCAGGGTGTCGTATCGACCGCCAGCCGATATGCCCCTGTCCCCGGCGATGCAGCGCGCCCGCGAGTGTGCGTACCTGGCGTTAACGCGTTACCAGCCGCGATTTTATCCCGGGAAGATTCGGTTCATCAGAGCCGAAACTCTCACAGACTTCCCGGCCGATCCAAGTGCTGTTTGGAGACGCTTGGCAGGTAAGTTCGAGGTAGAAACCGTGCCCGGTGATCATCTAGGAATCATGTCTACACACTACTTGGAACTGGCGTCCGCGATCTCGCGATATGTGCGGGAAGCGATGCGTTGAGCGTAATGGCGGATTCGCCTTCACCACATCCAGCTTGTCTTTGATTTCCTCCCATCGCTCCCGGATCATAAAGCACCGCTACAAACAGAATTTCTGTAGCAGGCCAAAGCAACCACAAACGGGTAGGTCACTCCATGAATTCTTGCGTTTCACATTGCGGGTTACTCTCTAGCGTCCCGCAAGAATCCCATCCCTTCAGCACCAAGTCGCGTATCGGCTTCGATGACGCTGTACTTCTCCTCACAGTCGTAAGCGGAGCAACCTTGGTCGCAAAGGATACCCTCATCCTGCACCCGGATGATCCGCGAGGAGACTATATAACACCAGACCGCCCAGGCACGCGCACCAACACCAGGTATAAATTCCGCCGCTCGCGGTCTCGAACTGTACAGCTAGCACAAATTATTTCTTTCGCTTGAGCCGATTTGTCCGCGTGTTCCGCTCTTATAGATAGAAAGCCGGTGTGTTCCCCGAGCGTGAAAAGGAGGATCTATGATCGGCATTCGCAAGCAAGTGCACAATCAAATGAGGGTATTGTCAGCCAGACAAAACACTCGGAGCAGAATTGCGGACTCACCACACGGCGTGGCACCGAACGGGTGAGCGCAAATCCCTTTCATTCATGGCCAAGGCTCCAGTAGTTACCTCGTCGCGCACGCCTTAACCAATAAGGACATCACAATTCTGGCTCACAAGAAAAAAGGAACTTCGCACCACGGAGGTGCTGCAATGACGAAAAATCGAATCTGCGATCTTTTTGCGGTCGCGATGCTCACGATGACCATCGCCGTACCTAGCACTATTGCCCAAGCTCAGAACTTTTCTGTGCTTTACAACTTCGGAAGCAAGAGTGGAGACCCGTATGGACCTCAAAATGCCGGCATTGTGGCACAGGGTCGCGATGGCAACCTTTACAGCACGGCGCTCCACGGGGGCACCAGCGGCAATGGCACTTTGTTCAAGATCACACCCGGCGGGACGTTGACCGTGGTCTACAGCTTTGACGGTGCCGAGGGAGAACTCCCATATGGTGGGGTGACCCTGGGTACTGACGGGAACTTTTATGGCACAACTTATTACGGAGGCGATTCCAACCACGGAACCGTATTCAAAGTCACGCCGAGCGGGAGCTTAACTCTGCTGTATAGCTTTACCAACGGCACCGATGGCGCATATCCTTTGGCGCCGCCGATTGAGGGCGCGGATGGCAACTTTTATGGCACGACAGCGCAGTACATCGATGGCGGTCCCGGCTCGCTGTACAAGGTCACGCCCGCGGGCAAGTTCACGACACTTTATACCTTCGATGTTACCCACGGCTCCGAACCCTATGCCCCGTTGGTTCTTGGTACCGATGGCAACTTTTACGGAACAACGAATATCGGGGGCAGCGACGGCTTCGGCGAAGTGTTCAAGGTCACGCCCTCCGGCAAGCTTACCGTGCTCCACAACTTTGACAACACGCATGGTTCTTATCCTGTGGGTCCTCTCATTCAAGGGAGCGACGGGAACTTTTACGGGACGGCATCGAGCGGCGGGACTGGTGCAAACGGCGGAGTGATTTTCAAAATCACAGCAACGGGTAAATATACCGTGCTTCACAACATCAACAAAACCACTGAGGGATTTCAACCCTATGCCGGTCTGGTGCAAGCAACCGACGGTAACTTCTACGGAGCGAACGACGCTGGTGGAACCGCAAATGACGGAACCATCTTCAAGCTCAGCCCGACAAACGCTTACAAAGTTCTGTACGACTTTGACGGCACCAAGGGTTCCACTCCGTTGGACACTCTTTTCCAGCACACGAATGGGGTTCTGTACGGAGATACTGAAATGGGCGGCACCGGTAGCGTGAGTCCCTGCACCGTAGGCCAGTGCGGCGTCTTCTACAGTTTTAACCTGGGCCTGAAACCATTCGTAAGTCTGGTGTCGGCGTTTGGCAAAGTCGGGCAAACCGCGGAAGTCCTCGGGCAGGGTTTCACAGGAACAAAGAGTGTTTCTTTCAACGGAACCGCCGCAACCTTCAAAGTCGTCTCTTCCACATACCTGACGGCCACCGTCCCCAGTGGAGCGACCACTGGCTCTGTCAAAGTCACCACGCCGGGCGGCACGCTGACCAGCAACAAGCAATTCCGCGTAACGCCGCAGATCATCGGCTTCAAACCCACGAGCGGGACGGTGGGAACGGCCGTCCAGATCACGGGGGTCAGCTTAACTCAGACAACGAAAGTCACCTTCGGAGGGGTGAAGGCGACCAGCGTCAAGGTGGACTCCGACACGGAAGTAACCGCAACTGTACCCACCGGAGCAAAGACCGGGCACATCGCGATCACCACTCTGGGCGGGACTACCACGAGCTCGGGCGTATTCACAGTTTCTGAGTAGCGTCAGACTCGTCGACCAGAGGTGCGATTCGAACGACGGCAATTCGACGAAATGACGAGAAAAGCAACCTGGCCAGGGCAGCGCGGCACATAGCAATTTGTTGTGCGACTTTTCTTCGATTGCCGCACGCGAACCCAACGGGGGTTCTCGGTCTCGGATTCAGGAGAACCGCGGTAAAGTACGGACAGAAACTTAGTTGGCAAAGAAATTGAGCGGCTAAAAAATTAAACGGTCGATGCGCCCGTTTTCCAGCTGAGTTGTGGCTCATCAGAATCGTCGATCGATGAGGGTGGAATCTTTCCTATGGAGCTGTTTGATCGGATCAACTCTTCCATCCGGTGGGTTTCCTGCGGGTTGTAGGTGGGATGAGAAGGGTTCTGCTCCATCTCGACGATCGCCCTTTCTGGTTCACTGCCATATAGCGGATCTTTGATTCCAAGCGGAAGAGCCGAGTGCAGAGTCTAGTTTCGGCTAATACGTCTTGCATGTTGATCTCCTGTTGCAAGTAATCGGTCCGTTGAAGATTCGGGAGGCATGTTGATCGGAATCAGCCTCAGTCAACCCGCCAAACCATATGGTGGCAATGCATCTGAAACCCGTTGCGCACGTACGCTCGATGCGCAAGATGCCGTTGATAGCCAGTGTCCATGTGGACAGCATTGCAACCCCGCTCTCTCGCCTTGTTCTGCACGTAGCGCAAGAGCAGCGTGCCCAGGCCGGTCCGGTAGGAAGTCTGCGCCGCTACCAGATCGTCGAGGTAAAGAATGTGTCCCCAAGCTAGAGTGTGGAGGAATCTGTAACCGGCCGCGGCCACAACCCGGCTTCCTTCTTTGACGAACGCGATCTCATATCCCTCGCCGCACTGCGCGCACCAACGCTCGATAAATTCATCTTCCGATTGCAGATGTGGCCGGAGTTCACGAAATACTGGCCAGCACTGGCGGAGATCCTCTTCGTCGTTCGTGACGTGAATGACTCGCAGTTTATTCAGGGCTCAG
>Ga0185299_10007860_pt1 | contig 10743 bp, 6 predicted proteins | sample PaiPotPPA55metaG_FD_128002 | JGI IMG/M metagenome (GOLD analysis project Ga0185299, IMG submission 128002) | Iron sulfur acid spring bacterial and archeal communities from Banff, Canada, to study Microbial Dark Matter (Phase II) - Paint Pots PPA... ...
GGAGTCGGGCCGACGCAAGACGAAGCGGCGCGAATCACTGCCGGCAGCACTAGGGTGGCAGAGATGAACGAGACATCCATGGCAATGAAGTCAACAGGCTCGCCGACGTCGCCAGGCGCAAGATAGCGGGCATTCGTTTTCTCCAGAAGCCGAATGCGTGGATCATTGCGCAACCCGAAATCCATCTGACCGTAACCGGTGTCAACCGCAATCACCTTGGCGGCGCCGTGCTGCAACATGCAGTCGCTGAAGCCTCCGGTGGAAGCGCCGATGTCAAGACATACTTTGCCATGGAGATCGATTTGCCAGTGCTCGAGAGCTCTCTCCAACTTGAGCCCGCCACGGCTGACGTAGCGAAGATCCTCGCCCAGCAGGCGCAGGGTTGAGCCCGGGTCAATCAATGCGCCCGCCTTCTCGATCTTCTGCTCGTTGACGAGAACTTTTCCGGCCAGGATGAGCGCTTGCGCGCGTTCGCGCGACGGCGTCAGCCCACGGTCCACGAGTAACTTGTCGAGACGCGTCTTCACTGAGATGAATACTTCACTCGCTTTGTGTAGAGACGGGGCTTGCCCCGTCTCGCCAACGCCGACCCCACTCGCTGCCGGGAGACGCGGCAAGCCGCGTCTCTACGAAAGAGCCGTGTACCGAAAAAGGCGGTGCGCAATACAGCAAGCACCCGATGCTGTGCAGAATGTTGAAAGCGATTCGTTAACAGAAGGTTACGAGAGTATGTTCCCGCTTTTCCACAAACTTTTCCTCAGCGGTGTTGAAAAGGGAGACGGAACTAGCGGTGCTCGCGCTGTTTTCGGGAAGGATGATCGGGTCATCGGCCGATAGATATTCAATGGCGGAGCAATGGGCATCTCAGATGATCCGATCACCCGATGGCCCGATCACCCGATGATTTCTCAGCCCGCAACTTCTTCCAGAGTCTTCTGATCGATATCGAAGTTGGCATGCACGTTCTGCACATCGTCGTTATCTTCGAGCGCTTCCATCAGGCGGATCATCTGCGCCGCTTGCTGCCCTTCCAGCTTGATGTAGGTATCCGGAACCATACTCACACTCGAGGAAACAGGTGTAATACCGGCTTTCTTCACGGCCTCAAGCATGCTTTCGTAGCCGGAAGGCGACGTCAGAATTTCCCAGTTCTCGCCATCGTCCTTCAAATCTTCACCGCCCGCTTCGAGGATGATATTCATCAGATCATCTTCCTTGGCCGCCGACTTGGGAATAATAATGTCACCCTTCTTATGGAACATATACGCGACCGCGCCCGCTGCGGCCATGTTGCCATTGTTTTTCCCGAACACGTGCCGGATTTCGCTCACTGTGCGATTACGGTTATCGGTCGAAATCTCCGCCAGCAAAGCAACGCCGCCCGGGCCGTAGCCCTCAAGCACAAATTCTTCGTAGGTTGCTCCCGGCAGTTCGCCGGTTCCGCGCTGGATAGCGCGCTTGATGTTGTCGGCGGGCATGTTCTCGGACTTCGCCGCCAGGATCGCCGTACGCAGGCGCGGGTTCATGTCGGGATCGCCGCCCGACTTCGCCGCCATCGCGATCTCCTTGATGAGACGGGTGAAGATCTTGCCGCGCTTGGCGTCGAGCGCGCCCTTCTTGTGCTTGATTGTTGCCCATTTCGAATGGCCGGACATAGCGATACCTCGTGTCTATAACACTAGAACTTGATTGCGCTGATTCTCGGAATTATGGATCCGCCCGCGGAGGAAATCACAGATCAGCCTCGACGTAAAAACGTTCAGGCGAATACGGATTATAGCATGGGGCGAAAGCCGGGTCCTCGTTCGCCCCAGGCTATCTGGATGGTTAGTTGGTTGGGCCGGTTGCGCGGAATGGGATGTTCAGCCGGTGCCGGTTCCAGAGGTGAGGCAGCACACCACGGCTCGATGCACTGCGAAATCCAGGACCTGCTTGAGACACAGCGGCGGTTCCTTCAACTAAGCTGTAGTCACAGCCCTCCACCCCGGGATGATTCTCGTCGCAGGGGATGAGCAGGAAAGCGTGTGTGTCGCCATTCGCCAGAATGCCGTCGCCAGCAATTTCTCCGCGGTCATTGATCGAGTACGCAACTAGGAGTTGCAAGCCAGAACCGGGAGTAATCAAGATGTTCAAGTCAACCATGGGTCCGCCATCTTTCCACAGAGTCGCACGCGTTGCGGAAAAATCACATGCTCCGGAATGGCCGACGACTTGGCCCTTTGAATTAATGCCCCATCCCTCGCTGCATGCATCTCCGTCCACGGTTCCGAGGTCAGTCATTTTGAAGTTGTCCTTCCAGAAGAACGCGTGAAAGGACTGATCGGGCAAGTTAGCATAGCCGACAACCTCGCCTGCATCGTTTAGAAAATTCGCATTCCCGAAAAGCCCTCCAAAAGTGCCAATGTCCTTAAGCCGTCCCTGGCTCCAAATGAACGGATGCCTAGCGTTTCCTCCTTCCAAGTCCGAAGAGCCGATCACCTGGGCTCGGTTGTTGATTGCGGTTGCTTGACTGTAAGTTCCCCCGAGGGTGCCGAGATCGCGCATTCCTCTATCTTTCTTCCAAATGAAGGAATGCTGAGGAGGGGTCGATGTGAAGTCGGTGAAGGAAAATCCAGCCACCTCGCCGTGTTCGTTTACGGATACCGCAAAGGCATCGTTGCCAGTCCCCAACGTACCCAAATCCTGCATCCCGTTCTCCTTGTCCCATAAAAACGCCCGGGTCTGTGTTCCGGCACCCAACATAGAAATGGCATCGGGAATAGCATTCAGTGCCGGTCCCACCACCTGGTCCCGGTTATTCATGGCCGACGCGAAGCTTTCGTTTCCCCCCAGCGTTCCAAGAGGCGTGACCTGACCGTCTTTCCAGAGCACAGCTTCTACTTCTGGCCAGCCTGTAAGAGGATCGATGGCGCCGTTCTCTGAAAGTCCCGCAGCGTCGCCTCTCCCATTCAGCCAGTTGACACAACTGCTGTTTACACCTGGCAGGGCACCAAGATCATTCAATGTCCCCTTTTGCCATTGGAATCCGTGAAAGATATAAGCGTTTGGACCTGCGAGTGGGAACTGATATACGGTGAGAAACGGATTGAAGTTTGGGTAGTTAGGGTCGGAAACAGACGTGTCCGCGCAACCTGCGACTGCTCCCTGGTTGTTTAAAGCTAGCTGGAACGCGGGATAGAGGCTCAGCGGACCGCCGAACGTACCCACGTCGATGAGTTGGTAATGATGGTGCTTTTGTTTGTCCTTATTCCTCTGCGCGGCCAGCTGAACCGGGATCGCCAGCGCGGCGAATAACGTGATTGCGGCAAAGTACATCAATGTCCTTGATTTCATGTTGCCTCCTCGGATTGCCTATCCTTGTGATTTCGGTGCAAGCTGGCCCCGCCGGTGTAGCAGTTACCCGGCACTACGGTTCAGTTAGTTGGACCCGTTCCGCGAAATGGGATATTCAGCCGGTGACTTTCCCAGAGGCGCGGTGGCACACCCCGGCTCGGTGCATTGCGAATTTCAGGACCTGCTTGAGACACAGCCGCGCTTCCCGCCACCATGCCGTAGTCGCAGCCCTCGACGCCGGGATGATTCTCGTCGCAGGGAATCAGCAGGAAAACGTGGATGTCGCTGTTTGCGAGCACCCCAGTGCCTGTAATCTCTCCGCGGTCATTGATACCGGTTGCCCCGCCCAATGTCATGTCGGCACCGCTGACCACATCGTTCAGGTCAACCATCGGTCCACCGTTCTCCCACAGAAACGCGTGGCTATTGCCGTCGTTGCAGTCGTCGTCGGAAGAACCCGTTACCTGATCCTTGGAATTAATCTCGTGGGCGTAACTGCAAAGCTTGCCGGGAAGGACCCCGAGATTCGTCATAGTCCCGTTCTTCCAGAAAAACGCAAGCAACGCCTGATCGCCTGCGTTCGACGCCCAGCCAACGACCTCGCCTGCGTCGTTAACTGCATTTGCACTTCCGAAATTTCCTCCGAGAGTGCCTAGATCCTGCATGGGTCCGGGTTTGGTCCAAAGAAAGGGGTGAAAATAGACATCGCCAGCGAGATTCGAAGAGCCAACGACCTGTCCCCTGTTGTTGAGCGCGACCCCGTCTCCCTCTGCACCAAACGTGCCACCCAGCGATCCCAGGTCAATCATCGTGCTCTTTTCCCACAGGAACGGGTCTACTGTGGGTATACCTGTTGTGGGATTCGGCGTGTAGTTCGTATAGGAAAAACCGGCAATCTGTCCGCGCTCATTGATGAACGGAGAGGCCGCATCGGGACCGCCGAGAGTCCCTATATCCTGCATCCCGTTCCTTTTGTCCCAGAGAAACGCACGTGTTTGTGTACCAAGGCCGAACAAGGAGTACGGATCCGGGATCGCATTGCCGGAGAATCCCGTGACCTGTCCGCGGCCGTTCACCGTGCCCGCCCCACTCTCGTATCCACCGAGAGTCCCGAGGTTCGTGATCTTGCCGTACTGCCAGAAGGCTGCGGTTTCCTCCGGCCAGCCCGTAATCGGATCGAGAGCGCCATTGATCGCCTGGCCAGCGATCAACCCGTTTTCGCTAATGCCACTCGGAAACGCGCTGTAGCCACCGGCAGGAGAATCCAACGCGACAAGCTGCCCGTCGTTTGATTCAAATGCTCGAAAGATGTAGGGGTCCGATGCCCCTCCAGGCAATATGAAAGGGTTGAAGTTTGGGTAAAACGGGTCCGGGTTATTCGTGTCCGCCATGCCGATGACTGTTCCCTCATTGTTCAGAGCCGGACCTATCAGATTTACGCTCGTGGGCCCACCGAACGTGCCCAGGTCGACGAACTGGTAGTGATGGTGCTTGGGTTTATTGTGGTGTTGCTGTTCCTGCGCGGCGAGCCGAACCGAGATCGCCGGCGCGGCGAATACCGTGATTGCGGCAAAGTATGTCAATGTCCTTGATTTCATGTTGCCTCCTCAGATTGCCTCCTCGCGATTTCGGTGCAAGCTGGCCCGGCCGGTGAGGAAATTACCGGCGATCGTGACAAAGGATTCCAGGGATGACCGATGGCCCACGCATCAGTACTAGTAACGCCGCCACCAGCCACAATCCGCACCAGGTGCCTGGTTCAGGTCGAACCGCTGCGGGGAAGAGGAAGAGCGGGGCGGCCTATGGCCCGCCAGCTTATCCCTAAAACGCCCGTTGTCAAGCGAAAATTGCATCCGGACGAAAAAACAGGCTGCAGGGCGCAGCCCGTCATTGTCTTCCACTACGGTTCTCCCCGCTTGCGCGGCGAAGAAGGACGATTACGGCAGAGCCGGCAGCACCTCAGTCTTCTCCACCTGTACCGACTTCAGCGCACTCGGACTGACTCCGAGGGCGTGCAGAATACTGGGTGCGACCTGCGAGGTGGAGACGAGAGTTTTCAGCACACTGGATTTGAACCCCGGGTTGGAAACGATCAGTCCAACGTTGGTATCGCCGTAGCTGAATCCGCCGTGCTCGGAATTCTTCGCGGTGGAGTGGGTGTAAGTGGTCCCGTACGTCGGCTCCACGATTATGTCCGGAGTGCGGCTGTCGATGGATGGATCGTTGAATTTGAGAGTCAGTTCGGCCCCGCCCATCACTTCGTCGATGAACAGCGGAACAGCATTGGTGTTGAGGTAGTCCGTAACTTGCTGGCCGGAAATATTCTGCCCCTGCAGCCAGATGAGCGCGATGTCATCGTCCTGCACGAAACCGCACGAGCCTGTCGAACAATTGTTGGCGTTGGCGATCGCGATGGCGGCGGGATTGCTGCCGGCATCCGGCAACGCTGCAACCAGATCCGCGAAATGGCCCGGCTTGTTGACCTTCACCGGGTTGATCGGCGATTGCCCGTGCTTGGCGGTGACGATGAATAAGGTCGAGTCGTAAAGGCCCTGGTTCTTAAGCGCGACGATCATGCTGGCCAATGCCGCGTCGGTTTGCTGCAAGCCGTAAGCCAGGACCGCGCTCGGCGTGCCCGAGCCGTCGGTGTAACCGCCGGGTTGCTGGTTGATCGTCGGGTCGGTGTCGCTAACACAGCTGTGGTCGTAGTTGTCGGTGACCAACTTCTGTCCCACACTGACCGCCTGGAAGTTCATCCCAAAAATCACGGGAACGCCCGGTGCAGGTTTGCCGTCGTGGGTCAGGCCATGAATCTCGTTGATGATCCCGTGAACCTTCTTCAGATCGTTCCCCACCGTACAAACCACGCTGTGGGTATTGTCGAGTCCGCCGACGTTGGTCACTTCAGGGGTATAAAGATCGTCTACTCCCGTGCCCGACGGACCATTCACCAGATCGTAGGCGGGATGCTTATCCGCCCACGCCGTGTGCCAGCCTTTCGACTTGGCTACCTCAAAAATAGTGTTGGTCCGCAGAGCGCTGTGCGGATAGAGGGCGACGCAGTTGCCGAATTTGTCGCGGACACGCGGCAGCTTGGTCGGGTCAATCACGTTTTGCGAGACGTTCTTCTTGTTGTACAGGTCGATGCTCTCGTCAAAAACCATCATGTTGCCCGCCGGACCCGAGCAGGTGACGTTAGTGGGGTCATAGATCGTGCGATCGTAACTGACGTCGTAGAACAGCCCGTGGCTGACGGGAGAGCCGCCAGTCACCAGCGCGAGCAGTCCGGGGAAAGAGTCTGAATTTGCGGGCGTCCGGGCGTTGGTGTAGGTGATCCCGTGACTGGAAAGCTCGGCCAAAGCCGACTGCGGATTCTTGGCGACGTAATTCGCAACATCGAGGGCATGCATACCGTCGACGCTGATGAGAAGCACATGCTTGATATTGCCGGATTGCGCGGCAGCGGTTGTCGAAACCAGGCACGCAAGTACGACTGCGGCAAGCAGAGTGGGGAGAAAGCGACGAACGGTCACTGAAAGGCCTCCTGAAAGAATGGAACTGAGCAAAAGGCTATGGGGCGGATATTTCAGATAGGTGAACGTTAGGTAAACGGAGTGTTAAAAAGACGTCCGCTCCACCAGCAGGGGAGGCATGAGGTACCCTTGTCGGGAAACTTCATGACTGATAACTCTCTCGATCGCCAACTCACCCAACTCGAAACCTGCCGATATAGCTTCGGCCGTCGCGAAGCCGCTCGCGTGGTGAAATTGCTGAAACGGCTCGACGCCGCGCGCTTTCCTGATTCCCCGTCGCTGATCCGCTTCCACGAAGCGCTGCTTTTTCTGCGCGCCTTTCCGCAAGGTCCGTCCGTGGTTCGTGTCACTGAGCGCATTTTGAACAGCTTCCATAAGAAAGTTGAAGCGTTACGCAAAGCCAGCGCCGACATGGACGACTTCGACACCTTCGAAGTCTCCGGCATCGCCGGCACGCAGATGGAAGACACGCTCAGTTTCGATGTCGCCAACTGGCTCATCAACAACCGGCGCATGCGCAACAAAGTCGAAGTCGCCTGGGAAAACTACGAACCTGGACGAGAGCTAGGCACAACCGGTCCGCGCTTTATCCCCTTGCTTGAGGACGACGCGTATGTCGAGGCCGACACGCCGTGGCGCCGATGGCTTGAGGCAGCTGCCGGCAAGAAGCGCGTTCCGGCGTGGCTGATTTCACGCTTCGAGCACTTGCCGCTGCCCGCTCGACAACAAGCAGAGCTGTACGAATCACTGCGCGTGCCCTTGCGTTGGAGTCTCGAGAACTCCGTCATCTCGCGAACACGCACCTGGAAGCCGATTCGCAACGTTTTCTATCACCGCATTTTCTATCACATGACGCCGCTCATCAGCCGGAGTCAGGTGTCGCTGGCCGCGGAGTTGGCGCGGCGTCCACCGCAACTGACGAGGCTTTCGCGCAAGCAGGGCGAGCAGGTCATGGACATGATCCGCGAAGTCATGCTGGTGCGCTATCGCGAACTTTACGGCACGACGCTTGGCGATCCGGCGTCGGTGATGCGGGCCGAAGTGGGCAGAGGAGTCGAGATTTATCTCTGGAACCTGCCTCCCGATCGCCGTCTCCCGCTGCGCGCCTATGTCGCGGGATTGACGCTGAAGAATGGCGTGCCGATCAACTACATCGAAGCCATTGGCCTCTGCGAGTGGATGGAGGTCGGCTTCAACACCTTCTACACTTTCCGCGGCGGCGAAGCGGGATGGATCTACGCGCAAGTGCTCCGCTGCCTGTGTCACCGTATGGGAACGACGTGCGTCTCGGTCTATCCGTATCAACTGGGCCATGAGAACGAGGAGGCGATTGAGTCGGGCGCGTTCTGGTTCTACCGCAAACTCGGCTTCAGGCCAGGACGCACCGAACTGCAACAATTGGCGGAACGCGAGGAACAGAAAATCGCCGCCGATAAAAATTATCGGACACCCGCACGCACGCTGAAGCGGCTGGCCGCAGGTCACGTCTTCTACGAAATTCCCGGAAGTGAAGTCGGAGCGTGGGACAGATTTTCAACGCGCAATATCGGATTGCGAGTCAACCGGCGGATGGCGCGCCATTTTGGCCGAGACGCTGTCCTCATGCGCGAGCATTCGAAGCGTGCGTTGGAGCGAATCTTATTTCCGAGAAGCGGCGGCGTCAGCACGTCTTCGTGGACTCCACTGGAGAAGGCAGTCTTCGAGAAGTTTGCGCTCGCGCTGGCCGATGTGCCGGAACTGCGTGCGTGGACACGAGAAGAAAAAGAAGACCTCGTCCGAATTATCCGCGCCAAAGGCAAACAGGATGAAATGCTCTACCTGCATCTTATGCAGCGGCATCGGCGCCTGCGGAGGGCGCTGCTGGCGCTCGGCTCCTAGTCAATGACCGATCCTGCCCTTGATCCGCCCACTCATTTCGCGGAGACAAGATGCCGTACCTTCGGCTGGCTGCGGGTGTAGATCAGCACTCGTTCTTCAATCTCACGGTCCGCCTGCGTCAGGCGCTCATGCTGGCGCAGGTGCTCCGCCCAGGAATCTACTTTGAAGGTTTCAAGGTAGCGATTCTCAGCTTCCAGATCTCGAAAAACGCCCCAACTTGACGCACCATCGCGGCGTCGGATGCGTGCAAATCTATGCATGGCATCGAGAAACTCTGAAGTCTTTTCCGCGATCACTTCGTACTCTATAGTGACCAGGATAGGACCGGCGTCCTCTACATCTATATCGGCCGCGGCGCCGCCGTTGACGATCCTCGGCATAGGCCAAGGGATCCACGGCGTGACGTCGGTATTGAAGTTTGGAAGCTTCAGAAATAATCCCAGAACAGCTGTGGCCATCGTACCCACACCGCCCCAAAGTAGCGCGTTGTGAATACCGACCCGTCCGGCCAGGCCCCCCCACGCGGCGCTCCCGGCGGCGACCGCTCCTTGAAAGACCAGCATAGAGACGGCTAGCACGCGGGCACGTACCCAGTCCGGTGTGAGGTTCAGGATGAGCACATTGAACAGGGAGATGAACACAATCCACGCCGCGCCTCCCATCAGCATGGCCATACTGAGCGCCGGCAGCGCGTGCAAGCTTCCTGCCGCAGCGGTAGTCAGACTAAAGATGACAATCCCGCCCGACACCACTACTTCAGTCGATAGCCGGGCCCGCGCTGGTTGCAACAGCAAAGCGCCGAGCACCGCGCCCAGGCCAAAGCATCCGAGTAATAGACCATAGACAACCGGGCTGTCTTTCACACTGTGCGCGACTGAGGGGAGTAAGGCTAGGAGCGCGCTGGCAAAGAACATCACACAGCCGGAGCGGAAGATGATCGCGCGAATCTCGGGTGAGTAGCGGACGTATCGCAACCCCGCGACCATAGCTCCGGTCAGCGTCTCGGCAGGCGCAGTCCGTTTGCGCACATTCCGCTTCCAGCGTGCGATGACAACGAAAACGCCGAGGAAGGATGCGGCGTTAACGAGGAATGCGGTACCGACTCCAGCCGCAGCAATCAGGACGCCGGCCAGCGCCGGCCCAATGGCGCGTGCAAAGTTGAATTCAATGCCGTTGAGCGCCGCTGCGGCTGTCAGGTCTTTCTTGGGAACGAGTTCGGGCAACACAGCGCGCCACGTAGGGCTCTCGAAAGCGTCGCCCGCGGACAAAGCGAACGTCAAAATCAGAAGCATTACCGGAGACATCAATCCGGCTAGGGTCAAACCGGCCAGAAGCAGCGCCACCAGCAGCATCCATGTTTCTGTGAACAAGATGAGCTTGCGGCGATCGACGATGTCACCGATAGCGCCCGCCGGCAACGCAAATACAAAGAACGGAAGCGCGGACGCGGTCTGCGTAAGGGCAACGTACATTGGTCCGGCGCTGAGCGATACCATCAACCAAGCCGCGCCCACGGTCTGCATGAACGTACCTACATCAGAAATGATGTCGGCAATCAGCAGATTGCGGAAAGCGGCCGTCCTTAAGGGCCGCCAGATACTCGGCGCTGAGTGGTCAGCTGAGGTCGGGGCCATCGGTTACCTGTTGGTTCACGCCCATTAGATGCTAGCCGACTCGCACCGTTAGCATTGATATGGATCCTCCATCAACGCCTTCGATTGGAAAAGTCGTGACTTCGTCTCGCTGCCGCGTAGCAAGGACGTTTCGAGAAGTGGCGCTGCGTCAGTGCGCGTGTAGTTCTTGCAGCAGATGCTGGCGGCGAACCTTGATTTTGCTCTCGTCTTTTCGGGCCTGTGCGAGATCATAGGCAACCTGCATCCGTAACCACGTTTCCGGCGTGCTGCCAAACGCCTTCGCGAGCCGGATCGCCATCTGAGGGCTGATCCCCGACTTGCCATTGATAACGTTGTTGAGTGTTTGCCGGGTGACGCCAAGAACC
>Ga0185299_10007863_pt1 | contig 10735 bp, 8 predicted proteins | sample PaiPotPPA55metaG_FD_128002 | JGI IMG/M metagenome (GOLD analysis project Ga0185299, IMG submission 128002) | Iron sulfur acid spring bacterial and archeal communities from Banff, Canada, to study Microbial Dark Matter (Phase II) - Paint Pots PPA... ...
AAGAAACTGGCTCAGGGGAGGTGCTCCTCATGCGCCCGCCGTGATCTATCTCTCACACCGGCCGCGCGGATGGGCCGGGTCGCGTGCCGCCCGACCGCGTTCCCTCTTGACCGTCCCCATACAAGGGCGACGCATTGCGTCGCCCTCAAGCCGCTGCGGCAATCGTAGAAGAGGGGCGAGGCAATGCCTCGCCCCTACGAAAGACAAGGTCAGTCGTAAAAGGCGTAACCCGCCGCGACAATCGAGGAGCAACCGCGTATGAGCTTCTTTCCCGGCAAGGACCCGCCGCTCGGCGATGCACACGCGGCTGACGCTATCGACCTGATCATTCTGCCGCGCAGCGTCGACGTCGGGCATTTCGCAGTGCGGCGCGCGCTCCCCCATGCGCGCCGGCGCATGGTCGGCCCGTTCATCTTCTTTGACCATTTCGGCCCGGCAGAGTTCCATTCCGGCCAGGGCATCGACGTGCGCCCGCATCCCCACATCGGGCTTGCGACGGTGACTTATCTGTTCGACGGCGAGATCGTGCACCGCGACAGCCTGGGCACCGCGGCTGCGATCCGCCCGGGCGAGGTCAACTGGATGACCGCCGGACGCGGCATCGTGCATTCCGAGCGCACGGCCCCCGAGCACCGGCACGAGGGGGAGCCTATACATGGGCTCCAATGCTGGGTCGCGTTGCCGGCCGCCGAGGAGGAACGCGCGCCGGGCTTTGCCCATCACGACAGCGCCGCACTTCCGCTGGTCGTCGAGAACGGCGCATCGGTGCGCGTGGTCGCGGGCGAGATCTTTGGTGCGCGCTCTCCGGTCGAAACGTTGTGGGAAACGGTGTTCGCCGATGTGATGCTGGCAGCGGGCAGCTCGCTCCCCTTCGATACGGCGACCGAGGAGCGCGCCGCCTACCTCATCTCCGGCGAGGTGGACATCGCGGGGGACCGCTTCACGCCGGGACAGCTCCTCATCTTTCATCCCGTCGACCCGGTCACGATCGTGGCGGTGACCGGCGCCCACCTCGTTCTCCTTGGCGGGGCGACGATGGACGGCCCGCGCCACATCTGGTGGAACTTCGTCTCCTCGCGCAAGGAGCGCATCGAGCAGGCCAAGGCGGACTGGAAGCAATCGCGCTTCGACACCGTGCCGGGGGACGAGACCGAATTCATCCCGCTTCCCGAGGGCAGCTGATAAGCTCGCGCGGTGTTTCCGAGGCGATCAACGGCGGGGCAGATCGCGCACCGCGGGTATCCGCTGCTTGAGCCGTCCCATCTCCTGCCATGGATCCTGCTTGAGGCCGAGGAGGCGCTTGCCGAGGTTGAGCACGGAGTACTGCGCGCCGCCTTTGGTGCGGGCGAGCTCCTCCCAGGTGACCGGCACCGAGACCGGCGCGCCGGCGCGCGCGCGCGTCGAGTAGGCCGCGACCGATGTCTGCTCCAGCGAATTGCGGAAGTAATCGATGAAGATCTTTCCCCGCCGCAGCGACTTGGTCATCTTCACCACGTAGCGGTCGGGGCTGTCCGCATGCATGGCGAGCGCGACCGCCTGCGCAAAGGTCTTGGTGGTCTCCCAGTCGGAGCCGGCAGTGGGCAAGACCACGTGCAGCCCCTTGCCGCCGGAAAGCTTCACGAATGACGCGAGGTCGATGGCCGCAAGCCGTGCCCGCACGTCGCGTGCAGCAGCGACCACGTCCGACCACGGCACGTCGGGACCGGGATCGATGTCGAACACGATGCGATCGCAGATGTCGAGCTTATCGATCAGCGAACCGCGCACGTGCACTTCGAGCACGCCCGCTTGCACCAGGGAGAGGAGCCCGTCGAGGTCATCGAGCGCGAGCACCTGTCGCCGGTTCTTGTCGATGACGACCTTGAGAAACTTGCCGTCGATCCCGGCCGAGGCATGCTTCTGAAAAAAGCACTCGCCCTTGGTGCCGTCGGGGCAGCGCACCAGGCTCAGCGGTCGATTGACAAGATGGGGCGCCATCCAGCGCCAGGCTTGGCGGTAGTAGGCGGCGAGATCCTGCTTGGTGACGCCCACATCGACCCAATAGACGCGGTCGGGATGGGTGAAACGCACCTCGCTCTTTTCTGCGGGCTGGCTCGCGGCCGCGCTTCGCGCCCGTGCCTTCAGTCTCGTCTTTGCAGGCGGGTCCGCGGTTGTGCGCGTCTGCGTCTTCGCGGCAACCGAAGCGGACGCTGCCGCGGCGCGCCTGCCTGCAGCGGTATTGCTTTTGGCGGAGGCTGGCATCTCGCGAACGACTTCCTCTGGCGGCTTGTCCTCTCGCACGTCCTTGAATGCAGCCTGGCGCACGAGCCCATCCGCGGTCCAGCCGCGAAACTCGGATTCGATCACCGTCTTCGGCTCGACCCATTTGATATCGCGACGGCGCGCCTCCTCGCGCGGGATCACATCGAAAGGCGGCTTCTCGGTCTCCAGCGGATGCAGCCGCTTCCACAGGTCCGCGGCCACCGCGCGACTGTAGCCCGTGCCGATGCGGCCGGCATAAATGAGCTTGCCGCGGTCGTAATAGCCGGCCACCAGGGCACCAATCGCCTTCGGCAGCACGGTCGAGAGCGTATAGCCTCCCACCACGAATTCCTGGGCATTGGCGCATTTCGTCTTGACGAAGGCTTCCCAGCGGCCGCCGCGGTAAGGCGCGCCCGCGCGTTTCGAGACGATGCCCTCAAGCCCCATGTTGCAAGCATGATCGAGCACGAGTGGACCGGCTTCCTCGAAATGCTCGCTGTACCTGATGACCCCCTGCGCCTTCTCCCCAATCAGTCGCCTGAGTGCCTGCTTGCGTTCGATCAGGGGCAATGCCGTGAGATCGCGGCCGTCGAGATGGAGAAGATCGAAGACGTAGTAGATGAAAGCATTCCGCTCGCTCGCCTTGAGCGCCGCCTGCAAGCCGGAAAAGCTGGCGACACCGCGGTCATCCTCGACCACGATCTCACCGTCGATGAGCGCAGTGCGCGCGCCCAGTTTGGCGGCAGCGGCTGCGACGTTTGGAAACTTGCCGGTCCAGTCGAGCCCTTTGCGCGTGAGCAGTTGCACGCGTCCGTTGTCGATCCGCGCCTGCATGCGGTAGCCATCGAACTTGATCTCATGCACCCAGCCTGGCTCGCTCGGCGCCTCGGAGCGCAAGGTCGCAAGCGACGGCGGCACGAAGTCGGGCAGCGGGGCAGCGTCCGGCGCCGAGTCGGCTTCGCGCTTTCCACCCCTCTCACTCTTCTGCTTGCTCCGACGTTCTTTTGCTCGCCCTGACATGCGCTCGCGCGCAGGCGCACGAGTGGCCTTGATCGCGCCGGATTTGACGTTCTCTGCAACGCTGCGGTTGGAGTGCCAGACGCGCTTGCGGCCTTTGCCCTCGGCGATTTCCGTCATCGAGCGGCCGCTCACCGCGGAGAGCGGCTTTTCCTCCAGGATGTCGGGATCCTTCGCCTCCCGCGCTTCCTCATCCCGCGCCTTGATCAGGAGCCAGGGCTCCTTGCTCTCGCCGGTCCTGCGGTTCATGCGCACGAGGTGCCAGCGGCCGTGCAGCTTCTCGCCCTCAAGCGCAAAGTCCAGATGGCCTTTGCTGTAGCCCTTGTGCGGGTCGCCGTCGGGATACCAATGGCCGCGGTCCCAGATCATGACGGTGCCGCCGCCGTACTCTCCCTGCGGAATGGTCCCCTCGAAAGAGTTGTATTCGATCGGGTGATCCTCGACATGCACGGCAAGGCGCTTCTCTCCGGGAACGAGACTCGGACCCTTGGTCACCGCCCAGCTCTTCATCACGCCGTCGAGCTCGATCCGGAGATCGTAGTGCAAGCGTCGAGCGGCATGCTTCTGGATGACGAACCGGTTTCCCTTGCCGCGTACGGCGTGCCCGCGCGGCTCCGGCGTCACATCGAATTTCCGCTTCCTGCGATAGACCTCAAGTCCCATCGGAGCCTCTCCGGCCCTGCGCTCAGTTTGTAGGGTGCCCGCGCGGGCACGGCACGCGAACGCGTACACAGGTACGAGCAACTCGATGGGCTCGGCCTTTGCCCACCCTGCCCAAGATCACGATAACGGCGTGCGGCAGCATCCGTTTCCTGGTAATTGGGGTAACAATAGCACCCACAATAACGTTTGCACGCAGGATATAGTGTCCGCGGGTGGTTTACCGCGACCACCGGTGCCGGCTAGATTGTACGGTCGGCGCGTGCTCTGTTCGCTGGCTGGAGCGTCCCATGTCGCAACCTTCCAAGACCCCGCTGCTCGATCTCGTCAAAACGCCGGCCGACGTGCGGCGCCTCGAAACCAAGCAGCTGCGCCAGCTCGCCGACGAGCTCCGGCAGGAGACCATCGATGCGGTGGCGGCCACCGGCGGCCATCTTGGCGCCGGGCTGGGGGTGGTCGAGCTCACCGTCGCCTTGCACTACGTCTTCAACACGCCGGAGGACCGCCTCGTCTGGGACGTCGGTCACCAGGCCTATCCGCACAAGATCCTGACCGGCCGGCGCGAGCGCATCCGCACCTTGCGCCAGGGCGGCGGGCTGTCCGGGTTCACCAAGCGCGCCGAGAGTGAATACGATCCCTTCGGCGCCGCGCATTCCTCCACGTCGATCTCGGCGGCGCTCGGAATGGCGGTGGCGCGCGACCTCGCGGGCAAGTCCAACAACGTGATCGCGGTGATCGGCGATGGCGCCATGTCCGCCGGCATGGCCTATGAGGCGATGAACAATGCGGGAGCGATGAATTCCCGCCTCATCGTCATCCTCAATGACAACGACATGTCGATTGCGCCGCCGGTCGGAGCGCTCTCAGGCTACCTCGCGCGACTTGTTTCCGGACGGACTTATCGCTCGGTGCGCCACACCGTGAAAAAACTCGCCAAAGTGCTGCCGCCATTTCTCGAGCAGCGCGCTGTCGCCATGGAAGAATATGCGCGCGGGCTCGTCACCGGCGGCACATTGTTCGACGAGCTCGGCTTCTTCTACATCGGCCCGATCGACGGGCACAACATCGACCACCTTCTGCCGGTGCTCAGGAACGTGCGCGATGCGGAGAACGGGCCGTTCCTCGTCCACATCGTCACGCAAAAAGGCAAGGGCTATGCGCCGGCCGAGCAATCAGCCGACAAATATCACGGCGTCGTCAAGTTCGATGTCGCGACCGGCGCACAAGCCAAATCCAAGGCCGCCGCCCCCGCATACACCAAGGTGTTCGCCGACGCCTTGATCAAGGAAGCGAGAAAGGACGACAGGATCGTCGCGATCACCGCGGCGATGCCGTCCGGGACCGGACTCGATCTCTTCGCAAAAGAGTTTCCCAACCGCTGCTTCGACGTCGGGATTGCCGAGCAGCATGGGGTGACGTTTGCCGCCGGGCTCGCGACCGAAGGGCTGCGACCGTTTGCCACCATCTATTCCACATTCCTGCAACGCGCTTACGATCAGGTCGTGCACGACGTCGCCATCCAGAAGCTGCCGGTGCGGTTTGCCATGGATCGCGCCGGGCTCGTCGGCGCCGACGGCCCCACCCATGCCGGCGCGTTCGACGTCGCCTATCTCGGATGTCTGCCGGGGTTTGTCGTCATGGCCGCGGCAGATGAGGCCGAGCTCGTGCACATGGTGGCGACCGCTGCTGCCATCGACGACGGCCCGTCCGCGGTGCGTTACCCGCGCGGCGAGGGCATGGGCGTGCCGATGCCGGCGGAAGGCAAGCCGCTGGAGATCGGCAAGGGACGGGTAGTGCGTGAGGGTACCAAGGTCGCGCTGCTCTCGTTCGGCGCGCGCCTCGCGGAATGCCTCAAGGCTGCGGATGAGCTCGCGGCACTCGGCTTGTCGACCACCGTCGCCGATGCGCGTTTCGCCAAGCCGCTGGACATCGACCTTCTCCTGCGCCTTGCGCGGGAGCACGAGCTCCTCCTCACCATCGAGGAAGGGGCGATCGGCGGCTTTGCCGCGCACGTGCTTCAGGCGCTCGCCGACCACGGCGTGCTGGACCGCGGCTTGAAGGTGCGATCAATGGTGCTGCCCGACAGGTTCATCGATCAGGACTCACCGGCCGCGATGTATGCCCAGGCCGGGCTCGACGCCAAAGGCATCGTGGCGAAGTCCTTTGCGGCGCTGGGACAGAACTTGCGCGGCGAAGCAGTGAAGGTCGGCCGCGCGTAACGGCGTGCAGGGTGGGTTAGTGGTGGGTTAGTGGTACTGCATCACAAACTACTCTAGCCCGTCATTCCGGGGCCGCGAGCGCTCGGATCGGCGCTTCGCGCCGCCCGAGCGCAAGCGGAGACCGGAATCCATAACCACAGGCCGTGCAGTGATGAAAGTGGTTACGCTGCGGTAGCACACATTTACTGCTTGGGGTTATGGTTTCCGGGCTCGTCGGCAAGTCGGTGAAACCGACTTGCCGACGCCCCGGAATGACGTCGAGGGGCAATTTGTGACGCAGTACCACTAACCCGCCCTGCGCATGTATAAAATCGCGCGCGCCCCACCCTATTTTTTTCTTCTGCCCTTGCTTTTGCTGCCGCGCTTGCCCGGCGGCACTTTCTCGCCTTTTCGCCGCGCCTCGGAAAGTCCGATGGCGATGGCCTGCTTGCGGCTCGTGACCTTCCTGCCGCTTCCGCCGCTCCTGAGCGTTCCGCGCTTGCGCTTGCGCATGCTACGCTCGACATCCTTGGAAGCACTGCGTGAATATCGTCGTGCCATGGCTAGTCCTTTTTTCTCCCCTGCGGAGATAGCCTCCATTCCCCAGCCGCATCTCGCGAAGCCAATGAAACAACAGCAAACACCCGAGAATTGTTCCCGCTTGCGAGGACAACCCACATCGGGCGTACACACTTGCCTCAGCGCAACATGATTGATCGCATGCGCATCGACCGGCTGCTGGTCGAGCGCGGCGTGTTCGACAGCCGCGCCAAGGCCCAAGCCGCAGTCATGGCGGGACGCGTGCGGGCGAATGCCGTTATCGTTGCAACACCATCGGAGCAAGTTGCAGCCGATGCGTCGCTCTCCGCCGAGCCGGAGCATCCCTGGGTGTCGCGGGGCGGCGTCAAGCTGGCGGCTGCGCTTGATCGCTTCCAATTCGATCCGCGCGACCGGGTCTGCCTCGATGTCGGCGCTTCAACCGGCGGATTCAGCGAGGTCCTCCTCGCCCGCGGCGCGCGGCGCATCTATGCCGTCGACGTCGGCAGGAATCAGCTGCATCCGAAGCTGCGGCTGCGGCGCGAGATCATCTCGATCGAGCAAGCCGACATTCGTGCGCTGCAGAACGAGGGCTGGCCTGAGCTTCCCGATTTCGTCTGCATCGACGTAAGCTTCATCTCGCTCAAGCTCATTCTGCCGGCCGCCTTTGCGCTCTTGCGTTTTCCCGCGCGCCTGCTTGCGCTGATCAAGCCGCAATTCGAGGCGGGAAGGCGGGCAGCAAAGAAAGGAATCGTCCGCGATCCTGACGTTCACAATCAGGTTTGTGCGGACATTGCCGCTTTCCTGCGATCGCTCGGGTGGGAGGTCGCAGGCACGATGCCCTCCCCCATTGTCGGCGGCGACGGCAATCGCGAGTTCTTCATCGGAGCTCACCGTGAGTGAACGGCTTGCGATTGCGCGCGTCGGCCGATGGGGCGACGGCATCTCCGACACGCCAAGCGGCCCGGTCTACGTGCCGTATGTATTGCCGGGAGAGACGGTCGAGGTCGAGGATTGGCCCGGCCATCCCGACCGTCGCCGGCTCATCCAGGTCGAGATTGCAAGTCCCGAGCGCATTGCGCCGATCTGTCCGCATTTCGGAGTGTGCGGGGGCTGCGCGTTCCAGCACTGGGCGAGGGCCCGCTACCGCGAATGGAAGCGCGCGCTCCTCCTCGACGCGCTGGCACACCTCGGCATCGAAGCCGCAGTGGACGATCTGATCGATGCCCATGGCGATGGGCGCCGGCGCGCCGTTTTCCATGCACGCCGCGGGACGCATGACCTGCTCGAGCTGGGATTTGCCGCCCGCAAGCAGCACCGGGTGGTAGCAATCGATCACTGTCCGATTCTCGCCCCGATCCTCAGTGGCGCAATTGCTGCAGCCTGGGCCATTGCCGAGCAGCTTGCCGGAAAGCGCAAGCCCCTCGACATCCAGGCGACCGCGACGGATGCGGGCATCGACGTGGACGTGCGCGGATCAGGACCGCTCTCGCCGCTCCTTATGGCAGAGCTCGCACGGGTCGCGGAGCAGCATCGGCTGGCGCGGCTCACCCGTCATGGAGAGATGATCGCGCAATGCGCCACGCCCATTGTGCGGATCGGTCGCGCAGACGTCGCGCTGCCTCCGGGAGCTTTCCTGCAGGCGACGCACGCGGGAGAGATTGCGCTGGCCAAGCTGGTCGAAGCCAACTGCGAAGAGGCCCAGAGCGTGGCCGACCTGTTCTGCGGGGTTGGGCCGTTCGCATTGCGCCTTGCCGAACGCATCCCCGTTGTCGCCATCGACAACGATGCGCCTGCGGTCGAGGCGTTGCGACGGGCACGAGCCAATACCCAGGGGCTCAAACCGATCGAGGCGGAGGTGCGCGACCTCTCGCGCCGGCCGCTCTCTCCGCAAGAGCTCAACCGGTTCGACGCGGTCGTGCTCGACCCGCCGCGCGAAGGCGCATCGGAACAGGCGCACGCGCTTGCAGGATCGACGGTGAATACGGTGGTTGCCGTCTCGTGCAACCCGGGCACATTTGCGCGCGACGCCCGCATCCTGCTCGACGGCGGCTATCAGATCGCGCAGGTGACCCCCGTCGATCAGTTTCTCTTCTCGACGCATGTCGAGGTCGTGGCGCGCTTTCAGAGGCGCCGGGAAAGACGGAAAAGGGGTGGCCTGTGATGTACAACGATGCCACTGACTCGCTCGCTCCCTCTCCCGTTAAGAGCGGGGGAGCAGACCGTGCGTCATCGGCAAAGCCTCAGCCAGCTGATTGTGCATCACTATCTCAGCTCTGGTCAGCCCCAGGTGTCTCCAGTCTTTCGGGCGGCGAAGAACAGTTCGACGCGATCGACGTTGTCAAGCCGCCTAAGTTCGGATTTCTCTGGGAGCGAGGCATCGCTTACAGGCGATGAGCCGACGACGCGGGGGGAAAGCTTGAAACTGCTGTCGAGAAATATATCGTCAATAAAATTGGGGTGGACTTCGCCCCAATGCTTGCTCCAGTTGGGTTCGGCGGCCCTGTTAGCCTCGCTGCCGTTCGGTGTGAATGAGACGAACAAACCGCCCTGCTTAAGCAGTCGCATCGCATAGTTGAACGACTGCGCAGGTGAGGGCACGTGCTCAAGTACGTGAGCCGAGAAGAAGCAATCAAAATGGGACGCAAGATCGGTTGCGACGCGGTCCATGTCATCAACCGTCGATACGCCGAGCTTATCGTGGGCGTAACGTCTGCGGCTGGGAGCAACCTCGAAGGACGTAACTTCGAAACCAGCTTGAGCGAGTTGATAGCTGCCGTAGCCCCACGAGCAACCGTAGTCGAAGACCCTGGCGCCTGGCTCCAGCCCGAGTTGGCTCAGGACGCTAATGTAATACAAATAACATTTTTCGGTTCCGACGAAATTGGATAGTCTCATCTCTGATAGCGCTGCCTCGGATGGAACGGCGGTGGTAAATCCCTGCGTGTATTCGTTCTCATAAAATGACAGATTGGCTGCTGGATCATCGGTCGGTGTACGGAAGTTCATTTGGCAATGTCCGCAACGGCGAAGCTGGGTGATGAGGTACTTGCGATCGATGACCGTGCTATGTGCACCGCCGCAATTCGGACACCTATATCGCTCAGTCGCGAATTGAGCCGCTAGACTCCGGCGAAGATAAGTAAGGTTTGCCATTCGATCTCCTGACGCGGTATCCGCAAAATTAGCGTGCCCCTTACTGATGTCGCCTGCGGGTCATTTCCTGCTGTTAGCGCAGCGCAAAATCCGCGACCGGTCAATCCCCGATAACAGACATTACACAGGGTATTCAATTCGACAGCAAATGAGCAGCGCCCCGGCAACCATACCGGCAGAATTGCCGCTGCCCCGCGCGCAACTGTCGTAGCATGGCCTCGCAGTAGCCCGGATGAGCGCAAGCGACATCCGGGGACATTCCCGGGAGGATGGCTGCGCTCCATCCCGGCCGCGGAAATAGCGCAGCAGCGTAGGGCGGATCAGCGGAGCAGAGCGAAGGCCGCCGAGTCGCAAACGGCCGCCCCTGTTTGGAGTGGAATCGCAAGGAAGAGGTTGCTCGCGTCGCTCGCCGCCGTGGTCATGCTCACCGCCGCCGTCATGCCCGCCGCCGGCTGGCGCCGCGCCGGCCGCGCGCACTGGCGAGGCACCGCCTACGTCGATCGCATCACCTACAACGTGATCACGCCGTATTATTACCCCTACTACGGCAGCCACTACAGCTGCGTGCGGCCGGACTCGGTGCCGGCGCCGACCTACGTCGTCTATCCAACCCTGGTCGTGCCTGCCTGCTGGTCCGCCACCCTCGTGTTCGGCCCGCACATCTGGGTGTGCTGAGCCGCGCAGCCTCTACGTCATCACCCTTCGAAGGGGCGACCCATGGGTCGCCCGCCCGTCCGCCGCCGCTTGCTCAATTCCGCCAGTTGTTCCGCCGGTTCCGCGCAAAGAGGGCGAGGCATGCCTCGCCCCTTGTATGGGGACGGTCAAGAGGGAACGCGGTCGGGCGGCACGCGACCCGGCCCATCCGCGCGGCCGGTGTGAGAGATAGATCACGGCGGGCGCATGAGGAGCACCTCCCCTGAGCCAGT
>Ga0185299_10007864_pt1 | contig 10733 bp, 7 predicted proteins | sample PaiPotPPA55metaG_FD_128002 | JGI IMG/M metagenome (GOLD analysis project Ga0185299, IMG submission 128002) | Iron sulfur acid spring bacterial and archeal communities from Banff, Canada, to study Microbial Dark Matter (Phase II) - Paint Pots PPA... ...
GTCGCTGGGGCAAGCCGGCCGCATGGGCGAACGCGTTGCCGCGAAGACACGCGAGAGAGGAGACGGAAGTGAGTGATGGTGTAACGAGCGTAATGAACAAGCCGGACAGGATGGTCGCGGTACGCACCTTGTTCGGCATCGATTCCGATCTGATGGTGCCCGCCTTCAGCGAACCCGACGACCACGTTCCGGAAATCGATGAGGTCTACCGCTTCAACCCGGAAGTGACGACAGCGATCCTCGCCGGCTTCGCCCGCAACCGCCGGGTCATGGTGCAAGGGCTGCACGGCACGGGCAAGTCGACCCACATCGAACAGGTGGCAGCCCGGCTCAACTGGCCGTGCGTGCGCATCAATCTCGACGGGCATATCAGCCGTCTCGATCTGGTGGGAAAGGATGCGATCGTCGTGCGCGACGACTTGCAGGTGACCGAGTTCCAGGAGGGCATCGTGCCGTGGGCGCTGCAGAGGCCGGTCGCGCTGATCTTCGACGAATACGATGCCGGCCGCCCGGACGTGATGTTCGTGATCCAGCGCATTCTGGAGCGCGACGGCAGGTTCACCCTGCTCGACCAGAACCGCGTGATCCGCCCGCACCCGTACTTTCGCCTGTTCGCCACCACTAACACGGTGGGTCTCGGCAACATAAACGGCCTGTATCACGGCACCCAGATGTTGAACCACGCGCAGATGGACCGCTGGAACGTCGTCGCCACGCTCAATTACCTGCCGCGTGCGGAAGAGGCGGGGATCGTGCTCGCACGCGTGCCGGAGCTCGCCGACGATGCTGGCCGTGCGCTGATCGAATCGATGATTAGCGTGGCCGAACTCACGCGCAAGGGCTTCGCGACCGGCGACGTATCGACGCTCATGTCGCCGCGCACGGTGATCGACTGGGCAGAGAACTGCCAGATCTTCCACGATCCCGCGCGTGCTTTCCGTCTGACGTTCCTCAACAAGTGCGACGAGGCCGAGCGGCCGATCGTCGCGGAGTATTTCCAGCGCTGCTTTGGCAAGGAGCTGGACGACATGTCCGAGCGAAAGAGCCTCGCATCGGAGTCTCGCTGATGGAGACGGACAGGCAGGCGGTTCGCCGCCGCGAGCAGCGCGAGAACCTATGCGCGTCGGCTGTACGCGCCCTCACAGGCGATGCCGCGCTCGACTACCGAAACGGCCGCTTGTGCCGCGACCTGCGCCCGCTGCCGCTTAATGCGCCGCATCTACGCAGGGATACGCTGGCAAACAGCCTCGACTCCCTGCGCGGCGCGGCCGATGGCGCAGCTCTCCGTCTCATGCATTCCGATGCGAACCTCCACGCCCGGTCATGTCCCGCCGATCCGGTCGAGCGCCTTGTGTTCGAACTGCTCGAGCAATTGCGCTGCGAAAGCCTGACGCCGCCCGGCATGCCGGGCCTGGTGGAAAACCTGCGTCACCAGTTCGAAGCCTGGTCGCGCGGTTTTTATCGCTCCGGGCAGGCCGAAAGCCATATCGGCAACCTGCTCTATACCGTCGCGCAGATTTCGTGGTCGCGCCTCTCGGGCTGGCCGGTGCTCGAAGAAAGCGAGGGCATGATCGAACACACGCGCGCGGCGATCGCGCCGGCGCTGGGCGCGTCGTTGGCGGGGCTGCGGCGGCACCGTGCGGAGCAGGGTGCGTTCGCGGTCCATGCGCTCGAGATGGCGCGCCTCGTGAGCGAAATGATCCGCGACGCGCGCGCGCAGCATACATGGGACGACGCGACAGATAAAACCGACGACGCGGCCACACGCACCGCGTTATCGCTATGGTTCGATTTCGAGGACAACGAGAACGCGGACGAAGACGAGCCGATGGCAGTCGCCGCCACCGGCATGAGGCGCATGCCGGACGCGTCCAGTGACGGCTATCGTGTTTTCACCACGCGCTATGACCGTGAGATCCATCCAGGCTCGCTCGTGCGCAAGGCGCTGCTTGCCGAGTATCGCGAGCGCCTCGACGAGCGCATCGCGACGCAAGGCATCAACGTGCCCCGGCTGGCCCACGCGCTGCGGATCGCGCTGGCGATCCCGCGGCGCGACGGCTGGTCGTTCGGAGAGGAGCACGGCCGCATCGACGGCCGGCGCCTCGCGCAACTTGTCAGCTCGCCGGCCGAGCGACGCCTCTTCCTGCTGGAGCGGGATACGCTGCTGGCCGATTGCGCCGTCAGTTTCCTGATCGACTGCTCGGGTTCGATGCGGGCGCATATCGAAGCGGTTGCCGTCCTGGTGGACATTCTCGTGCGCGGGCTGGACCTGGCGGGCGTCACCACCGAGGTGCTGGGTTTCACCACGGGCGCCTGGAACGGGGGGCGGGCCCGGCTCGACTGGCTGGCGCGCGGGCGCACCCCCCATCCCGGCCGGCTCAGTGAAATCTCGCACATGGTGTTCAAGGATGCGGCCACCAACTGGCGACGGGCTCGTGCCGATATTGCCGCGCTCTTCAAGGCCGACCTGTTTCGTGAAGGCGTGGACGGCGAAGCGATCGACTGGGCGTGCACGCGGTTGCTTGCGCGCGCCGAGCGCAGACGTATCGTGATCGTGATTTCGGACGGCAGCCCGATCGACAGCGCCACCGGCCTCGCCAACGACGCGAGCTATCTCGACAATCATCTGCGCGAGGTCATCGCGCGCCACGAAGCCGCACGGGACGTGGAGGTGCTGGGCCTGGGCGTCGGACTGGACCTGAGCCCGTACTACCGGCATTGCCTCGCGATGGACTTGTCCGTGGCGCCCACCATGGCGATGTTCGGCGAACTCGTACAATGGATCGGCGGACGCAGGCATGCGGTAGGTGTCAGGTAGCTGGGCGGCGTCAGGTCGATGCGTCGCTGTTTCGATAAAGCATTCCCGTTGCTCCATCCCGCGCGAGCTGAGAAGAATTTCTCAGTCAGGAGTGTAGCCACCGGGAAACGATCAACCTGGGCGTGACACAGCTATCGGCACGCCTGGCGCGCGCCGCAACGACTTCTATTCAGTGCTTTCATTCCTTCTCAAGCTACGCACCCGGGCACAGCGCCGGTTCCGTTTCTCCGAAGCCCACACCATGCTCGTGTGGGCCATGATTGTCGGCGTGGCCGGTGCGTTCGCGACTGCGGCTTTCCGCTATGGTATCGACGAATTGCAGCGGCTGTTCGGCGGCGCCAACAGTTACTTCGTCGAGATGGCGACGCGCCTTCCATGGCCCGTGCGGGTCGCATTGCCGGCCGCGGGCGGGCTGATCGCGGGCGTGTGCCTGCTGATCGCCCGGCGTCGAACGACCGCTCAGGCGCATGCCGACTACATGGAAGCGGTGACTATCGGCGACGGTGTCGTACCGGTCTCGCAAAGCCTCTGGCGCAGCATCTCGTCGCTGTTCACCATCGCGAGCGGCGGCTCCATCGGGCGCGAAGGCTCGATGGTGCAGCTCGCGGCGCTGAGCGCGTCGCTGATCGGCCGCTGGGTTCACTTCGACCCGCCGCGCCTGCGCCTGCTCGTTGCCTGCGGCGCGGCTGCCGGGATCACCTCGGCGTACAACGCGCCTATCGCCGGTGCGTTCTTCGTCACCGAGATCGTGCTTGGCTCCATCGCGATGGAAAGCTTCGGGCCGATCGTGGTGTCCTCCGTGGTCGCGAACATCACGATGCGCGAATTCGCCGGCTACCGGCCGGCTTACGAAATGCCGGTGTTTCCGACCGTCACGGGCGTCGAAGTGCTGCTGTTCGTCATGCTCGGCTTGATCTGCGGCGTGCTTGCGCCGTATTTCCTGCGCCTCTTGGCGGCATCAAAACAACGCTTTGCCAAGCTGCCTCTTCCCTTGCCGATCCGGCTCGGACTCGGCGGCTTGATCGTCGGCGTGATTTCGATCTGGTATCCCGAGGTCTGGGGCAACGGTTATGAAGTCGTCAACTCGATCCTGCATCACCCATGGACCTGGGAAGCGCTGGCCGCGGTGTTGCTCTTCAAGATCGTCGCGACCGCGGCGACCGCGGGTTCCGGCGCGGTCGGCGGGATTTTCACGCCCACGCTCTTCGTAGGCGCCGTGGTCGGTTGCCTGTTCGGGCTGGCGGCGCATGCGATCTGGCCGCACTCCACGTCCGCGCCGTTCGCCTACGCGATGGTCGGCATGGGCGCATTCCTCGCCGCCGCCACGCACGCGCCGTTGATGGCGATCCTGATGATCTTCGAAATGACACTGAGCTATCAGGTCATGCTGCCGCTGATGCTCTCGTGCGTGGTGGCGTTTTTCATCGCGCGGGCGTCGGCGCAGACCTCGATGTACGAGGTCACGCTGCGGCGCAATCGCGACGAAAAGGAGCGCTTGCGGCTTGCCGCCACGCAGATGCGCGAACTCGTGAAACCCGCCGAAACAATCGTCCCGCTCGATGCGGACGTGAAGACGATGATCCGCGTGTTCCTCGAGTATCCGGTGAAGTACCTCTATGTCGTCGATGCAGACGGCCAGTTTCGCGGCGTGGTTGCGCTGAAGGACATCACGTCCGATCTGCTCGATGACGGCAACACCGACATCAAGTCGGCCGCGGATTATCTGCAACCTCATTTCGATGTGCTTACACCGGACATGTCGCTGGGCGAAGCGTTGCAGCATTTCCTGGCGTTCCAGGGCGAGCGTTTGCCGGTCATCGATTGCGCGGCGCGGCCAGTGTTGCTTGGCGTGGTTTACAAGAGCTCACTCCTTGACGCATATTTTCGCTTGCGTAGTCCGAATCATTGATCCGATCATAAGCCGCTCATGCTCATGCTCATGCTCATGTCTCTACGAAACTGCGGCTGGTAGGTCTGCTATTCCCATTTCATCCAGCACGTCGCGCACGGCGGCGATCAAGCCGCGCATCTCCTTTTCGTGGAGCCGGCCGATGCAGCCGATACGAAACGATTCCGCGATCGTCAGCTTGCCGGGATAGATGACGAAACCGCGTGTTTTCAGGCCATCGTAGAAACGCTCGAAGACAAAGCGCGGATGCTCCGGCATTCGGAAGGTCACGATGATCGGCGTCTGCAGATCCGCCTTGAGCAAGGGCTCGACGCCGAGCGCCGTCATGCCGTCGATCAGGATGCGGCAGTTGTCCCGATACCGGCCCCCTCGTCCCTCGACACCCCCTTCCGCCGTAAATTCCTCGAGCGCCTGGTGAAACGCAACGATCACGTGCGTAGGCGGCGTGAACCGGTACTGCCCTGTCTTTTCGAAATTCGCCCACTGGTCGTACAGATCGAGGACCAGCGTGGTCGCGTTGCCCTGCGTCGTTGCAAGCGCATCGCGCCGGCATACGACGAAGCCGAGCCCCGGCACTCCCTCAATGCACTTGTTCGAAGAAGCCGCCACTGCGTCGGCGTGGATCGCGGGCGCATCGATCGGCAGTGCGCCGAAGGCGCTCATCGAATCGATGAGGTAGCCTTTTTTGTACTTGGCTGCGAGCGCGCCGATCTCGGCAATCGGGTTGAGGATGCCCGAGGTCGTCTCGCAATGGACCACGAAAATGTGCGTAATCGACGGAGTGCGCTTCAATATTGTCTCGACCTTTTTCAGGTCCGGCGGCGCATCTTCGGTCGATTCATGCGTTACGGTCTTGCGCCGGGCGATGTCGAGAATGCGCTTCGCGCGCAGACCATAGGCACCGTTGATGAGCACGAGGACCTTTCCGGCCGGCGGCACGAAACTAGTCAGCATGGCTTCGACCGCAAAGGTGCCGGAACCTTGCATCGGCACCGTTACGTAGCTGCCCTCGCCGTGAGCGATCTCGACGAGTCGCGCGAGCACGGCCTTGTTTATCGCGACGAAGCTCGCATCGCGCGAGCCCCAGTCGTGCGCCATCGATGCCTTGACGGTCCGCGAGGTAGTCAGCGGTCCGGGCGTCAGAAGAAAGGGATCGCCCGTTTCGGAAGCGGCCGGTTTGAAGACCGCGGATTGAGTCATCGGGAAAGTGTCCTGTGTCGATGTGTGGCGTTTAGTGCTGCACGAAGCTTCCTTCATCGCGTCTCTCGCTTTTTTTTGCGGTTTTCACGTCCACAACGCCCCGCTTGATGGCCACGATTTTAGCCATTCCCACCTTCCCCAGCAAACACATCAATTAATAGATACAAATCATACCGTTTAATGTAAATGCGGGTTGACGATGAGGCGATCTTATTTTATCTTTCGTCATGATTGGCATTTTTCGGAACCATATGTTCCGTTTTATTGATAAATCCGGAGACACCACCATGAGCGAGCAAGATCCCGCACCCAGCAGCGCTTCTGCCGCTGCGGCCCACACCGGCCCCCAGGCCATGACACCGTCCGAAGCCTTTGTCGAAACCCTCGCCGCCAACGGCGTTACCGAAATGTTCGGCATCATGGGCTCGGCCTTCATGGATGCGATGGACATCTTCGCACCCGCCGGCATTCGCCTCATTCCAGTAGTGCACGAACAGGGCGCGGGCCACATGGCCGACGGTTACTCGCGCGTCTCCGGCCGCCATGGCGTGGTCATCGGCCAGAACGGGCCCGGCATCAGCAACTGCGTGACAGCCATCGCGGCGGCTTACTGGGCCCATAGCCCGGTGGTCATCGTGACACCTGAGGCCGGCACCATGGGCATCGGGCTGGGTGGCTTCCAGGAAGCCCGCCAGTTGCCGATGTTCCAGGAGTTCACCAAGTACCAGGGCCACGTCACGCATCCTGCGCGCATGGCCGAATTCACCGGACGCTGTTTCGATCGCGCCAAGGCTGAGATGGGCCCCACCCAGCTCAATATCCCGCGCGATTACTTCTATGGCCAGATCAAGGCCGAGATTCCGAAGCCCCAGAACCTGGATCGCGGCCCCGGTGGCGAACAAAGCCTCAACGACGCCGCCGAGCTGATCGCCCAGGCCAAGTTTCCCGTGATCATCTCCGGCGGTGGCGTGGTGATGGGCGATGCCATCGAACAGTGCCAGGCCTTAGCCGAGCGGCTGGGCGCGCCGGTGGTCAACAGCTACCTGCACAACGATTCGTTTCCGGCCAAGCACCCGCTGTGGTGCGGCCCACTCGGCTATCAAGGCTCCAAAGCGGCCATGAAGCTGCTGGCGCAAGCCGATGTCGTGATCGCGCTCGGCTCGCGCCTGGGACCTTTCGGCACGCTGCCGCAGCACGGCATGGACTACTGGCCGAAGAACGCGAAGATCATCCAGATCGATGCCGATCACAAGATGCTCGGGCTCGTGAAGACGATCTCGGTGGGCATCTGCGGCGATGCCAAGGCGGCAGCCATTGCACTGAGCCAGCGGCTGGAATCGCGCACCCTCGCAAGCGATGCCACGCGCGAGGAACGTGCCCGCCAGATCGCCGCCGAAAAAGCGGCATGGGAGAAGGAGCTCGACGAGTGGACCCACGAGCGCGACGCCTACAGCCTGGACATGATCGAGGAGCAGAAACACGAGCAGCCCCTGGGCGGCGGACAGTATCTGCACCCGCGTCAGGTGCTGCGCGAGCTGGAAAAGGCGATGCCCGACGATGTCATGGTGTCCACCGACATCGGCAACATCAACTCGGTGGCCAACAGCTATCTGCGCTTTAACCAGCCGCGCAGCTTCTTTGCCGCCATGAGCTGGGGCAACTGCGGTTATGCGTTTCCGACCATCATCGGGGCGAAGGTGGCAGCGCCGCATCGGCCGGCGGTGTCCTACGCCGGCGACGGCGCCTGGGGCATGAGCCTGATGGAAACCATGACCTGCGTGCGTCACAACATCCCGGTGACCGCCGTGGTGTTTCATAACCGGCAGTGGGGCGCGGAGAAGAAGAATCAGGTCGACTTCTACAACCGGCGCTTCGTGGCGGGCGAGCTGGACAACCAGAGCTTTGCGGAGATCGCACGGGCGATGGGCGCCGAAGGCATCGTGGTCAATCAGCTCGACGACGTCGGGCCCGCACTCAAGCGCGCCATCGACTTGCAGATGAATCATGGCAAGACCACCATCATCGAAATCATGTGTACCCGCGAACTCGGCGATCCCTTCCGCCGTGATGCGCTCGCCAAACCCGTCCGGCTGCTCGATAAGTACAAAGACTATGTCTGAGCGGTTCGGGTTAAGTCTCAGGAGCGCAATCCGTTCATCGCCCAACCATGGTCCGCGATGAACGAGTCGCATCCGCAAACCTGCCTATGGCAAATTTCGGTTTGGGGAAACCTTTTAGGCTGCTGTCATGAACCGTGAACCCGGATTACCCGTACCGATCGACTGCGCGGAAACCACCATGACGGAGGACCTGCCCGACGTCGATGAAACTCGTTCTCAGATTCAGCTTGTCACCGATGACGATATCAGCCTTATCACCGCGCAAACGGCCTGTGGCAAACGGCTTAGATACAATGGGAGCGATCCGTTTTCCAGAATGACCCAAATGAAGGAAGCGCACACTCCGACGCTGCGTACGTTCGCGCTGCTCGAACATCTGGTCGCCGCCGAGGGACCCGTGTCGCTTGCCGACATTGCACATGATGTGGACTTGCCCAAGGCATCACTGCATCGAATGCTGGCTTCTCTGGAAGCGGGCGGCCTTGTAATTCGCGCGCCCGACCACAAAAACGCCTATGTCATCGGGCCCCGCCTCGCTCAATTGGGCCTTGGCGTCATGATGCACTCGGGTGCACGCCGCCTGCGTCATGCGATCCTTGCGCGCCTCGTCGCCGATCTGGGCGAAACCTGCAACCTGACTATGCTTCACGGGGCGCAAGTGCTCTACCTCGACAGGATGGAAGCGCCGTGGCCGCTGCGTCTCGATCTGAAACCGGGCTCCCATGTACCCGTTTATTGCAGCGCCAGCGGCAAGCTGCTGCTCGCGATGCAGGCACGCGAACAGCGCAGCGCGATCGTTCGTGCGCTGAAATTCGACCGCCTCACGCCGAACACAATCACCGACCCCGAACTGCTCGAAGCCGAACTTGACCGGACTGCCCGCAAGCGCGTTGCCATAGACAATGAGGAGTTCGTAGTCGGAATCGTTTGCGTGGCCGCGCCCGTGATGGACCTGAACGACCAATGTATCGCGGCGATCGCCGTGCACGCGCCGGTCTCGCGGGCTCCGCTGTCACGCGCGCTCGAATTCGTTCCACGCATGCAGGAAGCGGCACAGGAGCTCGCGAAGACTTTCTAGCGCATCCTGGTATCCGAAAATGAAGATACACTCTCACCAAGGAGAGTGAAATGCGCGTGCTGGTATTCAAGGATCGAAACAATCGGGTCATCCGAATCGTGCTCGACGATGAAGGCACACGCGCGACGGCGTTTCATCACGATCAGCAGATCGGCGAATTGCGCCTCGAAAGCGATGCCCACGGAAACGCAGCGTCAGCAACGCTGCTAGATCTGAATGTCGAGCCTGCATATAGACGAAGCGGTATCGCGCATACTCTGCTTGCTTTCGGGTGCCGCGAAATGGGTCGACCTATCAGCGTCGACCCGGACACATTTCCATCGTCGCTTGCATTCGAAACGCTTTGTCGTCATCTCATTCTCGAAGGCATACTCGTCCATATTTGACGCGCGAAATTTCACGCCGTAGGATCGAAAACACATCGAACGGTTGACTCGCATTAGACGCAGCAGCTGTTCGCCAAGGCGTATTTCCGTCCTGCGAGCGATCGAATCAGAGGTCACGTCGTCGCACACCCGCACCAGACGGATCGACCGGGCCTATGACACGCATCGAATGATCGTTCACGTCGGAAGCCAAGCTTGGTAATCGATAATCGGCCACCACGTGCCGTCAATCACTTTTCCGCGTAACCATCGCGGCAATCACTGTTTGCCTCATTCGGCTACCCAGTACATTGCGTGAACGACAATTCCGCATTGAAAGGGATGCAGGCTTGACTACCCTAGCGGCACGCCAACCGTGAGCTGCCCGCGCACGGTTGCCTGGCATAGCTGGGATAATCGCTCTTTCGATTTCAACTCTGAAAGGAACCACTCGTGACTGAACCCGCAAACTCTTCTTCCGGCAGCTCCGTGCGCCGTATCGCGTTTCTTGGCCTGGGCGTCATGGGTCATCCGATGGCCGGCCACCTCGCCAAGGCCGGCCTCGACGTCACGGTGTACAACCGAACGCACGCCAGGGCGGAGCAATGGGTGACCGAGCATGGTGGACGTGCGGCGCGAACACCGCGCGAAGCCGCATCGAATGCCGACCTGGTGCTGGCGTGCGTGGGCAACGACGACGACCTGCGCAGCATCACGCTGGGCGACGACGGCGCTTTCGCCAGTATGAGTCAAGGAACCGCGTTCGTCGACCACACGACTGCATCCGCCAATGTCGCACGTGAACTTGCCGCGATCGCGGGCGCACGCGGCCTCGCGTTCATCGACGCTCCCGTGTCGGGCGGCCAGGCGGGCGCACAAAACGGCAAGCTCACCATCATGTGCGGCGGCGAAGCGGAGGTGTTTGAACGCGTCCGCGCAACGCTCGATCACTACGCGACGGCTGTCACGTTGATCGGCCCTGCGGGCTCTGGGCAGCTCGCGAAGATGGTCAATCAGATCTGCATCGCGGGAATGGTTCAGGGTTTGTCGGAGGCCATCAACTTCGGCCAATCGTCTGGCCTAGACATGGCGCTCGTGCTCGACGTAATCGGTAAGGGTGCAGCTACAAGCTGGCAGATGGACAATCGCGGCAGGACCATGATCGACGGCAAGTTCGACTACGGCTTTGCCGTCGACTGGATGCGCAAGGACCTCGGATTCTGCCTCGACGAAGCGAAGCGCA
>Ga0185299_10007869_pt1 | contig 10727 bp, 10 predicted proteins | sample PaiPotPPA55metaG_FD_128002 | JGI IMG/M metagenome (GOLD analysis project Ga0185299, IMG submission 128002) | Iron sulfur acid spring bacterial and archeal communities from Banff, Canada, to study Microbial Dark Matter (Phase II) - Paint Pots PPA... ...
ACGCCCGCGGCCGCTTCATAGGCGAGGAGGTTACGGGTTGATGTCTCGAAGAACTTCATCACAGCCGAGTCTTCCCACGAGGGAGAGTTCGATACATCAACGACCACCGACGCACCCTTCAGCGCTTCGGCCAGTCCCTCGCCCGTGAGTGTGTTGACGCCGGAATTGGGAGATGCGGCAACTGCTTCGTGCCCGTGCTCGCGCAACTTGGTAACGAGCTTTGACCCGATCAGTCCACTGCCGCCGATCACTACGATTTTCATGATTGCCACCTCTTTTTTCTGTGTACCTCCATGCGTGTGTTCTGTCAAGCGAACGAACGAATACGGTTCCTTAAAGTCCTGGAGAGTCGCGTTAGACAAGTGATTTTGGCTTACGCTGACCTTTTCGCTTGGCACGCGGCCGCACGTAGTGGAACCGGATTAAGTAAATATTCTCACCTCGACCGTGTTTCGCCACTTTGAGCAGGTCCAAGACCCCAAGGAATCCAGACTCGCGCGCCAGTTCAGGAGTAATATCCGGAAACCCTATCGGTTCAATCGAATCGACCTGAATCTCGCCTTCCTCCATACGGTACCGCAGGCCTACTCTGACGCGTGGACGCATCCAGATTCGCACACTGCAAGTGATTTCCCCGCGACGTATTCCCTCGCGAAGTCGTTTAGTGAACGTCATGAATAGAGTTTACGGAAATACTCCACCGTTGGCTAAGTCCCGATAAATCCCGTATCGGACTCTGACCCACTACGGATGCCCACCGTTTCTATTCCCAAATCCCCGCCTCCGACGCAAGATTTGCTTCCACGCTTGCCTCTCGTGCGGCATAATCCCGCACGCAGCCAATTTGGTTTGGCCGCAGGAGGCCTTCTTGAGCGAACGTCCGTGGAGTTCCACTGCACCGCCAGGCGAATTCCGGCCGTTCGTTCCCGATGGGGAAACTCTCAAAGAGTTCACGCTGCGCGCCGTAATTCTCGGCGCGCTCTTCGGCCTGCTCTTCGGCGCCATCACCGTTTACGTAGGATTGCGCGCCGGCCTCACCGTTTCCGCGTCCATCCCCATTTCCGTTTTGTCCATCAGCATCCTTCGCGCCTTCGGCCGCTCCACCATTCTCGAAAACAACATCGTGCAGACCACCGGCTCCGCAGGCGAATCTCTGGCAGCTGGCGTGATGTTCACTATCCCCGCGTTGATCTTCCTCGGCTTCGGCGCCGAATTCACCTTCTGGCGAATTTTTCCGCTAGCGCTGCTCGGCGGATGGCTCGGCGTGCTCTTCATGGTGCCGCTGCGCCGCCAGCTCATCGTCAAGGAGCACGGTAATCTCAGCTTCCCCGAAGGCACCGCCTGCGCCGACGTCTTAGTCGCCGGCGAACGCGGCGGCTCCTTCGCCGGACGCGTTTTCTGGGGCCTGGGTCTCGGCGGTATTTACACCTTCTTAATGAACACCGTTCAAGCCTGGACCTCTCAGCCCGAATCCCGCCCCAACTGGTTCCAGGGCGCGTCCTTCCGCATGACCATCACCTCCGAGTATCTCGGAGTCGGCTACATCATCGGCTCGCGCGTGTCCGGCATCCTCTTCGCCGGAGGCATTATTTCTTGGCTGGTGATCATGCCCGCCATCCGTTTCTACGGGCAGCTCGCCAACAATGTCCCCATTTATCCCTCCACCATTCCCATTCCTCTCATGTCCCCCGACCAGATCTGGGGCACCTACATTCGCCCCATGGGTGCAGGCGCCGTCGCTGCCGCGGGATTGATCACCCTGCTGCGCACGCTGCCCACAATTTTCTCTGCGCTCAAAGCCGGCCTCAGAGACGTTCGCGCCGAAGGCGCGACCGACGCCGTCGCTGCGGCGAACCGCACCGACCGCGACATGCCGCTGCGCTGGGTCGTAGTCGGCTCCATGCTGATCATCATAATGATGTGGATTCTGCTCACCTTTCATCCCATCCCCGGAGCCGAAACGCGTTGGTACCACAATCTTTTCGCCGGCATCTTCGTCACTGTCTTCGGCTTTCTCTTCGTCACCGTCGCCGCCCGCATCAGCGGCCTCCTCGGCAACTCCTCCAATCCCATCAGCGGCATGAGCATCGCCACGCTCATGGCCACCTGCGCGATCTTTTTCGTCGCGGGATGGACCGCCCCGAACTATCAAGTCCTCGCGCTCATGATTGGCGGCGTAGTGTGCATCGCCGCAGCCATCGCCGGCGCCACTTCGCAGGATTTAAAAACCGGCTACCTCGTCGGCGCCACGCCCTTCTGGCAGCAGATGGGCCTGCTTATCGGAGTCACCGTTTCCACCATGGCCATCGGCACCACGCTCAACTTGATGAACAAGGGCCTGGAAAAATACATCCCCACACAGATCCCCGTCACCGTTCAATCTCTACCGACCGGCGTCAAAGTCGAGCGAGACAGCTTCACCTATCAAGGCAAAAATTATCAGCTCATCAATTCCCTCGGCTCGCACGAAATTCCCGATGGCGAATATCTCTACAGCTCCGACAGCAAACAAATCGAGTATCAGTGGGCCCAAGGCATCGGCAGCCTCAAAGCCCCCGCCCCCCAAGCGCGCTTGATGGCCACCGTCATCAGCGGCATTTTGAATCAGCGCCTGCCCTGGCGCCTCGTTTTGATGGGCGTAGCTTTAGTCATCGCGGTAGAAATTCTCGGCGTACGCTCGCTGGCCTTCGCCACCGGCTCGTATCTCCCGCTCGGCACCACCGCCACCATGTTCGCCGGAGGCCTGATCCGCTCGCTAATCAACGCCACCACCAAAAAGAAAGACGAAAGCGAAGCCAGCCCCGGCGCGCTCTACTCCAGCGGACTCATCGCCGCCGGAGGTGTCTTCGGCCTGCTAGGCATCATCATCAATCTGTTGCAGGACCCCGAAATCTCCAACCGCGTCCCGCACTGGCTAACCTCAGTCCTGCGGCTTCCGTGGCCAGAAAAATTATTCAGCCTAGGCCCGCGCCTCTGGCCCGCCCTAGCCGTGAACGAAAAGCTCCCCATGCCCACCTCCGCCCAATCCCTACTCGGCATATTCATGTTCGCCCTGCTAGGCGCCTCGCTCTTCTACTTCGCCCGCAAAAAACTCGACTAACTTTCTTCTGCAAAAAGAAGCCAGAGATACCGGGCATCTGAGAGAAGACCTCCGTCAGTTTGGCGTCAGCATCTTTGTTGACACTCGATACCGTCGATAATCTGCGTAGTGGTGTACGTTTCGGAAGATTTGTATTCGCGCGCCGAACGTGAATTTCATGTATACGTTCACGTCGCGCGGAAGCCATAGCGGAATAGCCACATCCGAAAATCGCACTTCGCTAAACGTGATTTCCGTCGTCTGCTCATCAAGGCCAATATCCGGTTGGGGAGTCAACAGATCCGTGCGCATCTTCACGATTTGAAAATTTGACTTGTCCACCCATGCAAGTCCCTGCATGAAGATGTGCACTTTGACTCCTTCGCCTTTCATCGTAACCGTGTTACGGGCTTCGCTGGGCTATTGGGCAAACGCGATTACATAGGCGTCTTTCCCGCGGATTTTTTGGTCACCAAGATGAAGAAACCTGGAATCCCATTCGATCGCAGATGAAAAATGCACGCCGCTTAACGCGAAACCGGAAGTCATGAAAAAACCTTTATCGAGTCCGATTTCGTCCATCCGGTTGCCCTTGTCATTCATACGAAATTCATTGACCTCTGCGCGGGAGCCATCCACCTTGCGCAGGATCAAATAGCTGTCTCGCACCCGCGCTTTAGACTCGATCGTTCCACCCGGCATGCCCCCGTCCACAGTCACCGAAAGCAGCCTCTCCTGGACAATCTCCTCCTGCGCAATCAGGTCGACGATATTGAGAAAAAATTCGTCCACTGTTGCACCGGTTCTCCGCAGGATCATCGTGAGTTCCCGCTGGTCTGCAGCAGGACTAACCCCCTTCAACTCCGGAACGCGTTTTACTAGCTGATTGAGAGGTAATTGCAAATAAGGCTGAAACTCCGTATCCCCTTTTTTTTGGTCACTCTTATTCACTTGCGCATGAGGCTGCCTATAGGAGACCGGCGTGTTAACCAAAACTTTGTCGCATCTCGCGTCCATTGGATCCTGGCCGGCCGAAACGAGAGCGGCCGCAAATTCCAATGAGGTGAGGGCGAGAATGGCAGCAATTACGCGTACGTGGAGGAACATGAGTCCCTCTATCCTTCCAGCGAAAAGCCCGGCAGGGTCGATGTTTTTGAGGTGCCATGATAATAGAATGGGCTTCGCGCAAAATGAAGTACTACAGAACGTGTCGCTAACGCATGATATGTCCGCTTCAATTAGCATCTGAAATTCCCGCCTTAGATCCCCCACATCAGGGCAAAACACATCACGGTCATTCCGCCTGCCCGCCGTGGCGGGTCGAGGAATCTCTCCCCGCTTTTTTCCACTCCCCGCCATTTCCCGCCGACGCGGTCCGAGTTACCCGTAGCTTGTCGGCTGCCCCAGGTTCGCAGTTTAAACCTAGATCTTTTAACTCTTCAGTACTTCTCGACTTTGTCTTGTATGCGCACGGCCATGTTTCTGTAGCGCACCGAGCCAGCAATCTTCGCCAGCCAAAGTAGGGCGTCCGACCCCTCCCAAGGTACAAACGTCATTTGACATACCAACAAGCATGTATTCCGAAGTACTAATCTCTTTCCTGTATTTCAGTTTTGAGCTCCGGCTCCTACCATTTTCCAAGTACGTAAAACTTGCGCTCGTTCAGAAGTGAGGAGGCTTTGATGGCTAAGATTTTGATTGCTGATGACCGCCAGTTAATGCGAAGCGCACTCCAGATGGTATTCACCATGCGTCCCAAATGGGAAGTTTGCGGCGAGGCCACAGATGGACGTGAAGTGGTCACAAAAGTGGCTGAATTGCAGCCTGACCTGATTCTTATGGATTTTAAAATGCCGCTCGCAGATGGCCTCCAAGCCGCCAGGGAGATTTCCGCGACCGCACCCTCCATTCCAATTGTCATGTACACACTTTATAAAAACGATGAATTGGATGCAGCGGCCAAAAAAGCAGGCGTGCGCTCTGTTGTCGCGAAACAAGACGGTGTCCTCAATTTGCTAGAGGCCATTGATGCTGAGCTACCGTACTCCCAGTGACTGATCGCGGCTCTTAAAGATTCCTGGCATCGCGGCTGCCCCAGGTGTCCACTTCCGCGAAATCCCTGCTTGGCATTGTGATGTTCGTGCTGCTGGGAGCATCCCTTTTCTAGTTCGCGCGCAAAAATCTAACCTAGCGGATGAACAGGCGGCGAAGCATTTAACCGTCAGCTTGATTTTGGATTTCGCTACTTTTATTGTCGATTTACTCTGTTTCAAAATTCTTTATCGATGGACCTTGATTCTGCTCTTTTAATGATTCCTGCAGCCAGTCCTCCAGAATCGACTGAAAGACCGGCTTTACTTCCCGGAAGACGAGGCCCATGCCCATCGTCGGTCGGGAGTACAGCACAGTAGCCGTTGCCTCAAATAGTCGGTACTTTTTCGTTATTTTAACGGTTACCTGCGTTCCCGGTCTCCAGTGCTTCGAAGTTTCTAGGTAACAGCCGTAACGGCTCAGTTCCGTGACGCAGGTCAACTCAACTAAGTCATCCGAAGCCACTTCTGCAGAAGCCGAAAATGGAAATCTTGATGTGCCGCGCGCCATCTGCCCTCACGTCGAGAGCGCTGATTGTAGATTGTAAGTTCCGCGAAACTATCCAGCAGGCTACGTAAACGACCACCAAAATCCGTGTAGGGCGTCGGACAACCAAGATCAATCACCGGCTGACGCCGTGAAGCATTCAGAAAAATATATTTCACCCAAATAAAAAGGAACGACCTACCACTTATCTGGTAGGTCGCGCACGATCCACGGTCATCGCGGCAAAGGACAACACGGTCATTCCGCCTGCCTGCCGCAGGCAGGAGCGGAGCAAGCCGACGCTTTTCTTCCTCCTTCGCTCCCGCGAAGGAGTCGGCTTGCACAGTTTACCCGCCTCCGGTGGGTCGAGGAATCTCTCCCCGCTTTTCTGATCCCCGTCGTTAGGTGTTCAGGAAAGCCGTATGCAAGAAATCCGCGCCAGACCGTTCAAACCAGTAGCCACTGCTTCTCGGTTTTTTCTTGTATGCGCACGGCCATGTTTTCTGCAGCGCCCCGAGTCCAGCAATCTTCTGCGGTGATAACAACAAAACGTAATGAAATGAAGATCGTTGCGACCAGGCCGACAGCAGCGCCCCAACGGTCATTCCGCCTGCCTTCCGCAGGCAGGAGCGCAGCAAGCCGACGCTTTTATTTCTTAGTGGACGGCAGATTCCCTCACGCCACACTTTAAGAATTCAGCGAACTTTTCGGCAATTATCGGGTGGCAGAATAAGTATCCCTGCCCCTCACTGCAGCCCTTCTTTTGCAGAAAGTGCAGTTGCTCGACTGTTTCCACACCCTCGGCGATGACGCGGTGCTTTAAACTCAGGCCGATATCGATCATGGCGCTGAGGATGGTGGCCCCTTCTCCTGCTGCTGAAATTTCGTTGATAAAGGTGCGGTCAATCTTCAAAGCGTCCAGCGGAAACCGTTGCAAATAGCTAAAACTGGAGTAGCCGATGCCAAAATCGTCGACGGCCAGTTGTACCCCTATAGCTTTCAATGCGTGAAGAATCCTGACGGCGGACTCGGCGTCGCGCATCAGCACGGTCTCAGTTAGTTCCAGTTCTAAATGGTGAGGGTCGACGCCAGTCGAAATCAGCGCGGCACGAACGCCCGAGAGAAAATCCTTGGCCATGAACTCCGCTGCGGACACGTTGACGGCCATACGCACCGGAGGAAGGCCCGCATCCATCCAGGCACGTGCTTGTCGGCACGCTTGCAGAAGCACCCACTGACCGATGGGAACGATCAATCCGGTCTCTTCGGCGATTGGAACAAATTGCAGCGGTGAGATCATCCCGCGCGTGGGGTGCTTCCAGCGTAACAAGGCCTCCACCCCCGTGATTTCTCCCGTTTTGAGGTCGATCTTCGGCTGATAGTGCAAACGAAATTCGTTTCGAGACAAGGCGTGGCGTAAGCTGCCCTCGAGACTCTGCCGCTCTAAGACCCGAGCCTGCATGTCGGCTTTAAAAAATTGACAATTGTTCCGTCCGAGTTTCTTGGCAGCATACATGGCAGTGTCGGCTTTGTGCAGGAGGGTCTCCGCGTCCTGCCCATCGCCCGGGTAGGTGCTCACCCCGATGCTTGCACTGATGTCTAGATACTTGTTATCAACGGAAAACGGTTCAGCAAGTGAAGTGAGAATTTTTTTGCTGATGAAAGTGGCGTCTTCGGCATGTTCCACTTGAGAGAGCAATACGACAAATTCATCTCCGCCCAGGCGGCTCACGGTATCGGAGCGACGAACGCAAGCGACCAATCGGTCGGCGACCGATTGCAGCAGTTTGTCGCCACTAGTGTGTCCCAGCGAATCATTGATTCTCTTGAAATCATCGAGATCAATAAACATCACTGCCAATTCCTTGCTGTAGCGTGCCGCATAGGAAATTGCCTGGGTTATACGGTCATTCAGGAGTACGCGGTTCGGCAGGTCCGTCAGGAAATCGTGCTGTGCCAGGTGCGAAAGCTCGAGTGATTTTGCCCGAGCCGCGCTGATATCGTTGAAAACGAATATTGATCCGGTTATGTTCCCCACCCGGTCGCGGGTATATGCAGCTGAACCCTCGATGGCCACTTCGAAACCATGTCGTTGAACCAGTACGCAGTTCGAACACAACGGTACATATTTTTTGTCCACAGCCGCCGTCGCCAACGGATCGCCTGCAGCCTGCCGGCTAATCGTGTCAATGGTTTGAAATACTTCGTCGCGTGATCGACCGATGGCTTCTTGGCATGACCATCCTGTCAGCAATTCGGCAGGTTCATTTAGATGGCTGACAAAGCCGGCAACATCGGAAATCAAAACGGCATCACCGGTACACGAGAGAATTACATCGGCGCGCTGCTGTTGCTGAATCGCGGCTTCCTCCGTCGCTTTAAGCTCGATCATGCTGCGTACCACCCGCCCTATCCTGAACTCCTCCAGTTGATTCTTCAGGATGTAGTCCTGGGCGCCATGTTCAACAGCTTGCCTGGCGATACATTCAGTTTCTGTTCCACTGAGAATCAGGATTGGAATGTGGGGCGCGGCGGACAAAAGTTCTTGAAATCTGGCCAATCCTTCCGGCATTTCTATGTCCATAATGACGGACCGAACGCCGCCCTTACGGATTCGTTCGAGCGCATCAGGCACTTTGTTCACGAACTCAACCTCTAAAATACGATGAGGAGGGGCTATCAATGCCTTTGAGATCAGGCGGACATCGGCGGGATTGCACTGAATCAGCAGTACGCACTCTCTTAGTTCGATTTCCATAAGGCCTCAGCTCGCATCGTCGTGCGCGATAGTTTTTGTCACGTCACGTTCGAGGGAAGAGGGACAGAAAATTGAATGGGCTTTGAATGCACCATGACTTTTTCAGTTGGGCTTGGATCCAACGGCGTTGGCTGCCATGTAGCGGAGCATCTGTTGCTTCAACTGAGCGTCCACCTCGTCTGCGATGGTCACCACGTCGAGCAGCAGTTCGCTGTATTCGATCCGGTGCGTGTTTTTGTGCAGGGTGGTGAAAAGACAAACCTGTAAGAGGCGTGACTCCTCAACCACCATAGCCACTGTATAGCCCTGTTTCCGGCGCAGATCGCCATGATGACTCGCCGCCACCGAGATCGGGGCTTTTGTTCCTGCATCCAGGCGCAGGCGGGCGATGACTTCGCGGAGCAGCGCCGGCAAATGCCCGGTGCGATCCTCGTAGCTCAAGGCAATGGACATGAGGTCTTCTTGTTTTTCTACCAACGCCAACCAGTCGTGAATAACAGGGTTAAGTTCACGTTCCAGAATGTCCCCGACACTTTCCGTGGGCACAGTACGTGTGCCATTGTCGTTCGATCGTTCCGTCACAATTTTCGTCATAAATGTCTCTCCGTCTGTCTCTCGTTTGTGGAAATTGATAGTTACTTTTCGTTGATAAGTAGTCAGCCCGGAAAAAATTCGGGGTGGCAGTCCCCCAGATCCGCGCCACTGCCACCCCGAGCGTAATTAGAGTCAACTCTTATTTAATAGTGCCTGGGATTGGTTCAGAGGTCTGTTTACTATTGGACACTTAGTACTACGGAAGTACTATCCGTGTTAATCGATAGGGCGCCGGGTGCCCAGGTTCGCATTTTGAACCTGGCGGGTGGCACACCTTTAAGTTACTAGACGACTCTGGGTGGCCTACCCTTTGCGGGTTTTGCAAAGGGTGGGCGCTTCTCTCCGATTGCCTTCATCTTCACTATTCCATCTCCCAATTCATAATTTGACCAACTGCTCCATGGCCACTCACTCGGGAGGAAGTTGCACGAGACGGGCGGGTGGCCGGGTGCCCCAGGTTCGCATTTTGAACCTGGGTCTTTTGATTTTGCCGTGCTCTCTTCGCTCATCACCGCAAAGCACCCCAACGGTCATTCCGCCTGCCCGCCGAGGAATCCCTCCCCCGCTTTGTTCCACTCTCCTCGTTAGGTACGCTCAGGAAACTTCGGTAGCCAGGTTCCGCGTTTTCATGTAAAACGGAAGACAATAAGCAGTATCGGTAGAATGGGCGTCCAGACAAACTATTAAGGGATTACTCGCATGTCGCCCGACCGAATGCCCCCTTTGGTCAAGCAAATCATGACGGGCCTGCGGTATCGGTACGCTTCCCTCAATAACACTCATTACGAAGCGGCCTGGACGGACAGTCAGGGTGACTGTCGCTGCAGGCACAAACACCAAATGCTCAGCGACGCCGCCAGGTGCGGCCTGCCTCGCCCTGCCGGTTGGTATGTCTTGGCCGTCGAGCGTGGCGAGCCGCGACATTTAACGACTGCTGAAAATAAAATCGTGAATGACTACCGATTTGCGTCTAGAAAAACTAAAGTTTAAAACCAAAAGGACCGCCCATGAAAACATCTGCCCCGTACGCCGAAGCTTACGCTCAAGCCGCCCGCGCCGCCGAACGTTGCCAGTATCACACCCCCACCGGCCGCCAGTGCGCTTGCCTCATCCAGACCCGCAGTCCAAGTTCTGCCCCCGCCACTCCGAATCTCCCTCCACCGACACCTCCAATTTCGCCGACCTGCTCGCCGAACACTCCGAAGACTTCCAGACCCCCGAGGGCATCAACCATTCCCTCGCCCATCTCTTTCGTCTCCTCGCCGGCGGCCACATCTCCACCCGGCGCGCCACTGGACTCGCCTACATCGCCAGCCTGCTCCTCCGCACCCTCCCCGCCATCAAGGACCAGCTCGACGGTGACAAAGCCACTCAGTACGAGATAGACGTGCCTGCCCGCGGTAGCTTCATAATCTCCCCACCCGAACAATCCGCAACACCTGACGAACCCTTGGAAGACGACCCGCAAGGCCTCGCGCATCGCGGTCATTCTCCTCAACAACCCGCCGCTCAACCCGTAATGGCAGATTCACCTGCCTGGGCAGGGCTCCGCCGCACTCATCCACAAACATCACGTACGTGGAAACCGCACTTGTTGTTGCAACGAGAAAATGTCGTATTAACTGCAACGAAACTATGTCACCCCTCCCGTGGTTAGGGAACTGCGGTTAATGCGGGGTGCCCGGAAAAATTGTAGATGCGCGGCGTGAGGCGTTTCTT
>Ga0185299_10007870_pt1 | contig 10723 bp, 7 predicted proteins | sample PaiPotPPA55metaG_FD_128002 | JGI IMG/M metagenome (GOLD analysis project Ga0185299, IMG submission 128002) | Iron sulfur acid spring bacterial and archeal communities from Banff, Canada, to study Microbial Dark Matter (Phase II) - Paint Pots PPA... ...
ATTGATGAGCCCGGGCTGCGTGATCAGGTCGCTGATGCCTTGGATACCTTGGCGCAGCACGTCGTCGGCGTACGAAAACGCTTCGTTGAGCGGCGTGCGCTTCTCGATGACCTGAAGGATGCGCTCGTTGGGAATTGTGATGAGCGTATCGACCTTTTGCTCGAGTTCGGCGATGCCGTTCTCGGCAACTTGCATGCGCTTACGTCCTTCGAACGCAAACGGTTTGGTGACGACGGCAATCGTAAGCGCGCCCGACTCGCGCGCAATATCGGCGATGACCGGGCCCGCGCCCGTGCCGGTGCCGCCACCCATGCCGGCGGTGATAAACACCAGATCCGCGCCGTCGACGATCATTGCGAGATCTTCGCGCGAATCTTCGGCGGCTTCGCGCGCAAGCGTCGGATTCGCACCCGCGCCCAAACCGCGCGTGAGATTGCTGCCGATCTGCACGGTGTTTTCCGTCATCGAGCTCCGCAGCGCTTGAACGTCCGAGTTTATCGCAAAGAAATCGACGCCGGACAGGCCGGCCTCGATCATGCGGTTCACCGCGTTGCAACCGCCGCCGCCCACGCCGATTACCTTAATCGTCGCTGCATGTTCCGGGACGTAGCGCTTTGCATCAGCCATTTTATTCGTCGCCTCCGTAAAAAGTGAGCGTTGCTCCGGGTGTTCGAGATCTTCCGAGTCTAGTTCCACAGGTCGCCGAGCCACGAACGAATTTTCGTGAAGGCCGACGGGCTGCGCCGTACGTATTTGTGATTTTCCATGCCGCCGTTCGGGCCGAAGAGTACAAGGCCAATCGCCGTTGCGTATTCGGGCTGCTTGAGCGCGTCGGTCAAACCCGCGACCGACCCCGGTAATCCAACGCGCACCGGCAAGCCGAACACTTCTTCCGCCAGCGGCTCGATGCCGATCAAGTGTGCTCCGCCGCCCGTGACGACGATTTCACCAAGGACCAAATCGCGCGGAACGTTCTCGATAATCTTGGCCTTGGCCATCCGGAAAGTTTCAATGACGCGCGGCACGACGATTTGACGCAGTTGCGTGCTCGTCGCGTCCTTGGTTGCGCGCCCGTCGAGCGTTTTTACCGGAAACTTCCGTTCGTCGTCCTCGGGCGCACCCGCGCCGTACGCGCGTTTGATCTGTTCGGCTTCAGCTGCGGTCGTTTTCAAACCAAGCGAGATGTCGTTGGTCAGAATATTTCCGCCCACTGGAATCGTCGACGTGTAGATCGCGCCACCACCGCTGTACACCGCGATGTCGGTGGTACCGCCGCCGATGTCGAGCAGCACGACGCCGACGTGCTTCTCTTCCGAAAGCAGCGTTGAAGCGGAGCTCGCGAGCGGTTCAAAGACCAAACCTGAGGATTCAAGTCCGGCGCGATGCACGCATTTCAAAACGTTGGTAATGAACGTCGAGCCGCCGGTGATGATGTGCGTATCCACCTCGAGCCGGCCGCCCGCCATGCCGACGGGGTCTTCCACTCCGTCTTGTCCGTCAACGGTGAAGAAGCGTGGAAGCGCATGAATAATTTGGCGATCCGCCGGGAGATTGATGATCTTACTCGCGTCGACCACGCGCCGCACGTCGGCAACGCCTACTTCGCGGTCCTCGCTTTGAACGGCGACGACGGCGCGGTTATTCGTGCTGCGGATATGCTCGCCGGTGATCGCAACGTAAACGCCCTGGATGTGGACGCCGGCCATTCGTTCGGCTCGCTCGGTCGCGGCTTCGATCGACTTGATCGTCTCTTCCAAGTCGGTGACGACGCCTTTGCGCATTCCGAACGACGGCGCCTCGCCGTAGCCGATGATTTCGAGGCCGCTCGGGCCATCCGCCGCGACGACCGCGCAGGTCTTGGTCGTCCCGATATCGAGCCCCGCTACGGTCTCGTGCTTCATCCGCCCTAGTACGCTCCCGAAATATGAAGTTGGTCGCGGTTCGCTAGCGGGACCGCTTAACCCCTATATATTGTGTCTTACTTGCTCAAACCCTACAACGTATAGCGGCTCTTGGCAAGATTTCCATTGGTTAGCGCAGCGGGGGCCGTCTCCTTGCGAGCAACCTGTGCACAAGGCAAGATGGAGTCTAGGGCGGGCTATTCAGAGAACGTAACGTGGTCGCTGTAAATGTACACGCTTTGGGCGCGGCACAGGTTGATCTTGCCCGCCTCGACCTTTGTTCCATCGTCGAACACCGCGCGGACATCGTAAAGGCTCACGTCGCGGTCGTCGCTGCTCATGTTGATCCGCTTATACGTATCGGGCTCGATCGCGCTCGTATTGCCAAGCACGTCGTCTTCCCACGTGTTCGCGCTATGCGGAGCGACGTAAAGCCGGACGATCGAACTGTCAGCGCGGTTATAAGCCACGAACGTCTTGTTACATGCCAGGGCAGCATGAGGTGCGAGCGCGGCCACCAGGAGAACTGCAATAAGCGCCGTCCACAATGCTCGAAGGGTAATGCGCACGGAACTCCCTCTCTTTCAAATAAAGCCGGGGTGACATCAATACCTGATCCTAACAAGCATAAGCAACCGCCCCAGATTCCCGTAGGTTCGTTCGCACTAGGTTAGAAGGCGGACGAAAGTCCTAAAAATGGAAGCGAGGAAGCAAGCCCTTGCGGCGCTGGTAAAGCCTTAATCTTTCGGGCTTCGGAACCGACAATACAACCTGATATGAGTTCGAAGCGCACGAGTCTTGAACGCGGGCTTACCTCGGCTTTTGCCTTGGTGATTCTCGTCGTTATCGCGATCATTCCGGTGGCGCTGTGGGCGATGAGCGGCATCACGCAGCAAGCCCAGGTTTTGCACGACACGATCATCCGGGGCGAACTCGCGTACGTGAAGGTCGCATCCGATGCCGATACGCTTCGCGCCGCGTCGATCGATGCGGCAACGAATTCGGACCCCGCAAAAGCGGCGGTATCGCTTGCGAAGGCCAAAGACATGATTGGGCAGTTCCCCAAAGATGCGCGTCAGATGGCGAATTTAACGAGCACCGACCCGACGGTCAAGCCGTTCGTCGAAAAGTTCGTTGGTACGAGAGCCAAAGACGGCACGGTAAACGGCGGCAGTGCCAGCGCGTACGACTTCCAGGCGCTCGCGGCAGTTGGGCTGCTCGCACAAGGCAAAAAGGCCGATGCGCTCAAGCAGATCCAGGGCATGGCGGCGGGCGCGTTCGATCAGCAAAGCAACGACGGCGACGCGCTTCTTAACGCACTCAAAAGCAATTCGGACATTCGCTTTGCCGCGCTCATGCAAGCGCGCAATTCCGCGCTCAGCGTGATGATTGCCGGAGCCGCCGTTGCGAGCCTCATCGCGTTTATTGCAATGACCTGGTTTCGCCGCGCGATGCGTGCCGGCTTGGAACGGTGCTTGAGCGTATTCGAGGCGATGGGGCGCGGCAATCTCACCGCCCGCGTAGGCTGGGAAGGGAGTGACCTGCTCGGACGTTTGGGACAGTCGGTCGATCAACTCGGCGATCGCCTCGCGCAGATTATTTCGACGATTCAGCACGCCGTCATGACGGTGCAAAACGCCAGTTCCCACACAAACGATACCGCGCGTCAGGTGGAAGCGCGCGTATCCGAAGAGTTGGTTGCGCTCGGTCGCGCTTCGGAGTTTTCGACTTCGGTCCGCGCCGCCGCGGGCAGCGTCGCAGACAACGCAGAACAACTCGCAAGCCGCGTAACCGACATTTCCAGCGCGGTCGCGCAAATGGCCGCTTCTATTCAAGAGATGGATCAAAACCTTTTGAACCTGGCGACGGTCGTCGAACAAGCCGTTGCGAACACGCAAGAGATGTCAGCCTCGATCGTGCAGGTCGCCGGCAACGCGCAGCGCGTTCGCGAGGAATCAACGAACACCGACAAACAGGTGCGCGATGGACGCAACGAAGTCGCACAGCTTTCCAAAGGCATGTCCAGCATTAGCGACACCGTGGCGAGTGTCGTCAGCGAGATGCAAAGTCTGGATGGCGCCTCCCGGCAGATCGGCGAGATTCTGGGACTCATTGAGGAAATTGCGGACCAAACGAATTTGCTCGCGCTCAATGCGGCGATCGAAGCGGCGCGCGCAGGAGAACACGGGCGCGGCTTCGCCGTCGTCGCCGATGAAGTGCGCAAATTAGCCGAAAACTCGGCAAGTTCCACCAAGCAGATTGGACAACTCGTCGCGGACATCCAACGCCGCACGACTGCCGTACTCGAACGGACCGCGCGCGCAAACAACCTGGTGCAGACCAATGCCGTTTCTGCGCGATCGGTTACCGACATGATCGAACTGATCAGCGGCCGCGTCACGGACATGGCGCATCTCGTCAGCGAAATCAGCGTGGCGACGACCGAACAGGCTCGCGCATCGGAAGAACTTGCAAAAGCCAGCGAACAGATGGGGGCAATGACTCACGAGGCAGCCGCCACTATGCGCGAACAGGCTATTACCTCCAACCAAATCCTCGAGAGCGTCTCGGAGATCGAGCAGCGCACCGGGCAGGTCGCCCAGGCGAGCCAAGAGCAGCAGGGCGCCATCGAGTCGCTCAGCCAGACCATCAGCCATACCTCGAACCTGGGGCGCGCGAACTCGAGCTCGGTCACGGACGTGGCGGGCCAGACCGCCGAGGTCTTAGACCAAGCCTCGGAGCTGCAAAGCCTCGTCGGGCAGTTCCAGGTCGGCAAAAACGGGCAGTCGCCATTCAGTATGAAAAATGACCGCCAGGCTCTAGAAGACACGGGGTCACTTGCGCTATCATCTTAGACCAGAAACCTGGCACAGTGGAGTGCCGGCCTCGCTTGCTTGCTTATCGGACCGTTGCCTAATGTGGAGAAACTGTGCATAAAACGCTTTCCTTGCTTGCGCTCATTGCGGCCTTTGCCGCGCCGGCCGCGGCTCTGGCCGGCAACACCGTCGATCCATCGCTCATTCCCGACGGCACCTATAACGCCACCGTCGAGAAAGTCATGGACGGCAAACACATCACGATCAAGATGAACAACGGTGTCGAGACGACCGTCACGACCAACCGCTCGAACGTCGACTTCAACAAAGTTCGTCCGAACGACCAAATCAAGATGTCCCTTATCAAGGGTATGGTCGCGGTCTATTTGGTGACCCACTAGTAACCGTCCGGGGCTCGAAATAAACGAGAGTCCCGCCGCAAGGCGGGACTCTTTTGTTTACTTAGGTTGCTGCGCGTGGGATCATTGTTGCTCGGAGGAGCACAAGATCGTGGACTTGGACATCGCGCTCACAATAAACGGGCTCACGCGCCGGCTTACGGTAGACACGCGCACAACGTTGCTGGACGCGCTGCGCGAGCGGCTCGGCCTTACCGGTCCAAAGAAAGGCTGCGATCACGGTCAGTGCGGCGCGTGCACGATCTTGCTGGACGGGCGCAGAATCAATAGTTGTCTCGCGCTAGCCGTCGCGCATCAAGATGCAAATATCGTAACGATCGAAGGACTCGCGAGCGGCCAGACGCTTCATCCCCTGCAGCGTTCATTCATCGCGCATGACGCGTTTCAATGCGGTTATTGCACGCCTGGACAGATCTGCTCTGCAGTCGGGATGCTTAGCGAGGCCCGCGCGGGCTGGCCCAGTGCCGTTACTGCCGATTTGGAAAACGACGCGATCGCGCTGAGCGATGACGAAATTCGCGAGCGCATGAGCGGAAATCTCTGCCGGTGCGGCGCGTATGCAAATATCGTCCCCGCAATCGCCGAGGTCGCCGGCCGGTGAACCCCTTCGCCTACGAGCGCACGAGCGACGCCTCTTCTGCGGTAAGTGCGCTTGCCCGTCAACCTGCCGGCATGTTTCTTGCGGGCGGAACGAATCTCGTCGACCTCATGAAGCTCGGCGTCGCATCGCCCGGCCTGCTCATCGATATCAATCGAATTCTCGACGATCGTGTAGAACCGCTTCCGGATGGGGGCATGCGGATCGGCGCTGGGGTGCGCAATAGCGATCTCGCCGCGGACCCTATTGTACGCAGGCAATATCCGATGCTTTCGCAAGCGCTTCTCTCGGGCGCGTCAGGCCAGCTGCGCAATCTCGCAACAACGGGTGGGAACCTGCTGCAGCGTACGCGCTGCACGTACTTTCAGGACATTTCAAAACCGTGCAACAAACGAAAGCCGGGCAGCGGCTGTCCCGCCCGAAATGGATATCACCGCAACCTCGCAATACTCGGCGCCTCGGAATCTTGCATTGCAACGCACCCGTCGGACATGTGCGTTGCGATGGTCGCGCTGGATGCCATCGTGCGCGTCATGGGGCCGGCCGGAGAGCGCACTATACCGCTCGTCGAGCTTCACCGGCTGCCCGGTGACGAACCGCAGCGCGACACCATACTCGAACGATCGGATTTGATAACCGCTGTGGAACTGCCGCCTCTTCCTTTTGCCAAGAAATCGCGTTACAGGAAAGTTCGCGACAGAGCCTCGTACGCGTTCGCGCTCGTTTCCGTAGCTGCCGCGTTGGATATCGTTGAGGGCGTCGTGCGAGATGCGCGCATTGCCTTCGGCGGAGTTGCACACGTGCCGTGGCGAGCACTCAAAGCGGAAGCGGCGCTACGTGGAATGGCGGCAAATGAAGAGACGTTTGGCCGGGCCGCCGATGCAGAACTTGCGCAGGCTCGACCGTTGCGCGACAACGCGTTCAAGATACCGCTTTTGCGACGAACCATCGTGCGCACCCTCGTGGAGCTGGCGGAGGGACAATGAGCAGTACGACGAGCGTCGTCGGTGCATCGCTCGATCGCATCGATGGCCCGAAAAAGGTCACCGGCGCTGCTCTCTACGCCTTCGAACATCGCCTCGAAAACGTAGCCTATGCCTATCCCGTGCAGAGCACGATCGCAAAGGGCCGCATAATCTCCATCAATTCCGCAAGAGCTCGCGAGGTTCCGGGCGTGCTTGCGGTATTGAGTCATGAGAACGCAATCCGGCTCAAGGTTGAGGACGACGACGCAGAACTGCGCGTGTTTCAGTCCGATGCCATAGCGTATCACGGACAGTTCGTCGCTGCCGTTGTCGCTGAGACGATCGAGCAGGCAAGATACGCAGCCGGCCTAATCCTCGTACAGTACGAAGCTCAGCCGCACGATGTCGATCTGCACGCGGATCGTCCCGATTTGTACAAACCGGATAGAATCAACGCGGGGTTTGAGACCGACACTAGTACCGGCGACGTGGAGGAGGCGCTGTCGTCCGCGGATGTTTCAATCGATTGCACGTACACGACACCGTACTACCACAATAATCCTCTCGAGCCGCACGCGACGATCGCGGCCTGGAGTGACGATAGCGTAACGCTGTATGATGCAAACCAGGGGCCGTATCGAATCTCCGAAGACGTCGCAAGCGCCTTTGGGCTCGAGCAGCAGCTCGTTAGGGTCATTTCACCATACGTGGGAGGCGGTTTCGGGTCGAAAGCCTTCACGCATCCGCACGTCATTCTGACGGTGATGGCCGCAAAAATCGCCCTACGTCCGGTGAAGCTTGCACTCACCCGTCAGCAGATGTTTGCGGTCGTGGGTTATCGCACGCCGACGATCCAACGGATCCGCTTGGGCGCAAGCTCAGATGGACACATGACGGCCATCTCCCACGATGTCGTCGAGCAAACCTCGACCCTCGAGGAGTTCGCCGAGCAAACCGCCGTTTGCACCCGCATGATGTATGCTGCGCCGAACCGGCGTACGACGCACCGGCTCGCGCGATTGGACGTGCCGACGCCGACGATCATGCGCGCTCCCGGTGAAGCTCCCGGGATGTTTGGCCTCGAGTCGGCGATGGACGAGCTTGCTATTGCGTGCCAAGTCGATCCCGTCGAATTGCGGGTGCGAAACGAACCGCAAATCGATCCCGCTACGGGACATCCCTTCAGCAGCCGCGGTTTGATCGCGTGTTTGCGCGAAGGGGCGCAGCGTTTCGGATGGGACGTACGCGATCCGGCACCACGCATGCGCCGGGACGGACGCCGGCTCATAGGCACCGGCGTGGCGGCTTCGACCTATCCGGCCCGGCGCCGCCCCTCAACCGCTCTGGCTCGCGTCGACCGCGAAGGCAACTACAGCGTTCTAACCGCTGCTTCCGACATTGGAACGGGCACCTGGACGGCGCTCACGCAGATAGCTGCTGACGCACTGCAAGTCGAGGTCGATCGCGTCCATTTGGAGATCGGCGATAGCGCGCTGCCGCGCGCACCTATCGCGGGCGGTTCGATGGGCATTGCATCGTGGGGCCCGGCAATCGTCGATGCGGCAAACAAACTTCGAACGCGGTTGCACGACGAGTACGGAGGGGTTGTGCCCGACGCCGGGCTTGAGAGCTTTGGCGAGAGCGGCGATAATCCCGAGGCATCGCATTTATCCATGCATGCGTACGGTGCGCAATTTGCCGAGGTGCGGATCGATTCGGAAACGGGCGAGGTCGGCGTATCGCGACTTCTTGGCGTCTTTGCGGTCGGCCGCGTAATCAACGCGAAGACCGCGCGTTCGCAACTGCTGGGCGGAATGACGATGGGGTTATCCATGGCACTCCATGAGGAGACCGTGCTCGATCCGCGATTCGGAGACTTTGCGAATAACGACTTTGCCGGATACCACATTGCGACGAACGCCGATGTACCGATTGTTGAGGTCGCATGGATCGAAGAAGACGATTCGCACGTCAACGTAATGGGCGCCAAGGGTATCGGCGAGATCGGCATGGTCGGAACCGCGGCAGCAATCGCAAACGCAGTGCACCACGCCACGGGTGTTCGGATCCGCGATCTTCCGATCCGGCTCGACAAGCTTCTGTAGGCGCGAACCCTACGCGGGATGCAGCAGTGCGGCCAGGTGCGCGGAGGGCTGTCCGCTATCTTCCTCGTTCAGCACGGCCGCGTATTCTTGCAGCACGCGCGCGGCCGCACTGCGTTCCCCTAAGCCCACGTGTGCCCGAATCGCGATTTCGCGTGCGGGTTCGTCCAGAGGATCGTCCAAAATCATCCAGTGGGCTAGCTGCAATGCATCGGTGAAGTTTCCGCTCGACAAGTAATCCGACGCAAGGAGCCCCGAAGCGGTCGAGCGCAAGTGCTGCAGGCGCCGCTCGATGGGCGCAAACCATTCGGCTGAAAGTAACCGGTGCGGGCGCGGTTCCCTCAATTTTCGAATCCAGGACATAAGCTCTTGGCGCTGCGCCTGGTCCAGCGTGTTCGAAAGACCCTTCAAAGAACGTTCCAGCTCGTGCAAATCTACGAGAACGTGTTCACCGAGCCTGTATCCCATCGCCGTGGACTCAATGACGCGCTGATCTTGCAACTTCAAGCGGGCTCTTCGTACGGTCATTTTGATCGCGTTGCTGATGGTCTCTGGGTCGTCGTCGGGGCGGAACGCTTCCGAAAGCGCGATCTTGTCCATAGGCTGGTTACTCGCGCCGAGCAGGACGAGTATCTCGAGGACGCGATCCGATACGCCGACACGATTTCCATTGCGAAGTACTTCACAACTCAGCAAGCGCAGTTCGGTCGTCGCGCTCGAGCGGATGCCGATCCGGCGGAATCGCTGTACGAACGCTTCGAAAACAGTTCCCGGCTTCAGGTTCTCACCATGGCGCAGAATGGAAACCGCGTGCTTAGCGGGCTCCGAATCGAAATCGCTCACGACCTCTTGCGCTTGCAAGAGCATACGATCGCGCAGTTCAACCTCTTGAGTAACTTGCGCAATCGCGATCCGGCTGAGAATCCTTCCGATGGCGGATCCGGAGCGATCCGCCTCGTGCAGAGCGCGCATCAGCCACGCCAGAGCCGCGTCACGGTCGGTACACGCTCCCGCGCGGACCAAATACGACCGAGCGCGGATTCGCGGCCAACCCTGCCAAACAGACTCGTCGGGATCGTGACCGGCTGCCGCGCGTGCGAATTGTTGACAGGCGCGCGCGAGCGGTGAGGTCCCGCTTGCGTTGATCTCTTCGATGCAATGCTCGAAAAACTCGTCGTCGGCACTGACCCAAGCACCGATCGCTGCTTCAGCGTAGATGCCAATCATCGCGATAGGCGGCGGGCTTTCCCTGCCAAAGCCGAACAGTCGCTGCCACATAGCGCGCTCCGTACGCCAATCACCTCGCGCGCGCGCCGTTCGCGCCTGAACGCTGACGCTCAGGTACAGCGTACCGAGAGAACCTTCGGCATCACGCGGTGACTCGGCGAGCGCGGCTCCCGCGCGATACGTTTCCTTACGTTTGGCCCGGTCGTCTTGACGGGGCTCTCCAGCCTCCAGATACGCCAGCGCACGAATGCTTTGAAGGCGCTCGATAACGGCCGGTTCCGCTCCCGCGGCGAGAAAAGCATCTGCTTCAGATATTATTGCGCGTGCGTCCACGATGTGGCGGCGCCACGCGTATGAGGAAATCCACAATGACGGATCGCTCCAGATACTGCTCGCGGCCAGCCGCGCCGGCAATGAGTCGAGGGCCGCGCACGAACGAGCTTGTTGTTGCAGCCGCACGGCCAGCAAGCGTTGCAGCGGCTCGAGTTCGTCGCGGTAGTGTTCGCCTGCGGCGGCAGCCACTGCGGACCACACCGAAACCTCGCCGGTGGACTCGTCCAGCCTCAACAAGTTCCATCTCGCGAGGTCGTCCACGTGTCGCGCGACGTCGATCATCTCGCTAATACTGCGAAGGCCGCCGATCGAGATACCGGGCAGGGCGATGGACGAAAGCAGCACGCTGCGTGCATTTGCCG
>Ga0185299_10007871_pt1 | contig 10722 bp, 14 predicted proteins | sample PaiPotPPA55metaG_FD_128002 | JGI IMG/M metagenome (GOLD analysis project Ga0185299, IMG submission 128002) | Iron sulfur acid spring bacterial and archeal communities from Banff, Canada, to study Microbial Dark Matter (Phase II) - Paint Pots PPA... ...
AGCTCTGCTGGAGAGCAACTCGCCGAGGAATAACCAGCTGGAGACTCATCGGACCGATGAGTTGGGGGGCGGCTCTTAGGTTGCTCCCCGCTACAGTTTCCTCCTACATCGGGCTGATAGCTCTCCAAGCTCTCCCCATGCCTGAAAAAACTCATGGTTGCTCCAGCAGAATTCACTCCGCTGTTCGCCTCTCGCTCGAACTCTTCCGGTGGCCGATAGCCCAGCGCCGAATGTAAACGGCACCGATTATAGTACTGTTCGATGAATGCTTCGATGTTACCCAGCAAGTGTTTTAAGTCTCGGTAGTCGTTCGCATAAATCTCCTCCTGTTTGAGCGTCTTCATAAAACTTTCGCAACTGGCGTTGTCATAAGGGTTCGCCGGTCGACTCATGCTCGGGATTATCTGCCACTTTCGCAAGACCGTCGCGTACTCTCCAGAAGCGTACTGCACACCACGGTCAGAATGATGCACCAGACCCGGCGGCGGCTGTCGTTGCGCAAGGGCCTGTTCCAGAGCTGCGATCGGCAAACGGGCCGCCAGCGTCCGGTCCAACGCCCAGCCCACCACTTTCCGCGAAAACGCGTCGAGGATTACGGCCAGGTAGACAAACTCCTTCTGCAGACGGATGTAGGTGATGTCCGCTACCCAGAGCTGATTCATCCCCGTCAGTTTCATTCGACTGGCCAGGTTCAGATAGACCTCGAACTCGTGATCGGAATCCGTGGTCACCACGAACGCCCGCGGCTGCACAGCCAGCAGGTTGTCTTTCCCCATGATCCGCAACACACGCTTGTGATTCACCAGCATCCCCCGCCGCCGTAACTCGGCGCTGATCCGCCGATAGCCGTAGCGACGTCGATGCTCGATAGCGATCTGCTGAATCACGCTGCGCACCTCCATGTCTTCCTCCACCGGTGCTCGCTCCTGCAGAGAACGATAAAAACCGGCTCGGCTGACACCGGCCAGCTGACACATGCGCTCGATGCTTAAGCTGCCTTGCAAAGGCATCAATTCTTGGATTTCGTCGTAGAGGCCTTCTCGCCACTGATACCGTTCTTCTGGCGTCGAGCCTCTACTTTTTGCAAGGCACCTTTGAAAAAATCCAGCTCCACAGTCTTTTCGGCCAGCAGTCGCTTTAGCTGGCTGACCTCTTTGCGGAGCGTGGATTCACGCGGATTCTCCGGCAGCGGTTCATCGCCGATGTCAACCGGGTCCAGTTGATCGCGCCACTTGTACAACAGCCGCCGATGAACGCCAAGTTCTTCCGACAACGCTACGATGTTCTCGCAACGCTTCAGTCGCTCGACCGCCATTCGACGGAACTTGTTCGGATACCGTCCCTTTCGTCTCCTCGCCACTTGCAGTTCCTTTCCCTGCAAAGTGTGCCATTTCCGTTTGTCTCAAAATAGGGGTTCAGTCCACGTCCCCGTGCCATTTCCGTGCCGTTAACGTGGAATTGCACCGAACTAGCCGCGTTAGATGCCATCTGCCGCGGTCTAAGTATATGTAACTACGTTAGGGAGCGTTTTCGAATCCCACTCTCTCCGTCAACTCCTTTATAATCAATAAGTTGGATTGATTTTGTGGCCTAATCGTAACCCACTCTCGGCACTAGTTTTCATCTTTAGAATGAGCGACATGCAGTTTCGCGCGGTCAGAAAACGTTCCAATAAGTCTGAAAGCGAGAAAGCGACTGATTCAGAATCCGTTGAGTTTCACCTCGTACCCACAACGAGCCGTCAAGGTCTTCTGCCATTCCGCTCGTAAGAGGGGGCGAAATACAGCGGCGGTTAAGAGGGAAGACCGTGATTTTTTCGTCCTTCCATAAAAGCAAGCCAGCCGCACGTGTTGTCAGCCAGACATAGTCTCCACGACCGACCAAAACTGCATTGACTTCGCCGTTTCGAATGATCCCGTGTGTAACCTCTTCCATCGGTTCCAACTTAACGCCATCAAAGCGGAGGACGCCCCGCGATGTGGTAAGCCAAAGATATCCGTCGTGGGATTGTTGGATATCAAAGACGGCACCGAGGCCGTCCTCAGCCCCCCACGAGCTCTGATGGAAATCCCCTTTCTGTGCGGTGAACGTTTGGCCGCGCAGGTGCAGATTGCACGAAAAAACCAAGACTGAAAGGAAAAGCACCCAGACGACGGCGTTGTTTGCGGCACGTAGCGAGATGCCCGCCTGTAAATCGAGTCGGATTCGAGCATATTCAAAGAGAAGTACCACGTTGACCCGCTTGGAGCACTTCCAGGATTCGGGAAACGAGTTTCACCCACTGACTATTCGACACATGGTACCGCAATAATGTCGCCGCACCCTGACAACGCGGCTCAATGTCAAAACAATCGGCGCCGAGCGAGTTTCGGGACTTTAAGCGCCCGAACTTCCGGCAAGATCTTCTACTCGCAAAACTATACCGTTCGATCCACTCGAAACAAAATTGGTACTGAGGGATTTGACTTCTCAGAATCGACCGCGTAGCTACTCCCGGGCAAACCGGAAGTCAGCTGTTGTTAAAAGCGTTTACACTCAAAATCCCCGTCCTGAGGTCGTTGAGTGTAATTTTGCAACAGTTATGTGCCGTGTGAATGGCTGTCTCTCAGGGTAAATGGCGGTCGAGCTGCATGCTACGACTTGGGACGCGATGTCCATTGGTTCAGTGGAAGGAAAACACAATGAAAAATAAGCGCATGGGGTTAAGTTAATTCTGGAGATGACAGAAAACCGGGCCAAGGCGTGCCAGTTTCCTGTGCACTCGCCCTCTGCGCACACAGCATTACGAGATCCGGCAACGGAGGCGATGATTATGAGTGTGAAAAACGCTGTGCTCCTGGCGCTCGCGGTGATTCTCTTCGGAAGTGGCACCACAACTCTCTGCTCGGGCCAGAGGATTCAGGGGGGCAAGGTTTACAAGAGTCCGAAGCATGTTTACACAATTGTCGTGCCTAGCCGGCATGCCGTCAGAAGTATGACACTTCGAAAAGTGCCACAAGGGTATTTCAGTAGTTTCTCCTCAATGCGCTATAGTTCGTGAAAGTTTGGGAAGGCACGTTGTGGCATGGATTCCAATTCTGAGCAAGCGAGTGGCTTGATGCAAGTCGGTATCCCTGCGATCGAGTATGTTTTGGGTTCGGATGCGGTTTCTGTCGAGGAACTCGAAGCACGAGGCCTGCTCGACAGCCCTGCGGCCAGGCTGTGCGAATTTGGGTTCAGCCGTGCGCGGCTCAGCCGGGAATCGTCGTACGCTCTCGCGACCGCTGCCACCAACAAGCTACTAGTCACCACAGGCGTAGACCGTACCAGCATAGATGCGCTCTTTTATACCGGGGCAACCCCGGCGTGCCATGCGGTCGAGACTTCTGATCCGATGTCAGCTTTCAACTACCCCGTCGCGCAATTGCAGTACGAGATGGAACTGAGCCAGGCAAGAGCCTTCGGCGTGAGCCAATTAGGGTGTCTGGGGCTGATGGCCTCTGTGGCGCTTGCCCGCGATTTTCTGCTTTCCAACAAAGATGCCAGCCGGGCGCTTTGTGTGAGTGCCGATGTGTTGCCCGCAGGCTGTAAGCGGGAAATGATCTATAACGTGATCTCCGATGGTGCTTGCGCTGTTCTTCTGGAGAAAGAATGCGAACGCAACCACATCGTCGCATATCGGCAAATCACGAAAGGATACTACTGGAACTCGATTGCGCAGAAAAACGAAATCGCCGCTGCTTATTTTCCCACCGCGCGGAACATCGTTCGCGACACTCTCGCGGACGCGGACCTGGATTCCTCGGACATTTCCTGCATCCTTCCCCACAACGTGTCGTTGCGCAGCTGGGAGATACTGATGGGTCTGATCCAGATAGGTCGCGAGAAATTATTTTTCGAAAACATAGGCAAAATGGCGCATGTGATCGCCGCCGACAATTGGATCAATTTACGGGATGCGATCGATGCTAAAAGACTCAGTCACGGTGACAGGCTGCTTCTGTTCACGTTCGGGTTCGGCGCAAATTGGGCGTGCATGGTCTTGGAGCACTAATGGCTCACACCGTCCTAGTCACGGGTGCAACGGGGATGATTGGGCAAGCGCTCGTTCCACTGCTCGCCCGCCGGAATGATGTCACGACGATCTTCGGGCTCACCCACGCGAACGAGTGTGTGGGCTCGTCCTACAAGGTGACGCCGGTACGCGGCGATGTCACCGCGGGTCCTGCTTTGGGAATGAAACTAGAATCCAGTCGTGAGATTTTAGATCGCACCACCGTTATCGTACACGCCGCTGCCAATACGCGGTTTTCGGCTCCGCTCGAGGAGGCGCGTGCTGTGAACCTCGAAGGGACGAAAAACCTGCTTGCCTTCGCGTCGCATTGTCCACGACTTGAGGCATTTGCGGCATTAAGCACGGTGCATGTCGCGGGCAAGCGCACGGGAACAATCTGCGAAGAAGACTTGGATCATACCGCGGGATTTGTAAATTCGTACGAGCAGTCGAAGTATGAGACTGAGCTGCTGCTGCGCGAACATATGAGCGAGTTGCCTATCTCAGTCCTGCGGCTGAGCACAGTTCTGGGGAGTTCGACGACCGGCGAAGTCAGGCGGATAGCGGCTATCCATCATGCCTTAAGGCTCTACTACAATTCGCTTGCGCCAATGATTCCAGGGAAACCGGATAGTTTAGTGGATCTGATTGCAATGGACTATGCCGCCGCGGCCGTAGAGCATTTTGCAGTCGAACACTTTCAGGCGGGGCGGACCTTCCACCTTTGTGACGGCGAAGATGCCCTCACCCTCGCTCGCCTGCTCGGATTGACCCGCGAGGCGTTTTTGCGTTACCGGCCGTCGTGGAGAAAACGTGCAATTGAGATGCCTGCCATTGTTGACTTGCCAACTTTTGAATTGTTTGTGCGTTCTGTCGAAGAAGTCGGCGATAATATCCTGCGAAGCAGCGTTACTATCATCAAACACTTCGTTCCTCAGCTTGTGTATTCAAAAGTATTCAGGGACGTCGAATGCACGCGCTCGTTGCAAGCGAAGGGGCTTCTCAAGCCCAGCGTGCTGGAATTTTACCCGCAGGTGGTTCGATGGCTGGTGGAGAGCGGCTGGGGTGAACACGGGACCTTGGCGGGAGGCGCGGGGGCGTGAGCGACGCGCGAGACAAGTTGCTCGACTATATCAACGGTGAATTGTTGGCGGATCCCACGCGTCGAGCCGCGCCGGACACGCCGTTATTCGAAGATGGTTGGATCGATTCGCTAAAGATTCTGAAGCTGATCGCCTATATTGAGCTGATGATCGGCCGGAACATCCCGGATGAAGAGATCGTGATGAAGAATTTTCGAACGGTGACCGTGATCGTTGAACACTTCGGATCGAAATGACGACGACAAAAGAAATAAGTACCGATGATGCGATGACGCAGCTATCGCGCCTGCATGAGTGGATGCCTTCTGGCCGCGAGACTGTGTTGGGTCCCCATATGTTGGCGCTTGTCGACTGGGTTGATTCAAAAGTCGTCGAGTTCGCGCTCAAAGCGGGAGCCAGCGAGTTGCGCGTTTCCCGCCTAATCAACCGTTCGGTCCTCGAACGGGCAGGTTACTTTGAATCTTTTCCCGCAAATATTGTTGAGGAGTCAGATGGAGGCTGCACGCCCCCTGCGGCCTGCTATCACTGTTATGCGAAACTCTCGTCGACTTCTCTTCAGGAGCCTGGTGTTTGGACTTGTATGGCTCGCTGCGGACGCAACGAGCACAAAGAGGAAACGGGCCGTTTACAGGCATTTACGATGAGGGAGATTGTGTTCGTCGGCTCTGCTGCCTGGGTACGGGAACGCAGGCAAGAATGGACGGATCGCATACTGGCATTCGCGCAAACGCTTCATCTAGTCGTGCAGCTTGACGCTGCGACGGATTCGTTCTTCGCCGTCGGAGAGGCTCGGGGCAGGAAGTTGTTGCAGCAAATCAAAGGCTTGAAAATCGAATTGCGGGCACAGATGGATGCAAAGGGAACGCCGCTGGCAATCTCTTCCTTTAATCTCCACGAAGCGTTCTTTTCGCGCCGCTTCGATTTCCAACTAGCCGATGGAATGGAGGCACATTCCGGGTGCGTTGCATTTGGACTGGAGCGCTGGGCCCTGGCCTTGGCTCTAACCCTCGGACCGGATCAGGCATTCAACCTGGTCGAGCAGGAGCAAAGATGATCTACGACGAGTACTTGACAACCGCGGAACTGCAACGCTGGATCGTCGAAATCGACGTTGCGTGGAATCAGATCGATCGCGATCGAGCCTTGAGCCAGCCTACCTTACTCGACCAGATGCACGACTCGGCACTGATCGAGTCCTACTTCCCCATTTACACGTCTGGCCTGATGCGGTGCATGTGGGACCAACTCGACGTGACCTCGGTGTTTTCAGTGCAACTCTACGAATCCTACAAGCATTTTTACGTACTAAACCGATACTTGAATCTGGTGGACTACCGGCCAGTGAGCGACGAGGAACTGGTCGCGGTGCGCCAGCGGAACCTGGGAAACGTGATCGCTGATCCGCTCGCGGAACTTACCCGATACATGATCAGCGAGCACTTCGCAGCTTATTTTTTCCTGCGTGCCTCGCGTCAGGCAAAAGAGCCGGTATTGGCTCAGATCAGCGCTTTCATCGCCAAGGACGAATTCCGCCATACACAATTCGCCTTTGATCTCCTGGAGCCGCGGGTGCGGAATGACACCGGCGCGCGCGACCGCTGTCTCCATGCCGGTCTGAATTTTCGTCATATCGGGACAGACGTAGTAGCCAGCACGCCAATTTCCGAGAAGAACGATCTGCAGGCCATCCTCACGCTGGATCAGAAAATGCATCGGCTCTGCGGGATTGGTCTTTCTGATTTCGCCAAGGCGGGAATACATGCCGCTTACTAAACGCGAACTCTGGTTGCTGAACTTGTATCGCAACAGCGAACTGCATGGTGCGCTCTTGATGGGCCGTTTGGCTCGAAGCGTCACAAGCGTCGATGTGCTGGTGGGAGCTACTCGTCACTGCGCTACGGAAGCGCATCATGCCGCTCTGCTCACCGAAGTGATCGCGAAGCTCGGTGGTGTTATCGATCCCTCAACCGAGACGATCCAGATGCATTATTCCCAGGACGGTGGCATCCCGAAAGACATAGTTGATTTGCTTGTTCTTTCCGAGATTCTCGAGGCGCGCGTACTGGCGAGCTACCGAGAGCACTTGCAGCGGTCAGAGGTGGAACCGAGCGTACGACGAACATTGCAGCGGATTATTCAGGACGAAGAAGCACACAGCGGCGAAAACGGCTGGGCCGAGCAGTTGATTGCCGGAATGCCCCCAGAGCAAGTTGCCGCGACGCGAGAAAAGTGGCGCGATATAGATCAAAAGGTGGCCGCACAGCTACATTCGCAGCTGGCCAGCGATTTCCCTGAGAAAGGTCAGCACCATGAATGTTGAAGATAAGGTAAGGGAACTCATCAGCCGAGCTTCAGGCGTGCCGGCCGCCGAGATCAAGCCCGAAGCAAAGCTTTCGGATCTCGACATGGAGTCGCTGGAAAAACTCGAGTGTGTCATGTCGCTCGAAGATGCACTTCGGGTCGAGATTAAAGAAGACGATTTGTGGCGACTAAAAACTGTACAAGATGTGATCGATGCAGTCCGCCGGGTCATGCCGTCTCCCGCATAAATCATGAATGATGACAACTTCTTCTCTGCCGAGAACGAGCAATTCCGGCGAACAGTACGCGCGTTTGTCGATCAACAACTCCGCCCTCACGCGACGGATTGGGAAGAGGCAGAAGAGTTCCCGCGTTCAGTCCTGCTGGAATGTGCGCAACACGGATTGTTCCAGTCCGACCCGTGGCGGAATGGGATCGTGGCGGAGGAATTGCCGCGTTGCGAGTCGCTAGGATTCGCCTTAAGCTTCCTGGTCCAATCGAACCTCATCACTCCCCTACTCGAAGAGTTCGGCACCGATGAGCAGAAGGCTACTTATGTTCCCGCACTGCGCAGTGGCAAGATGATGGGGGCTATGGCGGTTACGGAGCCTGCATCCGGATCAGATTTTGCCGCCCTGCAGTGCCGTGCCGACATCTCGGGCGATGACCTGGTCCTGCAGGGAGAGAAAACGTACATCACGAATGCCGCCTTTGCCGACTTCCTGATTGTGGCCGCTCGAATCCCTGAATTGACTGGAGAAGGATTGACGCTGATCCTGGTACCGGCGCGGAGCCACGGTGTTACGATTGAGCGGCTGCGGACCTTGGGACTGTCGGCTTCTGGCACGGGCCGAATTCGCTTCGACGGATCCTTGGTGAAGCGTGACCAGTTGCTCGGCACCGCGGGCGAAGGCTTCGGACAGGTGCAGCGCGCGCTCAACCGCGAGCGCCTTTTTGGCGGTATTGCTTGTGTTGCCTGGGCTGACTATGCCATGCAGAAAGCGCTGCTGTTTGCGCGTGAGAGAAGCGTTTTTGGAAACACTATCAACCAGTTCCAGGTTATACGGCATGAATTTGCCGAAATGGCCACCCAGCTTGAAGCGGCTCGCTCACTGAATTACCGCACATTTTCTCGTTGGATCGCGGGAGAATCCGTTACGCGTCAGATCTGCATGATGAAGCTCTTCAGCTACCAGGTGGCGCAGCAGGTCATCGCGCAATGTCTCCAGATCCATGGCGGCCTCGGCTACATGGACGATCATTGGTCGAGCCGCTTCTATCGCGATGCGCGGGCCCTCACCATCGCGGCGGGAACACCGGAGATCATGAGGGAAATGATCGCCGCCTACATGCGGGTGTAGAACAATCACGTGGCCGAATTTTATAACCGCACCCGACGATCCTCTTCCATTACTGGCAAACTGCTGCGCCGTGGACGAGTGCTGGAGTTGCCGGTCTACTGGCTGCTAAGGACCTCCGATCTCGCTCGGGAAGGTTTTGAGAATTCCGGCAGCTACCGTTTCGCAGACCACATTTATCGCGATGAACCTTCAGGATCGCACGGAATAGGGCGCTGGTTAGATAAGCGAATCCTGGGTATGCGAGCGGTAGAATCTTTTCGAAGCCGCTTTTTCATGGCTCGCGATGAGCTTCTCCACTTTCTTCGGGAAAGGTCGGCAGACCAGGCATGCTTGGATGTTCTAAGTGTTCCGTGTGGTATTCCTCGCGAGTTCGTCGCCGCGGTGGAGATGTTCTGCGGAGCCGGAGGAGTGACGACCGGAATACGATTCCATGTACTCGACCTGGACGATGATGTCCTGCATCAAGCTAAGACCTTTGCCAGCCAGCATGGCATAACCCTTATTACACGCCATGGCGATGCCTTGGACACTAAGACGTATGCAGGCGAGTTTGATTTCATCACATCGACTGGTTTGGGAGAGTTTCTAGATGACGAACAGCTGGTCTCGCTGTACGAGGTTTTCAATCACGTCTTGCGTCCTGGAGGTGTCATGGTGACGAGCGCGATGCGCAGCCTTCGTTTCTCCGATTACCTTCTGCGGCTGGCGGAATTGCATGTTCACTATCGCTCAGCTGAGGATCTCGCAGGCATCGCACGTCGCGCCGGGTTTGTTCGGCTCTCGACATCTGTAGATCGGCATGGCATTCAGGGCTTTCTCAAGGCCACGAAATGATCCGGCTACGATTCTTGCATCCGGGCAGGCACGTTTGGCGAGTCTGGAGGCGGCTTGACGATGCAGTGGAAGAAAGGTGGGTTTCGTTCCGGCGCGTTCCTCCCCACTGGGAAAAGATTTTCAGTTCAACCCTCGATTTGATATGGTTACCGAACACGCCCCAGCCCGGAAGTATTCAACTGAGCGATGAGCGTGGGTTCATTACATGGCACGAAAGCCGCTGGGTGACAAGGATTACGATTCACCTGCAGGGGTTTTCGGCCGCCAAACAATCTCTGGTTGCGACCACGCTGTTAAAGGCCGCGCGCTTTCACTTACTTGAGGAGGAATAATGCCCACCGGAAAAGCAACCCACTCAGCGACCATTTCCGCCCCGCCGCAAAAGGTCTACGATTTCGTCGCCGAAGCAAGCCGAGCAACAAGCTTCATCCCGGGACTTTCGCGTATCCACAACGTGCAACCCGCTACGGCGCAACCCGGCCAGACATGGGAATACGAGTTCGACTGGTTTGGTCTGGTAGTCTCAGGCAATTCGAAGTGCACTCGAAGCGAGCGGCCGAAGGTATTCGAGTTTCAAACGATAACCGGCAATCCGAGCACGTGGACTTACAAGATCGAACCCACCGGGGCGAATGCGCAAGTGACACTGGAAGTGCAATATGAGATTCCAGGCAACGTAGTCGCCCGCTTCGCATCACAGCCCGTGTTCGAGAAGATGAACCAGGACCGCGCACGTGAGATCGTTTCGAACCTCAAGACGATGCTCGAATCGTGAGACGCGTTAGTTAGATAGACCTCCGCTCCACGGGCAGTCGTGACGGGAACCGGCAAATTGCTGCCGGTCCTCGTTCCGTGGAATATTCTGCTGGAAATGTGTCTGTCCCCGACACCTCGCGGAGACTGTTCCCGACGGGCTAAGCGGAAGTTACGTTTTAACGCGGACTCCCACGAAGTTGTCCAGAAGTCCTAGTGTTGTATCAGAAGCGACCGCAGAGGAGAAGTTAGTAGCCTCATCAGAATCTGCGCGGTCGCTTTTGATACAACGACTTGAAGGAAGCCGCCCCGCGGTGCGGTCGGGCGCCGGTGGCTA
>Ga0185299_10007872_pt1 | contig 10722 bp, 8 predicted proteins | sample PaiPotPPA55metaG_FD_128002 | JGI IMG/M metagenome (GOLD analysis project Ga0185299, IMG submission 128002) | Iron sulfur acid spring bacterial and archeal communities from Banff, Canada, to study Microbial Dark Matter (Phase II) - Paint Pots PPA... ...
TGCGGGGGCTGCACCAGCGGTGCCGAACGCCGGACCTTGCGGCGGCTCAGGGAAAGCCGCGGCGACCGGTGCCACGGGAGGCGCCTGGGCCGGTACGACTATCGTCTCGGCAGCCGCTGCCGCGGCGGCCGGTATAGCCTGGGCGAGCTCCCGCGCGCCCGCTGAGCCCGCCTCAGCGGCTTGCGCAGCGGGCTCCGCGACGGGAGCCAAGACAGGCTCCTCGGCAGCCGATTCCGACTCAGCAACAGCCTCTACGGCCGGCTCGTCGGTCTCATCCGCAGGCTCAGCGTCCGGCTCCGAATCTGCCTCTGCCGCAGGCTCATCGGTCTCATCCGCAGGCTCGACGTCCGTCTCCGGATCCGCCTCTGCCGCAGGCTCATCGGTCTCATCCGCAGGCTCGACGTCCGTCTCCGGATCCGCCTCTGCCACAGGCTCGTCTATCTCGCCTGCGGGCTCCGCGCCCGCCACAGCCGCAGACTCGCCCTCGCCCTTACCCTCCGCTCCTTCGGCCCCGGCTATACCCGCCGTGCCTTCTGTGCCTTGTGCACCTTCCGTGCCCGCTATGCCTTGCCCCGCTGCCGGATCCGCCGCCTGCCCGACGTCCTGACCCGCACCCGCCGCTTCGGCACTCCCATCCGAACCGACCACGTCTGCCATTTTTCGCGTCCTCCACCCACTCGGCTCGCCACCTGCGACGCCGAACACGGCACAGCGTATGCAGCAAGGGCCGGTACGGATATCCGTACCGGCCCTTGCTGAGCAGTTGTTACAAACCTACGACCTGACGGTCGTTCGGCAATACGAATCAGTAGTGCTTGTTCTCGCCGCGGTAGTACTCGAACACGAATCCGTACACACCGAAGAGCGCGAACGGAGCGGCGAAGAACACCAGCCAGAAGCCGATGGCGATGCCGAGGAACGCGGTGGCCAGGCTCAGGCACAGCATGAGCGGCCAGTAGCTCGTCGGCGAGAAGAAGCCCTGTTCGCCGGCGCCCTCGTGCGGCTCCGCGTCGTCCCGGTCGTCAGGACCCGGGCCGATCCGGCGCACCGTGAAGAACAGGTAGAAGGAGATCATCCCTGCCAGGCCGGTGGCCATGACCAGCGCCGCCGTACCCGTCGGGTCGTGCGAGGTCCACCAGTAGGTGACGATCATGATGAGGAGGAAGATCGTCATGTAAAGGAACATCTTCGCGGTGACCTTCATGGGATCACTCCTCTCCGGTCTTCTCGGCGGCCGCCGGCTTGTTGGCCGCGCCGGCCCGCTTCGCCGCCCTACGCGCCGCCTTGGCCTCGGCGGCCTGGGCTTCGCGCTCCTTCATCAGTGCCTTCTTCGCGCCGTGCCCGCGCTCGCCGTTCTCGATCTCCATCAGCGCCACCTCGGGGTGGTGCAGGTCGAAGGCCGGGGATTCGGAGCGCACCCGCGGCAGCGAGTTGAAGTTGTGCCGCGGCGGCGGGCAGGAGGTGGCCCACTCCAGCGAGCGGCCCCAGCCCCACGGGTCGTCCACGGTCACCCGCTTGCCCGACTTCGCCGTCTTGTACACGTTGTACAGGAAGGGGAACATCGACAGCGCAAGCAGGTAAGAACCGATCGTGGAGATCGTGTTCAGCGTGGTCCAGTTGTTCGACGCCAGGTACGTGGCGTAGCGGCGGGGCATGCCCTCGGCGCCGAGCCAGTGCTGCACCAGGAACGTGGTGTGGAAGCCGATGAACAGCGTCCAGAAGTGCACCTTGCCGAGACGCTCGTCGAGCATCTTGCCGGTCCACTTGGGCCACCAGAAGTAGAACCCGGCGAACATCGCGAAGACCACGGTGCCGAACAGCACGTAGTGGAAGTGCGCCACCACGAAGTACGAGTCCTGCACCGCGAAGTCGATCGGTGGCGAGGCCAGCATGACGCCGGTCAGACCGCCGAACAGGAAGGTCACCAGGAAGCCGACCGACCACAGCAGCGGTGTGTCGAAGCTCAACGAGCCGCGCCACATGGTGCCGACCCAGTTGAAGAACTTCACGCCCGTGGGCACCGCGATCAGGTAGGTCATGAAGGCGAAGAACGGCAGCATGACCGCGCCGGTGGTGAACATGTGGTGCGCCCACACCGTCACCGAGAGGCCCGCGATGGACAGCGTCGCGAACACCAGGCCGGAGTAGCCGAAGACGGGCTTGCGGCTGAAGACCGGGATGACCTCGGAGATGATGCCGAAGAACGGCAGCGCGACGATGTACACCTCGGGATGGCCGAAGAACCAGAACAGGTGCTGCCACAGGATCGCGCCGCCGTTGGAGGCGTCGAAGATGTGCGCGCCGAGCCGGCGGTCGGCCTCCAGCGCGAACAGCGCCGCGGCCAGCACCGGGAAGGCGAGCAGCACCAGCACCGAGGTCAGCAGGATGTTCCAGGTGAAGATCGGCATCCGGAACATCGTCATGCCGGGCATCCGCATGGTGATGATCGTGGTGATGAAGTTCACCGCGCCGAGGATGGTGCCGAAGCCGGACAGCGCCAGGCCCATGATCCACATGTCGCCGCCGGCGCCGGGCGAGTGCACGGCGTTGGACAGCGGCGAGTAGGCGAACCAGCCGAAGTCGGCCGCGCCCTGCGGGGTGAGGAAGCCGCCGACGGCGATCAGCGAGCCGAACAGGAAGAGCCAGTAGGCCACCATGTTCAGCCGCGGGAAGGCCACGTCGGGCGAGCCGATCTGCAGCGGCATGATCGCGTTCGCGAAGCCCGCGAAGAGCGGGGTGGCGAACATCAGCAGCATGATCGTGCCGTGCATGGTGAAGGCCTGGTTGTACTGCTCCGGGGAGATCACGCTCAGGCCCGGCCTGGCCAGCTGGGTGCGGATCAGCAGGGCGAGCAGGCCGCCGAAGCCGAAGAAGATGCACGAGGTGATCAGGTAGAGGAAGCCGATGACCTTGTGGTCGGTGGAGGTGATCCACTTGATGAAGGTCTGCCCGGGCTGCCGGGTGCGGTACGCGGTGACCGAGGGGCCCGAGGCGACGGCGGGTTCGTGGATCGTCGTCATGACGCGTCGCCTCCCACAGCGTTCTGGCCCTTGACGCTCGTCATCGGTCCGACGACACAGCGGATGCCAGAGCCGGTGGTGGTGAGGTCGGTGCCGGCCAGGGTGGAGTTGGTGCCGCAGCCCGTGGTGAGCGTGCCGCCCTGGTGTTCGTTATCGATCAGGTTCGTGATGTGGGCCTGGTACTCGGCCGGGGTGACCACATCGACGTTGAACAGCATCCGGGAGTGCTCCACACCGCACAGCTCGGCGCACTCGCCGATGTAGGTGCCCAGCTTGTCCGGGGTGACCTCGTACATGTTCACCCGGCCGGGGACGACGTCCAGCTTGAACAGGAAGTTCGGGATCCAGAAGGAGTGGATGACGTCCGGGGAGGTCAGGGTGAACTTGACCTCCTCGCCCTCCGGCAGGTACAGCGTCGGGACCTGGCCGGGGGTACCGATGTCGTACGCGGTGTTCGTACTGGTCGCCGCGCCGTTGCCGTTGTCCAGCGCCGCGTCGTAGTTGTAGTTGAAGGTCCAGCTCCACTGCCGGCCGACCACGTTGATGCTCGTGTACTGCTGATCGTTGATCTGCAGCAGCTTGGTCTCGTCCTTGGCGGTGAAGTAGAAGATCACGCCGACCATGATCATCGGGATGCCGGTGTAGAGCAGCTCCAGCGGCAGGTTGTACCGGGTCTGCGGGGGCACCTCGATGCCGTGCCGCTTGCGCCGGTAGGCGAAGCAGCACCACAGGATCAGACCCCACATCAGGGCGCCGACGGCGAAGGCCGTGATCCACTGGCCCTGCCACAGGTGCAGGGTCGTCGGTGCTTCCTTGGAGGCCGGTTCGGGGAAGCCGAGCCGGGTGAAGGCATTGTCGGCGCAGCCCGAGGCCGTCACCAGGACGACGACGCCCAGGGTCGTCCGGGCGACCAGGCGCCGCTTTCTTGACGCGTCGACGCGCGCCCGCCCCGTGCTCTTCTCACGCGGCGGGAGAGGTCTGCGTTCAGAGCCGTGCTGACTCAACGTACCCTTCCCGATCTCTCGCCCCGTTCCGCCGCGCGCGCCGAATACGTGGGTCGCGCTCGCGCCGGCGCCCGTCTGCGCGGGCGGGGGATCACTGATTCAATGGTGCGGCCAAACCCTACTCCAGCCTCGCCGACCCCTTGCGGGCAGGTACCCCCCTTTCGCGGGCCGGTGCAGCCGAGCTCATGCATACGGTCTAATGACCGGCCACAAGGGGCTATTCGGACAACTGTCGGCCAATCATCTCGCCGGTGACCGCTCGTCAGGCACCGGACACGCTCGGCCCTGGCCTAGCCTCATTCCCATGGTCTATTTCGACGCCGCGAACGGCGAGCCGCTGGACCCGGCGGGTCGGGAGGCCTACCTGGCCGCCCTGGATGAGGGCTGGGCCGGTCCGGAACGGCTCTACCGGGAGGGACGGCGGGCCCGGATGCTGCTCGACGCGGCGCGCGAGGCCACCGCCGAGGTGCTCGGCTGCCGCGCCGACGAGCTGGTCTTCACCACATCGGGGACGGCCGCGGCGCACCACGGCGTGCTCGGTCTGGCCCGTGGGCGCGCTCGGGCCGGACGCCGGCTCGCGGTGAGCGCGGTCGAACACTCCGCCGTACTGCACGCGGCGGAACTCGCCGCGCAGCGGATCGGCGGCGAGCGGGTTCTGGTTCCCGTGGATGTTCAGGGCCGGGTGCGCCCCGACGCCTTGACTGAATTGTTAGAAGGTGCGGACGCGGGGGCCTCGTCGCTGGCCTTTCTCGCTGTCCAGTCCGCGAATCATGAGGTGGGCACCCGCCAGCCGGTGGCCGAACTCAGCCGGATGTGCGCCGAGCACGGCGTCCCGCTGCTGGTCGACGCGGCCGCTTCGCTCGGGCGGGAGTCCGTGCCGGCCGGGTGGTCGGTGCTGGCCGGCTCCGCAAGGAAATGGGGCGGCCCTGCCGGAGTCGGCGTTCTGGCCGTGCGCAAGGGGACTCGCTTCGCCGCCGATTGGCCGGAGGACGAGCGCGAACACGGCTGGGCGCCCGGGCCGGTGAACGTCCCGGCGATCCTGGCGGCCGCGACCGCGTTGCGCACCCGGAGTGCACGGGCAACCGAGGTCGCGCAGATTCAACGCGAACTGACTGCTCTATTACGTGCGCGCATCCCGCAGATCGTGCCCGAGGTCGAGGTCGTCGGCGACCCGGACGACCGACTGCCGCACATCCTCACGTTCTCCTGCCTCTACGCCTCCGGCGAAGCGCTCCTGCTCGAACTCGACCGGGCCGGTTTCTCGGTCTCCTCCGGCTCGTCGTGCACGGCATCGACTCTGACGCCCAGTCACGTCCTCGAAGCCATGGGCGTCCTGTCCCAGGGGAACATCCGCGTCTCACTCCCCTGGGACGTCCGCCGCGAGGACGTCGAGTCCTTCCTCGACGCCCTGCCCGCCGCGGTGAGAGCTGCCAGGCCTGACGCCGAACCGGCGCAGAGTGCGGTGCGCGAGACCGTGAGCAGCGATGAGATCTCAGCGGCAGCGCTTGAGATCGACGCCCTAGGAAAGCTCTGCCCGCTGCCGGTGATCGAGCTCAGCAAGCGGATCGGCAACGTGCCCATCGGCGCAGTGGTGCGAGTGTTGGCCGACGACCCGGCCGCCCGCCTCGACATTCCCGCCTGGTGCCGGATGACAGGGCAGGATTTCCTCGGCGCCGAACCGCTCGGGGACGACCGCCCGAAGTCGGCGGCGAATGCGGTGGCGTATTCGGTGCGCCGCCGCGATTGACCGGAACCCGGGACGGCGCGCGTGCGTCTCAGGTGAGCCTTGAGTACGGATCGGGCCCAACGGGCCGGGCTCTGGCAGAGAAAGGACTCCGCGAATGAGGGGCAAGTCGGACTATTCGGTGTGGCGCAGAGCGTTCGGTTCGCTGCTGGGCGCCGCCGGGGCTGGCGTCCTGGTGCTGGCCGCGGCGACGGGCTGCGCTTCCGCGGTCAAGACGGCCGGCGCGAGCGGCACGAGCAGCGCGACCGTCGTCACGACCACCTCGAGCGGCGCGGCCGGATCGCCGTCGGCCACCCCGACCCCGACCGCGGGCTCGACGGCGAGCAATCACCCGTTCATCCCAACCACCGGGGGCATCGTGGTGACGCCGAGCGCCCAGGTCTCGACGACGCCGACCGGGAAACTGACGGCGTTCGACAGCGCCTCGCGGAGCCCGGACGGACGCACTCTCTACCTGGGCCTCGAGTCGCAGGGCGGAGCTTGCGGCCAGTACAGCGCCGTGGTGCAGCAGACGGGTACGAATGTGGCAGTGGGGCTCGTGCATCTTCCCGCGGGCCGCCACGTCTGCCCGATGTACGTGGCGCACATGCAGATCAAGGTCGAGCTCTCGGCCCCCCTGGGATCCCGGACACTGGTGGACCTGGCGGACGGTCAGGTCGTGCAGGCTCCGGTGGCCTCGTAGTCGGCGCGGTCGGCAAAGCAGCCGGCAAAGTTGCCCCAAAACGGGTCCATCCGGGCCGGTGAGCGGCGTCCAAGCATTGCTGAGGGCCCGCTGAGAAACACACAGGAAAGAATCAGCAGAACAGACGGAACTTTTCCCGCCGTCCAGCCGTCATATCTGGTGTAGTGGTACTGAGCACCGGAGCCACCGGAGCTCGAGGTGGGTGGACCAAGTCCCAAGTCCTAAGCGACGGGATTACGAGTTCATCACTTTGAGTGATGGAACAGCTTCGGTCCGGGTACAACTATGGGGTAGGGATAATACAAGCCTGCGCCCGCGCCGCTCTCCCCCCGGCGACGTGGACGCTGTGGCGGGCCGTATCGGAGGGCAGCCACCCGCTGAATTCTCGCGGGTGCTCCGGGTCCGCAGGAGGCAGGGCCTCCGTCGTCGTTTGTGGGTAGCGACGCCGGAGGCCCTGCTGTTTCTTCAGCCAGTTGTCGAAAGGGTTATTTCGAAACAGCTCTTTCGAAAGACTTGTTTCGATGCTACGGTCGCCTTATGGACGACGAAGCGGCGGTGGCAGGGGCGTCCCCTGACCTGGATGCGGACCTGCATGTGGATCCGTACGCACACCTGCACAAGCCGACGGACCCGCGGGAACTACGTGCCCTCGCGCACCCGGTCCGGATGGCGCTCTACGAGGTCATGACCTTGCACCGGAGCCTGACCGCGACCCAGGCATCGAAGATCGTCGGCGGCTCCCCCACCTCCGTCGCCTACCACCTGCGCACGCTGGCGAAGTACGGCTACGTGGAGGAGGCCGAGGGGGGCACCGGCCGGGAGCGGCCGTGGCGGGCGAAGACCATCGGCTTCTACATCGACTCGAACGACGCCGACTCCAGCATGGCTGCCGCGGCCGATGCGCTGACCCGGCAGCTCTTCAGCCGCTGGCTCGTACGGCATCAGGAGTATGTCGAACACCGGGAGCGGTGGCCGAAGGAGGTGCGCGACGCGACCGGCAGCTCGAATTTCATCCTGTTCGGCACGACCGAGGAGTTCGATGAACTCCAGCAGGCCTGGGGCCGGCTGATCATGAAATATCACGACCGGATCGCCGATCCGTCCCGACGCCCCGAAGGCTGGCAGATGTTCGAGCTCCAGCTCTTCACGCACCCGCTCGACCCGGGCCCGCTCGCGCTCAACGAAGACGACGCGGGGAGCGACGAAAGCAGTGCGGACTGACCTGTTCGGCAAGACACAACACGGAGGGATCGCGCCATGCGCGAGTTGTTCAAGCTAAGGAACTACCGGATATATTTCCTCGGCAGCACCGTCGACAGCATCGGGGACATGGCCTTCTGGCTGGCCGCGGCGATCTGGGTGAAGGAGCTGACCGGCTCGACCGCCGCCTCCGGCCTCTGCTTCTTCTTCATGACAGCGGCGATGGTGCTCTCCCCGCTCGCCGGCATCCTGGTCGACCGCCTGCCGCGCAAGCGGCTGCTCATGGCCACGAACGCGACGCTCGCGCTGCTCATCCTCTCGCTCGTCACCGTGGACCGGGCGAACCAGGTCTGGCTGATCTACACCGTGATGTTTTTCTACGGACTGAGCAACAGCATCCTGGTGGGCGCCTTCGCCGGGCTCAAGGAGCGGCTGATGCCCAAGGAGCTGTTCGGCGACGCCTCGGGAATCAGCCAGGCCGTGAACCAGGGGATGCGCCTGTTCACTCCGGCAATCGGCCTCAGCGTGCTGGCCGCGTTCGGCGGCCACGCGTTGGCCGTGATGGACGCGGCCTCCTTCGGCTTCGGACTGGTGTGCTGGTCGCTGATCAAGATCGACGACTCGAAGCCCGTGCGGTCCGGTAATCGTGGGAACTGGCGTGCCGAAACGACCGCCGGATTCCACTACCTGTTCGCCACCCCCGTCCTGCGCCAACTCACTCTGGCGCTCTCGGTCGGCGTATTCGCGATCGGGTTCTACGAGACCCTCGGGATCGCCATCGTCACGGTCGGGCTGCACCACTCCCCCACCTACGTCGGCGTGATGGTCACCGCGATGGGGGTCACCGGGCTGATCGGCGGCCTGCTGTCCGGCGGTCTGATGAAGCGGATCGGCGCGGGGATGCTGACGGTCGCCGGCCTGGCGGCGATGGTGATCGGAATGCCGTTCTTCGCGATCCCGAACAACTTCGCGGTGATCTTCGCCGCCTGCATGCTCGGCCTTGGCCTCGGCCCGGTGATCGTGGGCTCTGGTACGGCTCTGCAGCTCTATACGCCGAACGAGCTGATGGGCCGGGTGAGCGGTGCGGACAACCTGATCGGCGCCGGGATGCAGGCCATCGGCATCGGAGTCGGTGCCTGGCTGGTGAGCGTCGTCTACTACCGCGACCTGGTCTACCTCACGGTCGCCATACTCGCCGTGGTGACCGTGTTCCTGGCCACCCGGCCGGCCCAGCGCAAGGCCAACCTGCCGCAGGTCGACGCCCCGGCAGGGCCGAACGCGGTACTCGCGCTCGTGCCGCAGGCGGACGACACCGAAATACGCGAGAACCTGGAAAGCACGCGAGGCGCCTGGGTTGAACACACGGCAGACCGCGTGTTCAACCCAGGCGCCTCAAGCGCCGGTACCAGCGTCTAGGACCTGACCGGTGACCCGACCGGGACTTAGTTGAAGCTCTCGCCGCAGGCGCAGGAGCCGGTGGCGTTCGGGTTGTCGATGGTGAAGCCCTGCTTCTCGATGGTGTCCACGAAGTCGACGGTCGCGCCGACCAGGTACGGAGCGCTCATCCGGTCGGTGACCACGTGCACGCCGGCGAACTCCGAGACCACGTCGCCGTCAAGCGAACGGTCGTCGAAGTACAGCTGGTAGCGCAGGCCAGAGCAGCCGCCGGGCTGGACCTGGACGCGCAGCGAGAGGTCATCGCGGCCCTCCTGCTCCAGCAGGCTCTTGACCTTGGCCGCTGCCTCACCCGTGAGGATGATTCCGTCGACCTTGGTGCTGCTGATCTCAACCTCTACCGACATCTGCTAACCCCTATCTCAGTACGGTCCGTCGGGTCGTTGCCTTCTCGGATCAACGCCGCAACGACGGCTTGGTATTCCGAGCAGTCGGTGCCAGCCGCCCTTCGCTACCTATCGTCGCACACCCGCGGTGCGGTCGTATATCACGAGCGTCCGGATATGACCCGGGTCTCATCGCCCGGCTCAGTCTGGACGGTCGGGAATATCCGTGCGATAAGATGCCTTAACGTCAGTTAGACGAAAAGGGTGGCCGGTCCCGGGGGACCGAGCCCGACTGAGGAGCACGCCGACGTGACGAGCACCGCGACCAGCAGCACCGAACCGGCCGGCCAGGTCTTTGCCGAACCCGCGGGCACCCCGCTGGCACTGCTGCTGCTCGGGCAGTCGGCGGACCCGCGCAGCGAGCGCGGCGTGGAGTGCCCGGGCGACCTGCCGGCGCCGAGTGACCCCGACCTGGTGGCCCGGGCGTCGGCCGCCAAGGCGGCGCTGGGCGACCGGGTGTTCATCCTCGGCCACCACTACCAGCGCGACGAGGTGGTCCAGTTCGCCGACGTCACCGGCGACTCCTTCAAGCTGGCCAGGGACGCGGCGAACCGTCCGGACGCGCAGTACATCGTCTTCTGCGGCGTGCACTTCATGGCCGAGTCCGCGGACATCCTCACCTCGGATGACCAGCAGGTGCTGCTGCCGGATCTGGCCGCCGGCTGCTCGATGGCGGACATGGCCACGGCCGAGCAGGTCGAGCAGTGCTGGGATGTTCTCGAGGAGCTCGGCATCGCCGGGCGCGTCATCCCCGTCTCCTACATGAACTCCTCCGCCGACATCAAGGCGTTCACCGGCAAGCACGGCGGCACCATCTGCACGTCCTCCAACGCCGAACGCGCTCTGACCTGGGCCTTCGAGCAGGGCGAGCAGGTGCTGTTCCTGCCCGACCAGCACCTGGGCCGGAACACCGCGGTGCGGCAGCTCGGCCTGAGCCTCGACGACTGCGTGCTGTACAACCCGTACAAGCCGATGGGCGGCCTGACGGAGCAGCAGCTGCGCGACGCCAAGATGATCCTGTGGCGCGGGCACTGTTCGGTGCACGGCCGATTCACCAAGGAGTGCGTGGACGAGGTCCGCGAGCGCGTCCCCGGCGTGAACGTGTTGGTCCACCCCGAATGCCGGTACGACGTCGTGGAGAGCGCGGACTTCGTGGGCTCGACCGAATACATCATCAAGACCCTCGAGGCCGCCGAGCCCGGCTCGAAGTGGGCCGTGGGCACCGAGCTGA
>Ga0185299_10007881_pt1 | contig 10717 bp, 7 predicted proteins | sample PaiPotPPA55metaG_FD_128002 | JGI IMG/M metagenome (GOLD analysis project Ga0185299, IMG submission 128002) | Iron sulfur acid spring bacterial and archeal communities from Banff, Canada, to study Microbial Dark Matter (Phase II) - Paint Pots PPA... ...
CAGACAACCACGGCGGAAACGACGTATCACCGGCCCAGGCGCGCCACGCTCCGAAGATTCCGTCCTTGGCGACGGGCCTCAAACCCGCATTCGCCATGCAGCCCGCAATCGTATCGCGATTGAAATATGAAATATGCTCCGGCGGAATAAACCAGATGTCGATCGGAGTTCCAGCGATCGCGTCGGGATTATCAAAATTCGGCGTGCTCAGCGCAATCATTCCGCCGGGCAGAATCAAGTCCGCGACCTCTCGCATCATCCCTGCCGGATCTTCGACATGCTCGATTACCTCGAACATCGTCACCGAATCGAACCGCAGACTGCTATTCTTTGCTTCGGCTAGCGAAGCGAAAATCGGCCGCCCGGTCCTTTGCGCCGCGCGATTGCGCATGGCCTCTGACAATTCGACGCCGAAACATTCCCAACCCATTTTCTGGCCATGCTCGATCAGATTTCCACTCGCGCACCCGATGTCCAAATGCCTGCCGCCGCGCGCGCCGAGCTCAAGCATTCTCCGCAGTCGCGGCACGTAAAGATGCGATAGCAGATCGTTCCAGAGCGAGTCGTAATCCGAGATTCCATGAGTTGCCGCGGCGCTGAAGTAAGTGTCATCCATGTATTGGGTGCCCGCGGAGAACTGCTCGGGCATCACCGCGAACATGAACCCGCAGCCTTCACATCTAACGATCGGCAACGATCCACGCTTCAGAAATGGCTTCGTTTCTTCCGCGCATAGCCTGCAGCTGGGCCATTTTGCTGCGCTAGCCGGCGTGACGGCTAGTTCCGGGATCAGAGCTGAATTCGCCACTGCGGAAAACTCTACGTTCTAACGTCCTGCAGGGCAATCGCGCGGGTCCACAACGTTTTGGCCTTGACCGTCGCGGCACTTCTCTGTGTTCGGCTACCCGAATCGGATGCCCATACCTTAATCTGTGGAGGCTTGCGCCAAAGACCTTCGCCAGATCGATAAGTCGCGACCGAGCAATTCTTCGAGGGCCTCGATTTCGGCTTCGAATCGGCGCTGGAGACGCCTCTCCAGCACATCGTCCAGCGGCGGAAACTTCTCTCCACGCCCCATACAAAATTCGAAGACCGGGAGCATCAGCTTGCGAGTCCGCCAAAACCTGTGCGCCGCGAGAAACCCTCTCAGTTGGCGGGCCCGCCGCGCCATCCGTCTGCTTTTCGGCGCCCGCTCCACCGTGACAACGCGCTCGTCAGCCTTCGCCACCTTCGCAAGGTTCAGTCGATCCACGCCGATAAACGTGCAGAGACGATCCAGGTACGCCTGCCGATCCTGCAGCGCATCCTCGTGGATAAGCACCAGCGTATTGTCGCAACCGAAAATCTGACGCCAAGCGTCAATGTTTGAGGTGTATCGTGAGTACGACAGTAAGTTTTCGTGACGCTCGGCTACCTGAGCGAAGGAATCCTTAACCAGCGCGAGTCTGCGCCACAACTTGTAGTTCGAATAGAGCCGCGCGACGGGTTCTCGCAACGTGCAAATTATCTTGCAGTCCGGGATATGTCGGGCGATCCGTTCACGAGCATCGGAGGAGGCAAAATAAGATGGACCAAACTCGCCAGTTGGGACGCCTGGCCGCAGGCTCTTGAAATGAGACTGATACCAAGTGAGCCCACGCTCATAGCGCAGGTCAAAAAACAGTGTCTCTTTGTTCCCAGCCGGCAGATTGATGTGTCCGCGAAGAATTACGTCCAACCAAGTAGTGCCGGTGCGAGGTGGTCCAACCCCAATGAAAGTGGGCAAAGCCATTCTAGTGTCATGGCCATTTTCAGCATGCCGTGACATCGGTTCCCCCCTGGAGAGATTTCCCGACTAATTAGTCATACAGCGTCGCCAAAAGCTAGCTTCAGCGCGATCTCAAGCAGTGGAAGCCGGGCGGCCGCGCTGCCGGGTGACGCCTAAAGCCCGTCGGTGCCCTCCACTTGCGAGGAGCACGCGCGTGCCGCCGCGTCGTTAGGCACGTGTACCGATGGAATTGAGCGATGACGAGAGCGGGCCCGCCGTTCGGCCCGTCGGCGGAGTGCAAAATAGCGGTCGAGCATGCGGCGCGCTTCGTCACGCGCCGGTCGTGCACCCAGATAATCGTAAAGAAAACGCAGTCTTTGAGTTCGCGGCAGAAAGCGTCCAATGGTGCGGTCGAGATGCACCAGGTTGAGCAGCCGGCACCGCTCGGAAACCCTATGGACGTGCCGAAAATCCTCTAGATCGACGAAGTGGATCTTCCAATCCGCATTCTCGCCGCCGGAGATCATGACGTTGGTCTCCTGCAGGTCGAGGGTGTAAATGCCGGCTTCGTGAAGCCGACGGATTTCTTTCGCGATGACGCGCGAGACTTCACAGCGCTGGCGGAAGTTACGCCGGCCGCCAGCCAGTACAACCGCGCTCATGATGCGCGCGTCGTCGAGCGCCTCGCTAATCACGTAACTTGTGCGGATTGCGCCGATCGCACGAGCCTCCGCTGCCGCCAACGGCTGCGGACTGGCAAAGCCGGCAAGTTTCAACATCGCAGCGCCGCGCAACACGCGCCGGGCGCGCGACCCGCACAACCGGATAATCCAGCCCTTCAGCCGCGAGCCTTCGTCCACGCGCTTGATGAAGACGCGGGTACCGTCCACCACCGCGAAGCCGGCGACGGTTCGCGCCGATCGCTTGAGCGAATAAAAAGCGGGGTCGTCGATTAATTCGCCGGCTCGAAGGACGACTGCAGCCCATGCGGGCGTGCGCGCAGCGAGGACTTGCATACGCATTGCGCGCCCAGCGTATCGGATTCATCCTGACGGCGCATGTTCGGTCAGCCACGCCCGACAAATCGAGCCAACGGCCCGGTCATGCGCCGTGATTTCAGCGGCCGAGCGCGTGCCGAATCGTATTCAAAATGTAGATAAAATCGCGAGGCGAAGCGACATCGCCCATCCCCGCAATCGACGACAGCAATTCCATCTCCTCTGACGTCACATTATGCGTGCGACGAATTCGCTCATCTTTGCGAAATTCCTCCCACGCCGATTTGCCGGTACCGTCCTCTCTATTGCGCAGCAATTCCACCGCACGCGGATTGGCGAGAAAGAACAGATCGCGCCGATCGAGGCCCAGCACCTCTGCCATTCGACTCAATACCTTGTCCGAGGGGTGCCGTTTGCTCGATTCGAGGTGGCCGACATACGGCGTCGAGGTTTTGATCCGGCGTGCGACCTCTTGTTGCGTCAGATCCAACTGGCGCCGCCGATCGCGAATCACCTGTCCGAAGTTCCGAACTTTTTGCTTTGCCATCGCAGCCTTAACCTTGCTCCGGGAGCCATATGTACCAGTATCGTTTCGCCGCAAGCGCGATGCCCACGGGCTACCAATTTGCCCAACCCTTGCCCGCTACCAAATACTGTTTGGAGGTTTTCCGGGGACGATTCGTCCACGGAAAGCTGCAACGTACTTTCCGCAAATCTCTTCCCTACCTGTTTGCTCAAATAAGTAGGATAAAGTTACTTGGCGCAAATAAAAATTATCTTCCCACTTATGACCGTCTCTAGCTTCTACTATTAGTAGTCTGATCCGACCCACTTAACAAGCGCCCCTATCAAATTGTATCGATCGCGATTCGGTTGGCCACCCCGACGGCTAACCGAATGATGAGAATGGTCATTCGCTCGAGGTCAATTTCCGTAAGGATTGCGCCCATTATTCAGATAAATCGAGAAATCCTCGACCCCCCTGAGCGCGCGTGGTGGACTCTTGAACTCCCGCAGTGCACCTGCCTGAAGGCCGTCAAGGTTTAGTGAATCCTGCCCGAGCGGACGCCCGTTGCGGTCATAATAGTGTACTTCTAGTTCGATTCCGCGTGCATGATCAGCGGTATTGCGGACCTCGCCCGCTACGAAGACCCGATCGCCATCGTGCTCCAAATGACTGCGCACGACCTTGACGGGCTCAAGCGTAAACAGCGAATAAAGCACGAAACCCGCGAAGGCGAGTCCACCAGCGAGCATTATCCAGTTGCCGTTACGCATCTACCTCAGCCGTCCTTGACCAAGGTGGGCATTGGCTCAGCCCATCCGAGATGAGGCGAACCGGGATCTTAATATGACCGCGGTAACTTGAGCACGTGTTCGCTGACGCTATTGAGCACCATCTCCTGAGAGACGGGCGCAATCTTGAGCAGGCGGCATTCGCGAAAATAGCGTTCGACGTCGTACTCCTGCATGTAGCCATAGCCGCCAAGGGTTTGCACCGCACGATCGCAAGCCTCGAAGCCCGCGTCAGCGGCGCGCAACTTGGCGATGTTCGACTCAGCGCCGCAGGGCTGGTGATTATCGAATAGCCAGGCGGCCTTCATCATCATCAATTCGGCGACTTCGAGCTTCGAGTAGGCGTCGGCGAGGGGGTGCGCGATGGCTTGGTTTTGTCCAATCGGACGACCGAACACTATCCGTTCCTTCGCGTAGCGAACCGCTTTGTCCACCGCCGCCCGGCCCATCCCGATTCCTTCCGCGGCAATCAAAATACGTTCTGGGTTGAGGCCGTCGAGGATTGTGGCGAAACCGCGCCCTTCTTCGCCGATGATATCGGCGGCCGAGACCTTCAGGTTGTCGATGAACAGCATGTTGGTATCGACGCCGTGGCGGCCAAGCTTGTGCAACTCGCGAATTTCCACCGCGTTCCGGTCGAGATCGGCGAAGAACAGCGTCATGCCGTCGGTCTTCTTCGCGACCTGGTCGAACGGCGTCGTGCGCGTCAGCAGGAGCATTTTTTTGGCTTCCTGCGCTTTGGTGATAAAGACCTTGCGGCCATTGATGACGTAGTTGTCGCCCTCGCGCCGGGCGAAGGTCTTGATATGCGTGATGTCGTTGCCGGCGTCGGGTTCCGTTACTGCGAAAGACATGTGCAACTCGCCGCTGATTACCCGTGGGAGCCAACGTCGCTTCATCTCCTCAGTGCCATGGCGGATAAGTGGGGTCAGCCCGAAGATGCCCAGATGGATCGAACTCGCGGCGTTCATCGCGCCGGCATACGCAACCTCGCGCATCACCAGCGCGGCCTCGGTGATACCAAGTCCGCTGCCGCCGTACTCTTCCGGGATTGCGATACCGAGGTATCCGGCGTCGGCTACGGCTTTATAAAAGTCGTGGGGAAACTCGTGTCGCGAATCCACGCCGCGCCAAAACTCGTCGGGAAATCGTTCGCACATTGTCCGCACGCCCGCGATGATTTCCTTTTGTGCATCGGTCAATTCAAAATCCATAATGCATTTCTCCCGATCGATCGCGCTGGCGTCCCCGGCCGCGAATCTCGTCTGGACCGCAGATTATCGCGAGATTAGTCCCGTTCCAAGCGTTGCCCAAGTCCGCCCAAGTCCATATCGCCAGGCTCCGTTATGTGTCACCAAAAGCTTGGTCGAATCCCGATTGGAGGCGACGGCATTTATCTTGCTCAACTCCGATTCATCACGTGAACCCGGCCGACCGAAGGCGACGCGCAGCGGTCACAAAGGCCATCGCTGCGGCGTATTTTGAACATTCGTCGTCGATTGATCATGGCCTGAACGCGTGCGCGGTTGCCCGCGATTTGAGCAGCCGATGCTGCTTGGGAGGGCGTTGCGTTGCGGACGATTTCGTGAAAAATGGGGTGATTGTCACAGCATCGCGGCCGCGCCGAGAAGCGGTCACGTCGATACGACGCTCACCGGAGATCGTGCCATCCCCGGCTGAAGTTCCGTCGGCACAAAACGAATTAAAGGGTCTGCCGCCCCGTAAGCGGCCAGGAGGATAGCGAGGTCCCATGACTCCGAAACAAGTTCTGCAGATGATCAAGGACAAGGGCGTGGTGATGGTCGATATCAAGTTCATCGACCTGCTCGGAACCTGGCAGCATTTCTCTGCCCCGATCTCCGAGTTCAAGGATGAAGCGCCCTTCGACGAGGGTCTGGGCTTCGACGGATCGTCGATTCGCGGATGGCAGGCGATCGACAACAGCGACATGCTGGTGATCCCTGATCCCGACACCGCGGTGCTCGATCCCTTTACCAAGGAGCCGACGCTCTCGCTGATCTGCACCATCCAGGATCCCATCACGCGTGCCGATTATTCGCGCGATCCGCGCAACGTCGCGCGCAAGGCCGAGGCTTACCTCAAGTCCACGGGCATTGGCGACGTCGCCTATTTCGGTCCGGAGCCTGAGTTTTTTATTTTCGATTCGGTGCGCTTCGACACCACCCAGAACTCCAGCTATCACCATATCGAATCGAACGAGGGCAACTGGAACAGCGGGCGAGAGATGGCGGTCAAGGGCGGCCACAATCTCGGCTATAAGGTCAAAAACAAGGAAGGCTACTTCCCGGTGCCACCGACCGACAGCTTGCAGGATATCCGCACCGAGATGGTGCTCGAGATGGAACGGGTCGGCATCCGCGTCGAGAAACAGCATCACGAGGTCGCGACTGCCGGTCAGGCCGAGATCGACATGCGGTTTCAGTCACTGGTCAAGATGGGCGACTGGCTGACCTGGTACAAGTACATCGTCAAGAACGTAGCGACTCGCCACGGCATGACGGCGACCTTTATGCCCAAGCCGATATTCGGCGATAATGGCACCGGCATGCACACGCATCAGAGCATCTGGAAGGGCGAGTCTCCGCTCTTTGCCGGCAATGGTTATGCTGGAATGTCGGAACTCGCGATGCATTATATCGCCGGCATCCTGCATCACGCGCCGTCGATCGCGGCATTTACCAATCCCGGCACGAACTCGTATCGTCGCCTGGTCCCCGGGTTCGAAGCGCCGATCAACCTCGCTTACTCCAGCCGCAACCGATCGGCTTCAGTGCGTATCCCGATGTATTCGCCGTCGCCCAAGGCCAAGCGTATCGAGGTCCGCTTCCCCGACCCGACCTGCAATCCGTACCTCGCGTTCTCCGCGATGTTGCTCGCGGGTATCGATGGCATCCAGCGCCGCCTCGATCCGGGCCAGCCGCTCGACAAGGACATCTACGCACTCTCGCCGGCCGAACTGGCGGAGGTGCCGAGCATGCCCGCGTCGCTCGAGGAGTCGCTCGCTAATCTGAAGCGCGATCACGAGTACCTGCTCAAGGGTGACGTCTTCACCGAGGACCTGATCGAGACCTGGATCGACTACAAGATGGCGAAGGAAGTCAGCGCGATTCGTTTGCGGCCTCATCCGTACGAATTCGCGCTCTACTACGACGCCTGATCGACCGCGATTTGCGCGATTTCGCTGAGTGATTCCCTAATGTGCCGGCGGCGGGAGCAACCCCCGCCGCCGGTTTTCATTTTTCTGACCCCGCAACTGCGAGCGCGGCAACTGGCTTCACGATTACTCGATCGGGATTGATCGAAGTCGCTCGCTTCAGATGATATTCTGATCGTGACATGCTGATCATGACAGCCTGATCGTGACAAGATGAGACCGACGCGCTTCGCGGGTCGGCTCAATCGCGCACTACCGCAATCCGTTTTGATGATTCGATACCGCCACATCTTGAGCGCGATCGCGCTGGCCGTGTGCTTTGCCGCCGCGACCATCGCGGCGCCGACACCGACCGCATCGCCGGTACCCACCGCATCACCGGTCGCGACCGCGTCGCCACACCCGTCGTCGTTGTCTTCGCAATCGGTTACGCCCTCGATTTCCCCCGCCCCGTCAGCAACGGCCGCACCTGCGGCAGCCGCCGCGCCGACACCAGCTTCAATCCGCGCTTCGGTTCTTTCCTATCTCGGGGAGGTGATTGCCTGGTATCGAACCGTGGCGCTCGAAGAACAGACGGCGCACGATCCCGAGGAAATTCTCTACGTCGCCGACAATCGGCAAATGGCCGAGGAGGTGCTTCACCTGGCCTTCAATTACGCGCGTGCGCAGGCCGCGCTAATCGAGGCGGCGGCCGGCGAACATCCCCAAGCTATCGATGAAAACGCGACGAGCAGTGATTTGGCCGCACGCCGCGCCACCGCCCAGATGGAGGTCGCGGGCTTCACGGCAAAGGTCACCGATCTAAACGAGCGCCTGCGCACTGCCGGAGCTCGCGCGCGCGACCTCATCAATCGCGAACTGGCAGCAGCGCAGGGTCAACTCGAGCTCGCGCAGTCGCATGTCGATTCGCTCAACGCGTTAATCGATTACGAGAAGGGTATCAGTACGGGAGATACCTCGCGCGGAACTCTCTCGGCGCAAATCGATGAACTCGAGGCTGCATTGCCGCACAATGTCCCAGGCAAGACCGCCACGCCAACTTCGGTCGGCACGGTCACTGGCGAGAGTCCAACGCCGAGCGCTGGTTTCCTCGCGCGCGGCGAGTACCTGATGCTCTTGCAGCGGCGCCAACAATCGCTCGATGACGCGTACAAGATGACCTCGGACCTCGTGGCAGCGGCTATCGCCCAGCGCGACCAGCTTCTTCGGAGCCTCCGTGAGATTGACGATCAAAGCGTGCTGGAGGCTAACGAAGCCACTTCCAGTAATATCGCAACCGCGCGCGAGACCCGCGACGTCTTCAAACAACTCACCGCCCGCCGCAAGCTCGTCGAAGACGCGATGGAGCCGCTCTCCAAGCAGATCGTAACGCTCAATCTCTATCGGACGAACCTCCAGCGGTGGCGTCTTGCGATCTCACGCCAATTCAGAGCTGAAGTCCGCAGCCTCGTGCTGCGCGCCGCCGCCCTTGGATTTTTATTCGGCCTCGTTTTTCTCGCTGCGATCGTCTGGCGCAAGCTGACCTACCGCTACGTGCCCGACCTCCATCGGCGCTACCAGTTGATGCAGCTGCGTCGCTTCGCGATGGGAATTGTCATCGTTCTGATCCTGCTCTTCGGCCTGGGCGGAGATCTGCGCGTATTCGCCACCGTGATGGGCTTTGCGGCAGCCGGCATCGCACTCGCGCTGCAAAACGTAATTCTCTCTTTTGCTGGGTACTTCTACATCGGCGGCCGCTTCGGCATCCGCGTTGGCGATCGGATTCAGCTCGTCGGAATCTCCGGCGACGTGCTTGAAATTGGCCTCTTCAAGCTCACCCTGATGGAACTCACTAATGATGCGAACGGCAGTCAACCGACCGGCCGTATCGTGGTGTTTCCCAATTCCATCGTGTTTCAGCCTAACGGCAACTTTTTCAACCAGCTCCCCGGCTCGAACTATATGTGGAACGAACTGCGCCTCTCGCTTGCGCCCGACTGTGACTATCGTCTGGCCGAGCAGCGCGTCGTTGAGGTGATTGGCGCGGTCTTCTCGCGCTTCCGCGAATCGATTCAGCGCGACTATCATAACGTCGAAAGCAATTTGAACCAGCGGTTCGAGAGTCCGCGTCCGCAAAGCCGCCTGCAATTCACTGCTGCCGGTATCGAGATAGTCGTTCGCTACCCGGTGCCACTGACGGCTTCGGCGCAGGCCGCCGATGACATCACGCGACGGCTGATCGACACGCTCAATCGCGAACCGGGCATGCGTCTCGTCGCGCAGAGTACTCCTGCGTTGCAGCGGGCCAATCCGTCGGGCGACGACTCCGCCTCCGCCGCGCCCAAAGCCCCGCCATCGAGTCGTCCTGATTCCCTCGCGGCACCAGCCCAAGCGCCCGTTTCCGACGGCAACGCGGGAATTACTCCTGCGGCGGCTGCTGTCGCCGGAGCAGCGGGACTCGCCGCCGCCAGCGTAGTTGACGCAGCCGTGAATCCGCCCGCTAATCCGCCTAAGCCGTAAAAGGCGACTGCGCTGGCGCTCGCCATCACGACCGGCTATGTTGCGCTGGAATTCGGCAGCAGCATTGCGAAAGTTGGGTATAAAACAAGATCAACCGCTGAATTGCAAGAGCGCCTGAAAGATGGATAACTAAACAATGGGGAGTGTCTGTGACAATGCAATCAATAAAATTCGGCTTATTTCTCCCGACGGATAACTTTTCACAGGCCCTCGGAGCTGCAAAATGGGCGGACGAAGGCGGATTCTATTCCGTTTCGATCAATGATCACTTCTTTTCGCCGTTCGGATCGGGCCAGATACCACAACTCGAATGCTATTCCACGTTGAGTGCAATCGCCGCGGTAACTAATAAGGTACGACTCGCGCCCGCCGTCACTGCGATGTCGTTCCGGTCGCCGGCGATGCTCGCCAAGATGACCTCGACCCTCGACCAGATTAGCAATGGGCGCTTCGTACTCGGACTCGGTTCCGGATGGCAACGCTCGGAGTACGACGCGCATGGCTATCCATATCCTTCCAACGTCGAACGTCTCGATCAACTCAGTGATGGGATCAAGCTAATCAAAGCGATGTGGACCCAGGAGGAACCGACCTACCGTGGCCGCTATTTCGCAATCGACAAGGCGTATAACAATCCGCGGCCTGTCCAGAAGCCCCATCCGCCGATTATGATCGGCGGCTCAGGCAAGAAGTTGTTGCAAATCGCAGGCGCCGAAGCTCAAATCGCCAATCTGATTCCGCCTATTATTAACGGCAAAGACTTCGTTCAGGACCCTGCCGCGGCGATCAGGTTCGACAAGGCCGACGTTAAACGGCGAATCGCGATGCTGCGCGGCTTCGCGAAGGACGCTGGACGCGATCCGGATTCGATCGAAATCAGCGGCATCGTGCTGCTTTCGATCGCGCGCAGCAAAGGCGACGCGGACGCGGCAATTAAGTCCACAGCTGCTGGGATGGGTTTCCCGAGTGCCGACGCCGCTCGCAACTCACCCGTGTTACTCA